>Ga0184637_10001565_pt1 | contig 15331 bp, 11 predicted proteins | sample PLM3_127_b2_FD_133143 | JGI IMG/M metagenome (GOLD analysis project Ga0184637, IMG submission 133143) | Groundwater sediment microbial communities from an aquifer in East River, Colorado, USA - PLM3_127_b2 | ecosystem: Environmental > Terrestrial > Soil > Riparian zone | place: USA: East River...
CAGCGCGCGTTCGAACTGATCCAGCAGATCCGGTTGTAGACAGAAACCGGAACCCCAATCTCACACCAAGTGCTCGTCACGCAAGGACAAACTCGCTCGGCTGTTGGAGGAACTTCGGACTAGCAGTGTTGCGGAGGTGATGGCAGTGCACGCCCTGCTCTTCGTGGCACTGCACACGTGCTGCACACGACCCCGCGGAAACGTAGCATTGGCGCCACTTTCAGCCCAATCCATCATCGGCGCCACGCTCAGGCGCCAAGGGCTCGACGCTGGTCGATCGGCAACGACTGTTTGTGTCACGCTGAAAACCGGAAGGATCGTGCGCAGGATTTGCGCACGTGGGACGCTATTTTCCCAGCTATCGGAGGAACCGGCGCTAGCGCGCCATTTGCTGCTGTTGGCGCGCCGTGGCCTCGCGGCGCAGTTGCAGGCACTGGGGGTGCTCGCGGAAGGACGGCTTGCGGCATTCGCGGCTCATGCACATCGGCATGGCGACCGCCCCACGCTCCGCGCACACCTGGCGCGGGCCGCTGTGCATCGCAGCCCCGCGTATCGGCTCAACGAGGGGCCCGTGTCGTGCGGGAGTTGGCGCAGACGTGCTTGCCGCGTCGGTGACGCGAGCACTCTGGGCCCAGATGCCGAGCGCCAACACGCCGAGCGCGGTGGCCGCAATGGCGGCGGCAGCGCGCGATCTCCATCGAGGGCTGGGCGAGCTTCGCATCAACGCCGATGGCGCAACTGGCCGACCGGGCTCGAAATCAGGCACAGACGTAGCCGCAGCTGCGTTGCCCGCACGCCAGGCAGGAGGGGGAAGCGAAGCCTCGAAGCACGTCCACATCGACGAGTACGGAGGCGCGAAGTCGCCATTCAATGCATCGCGGAAGACCTGCACGCTGTGCGGCCGGTCTTGCGGCCTCACGGCTAGTGCCCAATCGATCGCGCACAGGAACGGCGCCGAAACGCCAGCCAGCGGCGAGCTGTCAGCGGCAGCCAGCGGTCGCATTTCGTCGTGCACCGCGCGCGCGGCAGATGGCGCAGGCGCCTGGCCGGTGAGCATGAAGCGCGCGACCGCCGCCAACGCATAGAGATCAGTCCAGGGGCCCTGGCGCATGCCGGTGTCGGGGTATTGCTCAACCGGAGCGTAGTTCGGCTTCAGGATCGCCGTCAGCGTCTGCGTGCGGTCACCGATCACACGCCGGGCCGCGCCGAAATCGAGCAACACGGGGCGACCTTCCGGCAGCAAAAGGATGTTGTCGGGCGAGATGTCGCGGTGGTAGACGTCTGCACCGTGCAGCACTTCGAGCGCACCGAGCAGAGGCTCGACGACGCCACGCAGCCATGCCTCGTCGGGCGGGTGATTCATCGCGCGCCGTGCGTCCTTCAGCGTGCTGCCCGGGTAGTACTGCATCGCCATGTAGGCTGTGCCGTGCGCTTCCCAGAACCGGTGCACCTTGACGAGGGACGGATGATCGAATTGCGCGAGCAGGCGCGCTTCGTTGATGAACGAGTGCAGGCCCACCTCGAAAGTCTCTGCATGCGATGCCGAGCGCAGCGACACGATCACACCATCGGCGCGGGTCACCAGCGCCGACGGCATGTATTCCTTGATCGCCACCTGCCGCTGCAGCGTGTGGTCCATCGCCAGATAGACGATGCCGAAGCCCCCTGCACCGAGCACGCGCAGCACTTCGAATTCGTGCAGCCGTGTACCGATGGGCAGCGTGTCTTGGCCGTCATGCGACGGCCGCGCCATGGGCACCGTCTTGTCGACGGTGTTCATCGAATCATGATGGGAGCTTGCATCTGCAAAGGGTATCGCAGGCATCGGCGCGCAAGGGCCGAGCTTTAGCGCATGCACGCAGCGAACGTGAAGCTGTTAGCACTACGCACGGCGACTCGCTCGCCGAAGCGGTCAAGCGCGTCCCGCTGCGCTGCTGATGCCCTGGACAAAGCGCGGCCACAACGCAGCCGGCAGATCGTGCCCCATGCCCTGGATCACGTCGATCTTCGCGCCGGCGATCTTCGACGCGAGGTCATGGCCGGCCGCTACCGGCACGAGCGGATCGTGCTCGCCGTGAATCACCTGTGTCGGTGCCTCGATGCGCGCGAGCAGCGGCGTGCGGTCACCGTCGGCGGCGATGGCGACCATTTGGCGGGCAGTCCCTTGCGGCCGGTACGAGCGGCGCACCGACAGGCCCAGGCGGCTGTTGAGATAGTCGTCGCTTGCCGGGTAGCCGGGGCTGCCGATCAGCTTGTACAAACGGACGTAGTGCGCGACGACGCTGTTCAGGTCGCTCGGCCGCTCGGGGCGCGAGATGAGTGCACGACGCACCTTCAGCGAAGGGCCGGGCAGTCGGCGCGAGCCGCTGCTCGTCATCATCAGCGTGAGGCTCTTCACGCGCTTCGGATGCCGCACCGCGAGTTGCTGCGCAATCATTCCCCCCATCGAGGCGCCGCACACATGCGCGCTCTCGATGCCGAACACGTCGAGCAAGCCCGCGGTGTCGGCCGCCATGTCGGCCAACTGGTATGCGCTGCGCACCGGCAAGCCGAACGCCAACCTCAGCGAATCGACGGCGAGGTTCGGCGTGCCCAGATGGTCGAGCGCCTGGCTCAGACCGATATCCCGGTTGTCGAAGCGGATGACGCGAAAGCCGCGCGCCACGAGCTGCTTCACGAAATCGTCGTGCCATGCCACCAGCTGCATGCCTAGGCCCATGATCAGCACCAGGGGTTCGCCGCTCGGCGAGCCATGGTCCTCGACTTCGAGGGAAATGCCGTTGCTCGAAACCTGCAAGGCGATTCTGGCCCCGACTACGCCGCGGCGGCCGAAGCGGCTGCCACGGTCTTGAAGAACCAGCGGCGTGGGCCCGAGGCATCGAAGCGTCGCCAGTGCGCCGGATCCTGCCCCAGGCGATCGGCGACCGCGTAGAGCGCCAGCGGATTCATGCCCATGCCGAAATGACTTGCGCTGACCTCGATGTTCTCGGTGTGCTCCGCATCCTCGTTGATGCTGCATTGCCACGCGACGACGCCGTCGGTGCGCGAGTAGATCGACGTCGTCGGCACCGGCGGCGCCCTTCGGACCTGCTGGATCAGCGCCGGGTCGTTCATGGCCTTGCCGTTGAGCAACTCGTAGAAGCGCCACGCGTTGGTCGCCCGCGGGTGCCCCGCGAAAGGCGCGCCCATCGTGATGACGCACCGCGTCCGTTCGGGCAACTCCTTGGCGACCTCGCGGGCGTACACGCCGCCCAGACTCCAACCAATCAGGCTGACAGGTGTTCGGTGATGCTCGTAGAGCGCCAGTGCACGCTGCATGCAGCCCTCCAGGACGCCGCGCCGCGGGCCGAGATTGAAGCCCTGGTTCCATGGATAGGGCGCATAGCCGCGGGAACGCAAGAACCGGCGCAGAGGCAAGGTGGTGAAGTCGGGCGCGCACAGCCCGGGGAACACCAGCACGGGGTGGCCGTCACCGAACGGCAACCGGCTGAGCCACGGCGCAGCGGCAAGCAGCGCTGCGAACTCCATCGGGGCGCGACCCTCGAGCATCAGCATCAGCGCACTGGGCGGCTTGATCCGGGAGGTCTCGGGTGGGGTTTCGGAATGCAATGCGCTCGGTTGGGACATGAAGATTCTTACGGCCCAGGTCGGGCCGTTTCGCTGCAATTCAATGTTATCGGGACGGCACCGGCACGGATGGAGCGCTTGCCCTAGGTCGCTTTGTCACCCTTGCGACATGCGCGGGCCCGGTCTTGGGTTTTGTTTTCGCAGTCGCTTTCCTGGTGACAGCCTGCGGCGCGACCTCGGCGGGCGCCTCAACCGCCGTCGCCGGCAACGACTTCAGCTCCTCGTACGCGGCGTGCAGATGGCGCGCCAACTCGGCGACATCGGGCATTGCCGCGCCGCAGGCAATGAGCCCGAAATCGAGCGAACCGTTGTAGCTTTGCACCGTGATGTTGAGAGCCATCCCGTGCACCACGATCGATGTCGGGTAGTTGGTCAACATCTGCGCACCGGCCAGGTACAGAGGAAAAGCCGGTCCGGGAACGTTGGAGATCGCCACGTTGGCGATCGGCGGAATCCGGTCTGCGAGCTTGGTCTTCGCGTACAGGACGCTGAAGCCGCCCATCAACCATGGCACGCCGAGCGACGGAAAGTCGGTCGGCAGGATGCTCTTCACGCTGCCCATCGCCGCCTTCATCGCGGCCGTCGCCGCCTTGACGTGTGCGAGTCGCTGCGCGGCGTCGGCGACGTTCGTGCCCAGACTCACCACCGAGATCGATGCTTGGTTGTTCGTCGATGTGTCGCCCGACGCGCGCAACGACAGCGGCACGGCGGCGATCAGCGACTTGCGCGGCAGCGGCCCGTGCCGCTGCAGGTAGCGTCGCAGGGCGCCGCTGCACAGCATCAGCACCATATCGTTGATCGTGCCGCCGTGCAACTTGCCGAGCCGCTTGATCTCGGACAACGGCAATGAAACGCCGGCGAATGCGCGGGTGTCCGATACCGATGCATTGAGCACGGTGCGCGGCGCGAGCGTGAGGTTGCTGATGCCGTCGGCGTTGCGCTTCAGCAGCGACGATCGCTTGAGCGCCAGTCGTGCCGCTTCGGACAGCGTGCGCATCGTCGACGGCAGCGCCTTCACTGCGTTCGTGTAGAGCTGAACCTGGTTGGCCATCGCGCCGCTCACCATCTCGGCCAGGCCGAGCTTGAACTTCGGTGCCCGCTTGCTCTCGATGGCCTCCAGCGTGCGCGGCTCGGGCCCGATGTCGAAGATCGCATTGGCCAGCGCCACCGCCGCCTGCCCGTCCGCAGCCGCGTGATGCACCTGCGAATACATGCCGAAGCGTGGTTCCTTGTTCGGCCCCGGCTTCAAACCCTCGAACACGAAAAAGCGCCACAGCGGTTTGCTGCGGTCGAGCAGTTGCACGTGCAATTCGCCGACCTTCGCTTCCAACTCGGGCAGACCACTGCCTTTTTTCAGCTTGACGCGAAGTACATGCTCGTTCAGGTCGGGCTGCGCATCGACCCAGGCGGGGTTGGCGAGATTGAGAGGCATCCACGCGAGCTTGCGTCGCAGCGCGGGCGCGATCGGCAATCGCGTCGCCAAATGATCGCGTATCGCCTGCACGAAATCGCCGCGCCACCCGGGCGGCAGCTCGAACACGTGCAAAGCGCCCACATGCATCGGCATGGCGGGCGTTTCGAGAAAAAGGAAGCTGGCATCGAGCCCGGACAGTTGCTTCACGCGGCCTCCATCTGTGGTGTGGCCCGATGCTAGGGCCGCGACGCTGTGGCGGCGTTGAGGGGAAGCCCTAGCGCCTCGCCAGGCGCGGCTGGCGCCTGCGCAGCGCGTAGGCCTCGTTGGCGAGCAAGGCACCGAGCACGACGGCGCCGCCCCACAATGCCGCCGCCGACGGCTGCTCACCCGCGCCGAGCCAGGCCCAGGCGACGCCGAACACCACTTCGAGCAGGGCCAGCAACGCGATCTCGGGTCCGGGCAGCACGCGCGTCAGTTGCACGACGAGCAGGCACGGAATGGCGAGCTGCACGACACCGAGCAACGACAGCAGTCCCACGTCGTGCGCCGATGCCTGCAGCGGCCAGGCAAGTGGCAACGTCACGGCTGCCGAGATCAGTGCGCCGATCAGCACGGCCGGCAGCATGTCCGGCGACGCCTCCTTGTCGCCTTGGCCGTGGGCGATGTGCTGGAGCACGGTCCAATTGGTAGCCGCGGCCAAAGGCACCCCGAGGGCCACCAGCGTGCCGACGAGCGCACCCGGTTGCGATGCTCCCGCTTCGCTGGCGAACATCCATGCAATGCCGGCACCGGCTGCCGCGATCGCCAGCCAAGTGCGAACGGCGATCCGGTGCCCCAGCAGCACACGCGCGAAGAGCGCCGTCATGAACGGGGCGATCGACATCGTGATCAGCACGTTGGCCACCGTCGTGAGCGTGATCGCGACCATGAACGCGGTGTACATCACCGACCAGCACAGCGCCGAGACCCACAGCGGCCACGGCGCGCGCAGCAGGCCCGTCCACAGCGCCGCGCCGCGCATCCAGGTCAAGGCGATGGCAAGTGCCAGCGCGTTGAAGGCGCTGCGCCAGAACGTGACCTCGAAGCTGCGCGCCGCTTCGAGATGGCGCGTGACGACGCCGGCGATGCTCCACATCAGCGTCACGACCACCATGGCCATGACGGCTTGGCGATGGGTGAGGCTCATCGGCTCAGGCTGCTTCCCGCTGCGCTTTTTTGCGGTCGTGTTCCTTCAAGTGCCGCTTGCGCAGCCGGATCGACTTCGGCGTGATCTCGACCAGCTCGTCTTCCTCGATGAACTCGACCGCGTACTCGAGCGTGAGCTGGATCGGCGGCGTGATCTTGATGGCGTCTTCCTTGCCCGAGACGCGGAAATTCGTCAGCTGCTTCATGCGCACCGCATTGACGACCAGATCGTTGTCCCGCGAGTGGATGCCGACGATCATGCCCGCGTACACCGGGTCGCCGGCGCTGACGAACATGCGGCCGCGGTCGTCGAGCTTGCCGAGCGCATAGGTCACGATCTCACCGTCGTCCTGGCTGATCAGCACGCCGTTCTTGCGGCCTTCGATCTCGCCCTTGTAGGCCTCGTAGCCGTCGAAGATGTTGCTGATGAGGCCGGTGCCGCGCGTCAGGTTCATGAATTCGTTCTGAAAGCCGATCAGCCCGCGTGCCGGGATGCGGTACTCGAGCCGTACGCGCCCCATACCGTCGGACTCCATGTTGAAGAGCTCGGCGCGGCGCTCGCCGAGCGCCTGCATCACGCCGCCCTGGTGCTGGTCTTCGATGTCGGCGGTGACGAGCTCGATCGGCTCGTGGCGCTCGCCGTCGACCTCGTGCAAGACGACTCGCGGCTTCGATACGGCCAGCTCGAAGCCTTCGCGGCGCATGTTCTCGAGCAGGATCGTCAGGTGCAGCTCGCCGCGCCCCGACACCTCGAAGATGCCGTCCTCGTCGGTGTCCTTTACGCGCAGCGCGACGTTGCTCTGCAGCTCGCGGTCGAGCCGGTCGCGGATCTGGCGGCTGGTGACGAACTTGCCTTCGCGTCCTGCCAAAGGCGATGTGTTGACGCAAAAGTTCATCGTCAGCGTCGGCTCGTCGACGTGCAGCATCGGCAACGGACAGGGATCGTCCACGCTCGTCAGCGTCATGCCGATGCCGATGTCTTCGATGCCGTTGACGAGCACGATGTCGCCGGGGCCGGCGACCGCAGTCTGTTGGCGCTCCAGGCCCTCGAAGGTCAGCACCTGGTTGACCCGAGCCTTGAACGGTATCGATTCGGGGCCGCTGAACACGGCAACGTCCTGCATCGGACGCAAGGTTCCGCTGTTGATGCGGCCGATGCCGATGCGCCCCACGTACGTCGAGTAGTCCAGCGAGCAGATCTGCAATTGCAACGCATCGTCGACACTGCCCTCGTGCGCCGGCACATGCTGCAGGATCGCGTCGAACAGCGGCGCCAGGTCCGTGCCGACCTCGCCCGGCGTGAGGCTCGCCCAGCCGTTCAGCCCGGAGGCATAGATCACCGGGAAATCGAGCTGGGCCTCGGTCGCGCCGAGCTTGTCGAACAGGTCGAAGGTCGCGTTGATCACGTAGTCGGAACGGGCGCCGGGCCGGTCGACCTTGTTGACGACGACGATCGGCTTCAGCCCGAGCGCGAGCGCCTTCTTCGTGACGAAGCGGGTCTGCGGCATCGGACCCTCGACCGCGTCGACAAGCAGCAGCACCGAGTCGACCATCGACAACACGCGCTCGACCTCGCCACCGAAGTCGGCGTGGCCCGGGGTGTCGACGATGTTGACGTGCGTGCCCTTCCATTCGACCGCGCAGTTCTTCGCGAGGATCGTGATGCCGCGCTCGCGCTCGAGGTCGTTGCTGTCCATCACGCGCTCGGCCACCTTTTCGTTCTCGCGAAAGGTTCCGCTTTGGCGCAGCAACTGGTCCACCAGCGTGGTCTTGCCATGGTCGACGTGCGCGATGATGGCGATGTTGCGGATGGGCTTGCTCATTCGGTTCTCAAGTGCGTGCGGGGGTGATGTCGGGAGCGTCGAGGAGGCCCTGCACCTCCAGCGGACTCAGCAATCGGGTCGAAATCAGTTCACCGCCCTTGACATGGGCGCTGCCGAGGAAGGCGCGACGTTGCGGGCCGTAGACGCGCACGCGCGGCGCGTCGGCGGCGTCGTCGAGCCGGCGGCGCAGCCCGCTCAGGAAGCGGCCCGCGTCCTCATCGGAAAGGCGGATCGCGGGCCAGTCGGCGAGCAGCGCGTCGGCAGGCAGCAGCAGCGCATCACGCTCGGCATCGGTGAGGCGCTGCAGGCCATCGAGCGTTTGGGCGGCCTGGATCGTCAGCGGACCGCTGGCGGTGCGACGCAGCGCCGCGAGATGCGCTCCGCAACCGAGCGCCTCGCCGATGTCCTCGGCCAGCGTGCGAATGTAGGTGCCCTTGCTGCAGATGACGTCGATCACCAGCGTGGAAGCTTCGCACTCGACGATGTCGATGCGATGAATCGTCACCCGGCGCGGCTCGCGTTCGATCTCGATGCCGGCGCGCGCGTATTCGTAGAGGGGCCGCCCCTCGCGCTTGAGCGCCGAGTGCATCGGCGGCACCTGTTCGATCTCGCCGCGCAAGCGCGCGCATGCCAGACGCGCTTGCTCCGGGGTCACCGCGACCGGCCGCTCGCGCAGCAGCTTGCCTTCAGTGTCGCCAGTGCTCGTCGTGACGCCGAGCCGCAGCGTCGCGAGGTAGCGCTTGTCGGCATCGAGGCTCACCTGCGAAAACTTCGTCGCGGCGCCGAAGCACAGCGGCAAGAGCCCGCTTGCCTGCGGATCCAGAGTGCCGGTGTGTCCTGCCTTTTCGGCACGGTACAGCCGCTTGACCTTCTGCAGCGCAGCGTTGCTCGACAGGCCCACCGGCTTGTCGAGCAACAGCACGCCGTGCACGGCACGGCGCTCAACGCGCGCGGGTCTTTCCTGCACTTCAATCGTCCTTCGCGCGGTTCGCGTTGGCCTGGTTGATCAACGCGCTCAGCTCCGCCGCGCGCTCGGTCGTGCGATCGAAGACGAAATGCAGCGTCGGCACCGTGTGGATCTGCAATCGCTTGAACAGGCCGTTGCGCAGGAAACCAGCCGCCTCATTGAGCGCGGTTTCGCATTCGTGCGGATCGCCGAGCAGCACCGAAAAGTACAGCTTCGCGTGCGCGTAGTCCGGCGTGACCTCGACCGCGTTGATCGTGATCATGCCGATGCGCGGATCCTTCAGCTGACGAATCAGCTCGGCCACATCACGCTGGATCTGGTCGGCCACGCGAAAGCCGCGGTTCGGGATCGATCGTTTGTGTCGCATGGTGTGCTCCTGCTGTCGTGTGGCCCCATCAAGCACAAACCCCGCCGTCTTTTCGAGGGCGGGGTTTGGGGACGAGACCCACTCCGCTCTACAGCGTTCGTGCCACTTCCTTGATCTCGAAGAACTCCAGCTGGTCGCCCTTCGCGATGTCGTTGTAGTTCTTGATCTTGATGCCGCACTCGAAGCCTTCCTTCACTTCGCGCACATCATCCTTCATGCGCTTGAGCGACTCGAGCTCGCCGGTGAACACCACCACGTTGTCGCGCAGCAACCGGATGCGAGCATTGCGGCGCACGACACCCGAGGTGACCATGGAGCCGGCGATCGTGCCGATCTTCGTCGCGACGAACACCTCGCGGATCTCGGCTGTGCCGATGACTTCCTCGCGCTGCTCCGGGGCGAGCATGCCGGTCATTGCCGCCTTGATCTCGTCGACCGCGTCGTAAATGATGTTGTAGTAGCGGATATCGACGCCGTTGCCCTCGGCCAGCTTGCGCGCACCGGCATCGGCGCGCGTGTTGAAGCCGATGATCACGGCCTTGGAGGCGATCGCGAGGTTGACGTCGCTCTCGCTGATGCCGCCGACCGCGGCGTGCACGATCTGGATCTTGACCTCGTCGGTCGACAGCTTGAGCAGCGATTGCGCGAGCGCTTCCTGCGAGCCCTGCACGTCGGCCTTGATGATCAATGCCAGCGTCTGCGCTTCGCCCTGGCCCATGGTCTCGAACATGTTCTCGAGCTTGGCGGCTTGCTGCTTGGCAAGCTTGACGTCGCGATACTTGCCCTGGCGGAAGGTCGCGATTTCGCGCGCACGACGCTCGTCGGCGAGCACCATGAACTCGTCGCCGGCCTGCGGCACTTCGGTCAGGCCCTGGATCTCCACGGGGATCGACGGTCCGGCTTCGGTGATCGCCTTGGCGTTCTCATCGAGCATCGCGCGCACGCGTCCGTAGCTCGAACCCGCGAGCACGACGTCGCCGCGCTTGAGTGTGCCCGACTGCACGAGCACCGTGGCGACCGGACCGCGGCCCTTGTCGAGCTGCGCTTCGATGACGAGACCCTTGGCCATCGACTGCGTCGGCGCCTTGAGCTCGAGCACCTCGGCCTGCAGCAGCACCTGCTCGAGCAACTGGTCGATGCCCTGACCGGTCTTCGCCGACACCGCTACGAAGGGCGAGTCGCCGCCGAAGTCCTCGGGCACCACTTGTTCGGCCACGAGCTCGGACTTGACGCGCTCGGCGTTCGCCTCGGGCTTGTCGATCTTGTTCATCGCGACGACGATCGGCACGCCGGCCGCCTTCGCATGGTGAATCGCTTCCTTGGTCTGCGGCATCACCCCGTCGTCGGCGGCCACGACCAGGATCACGATGTCGGTCGCCTGCGCGCCGCGTGCGCGCATCGCCGTGAACGCGGCGTGACCCGGCGTGTCGAGGAAGGTGATCATGCCGCGTGGGGTGTCGACGTGGTAGGCGCCGATGTGCTGCGTGATGCCGCCCGCCTCGCCCGCTGCCACTCTCGTGCGGCGGATGTAGTCGAGCAGCGAGGTCTTGCCGTGATCGACGTGGCCCATCACGGTGACAACCGGCGCGCGCGGCTCTTCCTGCGTGGCCTGGGACGCCGGGTCCTCGACGAGGAACGCCTCCGGGTCGTCGAGCTTGGCGGCCAGCGCGGTGTGGCCCATTTCCTCGACGAGGATCATCGCGGTTTCCTGGTCGAGTTGCTGATTGATCGTGACCATCTGGCCGAGCTTCATCAGCTGCTTGATGACTTCCGACGCCTTGACCGACATCTTGTGAGCGAGATCGGCCACGCTGATCGTCTCGGGCACGTGCACTTCGTAGACCTGCTGCTCGACCGGCGCGACGTAGGTCGAGCCGTTGCTGCCGCCACGATCGCCGCGGCGGCCGCCGCGCGGAGCACGCCAGCCGGCGCGTCCGCCGCTGTCGTTGCGCGTCTTCAGCGCACGTTTCTTGGCTGCGTCGTCGGCCCAGCTCGAAGACAGCTTCTCGCTCTTCACCGACTTCTTCTCTCCGGGCTTCGCGGCCGTGGCGGCGGCGCCAGGCGCTCCGGGTACGCCAGCCTTCTTGTGGATCGTGCCCTTGATGCCTTCCTTGCCGGCCTCTGCGACAGGCTTGGCCTCTTCGGGCTTCTTCGCGGTGAGCACCTTCTTCGGTGCCGACATCATCGCGCGGATCGCCGACGCTTCATCCTCGGCCGTCTTGCGGCGCTTGGCCAGCTCGGCCGCGCGATGCTTTTCTTCGTTGTCCTTGTCGGCGGCCTTGATCACGCGCAGGGCCGGCTTCGCCGGCTCCGCCGGCGGCGCGGTGACTTCGGGTGCGGGCGTTACAGCAGGCGCGGGCGCGGGGCCTGCCGAAGCCGTCGCCTTGGCGGCTGCTTCCCGGGCGTGGGCCTCGGCCGATGCGCGCTCGCGCTCCTCCTGCTCTTCGCGCTGGCGACGGCGCTCGACCAGATCCTCTTCCTGACGGCGCAGCAATTCGGCCTGACGACTCGCGTCGTCGGCACGGCGCTTCAACTCGGCATCATCGACGACCGAAACCTCCAGCGGCGGTTCCTCCACCGGAGCCGGCACGTCGTCGCGCTTGACGAACACGCGCTTCTTGCGCACCTCGACCTGGATCGTGCGTGCCTTGCCGCTCGAATCAGCCTGTTTGATCTCGCTGGTCGACTTGCGCGTCAGCGTGATCTTCTTGCGCTCGCCGCCAGCCGTGCCATGCGAGGAGCGCAGGAAGTCGAGCAGGCGCTCCTTGTCCGCCTCGGTCAGCGCGTCACTGGTCGACGCCTTGCTGACGCCGGCCGACTGAAGCTGCTCGAGCAGCGCCGTAGCCGGGCGGTTCAGCTCGGCGGCAAACTGGGCGACGGTGGTCACAGCCATTGTGGAATCCTTGCTGGGTAAATCAGGCCGTGAACCAGTGTTCGCGTGCCTTCATGATCAACGCACGAGCTTGCGCGTCGTCGACACCGGACAGCTCGGTCAACTCGTCGACCGCGAGGTCGGCCAGATCATCACGGGTGTGGATGCCGCCTTCGGCCAGACGCGCGACCAGCGCCTGGTTCATGCCTTCGAGGTCGCGCAGGTCCTGCGACACGTCGTCCACGCTTTCTTCCTTGGCGATCTCCATCGTCAACAGCGCATCCTTGGCGCGCGTGCGCAGCTCGTTGACGGTGTCCTCGTCGAAGCTCTCGATCTCGAGCATTTCCTGCATCGGCACGTACGCCACTTCCTCGAGGCTCGTGAAGCCCTCGGCGATCAGGATGTCGGCCACCTCGGCGTCGACGTCGAGCTTCTCGACGAACAGCTTGCGCACGGTGTCGCTTTCCTGCTCGTGCTTGGCCGCCGACTCTTCGGCCGTCATGATGTTGATGCGCCAGCCGGTCAGCTCGGACGCGAGGCGCACGTTCTGCCCACCGCGGCCGATCGCGATCGCGAGGTTCTCCTCGTCGACGACGACATCCATCGCGTGGCGCTCTTCGTCGACGACGATCGACGCGACGTTCGCGGGCGCCAGCGCGCCGATGACGAACTGCGCCGGATCTTCGGACCACAAGACGATGTCGACGCGCTCGCCGGCCAGCTCGTTGGTCACCGCTGTGACGCGTGAGCCGCGCACCCCGACGCAGGTGCCGATCGGATCGACGCGCTTGTCGTGCGACACCACGGCGATCTTCGCGCGCGAGCCGGGATCGCGCGCGCAACTCTTGATCTCGAGCAGGCCCTGCTCGATCTCGGGTACCTCTTGCGCGAACAGCTCGATCATGAACCCGGGCGCACTGCGCGACAGCATGATCTGCGGCCCGCGCTGCGTCGGATCCACCTCTGCGATGTAGGCGCGCACCCGATCGCCCGAACGCAGGTTCTCCTTCGGAATCATCTCGCTGCGCCGCAGACGGCCCTCGACGCGGCCCGATTCGACGATCACATCGCCCTTGTCGAGCCGCTTGACGGTGCCCACGAAGATCTTGTCGCCACGCGACAGGAAGTCGTTCAGCAATTGCTCGCGCTCGGCGTCGCGGATCTTCTGCAGGATCACCTGCTTGGCGGCTTGTGCGCCGATGCGGCCGATCGGCACCGAATCGATCGGCTCCTCGATGTAGTCGCCGGCTTCGATGTCGGCAATCTGCTCCTGCGCCTCGAACAGCAGGATCTCGGAGTCGGGCAATTGCAGGCCCGCCTCGTTCGGAACCACATGCCAGCGGCGGAAGGTCTCGTAGTCGCCGGTCTCGCGGTCCACCGAAACGCGAATGTCCACCTCGCCGCCTTCGAGCTTCTTGGTCGCTGATGCGAGCGCCGCCTCGACGGCTCCGAACACGACTTCACGATCGACGCTCTTCTCGCGCGAAATGGCGTCCACCAACATCAACAACTCGCGGTTCATTGCCTATGACCTCCGTCAACCTCTTCCATCGCCGCTGTCGATGGAGCTTCAGGCGACGTGCGGCTCGCACGGCCTTTGAAGTTCACCACCGGCACCAGCCGTGCTTCGCGCACTTCTTCGAGTGAAAAATCGAGCGCCTGCTCAGCCTTGCCCTCGCTGTAGACAAGGCGCCACCCCTCGCCTTCGGCCTGCAGGAGACCGCGGTACTTCTTGCGCCCCTGGAACGGCAGCTTGAGGGTCAGATCGACCTCGTGGCCCGCGAAGCGGCGGTAGTCGGCCAGCCCTTTCAGCGGCCGATCGAGCCCGGGAGACGAGACCTCGAGCCGCTCATAGCTACAGCCTTCGACCTCGAGCACGTACTGCAATTGGCGGGTGACTTTCTCGCAATCGTCCACGGTGACGAACTCGCCGTCGCCGGTGTCGTAGCGCTGTGCGGCCACGCGGTCGATGAACACGCGCAGCAACCCGCGTGGACCGCGTTCGCAGTCCACCAGCTCGTAGCCGAGAGCGGCCACCGTCCGTTCAACAACGCTCTGCCAATCCATGTTCCAGGCCGATGCCAAAAGCCTTCGAGCAAAAAAAATGGGCTGGATGAATCCGCCCACTTTCAGCTCTTCAGCGAAAGCCGGCATTGTACTGCGCCGCGTGGGTACAGGCAAGCGCTGAGGCTGTCAAGACCCTCTGGCGCGGCACGCCCGAAAGGCCCGACGGCCACCCGAAATCCAGGCCGCGGCGCATGCGAAAATCCGGCCCCTTTCTGACCGCGGAGACGCCATGGGATTCCTGGCCGGCAAACGATTTCTGATCACCGGGGTGCTGTCCAACCGCTCGATCGCTTATGGGATTGCCAAGGCCTGCCGGCGCGAAGGCGCAGAGCTGGCGTTCAGCTACCAGGGCGAGCGTTTCAAGGACCGCATCACCGAGTTCGCTGCGGACTTCGGCTCCAAGCTGGTGTTCGAGCTCGACGTGGCCGAAGACGAGCAGATCGACCGCACATTTTCACAGCTGGGCGACGCTTGGCCGGAGTTCGACGGCTTCGTGCACGCGATCGGTTTCGCGCCCCGCGAGGCGATTGCCGGCGACCTCCTGGACGGGCTGTCGCGCGAGTCGTTCCGCATCGCCCACGACATCTCGAGCTACAGCTTCCCCGCCATGGCGAAAGCGGCGGCACCGCGCCTACGCGCCGGTGCGGCGCTGCTCACGTTGACCTACCTCGGCTCGATGCGCGTCGTCCCGAACTACAACACGATGGGGCTGGCGAAAGCCTCGCTGGAGGCCAGCGTGCGTTACCTGGCCAGCAGCCTCGGGCCGAAGGGCGTGCGGGTGAATGGCATCTCTGCGGGCCCGATCAAGACGCTGGCGGCGTCGGGCATCAAGGGCTTCGGCAAGATCCTCGACGTGGTTGCAAGGCACGCGCCACTGCGACGCAACGTCACGATCGACGATGTCGGCAACGTCGCGGCATTCCTGCTGTCCGACCTGGCGGCCGGGGTGACTGCCGAGATCACGTATGTGGACGGCGGGTTCAGCCAGGTGATGAGCGGCCTCGACCCA
>Ga0184637_10001567_pt1 | contig 15325 bp, 28 predicted proteins | sample PLM3_127_b2_FD_133143 | JGI IMG/M metagenome (GOLD analysis project Ga0184637, IMG submission 133143) | Groundwater sediment microbial communities from an aquifer in East River, Colorado, USA - PLM3_127_b2 | ecosystem: Environmental > Terrestrial > Soil > Riparian zone | place: USA: East River...
AGACCTTCTGGCAGTTGTTTGGCAGTCTGAAGAACCTCGGCCACCGCATGCTCGCTTGTACTCCAGGCAGTACGCCTGCAGGGCTCTTGAGGGTTGGTTCTGATTGGGGGGGCAGCCTGGGGCGCTTCGGCACAGCAGTAACGCATTACGCACATTACGGATCGCTGTTATCTGCTTTTGACAATGCGGCGTCAATCGGTTTGAGGTTTTGGAGGTTTTCTCTGGTTTCTCTGCGGTTTTCGTGGGAAGCGTTTATCGCCTCATTCTTCACTTCGAGCATCTTACGTGAACGGTTGGCTACGCTTTGTTTACCGAGGGGGACATTGGCAAGGCCGATCTGAACTGCTTTAAGTGCATCGGGATAAGGTGATAAGATCTGGAAAACGGAGCCGAAGATAGCGGCGAGTTCTGGAGTGAGGACGAGGTTAAGGGTTTGGGAAGAATTGTGGATAATGGCTTTTGCGGCATGGGACCAGCCTGGGTTATCGATAGCGTCCTTGCCTGGACCTTGGCGGAGCCAGACTTCGGGATTGTCCTGGTAGGTAGAGATTTCGGCGCCAACGCGAGCTTGGGCTTGGCATTCGAGGAGGTGGAGTTTGAATTGTCGGAAGATGGAATAGCGAAGGTCGCCGCGTTTCATCCAGAGGTGGAAGACATTGAGGGGAAGACCTGCGGCTTGGGCGGCGATGTGTGGGAAGGCACCAGCGCGGACGAAGGCGTAGATTTTCTCGGCAATGAGGGGGTTCCAGCGGGTGAAATGGTTGGGGATGCCACGTCGGTTGTTGACTTTTGGCATGAGTTAGAGGCCGAGGAGGAGGGCGGCAATGTCAGGTTGCATAGGAGGTCCGATAAAGCGGAAGCCGGCGGTAAGTCTGGTCATTGAATGTTTGAGTTGGCCCTCGTTTTTCTTACCGAGAGCTGGGTATCGAGTGAGGGACCAGAGTGGTGAGCGGGAGCGGGAAGAGATCATAGCAGGGTGAGAGGTGGTAGAGGTAGCTTGGAAGCCGAGTCCGGTCCACATGGAAGCGATGGTATTGGAGAGACGGTTGCCGATGCCAGCGCCTTGGAAGTCTGGGAGAGTGACGGTACGGTGTTCGCGTCGGGCGCCTTTTGGGGAGATAGAAGGTCCGAGGAATTGGACCCAGGCGGAGAAAGCTACTGGTAATTTGTCCCAGAGAGCTAGCCAGCACCACGCGGAGGAGGAGATATGTCCAGAGAGATAGTGGTGCGGAGCGAAAAGTTGCCACGCGCGTGGGCTGCAGCGAAAGATAGCGATTTTAATGTGTGGTGGTTGCTGAAGAGACCTCCATGCAAAGAGCTGCTCAGCTGGCTTATAGACCCAATCGGGCTGGAGCCATTTTTCGACATCTTGGTGGCAGGTGACGGCGATGAAGCGGGAGTTACGTCGTCGAACGCATTTGGCGAGGGCGGCGGAAGCGATTTTAGCTACGTTACGGTCGACGACAGAGGTAAACTCGTCAAAGACGGTGAGGATTTTGTTGTGTGCGAGTGCGAGTGCGAGGGAGACTCTGAACTGTTCGCCGGTGGAGAGGAATTGGTAGGGTCGCAGCCAGGAAGGAGGGCTGGAGAAGCCTACGGAGCAGAGGAGTTCGACGAGGGATTTAACTGGGATGTCTGGGAAGGCGTCCAGTATCGATTGAGCGGGGTCCCAGCGCTTTGTGCCGGCTGAATACTCATTTGGCCACAGTCGAGCTGCTATGGTCGATTTGCCGCAACCTGAGGGTCCGACGATGAGGCCGATGTTCCAGGGTTTTTCTTCGATGGGCAGATTGACGTTCCAGCTTTGGGAGGATGTTTTATTGAGTCTGTGTGTGCCGGCTGTCCAGAGGTCGAAGATACCGGCGATCTGTTGGACGCGTGGGGAATCGTCAATTGAGCTTTGGAGGGTGATGGTTGTTTTCGGCATAGGAGGCCTCTCTGGTCGTGGTCAACCGATGACTGCTTTGACGGTGAATCCTCTGGACTTCATTTCCTCGAGCAGTTCGAGCTGGTGATGTTCATTGTTACAGGTAATTAAGACGAGGTATTGGTTTTCGAAAAGCCTGGAGGAGTTGCTGAGGGAATCGCTGGTCATTTTCTGAGCGTTGCTGACTTTGTTCCAGAGGTCGGAGAGGTATTTCTCTTCGGTAGTGGTGATGGCGTTGAGGTTACGGAGCATCTCCTGGTTTGGTTTGGCGAGTTCGACGAGCGGGTCAAGGGTTAGCAGCAGTTTGCGGGCTTCGTCATCGGTAACGTCGAGGACTTCGACATCGAGGATTTCGTCGGGGTTGAGGTTAGCGCGAAGGTGCCCGTCGATGAGGGTAAGTGGAGGTTCGGGCCTCTGGGTTAGGAGAGGTAGTTTTGCGTCTGGGGTGGTGGCGGTATGGTCGGGTCCGAGGTAGAGTTCCTTGTCAGTTTCTGAGACGTAACAGAGGAGGCTGCGCGCGAAGCCGACTTCTTTGATAATTGCTTGCAGGACTTGCTGCTGTCCTTTGGGATGTTCTCGCCAGTTCAAGGGGTGATGCTTGAGTTCACTGGCTTTTATCTTTCGGTGGCCGACGATTCGATTCCGCAAAGAAGGCTTCGAGGCCACGGCCGATGGCGTAAGCGGCGGTGGTGCCGAGGACGAACCAGATGCAAGTGAAGAAGATTTCTTGGATACCATCGCCGATCCCTGAGAAGAGGTGAGTGGCCCAGACGCCGGAGATGAGAGAGTAACAAGTTGGGTTCTGCATAGCAACCTCAAATTCCTTGCTGTGGCCAGCCGAGTCCTAAACCTCCCAGATTAACGCGCTGTCTCATGAGCCAAGCACGCCGCATGCGAGTGCCGGTCTTGGTGTCGCGGATCATGTCGACAAAGAGCACGGTATAGCAGACGCCGTCGTCATTTGGGACCCAGATGTGGTCGCTGGTTGCTGCCCAGCCGGCGAGCGGGTCCCAGGTGTCTTGGATGTCGGTTTCGTCGCTGAAGAGAGCGTAGTGAGTGACCAGGATGAGTACAGCGGCTTGTGATGGCGGCGTCAAGAGACCGATAAGCAAGATGTTTTCCGGTTGGAAACCGAGGGGGACGAGCCGGATGTCAATGGCAGAAATGGTGGGAGTACCTGGACCGGTGGCGCCTCGGAAGAGGTCGCAGGTGGTATTGAAGACTGGAGCGCCCATCAGAAAGAATGCCTCCGCCAGCACGAGAGGAGCTGATTGACCATCAGAGGCGGGTCGTTATTGGGGAGGATGGGGACGGCTTGGGGAGTGGTTTTGGTGGCCCACCACAGATTGGCAATCCATTTGGCGCAAGCGGTCTGGACATCGGCGGGTACGGTGACAAAGCCGGCGGTGTATTTGACTCGAAACTCTTGAGGACCTCCTCCCCAGGAGCTGTTTGGGCTGATGAGCCAGCCTCGTGGGTAGTCTGTCTGGTAGGAGGAATATTCATCGATGTGGAGATAGAGCTGCGCCCAGATGTCTTTAGCGTCATAAACGCCTTGAGGCATCAGGTCGGCTGATGCCCGGCCGCTGAGGGTGGAGTCGGTCAAGCGCGCATCCCAGCCATTGGCGACGGTATCTATCTTGGTGACGAGCTCACCGAGGGTGTTGGAATCGACGTCGGCAAAGGTGATGGTGTTTGTGGTGGTGACAGCGTCAATGACCCGGTTAAGAACGGCGGTGGTGGTTGTGGTATGGATCGTCGCGCGCTGTACAGTTGCCGAATTGTTTCTGGTTTCGAGGACGGCCGTGCGGCCGGCAGCGAACCGGTCTATGCTGATGATCGGGTATTGCCTGAGCTGAATGCGCTCGCAAACTTGGCCGTCGTAAACCTCGTCGAAGGTTTGGGAGTCGAATTCCCGGTTGCAGAACATTTTGATGGCTTTGGAGACGGCGACGACCAGGTTGTCGATGGTAGTGGTCTCACCGGCGGTGTAAGTCGTCTGGGCTATGTGTTCCTTGGCGTAGGCAGTGGTGATGAGGTTAGCCATGGGATAGAAAAACGCCGGCTGGCCCAACCAGCCGGCGCCAAAGGAGGCCCCGTGATGGGGCAGAGTTGTCAGTTAATGATCTCAACTACGCTGGCCAGGTCTGCGTCTGAGGAAGAACCAAAGCGCCGTTTGCCGAGGACCAAGACAGCGACGAGCTGCGAATGGGCGCTGTTGTCCATGACGCCTTTGACGAACCTCTGAGCGCTGCCGGCTTCGTCGGAACGTAAGGTAACGACGGTTTGAACATTGTCACTGGTGGCGACCAGCTGGGTAATGACCTTGCCGGTAATGTCCGTCAAGCTGCCTCCAGCAGTCGCTGCACCACGCAGTTTGAAGTCGCAAGTTCCGGAGGCTGCGACCACGCCGGTCATAAGGATGAAAGAAAGCTCGTGCCAAAGAGCCATGTCCACTTCGTCGGTGGAGGGATCCACGGCATTACCATCCTGAGGGTCGATGGTCGCGACAATGGCCCATTCTTCGTTGAAATGCATGCTCATTAAGAAAGTCCCGTCACGAGGTTCGAGGGGAAAGCCAGGAAAGAGCATTCAGCAAACGCCGTCATGGCAATCGTGCCTCCCCAGTACAGTACGATCATCGCAGGACCCACGATGAGAGGCGGCACCAGCGGCTCGTAGACCAAGAACAGTTCGCTTTTGAGCATGTTGGCGGCAACGCCTTGCAAGTCGGCAACCATCACTTTGCGCGCCAGTTCGACGTCAAGGACCGGATCGGTCGTATCAGCGGAGAACGCGCTGGCGCCGGTAACGGGCGCAATGGTTCCGGTGAGATCCGTGCGCATGTTGAAGACACTCTCCGCGGTGAAGGTGCCGTCACCGGCCCATCTGGCGGTACGGTCCACGGCGATCAAGAGTTCCTGTTCGTCGCTGTCGGCGGTCGTCAAGGGCATCTGGGCGTCAATGGCGAGACGCAGAGGGCAGAGCGTGGTGCCCAACGGCACGGAGATGATGCCCTCGGGCTGATCGAGATCAATGATTGTACCGGCACCGCCGCCGGTGATCGGGGTGGAAAAGGCGCCCACGGTCATGAAGCAGCCGTAACCGCGCGCAACCAACGCTTGCTTCCAGTCCAGCGTCAAGAGGCCGCCGAGCAAGGATCGCATGTCGGTACTGGTTGCACCAGCGTCGTATTGCCGCATCTTAGCGTTTACGTCGTCCATCAGGTACTCCTGTTCTCACCCGGCCGCTAGGCCAACGAAAGGAGACAAAGTGCTGGTGGCGTCAGAGAGAGTTATTGCAGAAGACAGCCAAGGTTGGCCGTCGACGCGGCTCACGAATCTCCACGTGCCCTGGTTACTGATGAATTTGTAGTGCTCGGAGAAACCTATTTCGACCATCATCCGGTCGCCGATCAGGTAATGCTTAGCGTCAATCAGCAGTACGTCGCCCAGGGTATTGAGCGCCGGAAGTTTTTCGGTTACCTGGATAGGGATGCCGAGAAGAGTGGTGGCAGGGGTTTTGGTGGCACCCATCGTCTGGTCGATGAAGACCACGTCAGACGAGGTGCCAGAGTTTCCGGACATGGTCCAGAGCTTGGGAAGAACCGTCGGGTGCATTGCCCATACGGTGCTTCTGAAGTTCCAGCCGGGCAGCAGACGCGCCAGCATGCCTGCCGCGTCGGCGAGAGTGAAAGCCGAAAAACCATTGCGCGTGACGGAGATAAGGGCGCCAGAGTTGAGTACTCCGAGAGGTTTGCCTGCCCCGTCCCCACGAAGGAAAGCATGGTCCCGGTACCAACCCAGGGCGCCCCCGAACAGAGTTATCAGAACCGCTTCGAGGCCGATGGCATTATCAGCCAGGAGCTGGTTAGAAGCGATCGTGTAGCCGGACAGCTCGTGAGCGGTTAACCGGATCTGCCTGAATGTTGGTTCTTCTTCTTGCTTGGTGGCTGCTTCCTCGGTCCAGTTGGCTTGAATACCTCCGAAGAATGCGGTCTCTCCCGCGGTGGGCGCCGTGACCATGTTGAGCGCAGGTACTTCCGCGGTATTAGCGGACATTGGGATCTTCGTCGCGCGCTGTTCCATGATGGTGTTTTCACTGGCCACCATCAGGAGCTGAGGGACGAATTCGGTGGGGACCGTGAAACCGCCTTGAACGCCAGCCTGAGTATTCAGAGCGACTTTCTGGTTGACGTTGTCCCAATCGGCTGGGTAACTGCCCATCTCTTCGAGCGTCTTGAAGCTGCCGTTACGAAGGGCAGTCAGGAACGACCCGAAGGTTCTGCTGGGATCTCCGGAGGCATCTGAGCCGAAGATGGCGGGCACGGAGTTCTTCCGGGATTTCGAGGCGGCAGCAGCGAACTTCTTTAGTGCTTCCTCGATGGCTTTATTGAAGGATTCTTCCATCTTGGTCATCATGGAAGCAGCAGATTTGGCAATGGCATCGCTGATCGGGTCGCCTTCGACGGCTTCCGCAATTCCTTGGGTTATGAAGACTTTCGCTTCAGCTTCGGGAACGTCAATTCTCTCCCCGGTTTTCTTGCCCAGGAAGTCTTTCGACAGCTGGATCAGCATGGTCCATCTCCTGAAAACTGCACGCGACCACGCATTCGATCATAAGCCTGCCGGAATGCTTTGTCAAGATCGAGGTTAGGGAAAGCGACATCGATTCGCCGCTTAATCTCATCCCAGGTGGTGAAAGAACAAATGGCAGAGTCCGTGAGCGACTTCAATGTTTTCTCGACCTCCAGGGTGATTGCTTCCTGGTTGGCCGGTAACCATGTGCAAGCGTATTCCAGCAGCAGCCATTCGTCGATCACCCGGCGCAACCCAGGATGATCCACCTGCTCCTGATGGTTGGCCTGATGTGTTTTCAGCGTCAAGAATCCAATGCTCTTGCCAACCATCAGGCCGGACGAAACCAGTGCGAAGGCAGTGTCGGGCGGCCATTCCTTTTCCGTCCATTCTTGCGGGCGACGAGGATAGATCGTCTTCGCCTTAATGCCCGCAACCTCACCGTCCCTGAGTCTCTTACGCCACTGGCTTTTGCCAACAGGGGGAGAATCATAGTCGTGACCCATCGTAACAATCGGATTCATAGCGTAGTGTACGTCTGACCAGCCTGAAGCAAGGATGATTTCCTTGTCCCTGTCCAGGGCCTCTGTAGTGATCCAGGACACGTCGGAGCGTTCTGGGGCAGAAAACTCGCTTGCAGCCTTCTCGACGCGGCTGCGCTGATACTGGGCCTCGGGATGGTCCTTCAAGACGCTGTCCAGGGCCTGCGCCTGCCGGTCGGTCATTGGCACGCCGATCGGACCTTCAGTTTCGTACCATGCTTTGTTCATGAACTCTCAAATCCCCGTCTCTCCGGGGTGTCACGGTTACCAGGCTTTGGGCAGTTAACCCGTTTTGCCCTATCACACTGGCCAGGTCAGGGCGCCATGCTGCCCGTCAATTCGCGGCGCGCCGGAATAACGCCTTTCAGGGCGTGACGGTCCGGTGATTTCCTAAAGGTATTTCTCCCCAGGCCACTGGTATCAGACCTCTTTCTTGGCGTACTTCGTTGATGGTAAGAACTCCCAGCTCCAAGTCCTGTCGCTGCTGAGCAAGAACGTAATCCCGGTGTTCAGGAATCGGATCTTCAGAACAGACAAAGAGCCGACCACTCGGATCGTAGATAGGGAGAAGTTTCTCGTTGATTGTCTGATCTCGACGGCGCAATCTTGGATTGATGGCAACGGACATGTGGAGTTCTTGCGCAGCTTGCAAGTTCGCCAAGTTCGTTTCGGTCGTGTAGTAACTGATCGGTACGTGGAAGGCATTGGCAATGTCCTCCTTAGTTGCTTTGGCGTCAGCGAGAGCGGCGAGGTCGCCCATACTGTGCTCCAGAAGCGTGACGCGCAGACGGCTCTCGCCAACAACTACCCGGCCCGCTCCGCTCTTGCGAAACTTAGCGTTCCACGCCGTTTCGATGCGCTCCCTTTCATCGTCTCCCATGATCTCCTCTGGACTGACAATAGCATCGGGTATGGCGTGGTTCTCGAACTTGGCAAGACGGAAAGAGGTGTACTGAGAAGCTAAAGTCGCTTGCTCCCAGCACGCGCGCAAAGGAGAAAGACCACCCAGATAAGGATCACGCGGGTCAGGGAACCGGAAGAAGATCACGTCTTCTTCAGCGATCTTTTCAAGACCTTTCTGCGTCCGGTATTCGTAATGATCGATGACGTTGGAAGATCCCTCCTCTGCGCGTGGGGTGACGTTCTGCGCGGGCAAAATCCAAATGTTTTCCGGAATGCCTGACGGCCCGCGAGGAATGTACCAGTAAGCCCGGCCGATTGTCTCCAGATAAATCTGAGTCAACTCGAAGAGATCGAAGCTGTTGTGCACGGGGTTGACCGCGGCGAGCAGCGTGAGCAGCGGATGTTCGACGACCTCTTCGACTTCCGGACTCGAGGCTTTCAGCCGGCGCTGCCAAGCTTTTGACAGCGCTCTGGTCACAGCCCGGGGCCGAGCTTGCTGGCTGTTCGTGCGTACAAACAGCTTGGGCGTAAAAGAAGCACAAACTGAAGAGTTGATGGTAATGCATGACCAAGCCGTTCCTTTCAGTTCTTGAATGAGCTGGCTAAGGCTGGGAGTCCCAAGTACGCGCCACCGATCGAGGGAGCCATTGCTTTCGAAGGTCCGAGATAGTGCGGGATTGCTCATTTCTTTCGTTTTCTGGCCCAGGCGAGCTTCAAACCTTGAGAAATACGCCGGTTCCTCTCAGCAATGGAGAGAAGTTTGCGGCGGTGCTTTTTCATGAAACTCTCGTCCAGATGTCCTCATCCCACAGAGCGCTGTGAACCGCAGAGCGCGGTTCTTCCGCGTTTTGGGGGGTGTAACCGCCGGTCTTGCGAAGCTTGCCAATAAACTTTCGGTCCACTCCGCAGATCAGGTACCGGAGGGCATCCATAGCGTGATTATTCTCGTCAAGCGGCTCTTCACGTTCGTCAAGGTAGCGATACAGCGTGGCTTCGGCGCATAAGTTAGGGCACCGGAGGCGATTGACCTTCAGACGCCCCGTGTTAATCCTTGCATTGACGGCTTGGATGCCGATCCTCAGCATCTTGTAAGGTCTGCGTATGAAATGTCCCTGCGCTCTCAGTTCGGCTATCTCGGTGGCGCCGCTGGGATCGGCCCACCAGGCTACCCCTGCCGGCAACGCCTCGGAGTGCTTGTGCAATGCCGTTTGCCTCTCGTAACGCTCTCCCTGTATCCACAGCACGTCGTCGCGATCGTGTACACCCCAAACTGCAGCGAATGGAGCACGAAAACCCCAATCTATGCCACCAACCCACCGAGGACCAGGGGTCCATGTGATAATGTGCGTGCTGCCAAAGTCCGGATAAACTAACCCGGTCATGTGCGTGAACAGGCAAAGATATTCTTGATCTATCCACTCTTGACCCATCGACCGGCGCTCCAGGTCAATGAAATCTTCGGTAATCCTCGGGCAGTCCTGCCAAGTAACGATGATGCGCTGGTAATCACTGCTCGAAGACCATTCGCGATGAAAAAAGCCGCGCTGCCCGAACGGCGTGCTTAGCGCAACAATCCGTCCACGTGACACCGCAAGCATGGGCCGGACTGCATAGTAGAGGTCGTCGGGCACGCGGCTGGCTTCGTCTATCAGAATCAAATCCACTTTGCTGTACGATCGTACGGTCGCTTCTTTGCCCGGCAAAGCAACTATGCGCGAACCATTCCCGAGCTCCATGGTCGTCAAGTTTTCAATGTCGGTCGAGAAAGGCCGGCTGATTGCTCCGTAAATGTCCTTTATCTTCCTGAAAAGCTCGATCGACTGGCGCTGGCTCTTCGAGATGACCAGCGTGAGCGATCGCGGCTTAAACAAGGCCGTGTGTATCGCCAAAACCGCGCACACCGTGCTCTTACCCGATTGACGGCTGCAATTAAGCAAGATCTGGCGATGCCGTGAGTTCAGCACTTGCACTTGCCACGAATCGGCTTCCATCCCCGCAGCCTCGAACAAAGCTGCAGGGTTCAGCGCGGCAGTGAAAAGCTCATTCACCTTCATAACCACCTCAATTTGTTATGATACCACGCAAGCGTCTGCTCCAGAGTCCTGCCGTAACAGCGCTCGCGACCCCACTGCTGAAGCCGCATCGGTGCAGCCGAATCCGTCGACAGCGTTACCCCATAGTTCTTGGCAATACGCGACGCAAGCACAAGCGCTTTTATCCAGGAGATTCCGAACAAGTGCAAGTGCGAAACCCTGTAATTGACCATTACCGATGCCACGCGGTGCAGAACGTCAAGGAAGATCGGTAACCGCGTTTTCCGGCGCCCTAGCGTGCACCAACCACCCAAGCCGCACCAGTCTCCCGCACGTATTAAAGGAATATTCCGGGCCGCTGCCGAGCTAAAGGATCTCTCATCGTTGCCTTGAAGAGGAAAGACAAAAACCCGCTCACCAAACAAACCCCGGTGAAGATCAAGCCATTGATTGTTCGCCCAGGTCTCCGCTTGCACAAGTTTGATCGTCGCTCGGTCATTAGCAGTACGCGCAAGCGCATCGTAAGCCACTATGATGTCAGCTCGGTAATCCCGCCCCCAAACCTTCCGCGCTGCAGCTTCCCAATACAGCTGGCGTTCGGCCGCTGCTGCCGGCGTTAAGCGACAACGTCCCATGTGACCATCACTGAAAGCCCCACTGTCAAGTAAGGTACGAGCGGGTATCAGACCAAGACGGTGACCGCGAGCTGGATACAAAGGATTTGCGCAGATCATCGTAACCTGCCTGCTCGTTATGGCCGTCGTTCCCAGGTAGATGTCCATCACGGCTGTTCCTACCGCAATCGGGGCGATTCAAAAAACAGGGGCAGCTTATTCCTGTCTTATTATCCACTTGCCGCGACTAAAAATTTTTTTGGTTTCAATTTGGAATGAAAGTTCGTCATCGGAAATAGCGCCATCCTTGGCGCAGCCGGCGGAGGAGTGCGGCTTGGCGTTCAGGTTTCCAATAACAGATGGCGCGCAGGATCTCGGAGAACTCGGCGCCCGTGAGCGTGCCTTTGCTCAGGTTGCAGTTTTTGCAAGCGAGCCGCAAATTCTCAATTCGGCTTGAGCCGCCGAGAGAAATCGGCACTTCGTGGTCTAGCGTGAAGTCCGAGTTGTCGAGGGCCTCTTCGCAGTACTGGCAACGCCAAATCTGAGCCGCTAACCAGGCCTTGAAGATAGAGAACTTAAAAGGCGGGTTGGTGCTGCTGAGATTCCGGTAGGCGTTCTTCCACCTCTGGGGAGTCCGCTGCCTTTTTGACCGAGCCGGTAATCGCTGGTCTGTTAAGCTGGTCTGCATTGCTGCTCCTGAAGGTCGTCGTACATTCTCGCCAAGAGGTCCTCGACGACTTGAGGGATCTTGATGGCGTGGCCTGCACGGATCATGGGCCCCTGAGTGGTGTCAATGACCAGACCGTACAGCGCGAGGCCCGCAACGTGTATTCTCCATCGATCGACAAACTGAGCCTTGCTTTTCATGCCGTCAAAAGGGGACGTAGGTTTCGTCGTCGGGGTGGCGAACCTCTTTAGGCGAAGGCTGTCCAACAGCGCGTTCTGCTGAGCTGACAGCTCCGGCGGCCGCTGCGCGGAAGACGGGGCGAAATTTGTCAGTTAGTGTGTCGGTGGTTTGTTTGTTCATCATGCCTTCGAGAGGACGATCGTTCAGGATAAGATTCCATTTTTCTCGGACCTTGCCGTCGCGCCCGGGTTCCATTTCCATGCGCGCGATGACCGTTTTGTCGGAGAGGCAGGAAAGATCGGCAAAATCTCCGACAAAACCGAGGCAGGCGAGAGCATTGGCCACCCATCCAGGTCGGTCGGGCGTGCCGAGCGTAGCGCTGGTCAGTGACAAGTAAATCCTCCGGGGAGGACCTTGGACCGGGAACGGGTCCCCGTGAACTGGTACGCCGTGAGTGGGATAGATCTCGATGACTACCTGAGGAGTGCCGGTGCCGGCCGGGACGAGAGCGGCAACATTGGTGACACACTGATATTTTCCGGGTTCATACGACATTAAGCACCATTAGGTTTCAGGAGCAGATGGCCTCGGCCGGGCCGAGGAAGGTCTGTGTTGGGTCTTCTCGGGGAACGTCACGGGGCGTCTCTGGTACATTGCGGGCGGCCGAGAGGGCCAGCCTGAAAGCGGTCCAGGCTTCCGCCGCAGAATGACCGCAGTCGATCATCCTGGGCAGATTGTGGCGATTCTTGGCAACGACGCTGGCTGAGCGCTCAGTCTGAAGAAGCCTTTGGGATCCACCTTGGGCTTTTCCCTTGACTGCTTTGCCCTGGACAGCCACAAACGTTTCAATCGAGCCGTACAGGACTATGTCTGCCCACTGCTGGGTCGCGTCCCATGTCGTCTTGTGGACGGCTGGCATCCAGCGGTCATAGTCGGGGCCGTCGGGGTTCTGGAAGCGCTCGGGTCTGGTATGGGTGAGCATCAAGATCGACATGTTCCTGACCTCTCTGAGGTGGTCGAGCATGATGAGAACTTTGAGCCATTCGTGCAGGGACTCGGCGTAACCATGATTAAATGCGGCAAAGCCTCTCTCTCCCCAATCTCCTTTGTACTTGTCAGTACAAACTTGCTGGTGTACCAGTCTCTCAAGGGCGTTCATGGTGTCGACCGCCAGACAACGGTATGGGTGTTCCTTTACTGCAAGCTCGGTCAGCAGGCCGCGAAATTCTGCGGCGGTGGCACAAGGCTTGGAATTGTGAGGGACAGGAGCGACGAGTCCGCCAGAAACCAAAGTGTCCAGACCGTCTTCGCCTCCAGCTGTGAGAAACAGGACTCCGGGAATTTGGGCACCGAATGAGGTCTTTCCCCAGCCCTCAACGGCATGAAGAACCATGCGGTTAGGCAGCCGGCGATGCGTGGTGGTGATGTTCACAACGGCCTCCAGTCAGCCAGGTTTCGTTTGGCTTTTTCGATGGCTTCACGAGCATCTTCTATCCTCTGCCGCATGATCCCCGAGCCCTGTAAGCCGTCGACATGGACAATCTTCGTTAGTACCAGCAAGAGCGTCCTCGCCGTATCGAGGAGGCTGGTGCTGAGTTCAGAGTAGACATCGATGTTCATATGGCGTGCTCCCAAATGCCAGGACGGCCCTTGATGCGTTGGATGTTCAGCGGTTTCGGATCCCGGAGGATCCACGCGTAACGCTGCCAGTCCCACCCGTGATGAGTGACCTTCAGTCCTTGAGTGGGGATGCAGCCAATAAGATCAACCTGGCATACTATGGCAAATTCTGGCGTGCCGGCATGTATCAGCAGCGGTCCCCGATATTCCGTGGCCCAGTCGCGGAACTCAAAGCACTTTTGTCCTTCAGCGATGAGGTGGGCCCAAAATGGTTTGATCGTGAGTGCTTTCATGGTTCCTCCATCATCATGTGCTTCCGGCTGCAATGCAGCCGGAAGCGTTTGGGTTTTAGGGTTTGTCCCGTGGGTAGGGCCGGCCGAGAAGAGCCGAGCCGACCGGAACGTGGTGGCCGTTGATTACCTCACCCTCGGCAAGAGCGGGTGACTCAGCAGCCGGCGCAGCAGCAGTTGCTGCCGCCTTTCTGATGGCGCGAAACGGCAGACAGACTACCGTCAGGAGTGCGTCACAAAACTCGGACAGGGCCGGGTCGCCTCGGTACGCCCGGGCAACCGCGAGGCCAGCACAAAAGCAAATCAGCGCTAGAATCATGGTCCAGATCATTTGGTCTCCTTTGGTTTGGGTACGTCGGGATAGTCAATACCGCAATTTGGACAGTACATGGTGGGCAAGAACTGGTCTTCTGAGTAAGTGGGGAGCATGCCAGGGTCCCATTCGAGCTCACTGCCGCAGTCGGGACAAACGGGCCACATCGTGGGCGCTGCACACCAGGTAATCATGGGCGGAGCTCCTTCTGCAGCTTGGCGGCTGCGGCCGCCCAGGCTTCGATTACTCGCATCAGGCGAGCACCCGGGGTTTGTTTGGTTAGCTGGGCTGCTTCCCATTCGTCAATCTCAATAGCGGCGAGATCGAAGAGGGTTTTGCGCAGCTGCCGCCAAAGCTCGGTCTCGTTGTCCAATTCTGCTTGGGTCATTTCACTACCTCCAATGTGGTTGCTCGGATCTGAGGCTGGCCGCGGTAGAAGGCCTGTGTGCCTCGCGCAGTGATCGTCTTGCCCACGAGCGCTCGGCCATCCATGCCGAGCGCTCCCGGGACTGTCCGCGTGTCTACGGCTACAGTGCGGACGCCCGGACTGCGGAAGTCGGGACGATCGTTGAGCAGCATCAAGCCGGAATTTAGCGTGATGCCGCTGGCGACCAAAAAAGAGTCCTGGGCCGGAGCAGGGCTGATTGCTGCGTTCCCGTATGCCGTTCGCCCATACGGCATGCCGGTTAAGCCGGGCGCTGTGACCGGCTCGGCCCAGGGGTTGTGCCAATACGCCACTGCCGTCACCGCTGGGATCACGATCCACTTAGCGGCCGGACTGCGGATCAGTGCGAACAATGCTCTAATCATCTTCGTTTCTCCTTTGTTCAATCTCGGCGATTCGGCTCCATACCCAGTCGGGTATGTTGTCGAGCTCGATTTGGCCACTGTGGTACCTGCCAGGGACGAGCAACAGCTCGTCCTCGTACTCTCGCTGTCTCTGTGCGGCGTAAGCGCTCGCCTGGTCTTGCGCCTCGTCCAGCCGATCTTTGCACCCGGACAGGACTGCTGCCAGGTAACTGGCTGCCGCAATGGCCAGCAACCAGTCTTTCATCGCCTCCCAGACGTCGCTGTGTAACCATGTCATCGATTGTCCTTTCAGAGAGCAACTCAGGCGGAAATTGCTTCTTGGTCTTGTTCCTGGTCATCAAAGCAGATTGGGTAGTCGTCGGGAACGAGTTGTTCTGGGCCTCGGATCGCTTGGCCAATGGCTTCAGCAAGAAGCGACAGGTAGTCAAGGGTGTAAGGAGTCCCGCTGTACAGCGACCGGGCCAAATAGTATTCGCCGTTTTGCGTACGCCTCAGCAGAACCTCCGGCTCTGGCTTTCCAGGCTCAGACTCCGCGACCCATGTGTCTTCAATAACTCTTCGTACTTTCCTCATCTTGTCCTCCTAAGTTAGTGACCGCAAACATCAGAATAATCGACACGCAAGGCGCTCGACTGGCACGGCAGCCAAAGCAAACGCCCGGACCGCGTAGCGGGACGCCGCGGCCGCAGCCAGCGGGCAATCAGCCGAACGCGCGTAGCGGGATGCCGCAGCAATTGCCAACCGATAGGCGGCAGTCCGGGGATACACCGTCGGCACACATTGACAACCAACGGACCCGGCACCAAGCCGCAACCGACATCTTGTGCACCTTTTCATGATTCACCTCCA
>Ga0184637_10001569_pt1 | contig 15310 bp, 12 predicted proteins | sample PLM3_127_b2_FD_133143 | JGI IMG/M metagenome (GOLD analysis project Ga0184637, IMG submission 133143) | Groundwater sediment microbial communities from an aquifer in East River, Colorado, USA - PLM3_127_b2 | ecosystem: Environmental > Terrestrial > Soil > Riparian zone | place: USA: East River...
GAGCGAGATCTGGCCGTTGTAACCGGTCAGGATGTTCAGCCCCAGCAGCACGATGGCGTAGACCAGCACCATATTGAACTGGAACACCCGATAGCTGCTCACCAGAAACGGCAGCGCCACAGCAGCGCACAGCAGCGCCGCCAAGCCGATCACCTTCCAGGCGCGCGCCGACAGGCCGGCGTAGCGGGGGGGCGTTAGCTGAACTGTGATTGTGACGTTTCCCATGATTCCTGTGGCTGATGATCAAAGGGGCGAGGGACGAGGATCGAGGATCGAGGATTGAGGATTGAGGGATCTACACCCTTCACTCATTCACTCATTCACCCTTCACTGATTTTTGACCCTTCACTCATTCACTCAGTCACTCATTCACTAGACGCGCTAAACGCGCGTAATAAACACCTTTCCGAACAGCCCGGTCGGTTTCACCAGCAGCACACCGATGATCAGCACCAGCGCCACCGTGAGTTTCAACTCCGTGCCAATCACGTAGGCGCCCAGCAGATTCTCCAGAACCCCCACAGTGAAACCGCCCACCACCGCGCCGAACGGATTGTCGATCCCGCCCACCAGCGCCGCGGCGAAGGCGTACAGCAGCACGCCCGCCATCATGTTGGGCTCCAGGTACACGATCGGCGCCACCAGCATGCCCGCTACCGACCCGACCGCCGCCGCCAGACCCCAGCCCAGCGCCAGCATCCACCCAACGCGCACCCCCACCAGCCGGCTCGACACCGGGTTCTGCGCCGCCGCGCGCATCGCCAGGCCGAGCGGGGTGAAGCGGAAAAACAGGTAGAGCATGACCAGCACTGCCAGCGTGACGCCGATCGCGCCCAGTTCATGCGAGGAAATAAAGCGGTTGCCGAACAACGGCTGTTCGGGAAACGGGCTGGGAAAAGTCTTGATGGTGTAAGTGAAAATCCATCCCGCCACGCTGTTGAAAATGACCAGCAACGCGATGAACACCGTGACGATGGACAATACCGGCGCATGCTCCACCGGCCGGATGATCACGCGCTCGATCACGACTCCCGCCACGAACGAGATAGCTACCGTCAGCAGGAACCCCCACCAGTAGGGCACGCCGGCGTTGATCAGGCTCCACGCCAGATAAGTCGAGAACATCGCCATTTCGCCCTGGGCAAAATTGATGTGGTTGGTGGATTGGTAAATCATCACCAGTGCCAGAGCAAGGCTGGCGTAGATGCCGCCCGTTGCCAGACCCGACAAAACCTGATGCAGAAACGCTTCCATGGCGACTGGGGTCAGGAATCCGGCATCAGACGGGGCCGGCGATGGAACCAGGGCTTGGCTTGCTCGAGTTGCGCAGCAAGGCGGAACAGTGCCGCCTCGTCGCCGTAGCGCGCGACAAACTGTACGCCGACAGGCAATCCCTCTGCAGTCCAGTGCAGCGGCACGGACATGGCCGGATTGCCGCTGGCGTTAAACGGCGCGGTAAACGCCGTGAACAGGGCAATCGCGCGGCGATAGGACTCGATGTCGTCGCTATTCATGTCGAATACTCCCAGCTTTTCGGGTGGCCGGGGCAGTGTCGGCGCAAGCAGCACGTCATGGCGTTCGAAAAAGCGTCCGACCATGCGCCCGGTGCGGTGCACCGCCAGCACGGCGCGGGCGTACTCCGCCGCACTCGCCCTTGCGCCCGCCTCGAACAACGCCCATGTCACCTTTTCGAACTTTTCGGGTCCGGGCCGATTGCCGGTCTTTGCCGCGTGGAGATCGATTGCGGCCCGCGTATTTCCGGCAATCACCATGCGGAAACCCGGGCCCAGTTCTTCCGGTACGAAGTCCAGGTCGGTTTGCTCGATTCGGTGGCCCATCTCTTCCAGCAGGCGGGCGGTCTGCATCACCGCCTGTTCGCACTCCGGCGCAATCTTTTCGCCGGCCGGCGTGCGCGTGGCCAGCGCGATGTGCAGCGGCTCCAGCGTTGCGCCCACCTCGCTCGAGTACGGTTGCAGCGGCGACGCGGCAAAATAGGGCGCGCCCACATCGGGCCCGCAGGTCGAATCCAGCAGCACCGCGCTGTCGCGCACGCTGCGCGTGATTGCATGTTCGGTACTCATGCCGGCCCAGCCCTCGCCGCGGTCCGGACCGTGCGGATTGCGCCCGCGCGTCGGCTTGACGCCGAACAAGCCGCAGCAGGATGCGGGAATGCGAATCGAACCGCCGCCGTCGGACGCGTGAGCGGCCGGGACCAGGCCGGCGGCGACGGCCGCGGCTGAACCGCCGCTCGAACCGCCGGCCGTATGCTGCGCGTTCCAGGGGTTGCGCGTCGGACCGAATAGCGTCGGCTCGGTAGTGATGGTCAGGCCGAATTCGGGCGTGTTGGTCTTGCCGAAGATCACCAGTCCGGCCTTCTTGTAGCGCGTCACCAGTTCGGAGTCGTGGTCGGCGCGGTTGTCTTGAAAGAAGCGGCTGCCGTTGGTCGTGACGGCGCCGGCACACAACGCATGCAGATCCTTCAGCAGGAACGGCACGCCGTGCAATGGTCCGTTCGGCAAGCCTGCGCGGATGGCGGCGCGGGCGTGGTCGTAAAGCTTGTTGACCACCGAGTTGAGTGCCGAATCGCGCTGCTCGACGCGTGCGATCGCCTCCTCGAGCAATTCCTCGGGCGATACCTGCCTCCTTCGCACCAGTTCCGCGAGTCCTACTGCGTCATAGTTGTCGTATTCCTTGAACATGCGGTCTCTGCTTTCGTGATGCCGTGAATGGATGATTCTCCCGCCCTGCCCCTCGCTGCAGCGGAGACGAGCCAATCTCCTGCCGCGGGCCAGGGAGGAGGCACCGCTCACGCGTTGACTCACTCACGCTTGTGCTCAGTATCCCAGGTACGCGCGTCTTACCGTCTCGTTGGAACGCACCACGTCGGCCGTACCGGACATCACCACCTCCCCGGTCTCGAGCAGATAGGCGTGATCGGCGAGATCCAGCGCCAGCGCCGCGTTCTGCTCCACCAGAAGAACGCTGACCCCCTCCTCCGCGTTGATACTGCGCATAATGCGGAAAATATCTTGTACCACCAGCGGCGCCAAGCCGAAGGAGGGCTCATCAAGCAGCAACAGCCTCGGCGAGAGCATGAGCGCCCGGGCGACCGCCAGCATCTGCTGCTCGCCGCCGGAGAGCGTGCCCGCCTGCTGGTGCCGCCGCTCCTTGAGCCGCGGAAAATAGTTGTAGACGCGCTCGAAGTCGCGTGCCACCGCGTGCCGGTCTGTGCGCGTATAGGCGCCGATGCGCAGGTTTTCTTCGGTAGTGAAATCGAAGAAAGTGCCGCGGCCATCGGGCACGTGCGCGATGCCCAGCCGCGCAATCTCCTCGGTGGCCAAGGTCTCGATCGGCCGGCCGTCGAAGCGCACCGAGCCCTGCCTCCTCACCATGCCGCTCACGGCGCGTAGCAGCGTGGTCTTGCCGGCCCCGTTTGCGCCAAGGACGGTCGTGATGCCATCCTGCTCGACGGCGAAAGCCACACCTCGCAGAACGTCGGCGGCGCTGTAACCGGCGTGTAAACCGGAGACCTCGAGCAGCGCCATTCAGGCGTCCTTTCCCAGGTAGGCACGAATCACGTCGGGATTGCGCTGCACCTCCGCGGGGGTGCCGTCGGCGATCTTCCTGCCGAAATCGAGCGCCACGACTTTGTCGGAGAGCCGCATCACCAGGCTCATGTGATGTTCGACCAGCAGGATCGTCACGCCCAACTGGTCGCGGATGCGGCGGACAAGCGCGGAAAGCGATTCCACTTCCTCGTGGTTCAGCCCGCCTGCCGGTTCATCGAGAAGCAGCAGCCTTGGCTCGGCTGCCAGGGCGCGGCCGAGTTCCACGCGTTTTTGCGTACCGAACGGCAGGTCCGCCACCCGCGCCTGCGCAACCGACTGCAGATCCAGCAGTTCGATCAGGCCCCGCGCTTTCGCCTCGACCCGCGACTCCTCGCGCGCCACCACCGGCATGCGCAGGGCGTTGGCGAGGAAACCGCCGCGGCTGCGGCAATGGGCACCGACCATGATGTTGTCCAGCACACTCATGGTCCGGAACAGCGCCAGATTCTGGAAGGTGCGGCCGATGCCCCAGTCGGCGATGCGGTGGCGCGGGACTTCGAGCAGCGACTGTCCGCGGAAGAAAATGCTGCCGCCCTGAAACGGATAGAGGCGCGACAGGCAGTTGAACAGGGTGGTCTTGCCGGCGCCGTTGGGACCGATCACGCCGGCGATCTGCCCCTGCATCACATCGAAAGAGACATCTTCCAGCGCAACGATGCCCCCGAACTGAACGCTCAGTCCGGAGATCCGCAACAACGGCTGGCCGCGAGGGTTGCTCCCCAGCGTGGCATCGTCCATTTTTTCTTCGCCCACGGTGCTCGCCAACTCCAAGCCCTCCCCGATGTGGGATGCGCCGTACCGAAATGCGCACTGGATACTGGCACAACCGCCGCAGCCGGTAAAGTTGCCGCCGGGCCGGCTTTCGCTGCAGCGCAATGCGAACAAATAAACCTTTGGCCACAGAGAACACAGAGGATTCACTTCAATACCTTCTGTTCAATACCCGCTCGAAGGGTGCCCTTGAGGGGTACACAGAGAAAAATAGAATCCTTTCACTACGATGGACCCAAAGGACTGCGCTGGAGGGCCAGGAATCTGAACGCAGCACCCGGTTCACTCGGTCACGCATTCCTTTGCGTACCTTTCTTTTCTCCTTTGCGACCTTTGCGTCAACGCTCTTGATTTGGTTCTTTCTTCGGCGACCTCCGTGGCACAAGAACTTGACCTTTTTCGGAGACGCGGCGTTGACCTCAGCGGCGGGCATGTCCAACATAGTCGGGCGCGGCGGCGCAAAGACCGGCCCGTGACAGTCTGCCAAGGCAGGTCCGACGACAAAAAGAGGCCGCAGCAATGATGCGGCACGAGGAGGAACAAGAGGTGGAACCGAGTCATTACCGTTTCTGGCCGGAGAACGTGCCGCGTGAAATCGCGCTGCCCCGGGCCAGCGTCTATCACAATCTGGCGAGCGCGGCCGCACGGGTACCAGACAAGACCGCGCTGATTTACTACGGCACGCCGCTCACTTACCGCACTTTCAAGCGCGAGGTGGACGCGCTCGCCGGCTTCCTGCAACGGCGTTGCGGCGTGGAAAAGGGTGATCGCGTACTGCTGTTCATGCAAAACAGTCCGCAGTTCATGATTGCGTTCTACGCGATCCTGCGCGCCGATGCGATGGTCGTTCCGGTGAACCCGATGAACCTCACCGATGAATTGCGCCACTACGTTGCCGACAGCGATGCCAGGGTTGCGATTACCGGGCAGGAACTCTTTGCCCAGCTCAGCGCGCTGATCGGCGCGGACCTCGATCATGTTTTGGTCGCCGCCTATTCCGACTATCTGACCCAGCCCACCGACCTGAAGGTGCCGGAAGCGGTGGCCGCGCCACCACAGGCGATCCGTGAACCGGGCGTGACGTTGTGGCGCGACGCCCTCGCCGCCAATCTTGCCCCTGGGCCGCACCGTGCCGGGCCGGACGACTTGTGCGTCATGCCCTATACCTCGGGCACCACCGGCAAACCCAAGGGCTGCATCCACACCCATCGCACCGTGATGAGCACGATCATCGCCGGATCGGTCTGGGTCGGCATGGACACCAACTCGGTGGTACTGTGCACGATGCCGCTGTTTCACGTCACCGGCATGCAATGCAGCATGAACCAGCCGATCTACCGCGACGCGACCATCGTGCTGATGACGCGCTGGGACCGCGACACTGCCGCCGAGCTGATACAGCGCCACAAAGTCGACGGCTGGACCAACATCACCACCATGGCAATCGACTTCCTCTCCAATCCGGAACTCGGCCGTTACGACATCACCAGCATCAAGCACATCGGCGGAGGCGGCGCTGCGATGCCCGAGGCGGTGGCGCAGCGCTTGCAGGATCGCACCGGTCTTTCCTACATCGAGGGCTACGGACTATCGGAGACCATCGCGCCTACGCACATCAACCCGCCTCAGCGCACCAAGAAACAGTGCCTGGGCATTCCGATCTGCTCGACGGAAGCGCGTGTGATCAACCCCGACACCCTAAAGGAACTCGGCCCGAAAGAGGTCGGCGAGATCGTCTCCAGCGGCCCGCAGATCTTCCTCGGCTACTGGAAAAATCCCGATGCCACAGCGGCGAGTTTCATCGAACTCGGAGGCAAACGCTTTTTCCGCACTGGCGACCTCGGCTATTGCGACGAGGACGGTTACTTTTTCATCGTCGATCGCCTAAAGCGCATGATCAACGCCTCCGGTTACAAGGTCTGGCCGGCCGAGGTCGAGGCCACGCTCTATCATCACGCCGACGTTCACGAGGCCTGCGTGATCGGCATGCAGGACCCGCGGCGCGGCGAAACGGTCAAGGCGTTGGTGGTGCTCAAGGAGGCGAGCCGCGGAAAAGTCACGCCGGAAGACATCGAGGCCTGGTCGCGTGAACGCATGGCCGCTTACAAAGTCCCGCGGGTGGTGGAGTTCGTCGCCAGCCTGCCGAAATCCGCCACCGGCAAGATCCAATGGCGGCAGTTGCAGGAAGCCGAAAACAAGAAACTCAGCAGTTGAATCGATCCCGATGGAAGCCCGGCATCTGCAGCACTGGCCCAAGCACCTTCCCAGGCACCTCACCGTGCCGGCCATGTCGCTCCATTTCAATCTCGAGGTAGCGGCGGCGCGTTACCCCGAAAAGCCGGCGACGATTTTTTACGACACCCGCCTCGCCTATCGCCAGTTGAAGAAGGACGTTGACCTGATCGCAGGCTTTCTGCAGCACCGCTGCGGCGTGCGCAAGGGCGAGCGCGTGGTGCTGCAGATGCAGAATTCGCCGCAGTTCATCATCGCCTATTACGCGATCCTGCGCGCGCGCGCGGTAGTGGTTCCTGTCAGCCCGATGCATGTGAGCAACGAACTGGTTCATTATTTCGAGGACGGCGGTGCATCCGTCGCGTTCATCGCCCAGGACCTGTATCCGCAGATTCAGCCGTTGATGGGCAAGCAGGTGAAACACGCGATCGTCGTTACCTACGGCGACTACCTGAGCGAATACACCACGCTGGAAATCCCGGATTTCCTGCAGGCGCCGCGCCAACTCATTACCGATCCGGGCGTGGTGTCCTGGGCCGATGCGCTGGCCGCAGTCTACAAGCCGCTCAAACCGACAGCCGAGGCGGACGATCTCGCCGCGATTCTCTACACCTCGGGGACCACCGGGAAATCCAAGGGGTGCATGCACACCCACCGCACCATCATGACCACGCTGGTGGGCGCGGCGCTGTGGGAAGGATTCACCGCCGATTCGGTGGCGCTCGCCACGGCGCCGCTGTTTCACGTCACCGGCATGCAGCACAGCATGAACGCGGCTTTGTACGCAGGCGCAACCATTGCCATCCTGCCGCGCTGGAATCCGGATGCGGCGGGCTACATGATCGAGCGTTACGGCTGCACCCACTGGGCCAACGTGCCGACCATGGTGGTGGACCTGCTGGCCCACCCCGCGACCACCGGCCGCAACCTGTCTTCGCTGCAGAATGTCTTCGGCGGCGGCAGCTCGATGCCGGAAGCGGTCGCGCAGAAGCTCCATGAACTGTGCGGGATCGATTACATGGAGGCCTACGGGATGACCGAAACCATCTCGCAGACGCACATGAACCCGCCGCACAAACCGCGCAAGCAGTGCCTCGGCATTCCCACATTCGATACCGAATCGATGGTCATCAACTCCGACACCCTGGTACCGCTCGGACCGAACGAACAGGGCGAAATCGTGGTGCACGGCCCGCAGGTGATGAAAGGCTACTGGCAACGGCCCGACGCAAACGAAGCAGCATTCATCAAGATCGAGGGCAAGACCTTCCTTCGCACCGGCGACCTCGGGCGCGTCGACGAGGACGGTTACTACTACATCGCCGATCGGCTCAAGCGCATGATCAACGCCTCCGGCTTCAAGGTCTGGCCGGCGGAGCTCGAGGCCACTCTTTACAAGCACCCGGATATCAAGGAAGTGGCGGTGATCTCCGCTCCGGATCCGCGCCGCGGCGAAACCGTAAAGGCGGTCATCGTCCTCAAGGAGGACCGCAAGGGACAGGTGACCGCGGAAGACATCATGGAATGGTCGCGCGGCCACATGGCGGCGTACAAGGTGCCGCGCATCGTCGAGTTCACCGACCAGCTACCCCGCTCCGGCACCGGCAAGATCCAGTGGCGTGCATTACAGGAGAAAGAATGGGAAGGCGTAGAGAAATCCTCAAAACCTTGAATCCCACCACGAAGGCACTCAGTTCAGTACCCCCTTGAGGGGTGCGAAGGAACACGAAGGGAGACAAAAAACAAAACTCTCGCCACCAAGGCACCAAGAAAAGCAATGATTGTTATTCTGGCGTTTCGAGATTTATGACTAAGTGCGTTACGACAGAGCATTACGACTTTTTGCCAGGCGCCAGGCCCGGTCCTGATCCAGGATCCCCATCACTCATAAGCGGGCAAAAGAGCTGAATCCCTAAAAAGTATATGCTGCCCGTGTCCTCGAACAACCTTCCCGTAAGTAGATCAGGGTCAGGTTTGCGATTTTGTGATTTGCGAAGGAGTTGGGTCAAGCCTGCTGAATGGAATTTTCGTTATGCAATTATGCAGGCTTGACCCCCGTGACCACCCGGATCCGAGGCGTGCGACGGGCCGCTCGGAGAGTCCGCGCCGCTCCGTCAGCGCCCGAGCAGCGTGTCGATCAGCTTCTGATCGGCCGCGTCCACCGAGGTCAGCCGGATGCGCACCGCGTGGCCGTCGGGCTGCGTTGTCACACTGACGACCTTGCCGTAGACATCCCCGGACTCCTGGTCGCTGCGGGGATGGCGGAGCCGGAGCTTTACGTTGGTCAGCACCGGGACCTCAACTTCGAGGCGGGCGTCGAGCGACCGCGCGCCCAGCCGGTGCACTGTCCCGGAGAACTCACCGGCCACCCGCTTGTCTTCCATCACCCAACCGCGCAGCGGCAGCGTCACATCGACGAGCAGATCCTCGGCGTCGGCCAGGCGCTGCGCGTAGCGTCCACGCATGCCGCGCAGCTCGTAGAGCGCCACCGGCTGCTCGATGCCTTTGAGCTCGGCACGAACCGGATCGGCGACTTCTGCGAGGTCGCGGATGCGCTCGAGCGTCTGGGCGGTCACAAAGATCTGCCCGCCGACAGTGCACCCTTCGACGCGGGCGGCGAGGTTGACCGCGGCGCCGACGACCGCGTACTTGGCGCGCTGCTCGGAGCCGATGTTGCCCACGACGACTTCGCCGGTGTGCACGCCGATTCCCATTTCGAAGCGCGGACGCCCGCTCGCGACGTTGTCGCGGTTGATTTGCGCCATTGCACCCTGCATCGCGAGCGCAGCCGCCGCCGCGCGCTCGGCGTGGTCTTCGTGATCGAGCGGTGCCCCGAAGACAGCGAAGATGGCGTCACCGATGAATTCGTTGATGGTCCCACCATGCTCGATGATCAGGTCGGCCATCCGTCCGAGGTAGTCGTTCAGGACTTCCATGACCAACGCCGGGTCGCCGTGTTCGGCAAAACGCGTGTAGCCACGAAGGTCGGACATGAGCACTGTGACCTCGCGCTTGTGGCCACCGAGCCGAAGTCCCTCGGGCGATTCCAGGAGCGTCTTTGCCACTTCGGGGGAGACATAGCGGCCGAAGGCGTTGCGGATAAAGTCCCGCTGGCGCAGACCGCCCAGCATCTGGTTGAAGGCGCGGGTGAGCTGGCCCACCTCGTCGCGTGAGCGTACCGGGAGTTCCTCGGTGAGGTCGCCTGCGGCGACACGCGCCACTCCCCTGGTCAGCGCACTGATCGGCCGCGTCAGTCCGCGCGCGAAGAGCAAGCCGAAGAGCAGCGCGGCGACGGTGCCGGCAGCGGAAGCCTGCAGGATTGCGGTATCGACGTCGCGCAGGCGATCGAAGTAGAGGTCGACGGAATAATCCACGGCCAGGACGGCGGTCGTTGTCCCGCTCGCGTCGACGATCGGTGCGAAGGCGGTGATCCACGCTCCCGTGGAGGTGTGGTATACACGCGTGTAGCGCGCCACGCCGTCGTCGAATATCCACACCAGGGGCTCGAGCAGCTCGGGTGCGAGCGCAACCGGGTCGCCCGGATGGCCGGCGCCGTCGCTGTCCACCACGAGCCGGGCCTGCCGCTGCGCAGGGTCGAGCTGCGCGAGCGTGCGGATCGGGGTGGTCAGGAACACCTCGTTGCGCATCGCGTTGAGGGTCCGGCGCAGGCTGGCGTAGGCTTTGGACTCACGCACGCGCGTGCGCTGGACCTTAGCGTGCAGCGCCGGGTCGACCAGGAGACCGCCCACGCGCGCGATGTTCAGAAGCTGCGTGCCGATCGTGTCCTCTACCTCGCGCTTCTGCCGCTCATGCACGAGGGCGCCTACGAGTCCGACCGTGAGCAGCGTCAGGAGCGCGAAGACCGCCGCGAGCTTGACGTCGAGGCGCTGCCAGAGCCGCAGGACCGAAGCCTGCGGCTCCGGGGGGCTGGCCGCGCCAGGGGGGCTCACGGCACCGGCTGCATCAGCGTCCCCGGCGCGCGCCAGGATCGAGGGCGAGCGGCGGGCTACCACGGTCCCGCTTCATGCGTGGCGGGACTGGGCGCAGCGATCGACGTGACGATCCCGTCGGCGACAAGCTGCTGCAGGGTCAAGGCAAGGTCCACGCCGGGATCGGCGCGCTGCGCCGCCTCGGCGGCGTGCTCCAGGGAACCGCCGCGTGCGAGCGCCGACCGCAGGGCATACGAGGCGGCGTCCAGCGACCGGAACACCACGTCCTCGCCGAGACGCCGCACCTCGATCTGGGCGCCGCCTGCGTCCAGGCTCACGGTCGCGTCGGGGTCGGCGTCCGGCTGGTTGGCTCGCCAGATCCGGTCCACCGGCCACGGCGACGAGAGGAACGACACCGAAGGGTGGAGCGCGAGCGTGACGCCGCCGATCCGGTCGGCGGGGACTTCGACGAGTCGCGCTGCGTCGAGGGCGGGTGCATCATCGGCGTGCAGCGCCCGGTTGATGGCCCACTCGAGCCGTGCCACATCTGGCAGGTACTCGAGGTGCTGGCAGGGGCCGAACGCGCGCAGGAATTCGGCAAACGACTCACCGTACTCGAACAAACACGGGACCGCGGGCGGATGCGCGGGGATGTACCGGTCGGCGGCGTAACGGAAAAAGCGCTCGTCGACGAGCCGGCACACTACGGGGTAGGTTGCTTTGAGCGCGTCGGTCAGCGTGACGAGCACGTGGTTGCGGTAGACGCGAAGCCGCGCGGCGGGCGCCAGGCCGTCGGCCGCGATAAGGTCGAGGAGCGCGTCCTGCGCCTCGCCGAGCAGGGCGCGGCCGAAGCTCGACTCGAGTTCACGCAGCGACGGCATCACCCGCTCGGCTGCGCAGTGCGTCCAGGTAGTGCTGCGCTGTCGCTGCCTCGTCGAGCAGCACCGCCAGGTCGGGCAAATTCGTGTCCCACTCGACCAGCGTCGGGACCGGCCCGCAGCGCTCGAGCGCGTGGGCGTAGAGTTTCCAGACCGGCCCGGCGACGCGCGAGCCGTGGTCGTCGATCAGGATCGTCCTGCCGTCGGCGTCGTTCGTCGAATGTCCGGCCAGATGGATCTCGCCGACCGCGTCCGCCGACAGCCCGTCGAGATAGGCGTGGGAGTCCTCCTCGAAGTTGCGGCAACTCACGTACACGTTATTGACGTCCAGCAGGACGCCGCAGCCGGTGCGCCGGGCGAGTTCGCCGAGGAATGCCGGCTCGGGGATCGGTGAGTGCCTGAAGCGAAGGTAACGAGCCGGGTTCTCGACGAGAATCCTGCGGCCGAGTGCCTCCTGTGCTCGTGCAACACGACTGCACATCGTGTCCAGGCTCTCTTCATCGTAAGGGAGCGGCAGCAGATGGTTGAAATACGCACCGTCCACCGCGCTCCACGCCAGGTGCTCGGAGACGAACACGGGTTCGAGTCGCGCCACCAGGCTCGTCAGGCGTGCCAGATGGCGCGCGTCCAGCGGGTCCGATCCGCCAAGCGACAGCCCGACACCGTGCAGCGAGAAAGGATATTCGCACCGCAGCCGCTCGAGCGCCGCGAGCGCCGGCCCGCCGCCCATGTAGTTCTCCGCATGAACCTCGAGAAAGGCGACGGCCGGGCGGGTGGCCAGGAACTCGGCGATGTGCGGCGTACGCAGCCCGATCCCCGCGCCTGTCGCGCCGGCCAGCACGCGATCGTCGTGCCCAATCATCTCCCCTCGTCCTTCCCGATCGGGCGCTCTGCTTAGTTCGGCCTGGGCTGAAGGCCGCCTCCGACCACCTTGGCGCACGCGCCGACCGGCATGTAGACCCAGGCGTCGGCTTGGCCGTCTCGCTTCGAGGTTGTGGCGCAGGCCGAGTTCGCGGTTTGGCAATCGTTCTTGCCGGCCTTCACGATGCCGAAGCACTTTTCGGCGTTGAAGGCAGGCTTGGGTGCCGGACCGCCCAAGGCGGTCGCCGGTAGAGTGAGGGCCGCAGCGACGGCAGACGCGATGACAGCGCTCGACTTTGTCACGATGCTTCTCCTTCCCTTGACGGATACCAAATCTAACCATACCACACGTGCCGGCGTTGCTCTGCGCGGGCCCGGGCAGGCGCTGGCGTTGGCTCGGTGGAGTTGGCCCGAGCCGTTAGACGCCCGCCGGTGGCTGTGCTCCGCCTCAAAGCTTCGATGCCAACGGGCTGCGAGAACGAATGGGGTCAGACTGACCAGGATGTTCTCCTGGAGAGCGATGATCAGATCGGGACAGCACCCATTTCACACAAAACACCGCCCGCATCGACAACTTTCTCGCATCTTTCCTTCGCGTGCCATCGCGTACCCCTCAAGGGCACCCGTCGAGCGCACCCCTCAAGGGGGTATTGAAGGGAAGGTATTGAAAAGAAGGTATTGAAATGAAACCTTTGCGTTGAACGCGACTATTTGTTTCTCGTCTGTGGCCTCTGTAGCAAAAAAGTCTTTATCTGCGAAGCACGATGGCGAAGACGTATTCCCCCCGTACCACCGAAAGCACCGCCCTGCCGGGTGCCTTGAGTGCGGCGATCAGTTCGCGCGTGCTGCTGACTTTCCTGCGGTTCACCGCGACGATCACATCGCCGGGACGCAACCCGTGCGACCAGGCCGGGCTGTCGAGCTCGACCTCGACGATCATCACGGCGTTCAGCTTGCCGCCGCTCTCGACCGTGCCCACCGTCGCACCCTGCAGTTCGGCCACAATCTGGTTACCGAGGGCAGTTGCCGCACGCAGGCTCTCGACCTTGGTTTTGAGTACCAGGTCCCTGCCGTCGCGGAGCACTTTGAACTCGACGTCTTCACCCACCGCCATGAGGCCGATCTGATTGCGCAGGTCGGATGAGCCGCGAACGCCGCGTCCGTTCACCGCAACGACCACGTCGCCGCGCTTCAACCCCACTTTGGCCGCCGGCGAGTCCGCGGCGACTTCCACAACGACCGCGCCCTGATTGGGCGTCAGCCCGAGCGCCTTTGCAAGTTCCGGGGTGATCTCCTGAGTAGTCAGCCCGATGCGTCCGCGCCTGACTTCGCCGTGCCTTGCAAGCTGGCTCATCACCGCGCGCGCCATGTTGCTCGGCACGGCGAAGCCAATGCCGACGTTGCCGCCGGACGGACCGATGATCGCGGTATTGATGCCGACCAGTTCACCCCTGAGGTTGACCAGTGCCCCGCCGGAGTTGCCGGGATTGATCGAGGCGTCGGTCTGGATGAAGTCCTCGTAGCCTTCCATGCTCAGTCCCGTGCGCCCCAACGCGCTGACGATTCCCGACGTCACCGTCTGCCCGATGCCGAAGGGGTTCCCGATCGCCAGCACATAGTCCCCCACCCGCAGCCGGTCGGAATCGGCAAACCCGATCGCCGTGAGTTTCTCCGCTTCGACTTTCAGCAGCGCGATGTCGGTTCCCGCGTCCGACCCCAGCAGCCTAGCCTCGATCTGGCGGCCGTCCTTGAGCGTAACGACGATCTGTCTGGCGTCCTTGATCACGTGATGGTTGGTAAGCACGTGTCCGAGCTTCGCATCCACGATCACGCCCGAGCCGGCGGAAATCTGCGGCTGTGCACGCTCAGGCAATCCGAAGAAGCGGCGGAAGAACGGGTCCTGCAACATCGGATTGTCTTCCTCGGGGGAGCGCGACAGCACCGCGATGTTCACCACTGCGGGGGTGACCTGCTCGAGGATCGGGGCGAGCGTAGGCGTGCCCTCGCCGTCGGTAATCGGCGGTATGCCGGCATGCGCGCCGCCAGCCGCCGCGAACGCGAGCGCGCCGGCAAGCGCGGCCCGGACAAACCTGAAGATCAGTCGTTTCATTTTTTTCCTCGTGCGACAGCCATTTTTGGATTGGACAGGCGGCCGTAAATGGGAACAACGGCCGCCGCGTTGACTCTCAAAATAACGGGCCGCGGAGCGTTAAACAAGCCCTGCCCCGCAGCCAGGGCCATCAGAGTGTTCTGTTATCCTTGTCCTGCCAGCATGCAGTTTTGTGGAGGCCCTGACACGATGCCCATTTATCACGGCGCGTTTCCTTACTGGACTTCTCTCCGGCTCTCGCCGGTGTTGCTGATTGCGGTACTGGCCGGCTGCGCCGGCTCGCCGGAAGTCGCCGAGGCGCCGGCGACGCGGGCCAGCAACGAGACGGCGCGCAAGGCTGTCGCCTTTGCACGCGAGGCGATCGGCACGCCTTATCGCTACGGTGGCGACACGCCGGCCGGATTCGACTGCAGCGGGCTGGTGCGCTACAGCTACGGCCGCGCCGGCATCGGCATGCCGCGCGCCACCCCGGCGCAGCGCCGCGCGACCACGCTGATTTCGGTCCGCAGCCTGCGCCCGGGCGACCTGCTGTTTTTCGATCAGGAAGGAAAGAAGGCCTCGCATGTGGGCATGTACCTTGGCGACGGCCGCTTCGTCCATGCGCCTTCCACCGGCGGGCGCGTGCGCACCGACAGTTTCAGCGCCGACTACTGGAAGAAGCACTTCGTCGAAGCCCGCCGGATCTAGAATTCCAAAGAAAATCTCACCACGAAGGCACGAAGAACACGAAGAAACACGAAGAAAAACTCTTGAAGTGAAGGACAAACGAGTGGAATCTCGGCCAACGCCTGACATTCGACCTGCTCCGGATACGCGCGCTCTTCGTCGTCACACCCAGAAACACCAATAGGTCGACCAGGGTGAATTTGACGTGTCATTCACATTTGGCCCTTCTTCGTGTTCTTCGTGGCTTCGTGGTGA
>Ga0184637_10001570_pt1 | contig 15309 bp, 9 predicted proteins | sample PLM3_127_b2_FD_133143 | JGI IMG/M metagenome (GOLD analysis project Ga0184637, IMG submission 133143) | Groundwater sediment microbial communities from an aquifer in East River, Colorado, USA - PLM3_127_b2 | ecosystem: Environmental > Terrestrial > Soil > Riparian zone | place: USA: East River...
AAAATCGGCATGGGCGGTCCGCAGGTCAACGTCTACCAGTTGTTGCTCGCGGAGAAGGCCGATTTCGTGATGGGCTACGACGTCGCCACCATCAACGCGGTCGAGCAGAATCTTCCCCTGATCACCGTCGCGGCGAACTTCCAGACCGAACCGGTGGGGCTGATCGCGCATCCCGACGTCGGGAGGATCGAGGACCTGAAGACCCGCACGCTGCTGATCGGCCAGGCCAGCGAATCGACATACTGGCCGTGGCTCAAGGCGAAGTATGGCTTCACCGAGGCGCAGAAGCGACCTTATGCGTACAGCGTCCAGCAGTTCCTTGTAGACAAGAATGTCGCGCAGCAGGGCTACATCACCTCCGAGCCCTATGCAATCGAGAAAGCCGGCATCAAGCCGAAGATCTTTCATCTGGCCAAGTACGGCTATCCGCCTTACGCGCAGACTGTCGTCACGCTCACCAAGACCGTGAAGGCCAGGCCGGATGTGATCAGGCGTTTCATCGAGGCCTCGGCATTGGGCTGGAAAAGCTATCTGAAGAGCCCGGCGCCGGGCAATGCCCTCATCAGGAAGGACAACCCGCAGATGGACGACGACCAGATCGCATACAGCATCGCCAAGCTCAAGGAGTACGGGATCGTGGATGGCGGCGATGCGAAGAAGCTTGGGCTGTTCACCATGACCGACGCGCGCTGGAAGCGGACCTTCGAGTTCATGCGCGACGCGGAGCTCGTAAAACCCGGTGTCAACGTGCACAAGGCCTATACGCTGGAATTCGTGAAGCAGATCAGGGTGCTGCCGTAGGCTGCGGACCGGCGATGATCGTCGATTGCCACGTCAACATCTGGAATCACGATCAGGTCACCTCGTTGTGGCGCGAACAGATGGTACGGGTGCGGCCCGACGGCACGCCGGGCCTGCTGGCGGATGCCGACACGCTCTTCGAAGCGATGGAGGATGTGGACAAGGCGATCGTGTTTTCGATTCGCCACGATTCGGCGCAGCGCCGATATCCGGCTCGATTCGCCCGCGCCGCTCGCCAACGGGAACGCGCGACTCCGGACTGGCGTGTCGAGACTCCGGGAGGGCACGTTGGCTTGACACTCGCGCCGTCGGCTCTGTGACAACTGGCAGAATTACCGGCGCGGCAGCGGCAAAACGGACATCATCGATCGGAGCGGGCAGATTGCCCGGGAAGAAAAGAGTGTGCGCGATGCGTTGACTGTGCCAAGGGCCCGTGGCCTAATAATTATCTAGCGGTTTGCACGACTGCACGGAGGGCCATGCTTGCTCGACGTGCCCTGAAATTTACAGCGCCGTCGCGGATTCCGTGCCTTCCATCCGCGCGGCAGAGCTTCTCCCGTTCAGAAGAAGACGCCAATGAGATCACGAGTGCAGCGCCACGTGTTCGATCTCTTCGATTCCGGCCTTCCCGCGGAACACGCAACTGCTCGGCCCTCCGGTGCGCCAAAACAGCACGAGCTATTCCCCAAAAAGCCGGATGGTCTGACGTGGCACGACTATCTCCTCATGCTGTTGCACATCGGCTCGGAGATCGAGCACGGGCTCATGGTCCAGTATTTGTATGCCGCCTACTCGCTAGGTGGCGAGCAGGTGCCGTCAGATCACCGGGAGAAAGTCCAGCGTTGGCGCGACAGCTTGCTCACGATCGCGAAGGAAGAGATGGGACACCTGCTGAGCATACAGAACCTGATCTGCCTGCTCGGCGGCCCCATCAACCTCTACCGCGAGGACTACCCTTTCGACAGCCCCTATTATCCCTTCCCATTCAGACTCGAGCCGCTGACGCTGGATTCCCTCTCGTGCTACGTCTATGCCGAGATGGAGCCCCACATGCCGAAGACCTCCGGACCGAAGGACCCGGGACGTCGCTTCACCGAATTCGAGATGAAGGACCGAGCCAGGATTCGAAAAGCCGTGATCGCCCGCGTGGCCGGCGGCAAACCCCACCACGCGGGCGAGATCTACGAGCGGATCATCGAGATCCTCTCCAATGCGGATCTGATTACCGATTCGGATTTCAACAGCGCCAGCTACGCTTCCCAGGCGTCGTGGGACGAGTGGGGCAAAGGGTATCGGCCCAACCCCGACGATACCGATGCGAAACAGGTCGCCCCGGCGAAGCAGTCCAACGTGATCGTCGCCCAGATGGCGACCCGAACCGAAGCGGTTGCCGCGTTGAAGGCGGTCGCCGGTCAGGGGGAGGCGCCCCACCTTCAGGATCGGCCGACGACCGAGCCCTCCCATTTCGACCGTTTCGTTGGGCTCTACCAGGGCTTCGAGCGCATCAAAGGTTGGAAGCCGAACCGCGAGGCGCCGATCAATCCGACGACGGTCGATCCGGCGAAAGTCAAAACCGGGGGAACCTACATCGAGGCCAAGGCGTCTCGGGCCTGGGCCGATCTCTTCAACGTCCGCTATCGGATGCTGCTGACCTACCTCGCGCATACCTACCGCGCCCGGCCGACCGACTCCGGTCGGCCTAACGTCCGCGGCTTGGCTCTCCATCGGGTCTTCGCCGAGATGTACAACATCAAGGCAATCGCCGACATCCTCTTCCGGCTGCCGTTGCGCGACAACCCGAAGGACCCCCGCCGGGCCGGCCCTCCTTTCCAGATGCCGTACACCCTGGCGTTGCCGACCGACGAGGCCGACTGCTGGCAGCTCCATCGGGATCTCATCAGGACCTCGCAGACTTTGTGCGACGGGCTCCTCGCGGGGGCGCCGTCGCTCCCGGACGGGCAGCGCTACCTCGCGACCCTCCGCGATCTCGATCGGCAGGCGATGAGCTGGATTGACCACATCCGTGGAGACCTGGGCTCGAACACGAGGCAACGGCTATGACGATACGGGAACTGCGGATCCTGCCACCGCTCGCAATCGGACGGCTCGGCTCGGCGAGCGAGCCACTCGACAACTACACCATCGACACGAATCCCGAACAGCCGCTCGACTTCCGACGGATCAAAGGCGCCAAGACTCTGATCGTTGACGAGGCGAGCGGTGAGATCCGGGAAACCCGGACCCCGAAGACGGTGACCTTCAAGCAAGACGGGCGAATCCGGCCGGTGGCGCCCTTCCTGGAGGTGTTCGCGGTCACCGACAAGGACACACTCGAGCCCCTCACCCTCGGTCTCTTGAAACGACACGGCCTCGGCCCGCTCGACATTTCCTGGCGCGTCGCTGTCGCCAACCGAAAGGTAGTCCGGCGGACCGGGAACGAGGCCGACATCGTCGCGGCCAACACCAAGTGGTTCTCGAGTCACAAGAAGCAGCCGCTCAAAGGTTACTGCAAGAACTTCATCACGAAAGCCAAGTACATCGACTTCGGCCACGTGCGCTACATCAAGCCGAACGCCGAATATCCCGAGATCCGACTGCGGTTCATACCCGCGAAGGGGCTGATCTACGGTCCCAATGTCGCCAAACGGGATCCGGCCATACCGCCCGAGCGCGCCGTCTATGACAGGCGCAAGGGCTGGTACCAATTCGAAATCCCGGTCGCGGTCGACGACGCGGAGGTGACGAGGCGAAAGGGCCGGTTCTGGAACGAGACGTTGCCGGCCTCGCTGTTCGCGATCATTCCCCCGGCGCCGTCCTGGCTACACGACAACAAGGCTGTGAGCCGAGGCTACCTGGACGATGCCTGCGACGGGATCGTCGAGGTGGCGCTGACGCTGTCCGGAGGGAATCGCCTGGTGGCTGCGGGCCGGATCACCGCCGGCCCGCCGGCTCTGGTTCCCGACGCCCTGTTCGTCCGGAGTCTGGCCGACGATCTCGAGCAGATCATTCACGGACCCGAGGTCCCTCCCGACGAGCCCCACGAGGTCACCCGGGCACGGGCCGAGGACATCGTTAGGCGGGCCTTCGAGACGGTCCGCTTCATGAACGTGGCGGTGATGAACGGCAACCCGGTGGACGGCCGGTCCCCGCTGTCGCTCGACACCATGCCAGCCGAGGAAGCGTTCGACACCGAGCGGCTGGAGCGACCGGTGATGACCCCCGCGAGCGTCGACACTCTCGCCATCATGGCGCTTCATCAGCAGGTCTATGCGGCACTCCGCGGCGGCGCCGCGCCCTGGTTCGTCCGGCTCCTCCGGCAACCTCACGAGGCGGGCGACTTCACCGACCAGGGCCGACGGAAGATGCCGGCGTTAATGTGCGGAGCCGACAACAACTACCTCTCGCTCACCTATCGGCAGATCAGCACGATCAGTAAAGCGGCCGAAGGATCGCCCTTCGCGCCAGCGTACTCCGGGAACGCCGCGAGAAGAAATCAGGCGCCGGCGCCGGAGCAACTCGCACCAAGAAACCTGTCGGCCCAGATCTTCTATGCCGCCGCCGGGAATCCGTTCAGCTCCCGCCCGGATGTCGCGATCGGAAACTGTACTCCCGGTCTCGAAGTAGATTTCCGGGCGGTGTGGCGACGGATGTTCGAGGGGATCGTCCTGCGGGAGTACGACAACCTGGTGGTGGAGATCGATGCCGACGTGAAGAACCCAACCGTGCGACGACTGGCGGGTCATCGCCTGCTCCGAGTGGCCGGGGTCGAGATGATGACCACGATGGTGGGGCCATCGCCCGCCGACCCCGCCGCCTCCGTGGTGCTGTCGACCGAGACCAATCCTCACGGACTCGCCCCGCTGGAGTGGTCGAACCGCCTCGCGCATATCCTCTACAAGAACATGGGCAAGATGGTGACCTGTGATTTCTCGTCCGAACCTTCATGGTACGTCCAAACACGCTTCGATAAGACAGATCGCAAGTCCTACGTCAGCCTCAAGCTCAAGATGAGGAACTTCTTCGAAGATGGGACCGCGATGATCTCTCGGACCCTGGCGAAACCGGGCGAACTGACCCAGGGACTCTGCTCGCCCTGGCAGAACGACTACCGTGAGTGCTCTTGCTACTACTGGGCCTCGGCGCGCCCGGATTACGTCAACGTCGAGGAGACGTCAGCCGGCACCAGCGCTGGAGATAACTGGCTCCAGAAAGTCCGAACCGGGCAGTACGTCCCCGACGACTACTCGGACGAGCGGCTCATTCTCTACGACGATCTGTTCATGCGGTGGGAGCACTGGCTCCGGTTCCAGCTCCGGGGCCGCGACGCGCCCGGCGAGGACAAGGGTTGAGCGTCACCGAACGCGCCGACGAGCTCCGCGCCGACGCGCGACGCTACATGGTAGCGTCGGGGCCCCGTGCGCCCGAGGCACACCTGCTCGAGACCGCGCTCGGCCGGCACCTCTTCGTCGCGAACGGGAGTCGGCTGTTCGACACCGACGCGGAGCTGTTCGAAGACCTCGGCTCGGCGATGGCGGAGGGCCGGGTCGAGGAGGTGTTAGACCGGATCGGGTTGAGCGGCCCACCCCTCATCGACGACGCCCCCTTGACTCCCCGGCCGATTCACGCGCTTTCGCTAGCCGTGGCCCAAAAGTGCAATCTCGGTTGCACATACTGCTACGCCCAGCAGGGTGAGTTCGGTGGCCCGGCGAAGAATATGACGACGGAAACCGCCGAGAGGGCCGTCGATCTGCTCGTTTCCGGAGCCGAGCCGGACGCCCGGCTCAACCTCGCGTTCCTGGGCGGCGAGCCGCTGGTGAACCGCCGTGTTTTGCAGGCGACGACGCAGCGAGCGGCCGATCTCGCGCAGCGCCGCGGGCTCCCGATAACTTTCTCGATCACAACCAACGGCACACTGTTGACCGAGGCGGACGCAGATTTCTTCGAGGCGTACGGTTTCGCGGTCACGGTCAGCCTCGACGGTCCGCGCGAGGCGCATGACGCACTGCGGCCGTACAAGAACGGCAGCGGTACCTTCGACCGGGTCATGCGCAACGTCCAACCTCTTTTGCTGCGGCAACGGCGCATGCAGATTTCAGCTCGCGTGACTGTAACGCCGGGCAATCTCATGTTGCGCCGGACACTCGATCAGTTCATCGCAGCCCGCTTCCACAGCGTCGGCTTTTCTCCCATGCTCAGCGCCCCCAATGGAAGCGGTGAGATGCAGACCGACGACCTGGAAATCATGCTGGGCGAGATGATCGATTGCGGGCGGGAATTCGAGCGCCAAGCGCTGGCCGGCGAGCGCTACCCGTTCGCGAACATGCTCAACGCCATGCGCGAGATTGAGCGCGGCACTCACCGCCCCTACCCGTGCGGAGCGGGCGCCGGATACCTCGGCGTCTCCGCCGATGGCGAGCTCGCGGCGTGCCATCGCTTCGTGGGCGATGCGGACGGCGCAATGGGCTCGCTTGCTAAGGGCATCGACCTGCAGCGGCAGACGACCTGGCTTGCGGAGCGTCACGTCCACCGGCAGGAGCCGTGTCGCCAATGCTGGGCGCGGTACCTCTGCGGAGGCGGCTGTCATCATGAGGTGATCCGGCGCGGGCGGCCAGCCTGCGATTACATCCGCGGCTGGTTGCACTATTGCCTGGAAGCCTATCTTCGCCTGTCGCAACGGCGCGCCGACCAGGTCGGGCGTTCGCCCGGCGCGAGGGCGTAGGCGAGGCAGCATATGGTGATGGCATTCGAGCGCTCCAACGCAGACGTTTGCATCATCGGCGCAGGGCCGGCCGGCAGCACACTCGCCGCGCGGCTGGCCACGCTCGGCCACGACGTCTGCATGGTCGAGCGCTCTGCCTTCCCCCGCAGCCATCTAGGCGAGTCATTGACCCCGGGTGTGTGGCCGCTTCTCGGGATGATCGGGGCACGCGAGCGTGTCGAGGCCGCTGGTTTCCGGCGGATGCGCAACGTCATGGTGAAGTGGGACCAGGACCTGCGGGAGCGGCAAGACTTCGGTCAGCAGGGCCTGCTGGTGGATCGTGGGCGCTTCGACGAACTGCTGCTGGAGCGCGCCAGAGCGCTCGGGGTGCGCATCCTGCAGCCTGCGGCCGTTCGTGAACGACGGTGCGATAAAGGCGGCTGGAGCGTTCACATCGAAGCGCGAGGCCGCACCGTGGATCTTCGCGTCGCGTTCCTTGCCGATGCAAGCGGCCGGTCCGCCGGGCTGCCTGCGCGCAGCAGGCGCCGAACCGGTCCCCGCACCCTCGCGCTCTATGCCTACTGGCGTGGACACAACCTCCCGGACCAGCCGCGGATCGAGGCTGGAACCGAAGCGTGGTACTGGGGCGTGCCGCTGCCGGACGGCACCTACAACACGCTGGTATTTGTCGACGTGGAGCATTTCCGGGGCGGACGCCCGGCTCACCTCGCTCGCCGGTTCCACGAGCTGATCGACCGTTCCGAGTTGATGGCCGGCTGCCGTGACGCTCGCTTGGCAGGCCGTGTTCTGGCCGTCGACGCAACCCCCTATATCGACGAGCAGTGTGTAACCCCGCTCAGCGTCAAGGTCGGCGAGGCCGCGCTCACGCTCGATCCACTCTCCTCGAGCGGCGTGCAGAAGGCGATGCAAACCGCGCTCGCCGGCGCCGTCGTCGTCAATACCCTGCTGCGAAAATCCGAATCGAGCGATGCAGCGCTTCGCTTCTATCGGGAGAATCTCGCCGCCGCCTCCGAACGGCATCGCCGCTGGGCCGCGGCCCACTACGGCGTGGTTGCAATGCGCAGCGGCGGGAAGTTCTGGCAAGACCGCGCCGCCGGCGCCCAATCGCATCCCCAGCCGGCTTCTCCGGGTGCCCCCGGGGAGTATCCGCTGTCTGAAGCGCTCGTCGAACTGTCACCACAGCTCGAGTTCGTTGACCTGCCGTGCATCGATGGCGAATTCGTCGCCGTCAAGCCGGCGCTTCGCCACCCGGGTCTCGATAGCCCCGTGGCCTACCTCGGTAACTGGGAGTTGGCGCCGTTGCTGCGGCAGCTGCCCGCAGGTATGACGCCGCTTGAGATTGCACGATCGTGGTCGTCACGCATCCCGCTGAGCGCGGGGTTGGCAATCGCCGGCTGGCTGCTTGGCAAAGGGATCTTGGTGCAGCGGGCTGCCGGCCGGGCCGTGGAACGAGTGCGAGCGAGCTAAGCTGCGACGTGCAGCTCGGAGCGTGCACAGACATGCCGAACGCAGACAAGGACTCCAGGGAAATGCCGTCGATCCCGGATTGGCTGCAGACGCTCGACCTCGAGCACTATGCCTCGATCTTGGTCGACAACGAAGTGGATTTCAAGACCCTTCAGGTACTCACCGACAAAGACCTAAAGGAACTCGGGCTGCCATTCGGGCCACGCAAGCGGCTGCTGAACGCGCTCGCCGAGTTCAAGGTTGGCGTTTCCGCTCCTGCTATGCTCGTGGCAGCGCCCTCCCTCAACGCGACCGCCACTGCCACGGACACCGGAGAGCGCCGCCAGCTCACTGTGCTGTTCTGCGACATGGTGGGGTTTACCGAGCTGGCCAATCGGCTCGACCCCGAAGTCCTGCAAACCATCATCCGAAGCTACGAAGACGCTTGCGCCGTGTGTATCACCCGCTATGAGGGCTATGTCTTCCAGCGTCTGGGCGACGGCATCGTCGCCTTCTTCGGTTATCCGCTGGCGCACGAAGGCGAGGCAGACCGCGCCATCCGCGCCGGACTTGAGATCATCGAATCCCTGTCGAAGCTCGAGGTGGTGGATGCCGGACATCTTCAAGTGCGCATCGGGATCGCCGCCGGGCTGGTGGTCGTGTCCTCTGCGGAAAAAGGCGCGGTGGGCGAGGCCATGAATCTCGCCTCCCGGCTGCAGTCCCTGGCACAGCCGGGCAGCCTCGTAGTGAGCGAGCGCGTGCACAAGCTCGCGGGCGGGAGCTTCCAGTACGAGGACTTGGGCGAGCACGCTTTGAAGGGAATTCCACTGGCGACCCGCGCCTGGCGCGTGTGCGGTGTCAGCGGTGCCGCGAGCCGCTTCGATGCGGCGACCCAGGACGGACTCACGCCCCTGGTGGGGCGTGAGCAGGAGATCGGACTGCTGCTGGAACACTGGCAACTCGCCCAGGACGGTGAGGGCCAGGTGGTATTGCTCTCCGGCGAGCCGGGTATCGGCAAGAGCCGAATCATGAGCGCGCTTCGGGAGGCGCTGCAGGCCCAGGGTGCGGGCACGCTGCGCTTTCAATGTTCGCCCTACCACGTCAACAGCGCCTTCTATCCCACGATCGACAACTTCGAGCGGACACTGAAGTTCGACCGCGACGAGCCGGCAGCCACCAAGCTCGACAAACTCGAGGCGCTGGTGGTGAGCCACTACGGCGGGCCGCTGGAGGACGTGCGCTTCATCGCCTCACTGTTGTCGATTCCGTGCGAGGAGCGCTATGGTCCTATAACGATGACGCCTCAGCAGCACAAGCATCAGACCATCCGAGCGTTGGTTGATCTTACCGAGGCGGCCGCACGGCGCCGACCCAGCGCGATGCTCTTCGAGGATGCGCACTGGGCCGATCCGAGTACGCTGGATTCGATGGACGTACTGATCGACCGCGTGCGGAACTTTCCGCTGCTGATCGTGATTACGTATCGTCCTGAGTTCCAGCCTCGCTGGTCCGAGCACGGGCATGTCACCGCGCTCAATCTTTCCAAACTCACCCGTGCACAATGCGTCGCGATGGTCTCAAAGCTGACTGCGGGCAAGGCATTGCCCGCCGGGTTGCTCGAGCAGATCATCGCCAAGACCGACGGAGTGCCGCTGTTCGTGGAGGAGCTGACCAAATCGATTCTCGAATCGGGAGACTTGAAGGACGAAGGTGATTGCTTTGCCTACGTGCGTGCTGCTGCCAGTGTGACGATCCCCTCTACACTGCGCGATTCGCTGATGGCGCGGCTGGACCGCGTGAAGCCGGTCAAGGAGATTGCACAGATCGGCGCGGCCATCGGGCGTGAGTTCAGCTACGAGCTCATCTCCGCGGTCGCCTCGATGTCCACGGCGGCGCTTGACGACAGGCTCGCGCGGCTGACCGAATCGGGTCTGGCATTTCGCCGCGGAACGATGCCCCAAGCGGTGTACATCTTCAAGCACGCCTTAGTGCAAGACGCCGCCTACGATTCGTTGCTCAAGAGCCGGCGTCAAGAGCTGCACGGCAAGATCGCTCGGGTGCTTGAGGAGCGCTTTCCCGCCACCAGGGATACCGAGCCAGAACTGCTCGCTCGGCACTATACGGCGGCCGGCCTCAACGAGGCAGCAGTCGTGTTCTGGCGGCGTGCGGGGGAGCTCAGCATGCAACGCTTCGCGTTGCCTGAAGCTGTCGCGCACCTGCGCAAGGGCCTTGCTCTGCTCGATTCGCTGCCCGCCGGGCCCGGACGGGATCTCAAAGAGCTGGAGCTGCGCACCCAGTTGGGTCCCGCTCTGGTTGCGGTGCACGGCTGGGCGGCGCCCGAAGTCAGCGACCTGCTCGAACCGGCATGGTCGCTTGCCAAATCGCTCGATCACAAGCAGAGCTATCTTCCGATCCTGCACGGATTGTGGGTGCACTTCCTGACTAAGGGGAGCCTTGCTGTATCCATGGCGTGGGCCGAGCAGATGTTGGCCACCGCGACGGCCTGTCAGGACCAAGACCTCGAGATCAGCGCTCATCGGTTGATGCTGGCGTCCTATTTCTGGCTGGGCGATCTGGTCGCTGCGGGCCGACACGCAGACATCATCGAGTCGACGTATGACCCACAGCGCCATTGGCACATTGCCAACTTGACCAACAATGATCCGCTTACAGCGGTCGGCACCTACCGCGCTCACTATCTTTGGATGCTTGGGTATCCCGAACAGGCAATGCTGGCATGCGATGCCAAGGATGAACATGCTCGGCGGCGCAACCATCCGTTCGATCTCGGGTTCGCTCTGACCCTTGGCTCCCATGCGTTCGACTACTGCTGTGTGCCTGAACGCCTGCTGCTCCGCGCAGAAGAGGCGGAGCGGGTCGGCCGCGAACGCGGCGTCTCGCTCATGTCCGAGGTCATGGCTCAGATCATCAAGGGGGTGGCTTGGCTACGCGCAGGACGCATAGCCGACAGCATCGGTCAGCTCCGAGAATCGATCGGGAGATTGAGCAAGACCGGTCACCGTATCTATGTCCCTTATCTCAGGGCACTTCTCGCCGACGCAATCGCGCGCGAGGGGGACCTGGAGGGTGGGCTCGCCCTAGTCGATGAGAGCCTGGCGCAAATCGAGCGCCAAGGAGAGCGGGTGCACCTTGCAGAGTTGCTGCGTTTGAAGGGCTGGATACTGAAAGAGCAGGGCAAACTCGATGAGGCGGAACAGAATCTGCGTGCCGCGCTCGACGTCGCGCGTGAACAACACGCGAAATCGTGGGAACTGCGCGCCTCGACCACCCTGGCTCGACTTTGGCAAAGTCTGGGTAAGACGAAGGAAGCTCATGATCTGCTCGCGCCGATCTACGGCTGGTTCACCGAAGGGTTTGAAACAAAAGACCTGAAAGAGGCGAGGACGCTACTCGACAAGCTTACGTGATTGCAGACGTTACGGTTGCAACAACCAAGGAGGGACCTATGACGAAGTCAACTGAGATCTATCGAGCCATTCTGGCCGCGGAGCAAACATTTGTGGCCGCCTACAATCGGGGTGATGCTCCAGGTCTGGCGGCCCTCTATACGGGGGACGGACAGATCATGCCGCCGAACAGCGACGTTGTTACGGGTAAGCGGGGGCTCGAGGCGCTATTTCGAAGTTTCTGGGAAGAGGGCGACACGGTGATGAAGCTCGAGACGGTCGAGGCAGAAGGCTTTGGCGAAACCGCTTTCGAGGTCGGAAGGTACACCCTTTCGGGTAAGGGAGGTAAGGTGAACGACCGAGGCAAGTACATCGTCATTTGGAGGAAAGAGGACGGGCAATGGAAGCTGTACCGCGACATCTTCAACACCAGCATGCCTGCCCCGAAGGCATAAGTATCGAGCTGGTACTCCGGCCTCCTGGGAGCGAAGGGCGCTTGGGCCACGAAGGTGTCGGCTCTCGTTTCGATCCCACACAATCGATCGCTCAGATCGCAAACAACAGATCGTGCGCTCGATATACTGTGCCCGGCCCGATGACATGACATCGGGAACCTAGGACAACGACAGACGCAGCCGGGGGGAATGCTTTCATTCTTGGCTTTAGGCACGGCGATCATGCCGAGAGGAACGCCACGCAGGATGTTTTCGCCTCTCATTGGGAATGGGAATGGCGGGGATGGGGTCACCCATTAGCCGCGTCCGGTCAATGAGTCCCAGCAGTTCATGGCGCGCGTGCCTCGTCAAAGGCCACGCGATCGCGCATTACGTAGAAGGCGGCGCGCGCTGGAAGCAGACCTTCGAGGTCATGCGCGACGCGAAGCTCGTGAACCCTGACGTCGACATGCACAAGGCCTACACGCTGGAGTTCGTGAAGAAAATAAAAGTGCTGCCATAGAAAATCGGGGAAAGTGATATCAACATTTTGGGAGGATCAAATTGGTGATTCCGTACCTTGACGCCGGAGTGTCCAGAGTCTAGCCTTACCGGATCAGGACTTACACGAAACCACCATGCCCAACACGTTCGTTGAAATCGAACAGCAGGCTCGCGCGCTGCCTGCCGAAGATCGTGCTCGCTTGGCCCTCGTTCTGATCCAGTCGCTGGAGGGATCCGACGAGGGAAGTGTTGAAGAAGCGTGGCGCGTCGAGATTGAATCACGCTGGGCTGCGATCGAGCGCGGTGAAGCCCAGACAACCCCTGCTTCTGAAGTTTTAGCCGAAGTTCGTCGTGCCCTGATGCGGTGAACGAGCCCCGGTTCCACTCCGAGGCCAGAATCGAGCTACTCAAGTCAGCCCGATTCTATGAAAGGGAGCGCAGAGGCCTAGGTGAATCGTTCACCGTAGAAGTCGAACGAGCAATTGGATTCATTCTGGCGAACCCAAGTGCCGGCACTCCGATCTGGAATCATTTTCGAAGCGTGCTGGTACGGCGCTTTCCCTACGCAATAATCTAGCGCCCGTTCGGGGACACCATCTACATCGTCGCGATTGCTCACCAGCATCGCCATCCACAGTACTGGCGAAAAAGAAAGTAAACGCTGACCACGCCGTCCGGTGGAGCACACTACGGGGTCAGAATGATTGTCGACTGCCACGTCAACATCTGGAACCACGACCAGGTCACCTCGTTGTGGCGCGAGCAGATGGTACGGGTGCGGCCCGATGGCACCCCGGGCCTGCTGGCGGATGCCGACACGCTCTTCGAAGCGATGGAGGATGTGGACAAGGCGATCGTGTTCCCGATTCGCTACGGGGACAGCGCCGGGGTGGAAAGCGACGACGAGACCTGCGCCGCGTGCGCGGCCAAATATCCGTCGAAGTTCGTCGGCTTCGCCTACGTGGACCCGCGGCGGCCGGACTATTTGGACCGTCTCGTGCACGCGGTCGAAGATCTGAAGCTCAAGGGCGTGAAGTACGGACCGATTTACAACGGCGTGGCGCTGTCGGACCCGCGTATGAAGCCGGTGTACGAATACTGCGTCGCGCACGACCTGCCGCTGACCATGCATATGGGTACGACGTTTGCGCGCAACGCACCGGTCGAGCTGGGACGCGCAATCCACGTCGAACCGATCGCGATCCAGTACCCAAAACTGAAGATGATCTGCGCCCACATGGGGCACCCGTGGTACGAGGAAACCATTGCGGTAGTGCGCAAGCAGCCGAACGTGTATTGCGAAATCTCCGCGCTTTGCTACCGGCCGTGGCAATTCTGGAACATCCTCGCCTGCGCGCAGGAGTACCACGTGACCGACAAGATTTTCTTCGGCACCGACTTCCCGTTTTCAGGGGTGGCGGAAAGCATCGAAGGACTGCGCAACGTCAACAGGGTGGTCGAAGGCACGAACCTGCCGCGCATTTCCACCGAGGTGATCGAAGGGATACTGCATTCCAACCCCTTCGAGCACTGGTGGCACCAGCCTTTTCGTCCGTAGCGCGCGCAGACTCCGCGCAGATCAGCGCTGCTGCTCACCGAAGCGCGGCCCCGACGGCCCTGCACCCCGGTCCCTATGCCCCCTGCTCTCACCGCCGCGAAACTGCGGGCGTGATTCGACGCGGCCCGCGCCGTCACCGATGTTGCGCTCGACACGCTCCCGCAGCGCTCCGCCGGGCGTCCGCGCTTCCGGGACGACTCGCGGCGATTGCACGCCCTGCTCCCTCAAAACCTGCGGCCTGGCCGGCGCCACCCCTGCCGAGGGGACGGATGGTGCCGCGCGATCCTGCCGCCATTCGCGCGGCGCGCGTTCCCGAGCCCGATCCAGCATGCGCGACGGCTCAGCGAGCTGGCGCGGCTGCGAACGAAACTGCGGTTGTGCCCGATCCGGCTCCTGCCGCCGAGTCATTGCGGGCTCACGCCTCTGCCGTTCCTGGCCCTCCTCCCGCAGGCGCGGAGATTGCCCGGCGAAGGGTGCCTGGTTCCGCGGCCGCGCAACCTGCGACGATTCGCGCCCGGGATCGAGGCGCGCAATGCTCGCGTCCGAACGCCGGTGTGGCGTCTGGATGCGCGGCAAGTCCGCGAAGTTACGGCCGTCCGGATCCCGGCGATTCGAATCCCGCGACTGATTTATCGACAGGTCGAGGCGCCTGTCGGTTTCCGGGCGTCTCGAATCGCGCCGCTGGACCGGCGGCAGGTCGGCACGGTTACGCGCATCAGCGCCCGCGTCGTTCCAATCGCGCCGCCCTCTGCGGTCACCCAATTCCTGCCGGCGGCCGTCGTCTCGCGCTACGAAACCGTTGCCCGGCCTGACCTGCGCGCGTTGCCGCGCCCCGTGGTCACGATCGATCGAATCGCGCCGCTGGATCGGCGACAGGTCGGCGCGGTTGCGCGCGTCGGCACCCGCATCCTTCCAGTCGCGCCGCTCTCTGCGGTCACCCAATTCCTGCCGGCGGCCATCCGGACCGACGACAGAACCGCTGCCCGGCCTGAACTGCGCGTGCGGCCGCGTCCCGCGGTCCGGACCGATCGAATTGTGCGCACGTGAATGCACCGCCTTGCGGTCCCGGCGACCATAGATGTCGGCGACGCCGTGTGCCCTGCGCTGGCCGCGGACCACGTTGCCGATCGCCCCTACGTGATGCACCGGCCGTTGATGCCAGGCGTGCTGACGCCACGGACCCCAGCAGGGCCGGAAGTGCGGACGCGGCGCCCACGTGGCATAGCAGCACTGCCACCACGGGTTCCACCAGTTGTAGACGATGCTGAAGCCGAAACCCCAGGTGACCGGAGAGCCGTACCAGACGGTGCCGATCCACGGCCGGTAGTACCAGCCGCTGCCATAGACGACCACGAAGTCGCTGGACACGTAGGACCCGACGTAGCCCGGCGTATAGCCCACATAGACCACTTCCGGCGTCGCGTCGTAGATGCGCACGTA
>Ga0184637_10001571_pt1 | contig 15301 bp, 18 predicted proteins | sample PLM3_127_b2_FD_133143 | JGI IMG/M metagenome (GOLD analysis project Ga0184637, IMG submission 133143) | Groundwater sediment microbial communities from an aquifer in East River, Colorado, USA - PLM3_127_b2 | ecosystem: Environmental > Terrestrial > Soil > Riparian zone | place: USA: East River...
GGCGCAACGCCTGATACGTGAGCGGCGCGCCACCCGGCGTGCTCAGGGCTGTCGCGCCGGGCGCGCCCGCTTCCAGAAGCTCAAGCACAGTTGTAGGCGAACCGCTCATGTCGACGATCCTGTGTCTGGTTGGCGAATTGAAGCGGGGTAATGCCTAAGCATCGAGCCTGAGCTTCTCGTGCCGGGCATTCAGCGTCTTCGCCAACAGGCCTGCGCACGCGTACACGGCGCTGATGTGAGGCGTCGGCGTCTGGGTCAATTTGCCCAGCTCGACCACCGAGCCGACCAGCGCCTCGATCTCGATCGGCCGACCCTGCTCGACGTCCTGCAGCATCGAAGTCTTGTGCGCGCCGACTTTCTTTGCACCCGCAATCCGGCGTTCGATGCTGACGCGGAAGGTGACGCCGAGCTTCTTGGCGATGGCCTCGGCCTCAGCCATCATCTGCGCCGCCAGGTCGCGGGTGAGCGGGAACTGGCAGATGTCTACCAAGGTGGCGTGCGTTAGCGCGCTGACCGGATTGAAGCTCAGGTTGCCCCAGAGCTTGAGCCAGATCTCGCTGCGAATGTCCAGCGTGATCGGCGCTTTGAAACCAGCCTTGGTGAAGCTCGCCGCGATGGCCTCGATGCGCGGCGTGGTCGAGCCATCCAGTTCTCCCAGCGTAAAGCGGTTGCCCTCGACGACCTCGACCACTCCGGGCGAGACGAGGTTCGCAGCCGGATATACGACGCTGCCGATTACTCGCGCGGCGTCGATGCTGCGCGCAATGCTGCCGTCGGGGTCGGCGGAGACCACCGGCGTTCCTTCGTACTGCCCGCCGTGCTTGTAGAAGTACCACCACGGAATCCCGTTCTGCATCGTGACGACGCTGGTCTGCCCGTGGCAGAGGTGCTTCAGATCGGGAGCGACCGCCGCAACCTGATGCGCTTTGAGCGTCAACAGTACGACATCCTGAGGGTCCGCATCGCTCATCCTCTCGAACGCGCGCGCGCCCTTGGCATGCAGCTCGCTGCCGTCCTCCAGGATCAGCTTCATCCCGCCCGCGCGAATGGCTGCGAGATTGGCGCCGCGCGCGATGAACGTAACGTCCTCGCCCGCGTGAGTCAGCCTGACACCCAGGTATCCTCCGATCGCTCCGGCGCCGACGACAGCGACCTTCATGATGCGTTGCGTGAAAGACGAGTCATGTATAACGGTTGGAGAGCGTGCCTACCCCATCGATGACGACATCCACGGTCGCGCCGGTGGGTATTGATCCTGCGCCCACCGATGTCCCGCAGGAGATGACGTCCCCTGGACACAAGGTCACATCCCGGGAGATGAGGCTCACCAGCTGCTCGGGCGAAAAGATCATGTCCCGCACCGGATAGTTCTGCCGCTCTTTGCCGTTCACGAGCGTGCGGACCACCAGCTCTGCCGGGTTCGCATCCGTCGCGATGACTGGGCCGAACGGCCCGAAGCCGTCGAAGCTCTTGGCCCGCGTCCATTGAGCGAAGCTCGGGTCGGTTTTCAACAGCTCCACCGCCGTGATGTCGTTCACGCAAGTGTAGCCGAAGACGTAGCCCGCCGAATCTTCGATGGCGATGTCCCGTCCTCGTTTGCCGATGACGACGCCGAGCTCGCCTTCGTAAAGCACGCGCCCCGAGTAAGACTTCGGCGCCGGGACCTCGGTCCCATGGGCGCAGAAACTGTTGGCCCCCTTGATGAAGAACAGCGGCTCCGCCGGGGTGTCCAGCGAGAACTTGGCTGCCACCGCATGGAAGTTGTTCCACAGCGCGATCATCTTTGTCGGCGAGCAAGGCGTCTCCCAATGGACATCGGCCAGCGCGATCAGCTCCCCGGTGTACTCGTATGCCCCGAACATCTCGCCGCGGCACACGCGTACGGCGTCGTCTTCGATGAACCCGAAGCCGATCGTCTGCTCCCGCGAGAACCTCAACCAGCGCACGTCATTCCCTTCCCTCCTTCATCAACATGCACTGCGGTTTCAGCACCGGCAGCGCCGCCACGACGTTCATTACGCTCGCCGCCCGACGATGACCAGGTCGCGTTCTACCCCGTCCAGCAGGGCCACTTTCGGCAGCTCGCCCCAGCGCGCAAAGCCGAACTTCTCGAACAACGCCAGGCTGGTCAGGTTGTGGCCGAAGATGAACCCCAGCAAGGTATCGATACCGAGACCCGGTGCCTGGGCGAAAGCCTGGGTAAGCAAATAGGAGGCGATGCCGCGTTTCCTGAAATCGGCGTGAACGTACACGCTCAGTTCCGCCGTCTTGTTGTACGCCGGGCGCCCGTAGAAAGAGGAAAAGCTCAGCCAACCGGCGATCTTTCCCTCCGCCTCGACGACCCACAGCGGTCGAAAGTCCGGCGAATGCTCCTCGAACCAGTGCACCCGGCTCTGCACCGAAACGGGTTCGATATCGGCGGTAACCACATGCGAAAGAATGGTCGCGTTGTAAATTGCGACGATCTGGGGCAGGTCTTCGCGCTTTGCAATCCGGTGTGCGAACGCCATGGCTACGCGGTCAGTCGTTAGAGATTATCTGCTGCCAGACGGTGGTTGCCAGGGATCGCGCACCTGCGGCAGCGCTTCCATCAGGAGTTCGAGCGCGCGCCGCAAGGCCTTCTCGCCGGCTTCCGCGCCCTTGTAGTGGCCAAGGCGCACGACCACCAGGTCATGCGTCGGAATGATGATCGCGTACTGTCCACCGGCGCCCGCCATGAAGTAGGCGTCCTCAGGCACCGGCCATCTCCTGGTGCGGTTGAGCCAGAAGAACCCGCCGTACACGGGCTTCGCCCACGCCGGCGCCGGCGTGCGCACGAAGTTCGCCCATCCTTCAGGCAGAAGTCGCTCGCCGTTCCAGACCCCGTCGTGCAGATACAGCAGTCCCAGGCGTAACCAGTCGCGTCCCGTTCCCAGGTCGTAACCCTGAAAGGCAAGGTTGCCGTACGCATCGGCCTCCACAACCATGTTGCGGATTCCGAGCCGGTCGAAGAGATGCCGCTGCGGATACGAAAGGTATTCCTGATTGCGGGCGACGGCCGCTTTCCTGACGAGATGGTTGATCACCAGCGGATCGGAATTGCGGTAACGCCCGACGGTATTGGGCGGCCACTGCGGCGGGCGAGTGACGGCCCAGCGAACGGAATCGATCGCGCCGGTGTAGATGTAGAGGTGATCTGGATAGCCTCGCGAGGGATCGTAGTCCGGGTCCTGCGGAGCGACAAAGCGCAGGCCGCTCGACATTCGCAGCAGGTCGGCAATGCGGATGGCGCGCCGCGGATCTTCCGGCCGCTGCCATTCGTCCACCGGTGCCGGCGACCACAGTTCATACACGCCTTCATGGATGAGTTGGCCCATGAGCGTCGCCGCGATGCTCTTGCCCATCGACCAGCTCGGTAGCCTCGTGGTGTGGTCGAGTCCGCGCTGGTAGCGCTCGCCGATGATGCGTCCCTTGTGCGCCACCACGAACGCAGCCGTGAGCGCTTCCGCAGGATCGAAAGCCGCCGCAACACCGGCGGCCACTTTCGCGGCATCGACTTCGCGCGGAAGCGGCGTATCGGGAAGCCGGTCTCCCATCGGCCACAGTTGCGTTGCCGGGTCGGGCAGCGACGAACTGATTCTTATCGGGGTGAAAAACACCGAATCCGCGCCGCGCGGCAGCGTGACGCATCCCTGGTCGGGGAAAAGCCTGGCGGTGCGCGTGACCCCGCTGGGCAGCGTCAGGTACACGGCGCGCGCCTTCTGGTCCACGACCGTTTTCGTAACCAGACGGCGCTCCGCACGACGCGACACGAAGAACCCGTCTTCGTCGGCGGCCGTTGCGAGATCGCGGCCGGTGATGAACAGCGCAGAGCACAGAACCTTCGCGTAGCCGGCGGTCATGTGCTCGACGGGATCGCCCGGCGGCACTTCCCATGCGGTTGGGTACTCCTCCGGCGCAGCCCGCTGCTGAGCGCTGCACACGGCGACCGGCAACAGCAGGGCGCCGAGGATCATCAGGGGTCTTAGCATCCTGCCTCCGGAATTCGTTTCAATTCAGCCCTCGCCGATCAGGGTCACAAGAAACGCCGCGAAGCAGCCGGGATTTTTTTGGTTATCCCTGGACTGCAACAAGCCAACGTGGAGTTGAGAGGCGAGCGGCCGGAGCGTGCAGCGCAATGGCCGCATTCGCGTCCGCTCGATCGCGTTGTCAGGCAACTTCATGGCTAGAACATCGTATTGGAGTGTGCCGCCTTACCTGGGACAACTTGCAGCACATCCCAATGCTCCACGATTTTCCCGTTGGCATCCAGCCGGAAAATGTCAATGCCGGCCCAGTCGCGGTCCTTGAAAGTGGGCCACTCCTGATGGCAATGCAGCACCACGTAGTTTGCCTCCGCGATGACTCTCTTGAATGAAACCCGCTTGCCCGGATACTCCCTGGCCATGCGCTCGAAGTACGCGATGAAAGCATCCTTGCCGTCCGCCACTTCCGGGTTGTGCTGGACGTACTCATCACCGGCATATTTCTCAATCGCCTCTCGGGGCCGGTTCTGATTGAACATCAGGTCGTAAAAGGCGGTTACCGTTTTCTTGTTCTGATCGAGCTGGTTCATCAGCGACGCCCTCCGTCGAAGTCGAAAATGCGATGCTCAGATTGCCTCGGCGCTGCGCGGAGTCCACCGTTACCGTTCAGCGGCACGCCGCTTTCAACGCGTCCGCCGCAACGGGTTGTCGGGCGGGGCCGCACCTTTTTCCCACGGCGCAATGTTGCCAAGCACTACCCGAAACAAGGGGTGCGGCTTTGGAAGTTTGACTGTCGCGAGCCAGAAGCGGTCAGATGCGGCAACCCATCCGGCCTCGGTCTTCCTTGCGCGAAGATCGACTTTCGTGGGTTCCATCATCCGATGATCCAGTCAATCCCTAACGCCGCCCATCAGCGGCCACGAAGAAGCGCGCGCGAGCGCGCTTCGAAGTGGTCCGCTGCATGGGCTGGTTAGAGCGCATCATTTGTGAATGTGCTCTCCTGAACCCTCTTGTCCGCCGGAGTGGAAAAGCCAATCGCCTTCGATCTGGGCTTTCTCATGCAGGAGTTCGAAGAGCGCCCTGAGTTGCTTCTGTACTCGAAGCGCATTCTTCTCGGTGGCATATTCTTGCCAATCGGCGAACAAGAACATTTTCCTCAATTGTTCGTACTTGTCGAGAGATACGGTCTTCTCGAACTGCAATAGAGCGTTCTTTCCGTGGGCGATCTTGTTGCGGAAGCCTACGATCTCGGGCACGGTCTGCCAGGGCTGCGAGTTCCAATTTGGCTTGAGCCCGAGGCGTTCCGATATGACGATGATCTTCCCTCGGGGAGGCAGTGATTCGAGGTCCGGCCACGAGTCGAAGAGGTTCTCGCCGATGTGGTTCAGAAACGCCTCAAGTGAAAACGCCAGAAAGGCTAAGGTCGCCAATAGCAGGAAGTAGGAGCCTTCCGTGCTCGCCTTCGCTCGCTCAAGAAGAACCTCGGACGTACGCCAGAAATCAGCGTAGGTAATGACCTTGCGCTGCTTGGTGAGGCGAACACGAACGATCATGCGCTCTAACGTCCGCGGCGAGATGCGCGTGCGAGCGACGCTCGCGGAGCGTCATTCTCGACCGCGTGGTTAGGCCTTCGACGCAAGCTCATTCGTGACCGTTTCCTCCACGCTAGACAACGACGAGAGGTCCTTTGCGAATGCAAGATCTCTCCACAAAAGGCTCGCGCTTGGCTTCTGACCATCGGACATTTCCACTGAGACGGCAGCATCGCGGCCATCCCACACAACCCGAAAACATCTTCCATTGCAACGATACACCGCGTACATGGAACCGAAAGCAGGCGCATTGAAGGAAAACTCCTGTAACTCCCAAGCGCGCGACCCAAAGCACTTGAGCATCACGTGACAAGCTTCCGAGAACAGAGGTCGAGACTCGATGATCTCCGCAAGCTCCTTCATGGATCGAGGCCTAACGAGGCTGTAGAAAAAGCCCTAAAACAACCATGACTGATGGCCCGACGAAAGAACCTCGACTTTGTTGGTGCCTGACAATGTTGCCGCTGCCACGCTCGACGATGCGTTCTGCGAGGAGATCGCAGTGCAGTCGATCGTTGATGTCCAATCTTATCGAATCGCTGGTCATATCGCGTCTACATCTTGTGTCGATCGACTTCGGACTTTTTCGACAGCCTCAACGTCCAAGTTCAGGGGCGCTGCGCGGCTTTATCGCGCAGCGCCCCCTGGAACGCTGTGTTAGGCCGCACTTTGGACAGCTCCCCAATTGGTGGGAAACTCAACAGAACTAAGCGCAATCTGTCTTAGCCGCCCCACGACTTCTTGTTCCTCGAGCCCGGCACGTTGCATCCCTTCAATTAGAACCTGCGATGGTTGCTCTGACTTGGCTTGTTTCTCATTCAAGAGATACTTGGTTCCAGTCGAAAGTGCACCAGCAGCCATTGCTAAGCCAACCGTCGACGCAGTCGTGACATCGGCTATTGCTAGGAGTCCGCCAATGACCGTACTGTCCAATGAGAATTCTCGTAGGAGTCCTATAAGGTCGCGCTTCGGCTTGCGAATGACAGCGGCCAGAGGTTCAACGATTTGGACGTTGATGCCCTCTGTTAGGGCCTGCTGGCGAAGCGCAGAATCTGTCGTAGGTAGCAATACGAAGTCGCGAGCAATTCTCTGACAGGCAGCCTTTAACGCAGAGACCGAGGTCGCTTGCTTTTCTGCAATCTGGCTTATCATTTTCGCCTTTCTTGGGGAATCAACTTTCCCGAAAAGCGGCAGAAGCACGGATTCGAATAGCTTGTACGTGAAATGCTCGATAGCATCAGAGTCCGTCTGCTCGTCGCACCGACCGGATTGAATTGAATCAAGTTCAGCTATCGCCGGGTACCACGAGTGGTCGTAGACGAGGATTGGCGAGGCTCCGGAACTGAATAGCCGCAGTCTATTTACTAGCACTGCTGCGACAAGCTCGAAGACAGCGTCGGCGGATTTCGAATTATCTTTGAAATATTGGAGTGCGCCCTTGTATCCCTCCTCAAGGAAGATCTCAAATAGGACGTGCGACAGAACTTCACGTGACACGAAGCTCATGTCGAGGTCAACGTAACTGATCGCTTGCAAAAGCGATGGATGCTTTTCGAGTAATTCTTTCGCGTGGTCAATTGCAGCACGACCTCGCGGGTACGCAGCGGAAATGATTGCAACATGCTTTACACGCAAAGGCGCTAAGATGTCTAGGCATCGCAGAGTCGCCTTGGTGTTCTCGAAGTACAACGCACAGAAGTCCCATACCCATTTGGGTAGCGCGATCGACGCGCCATGGCAGTACATAGGAAATCCAGCAATGCTATGTGTCTCTATGGGATGAAAGCCTGTTGGAAGGAAATACACCAGCCGATCGTGATAGAGCACATCAGATGCATAGGGTAAATTGCGATCTGTAAGGTAAGTGGGGACGACGAACGGCATATGTGCTTTCAAGACATACGGAAGCTCCGGGTCAGGCTTGGCATGTTGTATAAGTTACGCAACATACCAAGCCTGAGCTGTCCCGGGTTTGCCGGACAAGTTAATCAAGCACCACGTTCATGTCGGGTTCGTCGGGGGTCGGACCACGCTATGCCTCTGACACATCGGGAATAATCTCCCAGGATACGGTGCTATTTTTCCTTAAAGCCTCATTTTCGCTACCGAAAAGGCGCCTCTAAGCGCCCGAGTGGAGCCTATATTACGGACTTATGTCGGTGGATGAAGACGTTGAAGTGGTCCGACCCGGATCAGCAGAAGGTTTTGTTAGGTGACAAGGTCATGGTCACGCTGTAGTCAACGCAGCCAATAGCTCATCGATTGCGCCTTTCAAGTTTTCTTCGTTTAGCGATGTTTTCGCCATGATCTCCGAAATGAGTTCCGCTTCCGGTTCCCACCATCTAGTACCGTCGAAATCGACATACAGCAATCGAAGTCTCAAGTCATGCGAGGGTTCAATTCCGCCCCCTACGGTGACCTTGCCAGTCATGCCAGGAGCAATTGTTATTGCTTCCTTACCACCATAAGGATCTTCAAACGTCGTATCCACTGCGGAACTATTGGCTGTTACAGTAACCGAGAGGCCTAAACCACTCTGCTGGGTTTGGGGTAAGAAAGTGAGGCCAGCGTCGAACTTGTCCTTGTGTGAGCCTTCGAAGATGCGCGCCGGGATTTGAACCTTCCCAGGGCTGACTTCCTTTAAGCCGCGCTCTTTCAAAATTAAATTCTTTCCTAACTCTTCCACTGCAAGGTGCCATAGCGCATACACTGACCCCCGGCTAGCCCCGTGAGTAAGCAGAACTGCTGCATCGCGAGCGAGCCGCAGTGCATTCTTTCGTGAAAGAGATATCCCTTCCTTCAGCTGGTCGATCGTCACTTCATATACCTGAAGCATCGTTACCCCACGTCGTCGTCATTTGCTGTGTCACCTAACGAGGCTGTAGAAAAAGCCCTAAAACCACCATGATTGATGGTTCAACGAAACAACCTCGATTTTGTTGGTGCCTGATAATGCTGCCTCTGCCGCGCTCGACGATGCGTTCTGCGGGGAGATCGCAATGCAGTCGATCGTTGATGTCCAACCTTATCGAATCGCGGCTCATATCGCGTCTAATTCTTGTGTCGATCGACTTCGGACTTTTTCTACAGCTTCAACGACCGGCATGCAGCGGAGCCACAACAGCGGCGCTGCGCTTGCTGTTGCGTCCCGCTGATGCCGAAGTTGGACGTCCTCTCACTCGACTAAGCACCCAAAAACCGAATCCGGGCGTCCTCATCGGCGGGACAATCTGGCCCCAAGCCCACAAGATCTGGCCCAGATCCGTCCGCCAGTCTTGGCAGCGCGTGCTCGCGGAGGCGATCCCCTTCAGGCCCGAGAGCGTAGCGGACCTCTCGCAGCCAAGATGTGACCGTATGTAGTGCACGGTAGTACCTATCATGCTCTACGGCGTATCGACGGCATGCGGCATCCCAGTCCTCGCTCGAGAGGAGGGCGTCGCGCAGCACCCGCACATCCCGCAGCGTCAGGGATAAGCCGCATCCGAAACAAGGATCGTTGGCTGCAGCTGCGTCACCGATCAGCACAAACCCGTTGTTGTACGGATGGTCGACCCAAACGTCGGCACCCTCAAAAGTTGCCAGCGGTCCCGCAAGGCGCACGCGATCCAACCACTCGCGAGGAACACCCGTCTGCGTACAGTAGTTGGAAAAATCGGAGACGTCGGCCGAGCCGCTTAGCGCCCGGTGCTCAGTGCGACGGCCCGTTGTGAAATACGCCCGAAATCGGCCCCTGCCAATGGGGAAAAGCAGAGAGGCGTGGCCGAAGGTTGGAGCGACGAAGACATGAACCGAATTGTCTGGCGCGCCCATCCCTTCCAATAACGCTCCCGAAATGCGGAGCCGGTGCGGATCGCGGCTGACCCTAAACCCTCCATCCCGGCGCACCACTGACTGGCGTCCATCGGCACCGACGACCAGTCGTGCGGGGAAATACTGCTCAGCTCCATCTATCGAAGCTGTTACCGCGGGCGACGTGCCCCCGGTTGCCTTCGTAACGGCTACGCCGCGCCGGACGTCGGCGCCGGCTTCAATGGCTTCCTTGAGAAGTACCTCCTGCATTTCAGGATGGTAGAAGTCAACAGCCGCTGAATGCTGGGGCGTCGTCTCGAGCAAGTCTCTTTCTCGAGCCAAAGTTGACCCGCGATAGCTCGTCCAGTAACGAGCTTGGTGCGCGCAGGTGTTCATTAACTTGTGGTAAAGGCCTAGTGCGTGGAGTTCTGGTACGCCCCAAGGGTGCATGCCTTCTCCACGCACGCGATCACGAAACTGTTCAGTACGCTCCAGCACCAGAACTCGGGAGCCAGACCGCGCCATGCAGGCAGCGAGCGAGGCACCCGCAAGCCCACCACCAACGATCACTAGGTCATGAATCATGTGATCCCCGTGGACGTCCAACGTCGCGGTTGAGCGGCCCGCGTAGGCGGGCGAAGCGCGCTGGAGCGGGTCCGCTCCAGCCGCTGGTTGGGGCACCGCGCCCGCAGCGCCCGTTCCAGACTCAGCGAGTCTGGGAGCATGCGACTTCCTGCAAGAACGCTTCGATCAGCGGGTTCACTTGATCGGGGTTGCTCAGCGGTGCCATGTGCCCCACGCCTTCGATGTCAATGGCGCGGGCGCCTGGGAGGGCTCCAATCAAGAGTTGGCTTAATGCGCGGGTCGGGGCGTTGGAATTCTGTGCCGTGAGGCAAAGAGCGGGGACATTGATCGACGCGAGGTCCGCGATTCGCACTGGATCGCGGAGCAGGGCATCCCAGCGTTGTCTGACGAGGCTCATGCCATCTCGGATATCGGCGCGAACCTCCTCCCGTGTCGCGGCCCACGCGCCCGGCTGAAACCAGTAATCCACGAACTGCTGCGCTGCGGCCTCATATTGCCCGAGGTCGGCGAGGTGGGAGGTACTTTCGGTGTGTCGAAGGATTTCGCGAGTCGCGTAACTCTCTGGAGCGCTTGAGATCAGCAGAGCGAACAACGTTGGCTCGATGAGCGTCAGCGATTGCAGCCGTTCGCGATAGCGTAGTGCCGCCTTAAGTGCAACAGCCCCACCAAAGGAATGGCCAACGAGATGGAAAGAGTCTCCGGCAGCATCGAATACGGGACCCAGGAAGGCCACCTCCTCGTCCAACGTGTACTTGACGCCCTGTGAGATCGCAGGGCTCTTGCCGGAACCCGACATGTCACAGGCAATGACGCGGAACTGATCGGCGAGGCACTGCATCAAGGATCGCCATTGACCAGAAGAGGCGTACCCAGCGTGAATGCAGAGCACTGTAGGTCCAGTGCCAGTCTCGCGAACATAAGGGTCTAGCGAGTGCATCGAGCTCCGTTGTCGGGGCCCCAACGTTTGACATGAGGGGCGGACACCGGCTTGCCGGTGGCTGTCCCCTCGATGGACGGGTTAACCCCGTTCGATAAATCGTGCAATGACTTCATTTACTGGGTCAGGATGGGTGACAGGGCCCATGTGGCCAAGGTTTTCAAACTCCACAACCTCAACTCGTGGTAGTGCAGATGTCAGAAGCCGTGCGACCCCGCGGGCCGAGGGTGTCGAGCGCTTGCCTACCATGTAGAGCACCGGGATATTGAGCGTACGGAATGCCTTCAAGGGTGTGGGTTCCTTAAATAAGGCATACGCCCATCTGCGCACATTTGTCACCGACGCAGCGATTGGCGGTTTGCGTTGTTCCGGAGTCTGCTTCCAGCTTCCGGATCCCATCCAGTAATCAATGAAGTGCTCGGCGGCGGCGTCTTGGTTTCCCGCATCGAGCGCAAGTCCGGCGTCCGCGACTGCGTTACGGATTCCATCCGCCTCGTTTGGCGCGGGCGCTTCCGCGTCAAGGAGTGCGAACAGCGTTGGCTCGTACAAGGCGATGGCACGTACACGACCGGGGTTCGTCAGGGCGGCGATCAGGGCTACGGCAGCACCATAGGAATGGCCAACCAACGCCAGAGGCGAGCCAGCTTTGGTGAGGACTGGCTCAATGAGCGCGACCTCGTCGCCAAGGGTGATGACCCGGTCCGAAGGCCACTGCGGGCTCTTCCCGGAATCATACGAATCGGGAGCGAGGACACGGAACTTTGGCGCCAAGCGCTCCACGAGCCCTCGCCACTGCGCCGAGCTGCTCGCGTTCGAGTGGACGCACACGACCCCGGGGCCGGCGCCGGAGTCGCGGAAGAAGAGTTCGGTCGGCTGCAAGTATGGCTCCCAGGGCGAAGACAACGGGGCTAACGTCTTGGTCTGCGGCGGGCCAGCACCTGCATCAGATGAGGCAGGGCGCTGGCGGCTCGTCCGCAGCACCTAAAGTTAGGTTTCCTTTGCGAAGCTGAGCAGACGATCAACATTTTTCTTGAAGTCATCTTTGTAGGTACGCGTATTGTCATACTTGTAATGCCTGCCCTGTTCAACTCCCTCGCCGCTGTGCGGCACGTACTGCCAGTAATACTGTCCGTCAATTTCTCGCCCCTCTTTGCCAAGGCGGTAGCTTCTCCACGCGCGATCAAAGATCCATCGTTCGAGGAATGGAACGTGATCTCTGAACTCGGCGACTGCTTCTTGCAGGGGTGGAAAGCGGTCCTTGAGAACTTCCATGATGTCCAAACCTTGACTCGGCCAGTTGCCAGGTATGGGGTAGAGGCCAGACAGAGCGCCGAGTACGGAAGAGCGAAATTTGGCGGAAGCTGTACGAAAAATGCTCTGCCGCTGCGGGAGATGGAGAGCCTGTGCGGGATAAACCACGCCAAACATGCTCCGGCTGCGGCAAGCAACCAGAGATTCGTGCCGTCAAGGTTGATTCCGAAGAGGTTCATCCATCGATTTGAACTTGGGTGGTAATCATCGTGGCGTCTTTCCTTAGGAAACCTAACGTGGAGGTGAGAGGCGGCCGGAGCGCGAAGCGCGTAGGGAACCCGCAAGCGCAGCTTGCGGGCCGTGCCGCTCGACCGCCGGGTTATGCCACTTGGAACAGTTGAGCGTAGATACCTTCAATTGACTCAATTGTTTTGAAGCTACCTTTGGGTAGCACCCGGATATTCTTACGCTCTGCTTTGACACCATCTTTATTGCCTTTCGTGTGCTTCGCAATCTTGCGCTCGACGAGGCTTGGCAACGGCTTTCCCGCTTCTGCCCCGAAATAAAGGAAAGGGCCGAGACGCATGGTTTTTCGTCGAAGTAGATCCAGACCACACAGCCGCTCGGCTTTTCAGCTAGCTTGGTATGGATTTTCTGAGAAGCCGTCGTGCCGCCAACGATTGAGGTCTTGAGTTGGATGTGTCTTACAAGGCCCATCGTTTCCGCGATGAGGTCATACCCAGAGTTATCTACTTCGGGCTTTGCTACTTCAAGAGAGCAACGGTGATGAAGCCAGGACATCTTCAACAACTCGGTAACAAAGAGGTGCTCTATCAGGTTCTCTCGGTATGACGAATTTTCGGAATGCTGAGTCATCGCCTAAGGGGCATAACGTTCGCCATAACCAGCACAAAAAAGCAGAGCGACGAAGGAGCGGCGCTTTTTTGTGTCCGCGTTGATGGCGTTGTTAGACGGCCTTTTCGCTGAGATGTCTGTCTCGCATTTCATCGAGTAACTTTTTCAGCCAGGCAATGAACGCACCTGACGTCCTTGCCTCCGGGTGCGATTGATACAGCGCGGCGGCTCGGCGAGATTCCTCAAGTTGCCTTATCTCGGCCAATACCTGTGGAAACCGCCTCGCCTGCTGCTGTGACGTGGCGAATAGCAGATGCGACGGGTCCACGCGACCGAGGGCGATGGCAGTGCTGACCCGTCGATGACATCGGCAAGCGTTGGCAGGATTTATCAGTCCACATTGGGCTGTCATGAACGAGATGATCCTCGCGCGGGCTCGCGAAAGTCGCTTCCGAAAGGCAGAGGGCGTCGTCTCAAGGGCTCCCGCCGCCTGGATGTGGTCCAGTTCCATGATCTCGCCAAGGATATACGCCAGGCGGTGGTCGCGATCCAGACATTGCAGCAATGCCAGAGTGCATCCGATCTTCACTTCCTCCAGGAGTAACCTCTCGATTACGTCGTCTTCAATCCTCAAAGGAGCATCGGACAACCCATGGGCCAAATCTTCACCGAACTGTTCGAAGCTCAGCGATTGTTGCTCCATTCGTTGTTTCCGCAGCGTAAGCAACGCGTTGCAGGCAACACGATATACCCAAGTTCGAAAGCCGCTTTCCCCCCGGAAACCGCCTAGACCGGTGAGGACTCGAATGAGAATTTCCTGAGTGGCATCTTCCGCATCTTGCGGATGCCAGAGGAAACGGATGGCGAGGTTGTATACGTCCTTCTGTACCGCGCGAACCACGGACTCCAGCGCGGCGCGGTCCCCGGACCTGGCACGGGCAACTTCGCGTTCAAGGATTTCTGCGGCTCCGGGAGTGGTGTGCTCATTCATGGCGTTCGAGGATCCTCTTTAGGCTTTGAAGCTCCTCTGCAAGGGTGCGGGACTGGGCTTCCAGCGCACCTTCGAGTTGCTCAAGCGGTACTGGTGGTGGTGGTGTTAAAACGAAGGCGAAAACGCAACTTTTCGAGTCGAGCTTCACGACCCGTGAGAAAGCGGTCGCAACGCTGCCATCGGGGAACGTCATCAGCCAGTCTATCGTCCCTTGTTCCTCCGATGATTGCACTACGAGATCGATCTCGACCTCTCCATTGGGTGTTCGCATCACCGCCTTCCCGTTTGCCACTGATGCAAAGGCACTCGTCCACTGTGGCAAGTGTATTGGGTCTGCGATATAGGAAAAGGCTCGCCTCCGGGTGGCCTGCAAATCAATACCCTGCACGTCAAACCTCTTCATGATCTTGTCTCCTCTCGTCTCTCGTGGGGCCTCGGGAATCTCGGCCTTCAACCCCATTAGACTTTCCGAGCAAGCCCGGTGTGACCAGACAACCCCCTGAGGAGATGCGGGGGCCGTCTAACTAGAAGTAGCAATCCCATTGACGGGATACTTTCCGTCAACTTGACGAAAAAACTGGCGCGGCGCGTGATGATTACTTGATATACAAACAGCTCCCATCTCGGGACACCTCCCAATAGGCTATGAACACGCCCGATACCACCGGCTCGACGAAAAGCCTACTCTTGGACCGCATCGGGGACAAGATACGCATGAAGCATTACAGCATCAGGACGGAGACCGCCTATGTCGATTGGGTAGGCGGGTTTGTCAACTTCGACCGGGATTCTCAGGCCGATTCGAGAATACAATAAGGAACCGCAGCAATCACTGCGGTTCGCCGCATGACAACACAAGGGGAGGCGCTCATGAGTTCTTCTTTGACACGTCGAGAATTTTTGGCGCGCGCAGGCATCGCGGTGGCAGGTATCCAGACCTTCGAGCATCTCGACCCTTGTTGCGCGTTCGCGGCGGACGCCAGAACGGCGGACAAGGAACTCTTCGAACTGAAGCCGGTGGCCGACGGGATCTACGCCGCGATCGCCGCGCCCCGCTACAAAGTCAATTCAAACGCCGCGGTGATCGTCACCAATGACGGCGTGATCGTGGTGGACTCCCACTCCAAGCCGTCCGCGGCATATGCCTTGTACCGGGAAATCCAGGCGATCACCAGTCAGCCGATCAAAAAGATCATCAACACTCATTTCCACTGGGACCACTGGCAGGGCAACGAGGTCTATGCGGAGGCCAATCCCGGCCTGGAGATCCTTTCCTCGCAACGCACACTGGAGAACA
>Ga0184637_10001572_pt1 | contig 15298 bp, 14 predicted proteins | sample PLM3_127_b2_FD_133143 | JGI IMG/M metagenome (GOLD analysis project Ga0184637, IMG submission 133143) | Groundwater sediment microbial communities from an aquifer in East River, Colorado, USA - PLM3_127_b2 | ecosystem: Environmental > Terrestrial > Soil > Riparian zone | place: USA: East River...
CCGAGGCAACTTTCTTCAACTTCGAGTTCCCGCACAACTACTTCCACCTGCGCAAGGCGCTGATGCAGCCGCTGCCCGGGCTGTTCTCGGAGGCGGAGCTGCACGCCCGGCTGATCGAGTCGCTCGGCGCCCTGCCGGAGGGCGCGGTCTCCGCGCTGCGCGCGGCCTGGCAGGAGGGGCGCCAGGCGTTTCGTGCCAGGTTCTTCGAGCTGGTGGGCGCGGATCCGCGTCTGATCGGGGTGGCGCCCGTGGTTCTCTACCGTGCGATCGGCGACCTGCTGCCCGAGGGCCTGGCCGAGGGCGCCGCGGTCTGGGCGCTCTGCCAGATCGCGGCCCAACGTCAGCCGAAGTCGATGCAGCGCGCCGGCTTCGCGGGCGAGCCCGCCGAGGCTGCGGACGCGCTCTTCGACGCGCTGCTCACCAGCAAGAGCGCGGTGGTGTTCTCGGTCGACGACTGGGAGGAGAGCTTCGCGCGCGTGAACACGCCGAACCGGCGGATCCAGCTGGCGGTGCCGGAGCTGTTCGAGGAGCTCGACTCCCTGGCGAGCGAGCCTGCGCCGGGGGCCAGCGCGGAGTTCCCGTTCGTACTCTCCGCCGGCGAGCGGCGCTCTTTCACCGCCAACACCATCATTCGCAACCCGGAGTGGCGCCGGAAGGACCGCGCCGGCGCGCTGCGCATGCATCCGGACGACGCCAAACGCCTGGGCGTCGTGAGCGGCGGTCGCGCCCGCGTCTCGACGCGGCGCGGCAGCGCCGAAGTCGAAGTGGAGATCTCGGACCGCATGCAGCCGGGCCACGTCTCGCTCCCCAACGGCCTCGGGCTCGATTTCCCGGACGCGAGCGGCGCGCGCGTCGCGACGGGCGTCGCACCCAACGAGCTGACGCACGGCGCAGACCGCGACTGGTTCGCGGGCACGCCCTGGCACAAGCACACGCCCGCGCGCATCGAGGCGCTCTGAGCACAAGCGCCGCGCGCAAGCGAAGCGCGCAGCGACCCGCAGGTGAGCGGACTGCGAGCGAAGCGCGCAGCGAGGCGAAGCCGAGCGGAGGACGAGCGGCGCGGCCCGACCGCGCGCCGGGACCCGGCAGACCCGTCTAACACCGAGCATCGTCCGGCGCGCGTGGCGCCGCATCTACTGGACTCGTGGCAAATTGCGTCGCTTGTACGGTCTATTCCGAATCACATGAAACAGATCGCCTCGCCGCGATCGCGGCACTTATCCAGGTCTGTCGAGTACGCGTTAGGCGCGCGGGGGAGTAGCCGGTAGAATCCAAAAGACCCGCGGCCAACTATGCCGCGGCTCCTTGACTTGATTCGCGTTAGGCACTTGGAGACTTGCATGCTGCGCATTCCTATATTGCTTTTGTGGCTGGCCCTTGCGATCGGCTGTGCCAATGAGCCGCCCTTGCCGGTCGCGCCCTCCCCCGACGCTTTTGTGCCATACAAGAAGTTTCTCGCCTACAACCAGGAGAATATTTCTCGCCTGCAGCTTGGGATGACGCGTGCGCAGGTGATAGACCTAATGAAGAACTACACATCAAAGGTCGGCTCCGGGCCGCTCTCCAACCCTTATCGGTCCAATATGTTTATTCGGAATCAAGACTCAGTTGAAGTCATGTATTACTTGACGCAACCGTATCGGCGTTTCACTCCAATTCGCGACTCCCAAGCGACTCCTGTCGTTCTAACAAATGGCGTTGCTGTCGGATGGGGTCAGAGCGCGCTAGCAGTCCTCGGCGTCACGCAGCCGTAGCTCGCGCTGCCGTGCCTAACGCCAGGTTCCAGCCGCCGCTGGGTTCTCCAGCCTAGATCGCGGGGCAGCGGTTGCCGCGCCGCCGTCTGCTTGACTCGAGCGCGGCAGCTCAAGCCTCATCCGTAATGCGTCATCGGACAGTTAGATCAGCATGTTCAAGAATGATCTGGCATCCCGACGGCGCGCACTGGTATCGTCGGCCTCGTGAACGTTCGCGAGGTCATCCGGATGGTTGAAGCAGACGCCTGGCGCCTCGTGGTCACCGAGGGGAGTCATCGGCAGTTCAAGCACCCGAGCTAGACCGGGCGAGTCACGGTGAGCGGGCACCCAGGCGACGACATGCCGAAGGAAACGTTGGCGTCGATCCTCCGCCAGGCCGGTCTCAAGCGAGGTAGACGATGAGAACACTTCAGTACTTGGTGCGTGTGAGCAAGGACCCGGACAGCGACGGGGGTGCGTCAGTTCCCGACCTTCCCGGGTGCGTGGCGACCGGGAAGACCATTGACTCTGCGTTGCGTCGGATCGAGGGCGCCATCAAACTACACCTGCGCGGGATGCTCGAGGACGGCATGCGGCCACCACGTCCGCGGCAACGGGCGGTCCGACCGCGCCGAACGACGCGACAAGTAGACTTCTACGCAACCGTGGAGGTCGCTGCTTGACTGAGCCAGTGCAGCCGACGCGGCCCTGCAGGCCGCCCGCCTGACGGCCGGTGTTAGCGCAACTCGCTGCGAAGGGCGGATTCGATCCCCGGGTGCGCGAAGGCGAAGCCGCGCGCGAGGGCGCGCCGGGGCAGGCAGCGACGGCTGTCCAGCAGCTCGCCCGCGAGCTCGCCGAGCGCCAGGCGCAGCGCGAAGGCGGGCACCGCGAAAAGGGCCGGGCGATGCAGCACGTGCGCGAGCGCGCGCGTCAGGTCCGCATTGCGCACGGGCTCGGGCGCGACCGCATTCACCGGCCCGGTGTAGGCGTCGTCGCGCAGCGCCGCGCGGATCAGCGACGCGACGTCGTCCGCGTGGATCCAGGGGAACCACTGGCGGCCGTCGCCGAGCCGCCCTCCGAGGCCGGCCCGAAAGGGAAGCGTCATGCGCGGCAGCGCGCCGCCCTCGCGCGCGAGCACGATCCCGATGCGCAGCGTCACGCAGCGAACGCCGTGGCGCGCGACCGCCAGCGCCTCGGCCTCCCAGGCGCGGCAGACCTCGGCGAGAAATCCCCCCCCCGGCGCCGCGTCCTCGTCGAGGATCTGGTCGCCGCGCGAGCCGTAGTAGCCGACGGCGGAAGCGCTCACGAGCACGCGCGGGCGCTGCGGCGCCGGCAGGGCCGCGATGGCGTGGACGAGCGAGCGTGTCGATTCCACGCGGCTCGCCAGGATCAGCGCACGCCGCGCTGCTGTGAGGCGTCCGCCGAAGACGGGCTCGCCGGCGAGGTGCACCACCCCGGCGGCTCCGGCCACGACCTCGGCCCGGAAACCCCGTCCGTCCCAACCCAACCAGCGATGCGGGGCCGCGAGCGGTCGCGCCGCCTCGGGCCGCCGCGTGAGGGCGCGCACCGCGATGCCATCGCGTGCGAAGCCCGTGAGCAGCCGCCCACCGATCAGGCCGCTCGCCCCGGAAACCAGGATCTCTTCGCTCGAGCTCATCGAGCCAGAGCGGGCGCAAACGCCTCGAAGACGGCCTCGATCGCGCGCGCCTCGGTCGCGAGCGGCGAGATCACGGGCGTGGTGACGCCCGCCGCCACGAACTCCGCGATCTGCTCGCGGCAGCGCTCGGCGGGGCCGAGGATCGCGATCCGGTCGATCATGGCGTCACTCAGCGCCGCGGCGCTCGCGGCGCGGTCGCCGCGCGCGAATGCCTGCGCCACCGCCCGCGCCTCCGCCTCGAAGCCGCACCAGCGCAGGTAGGCGTTGTAGACGGGCTGGGCGAAATAGCTGGCGAAGGCGAATCGCACCAGCCCGCGAGCGGAATCCACGTCGTCGGTAACGGCGACCTGGAAGCGGCAGACCACCTCGAGGCTGCTGGCGTCGCGCCCGGTGCGCGCCGCGCCGCTGCGCAGCGCCGCCAGCATCTGGGGCAGCGCCGTCACCGGGAAGAGATTCACGATCACGCCGTCGCCGATCTCGCCGGCGAGCGCGAGCATCTTCTCGCGCAGTGCTGCCAGGTAGATCGGTACCGGCTGCGCGGGCGGATTCCCGAGCCGGAAGCCGCGCGAGCGCAGCGTCTTGCCCTGGAAACTCGTCTTCCCGCCGGCGAGCGCCTGGCGGACGACCGTCACCGTCTCGCGCAGCCGTGTCAGCGGAAGCTCGAACGGGAGGCCGTTCCAATCCTCGATGATGGCGTGGCTGGAGGAGCCCAGGCCCAGCACGAAGCGGCCCCGCGAGAGCTCGGCGAGGGTCGCGGCCGACATCGCCAGCACGGCCGGCGTCCGGTTGTAGGCCGGCACGATCGCGGTCCCGAGCGTGACGCGCGAGGTCGCAGCGGCGATCGCGCCGCCCAGCGCGAAGGAATCCGGGCCGCCCGTCTCGGCCAGCCAGATCGCCGGGTAGCCCCATTCGTTTTCGGCCCGGCGCGCGAGCTCGACGCAGCGGCGCGCGTCCACGAACGGGACGGGCAGCGAGAGGGCGAGCCGCCCGAGGTTCACGCCTCGCTCATTGCGGCGCCATCCGCAGCGCCCCGTCCAGCCGGATCGTCTCGCCGTTCAGCGCCGGGTTCTCGAGGATCTGGCAGGCGAGCGCCGCGTACTCGGGCGGGCGGCCCAGGCGAGGCGGAAACGGGATGCTCGCCGCGAGCGCGTCGCGGGCGGGCTGGGGCAGCCCCATCAGGAGCGGCGTCGCGAACAAGCCCGGTGCGATCGTGCAGCAGCGGATCCCGTGGCGCGCGAGGTCGCGCGCGATCGGCAGCGTCATGCCGACCACGCCGCCCTTCGAGGCCGAATAGGCGGCCTGTCCGATCTGCCCCTCGAACGCCGCCACCGACGCGGTGTTGACGATCGCGCCGCGCTCACCGTCCGCGTTGGGCGCGTTGCCCACCATGCGCGCGGCCGCCAGGCGGATCACGTTGAAGGTGCCGATCAGATTCACCTGGATCGTGCGCGTGAAGACGGCCAGATCGAACGGCTTGCCATCCTTGCCCACGGTGCGCGCGGCCGAGCCGATGCCGGCGCAGTTCACCAGCGCACGCAGCTCGCCGAAGTTTCCGGTTGCCCAATCGAGCGCGGCGGTGACCTGCTCCTCGCTGGTGACGTCGCCGTCGACGAAGAGTGCTGCCGGCCCGATCTCCTTGGCGACCTCCGCGCCCTTCGAGCGCGGCAGATCGAAGATCGCGACCTTCGCGCCGCGCGACGCGAGCAGGCGCGCGGTGGCCTCGCCGAGCCCCGAGGCGCCCCCCGTGACGAATGCTCCGATCCCTTCCAGCTGCATGGATCCTCCCGCACCGCCATGGCCGTGGAGGGCGCAGGGTACCGCCGGACGCGCGGGAGCGTCAGTCGGCTTCGAGGGCTGCGGCGAGCCGGCGCGCCCACGGACCCGGCTTGCCGTCGCCGACGGGCCGGCCCTCGAGCCGGGTGATCGGCAGCGCTCCGCGCACGGCGTTCAGGGCGATGATCTCAGCGCCCACGACCAGCTCCGCGCGCGCGACGTCGCCCTCGACAAGGCCTGACACGCGCTCGAGCACGACCCCCCGGGCCAGCCCCGCGACGGCACCGCGCTCCAGCGGGGGGGTCCTGGCCTCGCCGCGCTTCGAGACCACCACGATGGCGCTGCGCGAGCCCTCGACCAGCCAGCCGTTGGCGTCCAGGAGCAGCGCCTCGTCGGCGCCGGCCTCACGCGCCATCTCGGCGGCCAGCGAGAGCCGCAGCCGGCTGGTCACCTTGACGCCGCCACCGGGCCCGGGGCCGGAGTGGAGGAAGGGCGCGAGCACCGCGCTCCACTCCGAGCGGGCGGGGTCCAGCGCGCGCGGCACGCCGATCAGATGCAGCCCGCCGTCGCCGTCACGGCTTGCTTCCAGCCGCACGATGCCGTCGCCGTCGTCGAAGGCGGCCTTTGCGAGCTCGGCGAGGGCGCGCAGCACCGCTCCGACTTCCAGCGGGCCGAGGCCCAGCTCGGCGGCGCCGTGCACCAGGCGGCGCGCATGGCGTGCGGCGAAGCGCGGGCGTCCGGCCTGGATGCGCACCGTCGTGTAGCAGCCGCGCCCCTCGGAGAAGGCGGAGTCGTCGGCCCGTACCACCGGGATCTCGAGCGGCAGCAGCTCGCCGTCCGCCCAGCAGAGCCGGCGGAGCGCCGGGCTCACTTGGCCGGAGCCCGTCGCGGGCGCTGATCCAGCTCGACGTAGCGGGTGAGACGCGGCCCCGTGTAGATCTGCCGCGGCCGGCCGATCTTGAAGTCGGGATCCTCGTGCATCTCCATCCAGTGCGCGATCCAGCCGGGGAGCCTGCCGAGCGCGAAGATCGCAGTGAACATGTTGGCCGGCGTGCCGATCGCGTTGTAGATCACGCCCGAATAGAAATCGACGTTCGGATACAGCTTGCGTTCGATGAAGTAGTCGTCCTGCAGCGCGATCCGCTCGAGCTCGACGGCGATCTCGAGCAGCTTGGTGCGCACGCCGAGTTTTTCGAGCACGTCGAAGCACGCCTTCTTGATGATCGTCATGCGCGGATCGAAGTTCTTGTAGATGCGATGACCGAAGCCCATCAGCCGCGCCGTGCCGTGACCGGTCTTCGCGCGCTCGACGTACTCCTTGGCCGAGATGCCCTCCTGGGCGATCCGATCCAGCATCTCGATCACCTCCTGGTTGGCCCCTCCGTGGCTGGGGCCCCAGAGCGCCTTGATGCCCGCCGAGATGGCCGCGAAGAGGTTCACCTTGGAGGAGCCCACCAGGCGGACGGTGCTGGTCGAGCAATTCTGCTCGTGGTCCGCATGCAGGATCAGCAGCAGATCGACCGCCTTCTCGATGATGGGATCGACCTCGTACGGCTCGCACGGATTGCCGAACGTCATGTGCAGGAAGTTGCCGACGTAGGAGAGATCGTTGCGCGGATACATGAAGGGCTGGCCGATCGAGTGCTTGTAGGCGTAGGCCGCCAGCGTGATCATCTTCGCGAGCAGCCGGTGCACGGCAATTTCTATTTGGCGCGAGTCGCGCGGGTCGAGCGAGTCCGGGTAGAAGGTGGAGAGGGCGCCCACCGCCGCCGAGCAGGCGGCCATCGGATGCGCGTCCTTGGGCAGCGCGCCGAAGAAGCGCTTGAAGTCTTCGTGGATCATGGTGTGCCGCGAGATCGAGCCGACGAAACCTTCCAGCTCCTCGCGGGTCGGGAGCTGTCCGTAGATCAGGAGGAAGGCGACCTCCAGGAAGGTGCTCTTCTCCGCCAGCTCCTCGATCGGGATGCCGCGGTAGCGCAGGATGCCCGTGTCGCCGTCGATGAAAGTGATCGAGCTCTGGCACGATCCGGTGTTCACGTAGCCGGGATCGAGGGTGATCAGCCCCGTCTCGGCGCGCAGCTTGCGGATGTCGATCGCGCGTTCGCCCTCGGTACCGACGACGATCGGGAGCTCGATCACCCGGTCGCCGACGCGAAGTTCCGCCTTCTCCGCCATGATGCTGGCTCCTCTTGCTCCGTGGGTCGGGTCGGCAAAGATCGGCTTTGGGAGCCCCCAGTCTAGCCGACGGTGCTTGGGCAAGCTTGGCTTCCCGCGGATCGACGGTACCCTCGAAAGCCTGGAGGTGGCCCATGCCCCCGGCCGACGCTGCCAGCGAGCTGCGCGCGCGAATCGCGCGCGATCCCATCGTGCCCCGCGAGATCGCCGCCTTCCTGGATGGCTTGCCCTCCCCCGACCGGACCCTCGCGGTCCGCTCGCTCGGGCGATCCGAGCAGCGCCGGCTGTATCGCGCCGTCGACGGCTTCCTGCCGCTGCGCCTGGCCGACCTGGTGCCGCCGGGCAGCGCGGACCTCGAGACGGTGCGGCATTTCGGGCGCAACACGCTGCCGGCCTTCACGCTCTTCGAGAAGCGCTTCTGCCGGCCGCGCGGCGCCGACGCGCGCAAGCCGGGCGAGCTGTGGGGCTTCAACTTCCAGCCCCTCTCGTTCGCGACTGGCCCGGGCTACTTCGTCGCGCGCGAGGTCCCCAGCCGGCCGGAGGTCTGGGTCGACTACACCGAGGTTCCCGGCGGCCATCCCGAGGGCTGGCCGGAGGTCAGGCGCAACGAGGTCGGCCTCTCGCGGTTCGTCTACGGCCACATGATCGATACGCTGCGGCGCGTCTCCGAGCACGTGACGATCGGCTCCGCGGCGCGCAAGGGACGCGAGCTCGGGAGCTGGTTCGTGCTGGCGCGGCAGGCGTAGGGCGCGTGCACGTCCGCGTCCTCTTCGACCTGACGGGCCGCACGGCGCTCGTCACGGGCGGGGGGCGCGGCATCGGCCGGCACATCGCGATCGGGCTCGCAGAGGCCGGGGCCGACGTCTTCGTCGCCTCCCGCAAGCTCGCGAACTGCGAAGAGACGGTCCGCGCCATCGAGAGCGCCGGACGCCGCGGTGTCGCGCTCGCCGCGGACCTGGGGCGCGCCGACGAGGTGATCGCGCTTGCCGAGCGGGTGCTGGCCGCGATCCCGCGCCTGCACGTGCTGGTGAACAACTCGGGCGTGATCTGGGGCGCCCCCACGCTGGAGTTCCCTCTCGAAGCCTGGGACCGCGTCTTCGCCGTGAACGTGCGCGGCCTCTGGCTGCTCTCCCAGCGGATCGCGCGACACATGAAAGAGGCTGGGGGCGGGAGCATCATCCACGTCACCTCGATCTCGGCCTTTCGCGGCGCCGAGGAGGAGGCCGAGCCCGCGATCGCTTATGGCGCCAGCAAGGGCGCCGTCAGCTCGCTCACGCTCGACATGGCGGTGAAGCTCGCGCCCCACGGCATCCGGGTCAACGCGATCGCGCCGGGCCCCTTCTTCACCGACATGATGAACCACGTGCGCCACGATCCGGAGCGCCTGGCCCGGTTCCACGAGCAGGTGCCGATGCGCCGCTCGGGCGGCGAGGACGACATCAAGGGCGCCGCCGTGTTTCTCGCGAGCGATGCCGCCGCCTTCGTGACCGGACACACGCTCGTCGTGGACGGCGGCACGCTGGCGCGGTAGCCCTGCATGCTCTTTTTCGAGAGCTGGTTCTGGATCTTCGCCGGCGTGGCGGTGCTGGGGTACTGGGTCTGTCCGCGGAGGCTCAAGCTCTACTGGCTGGTCGCGGCCAGCTTGGTGTTCCAGTACCATTTCGCCGGCCCGGCTGGCATGGCCCCCATCCTCGCGCTCGGGGTGTTCACCTACTGCGTCGCACTGGCCGTCAGCGGCGGCGGGCTTCGCTGGCTGTTCACGGTCACGTGGCTGACGCTGGTGGCCGCGCTGGCCTTCTACAAGTACGGCGACTTCGCGGTGGCCAATGGCCAGTTCCTGCTGCGCAGCGCTGGGGTCGGGCTGCCAGCATGGCTCACCGAATGGAAGCAGCCGGCGGCGCCCCTGGGCATCTCGTTCTTCACCTTCGAGTTCGTGCACTATCTGTACGAGGTTCGAGCGAGAGGGCGCGCACCCGTCCGCAATCCGTTCCACTTTGCCTTGTTCGCGGTGTTCTTTCCAACCCTGGCGGCGGGCCCGATCAAGCGCTTCCCCGACTTCGTGCCGCAGCTCGCCGCCCTGGCGAATCCCCCCGCCGCGACGATCTGGCCGGCGCTGCGCCGGATCATCCGCGGCTTGTTCAAGAAGGTTTGCATCGCCGATCTGTTGCTCGAGCCCATCCACGTCTTCGAGAACGTGCCGAACTTTAATGGACCGATCGTCGTGCTCCTGGCGGTCCTCCAGGGATTTCGCATCTACTACGACTTCTCCGGCTACACCGACATCGCCGTCGGACTGGCGCAACTCTTCAACCTGCGGGTTCCCGAGAACTTCAATCGTCCCTATTTCTCCACCAGCCTTCAGGAGTTCTGGCGCCGCTGGCACATGAGCCTGAGCAGCTGGATCCGCGATTACATCTACATCCCGCTCGGCGGCAACCGCGCCCATCGCGCCCTCAACCTCCTCACCGCCATGGCGATCTGTGGCCTGTGGCACGGCGCGTCGTGGAACTTCGTGTTCTGGGGCGTGTATCACGGGCTGGGCCTGGTGGCCGAAGCCGGGGTGCGACGCGTGTTCCCGTCGCTGTTCCGCGACAGCCCCCTGCATCGTGTCGTCGGTTGGCTCATCTGCTATGCCTTTGTCTGCTACGGATGGTTGATCTTTTTTTATCCGATCAACACTTTTTGGCGTATGACCCGAGGGCTACTGGTATGGCGCTACGTTGGCTGAAGGCCGTTGGCGAAGCTGTACTCTACGCACTGATGCTCGTCGCCATCGCCGCCTTGTGGAACAACCAAGCGCCGCAGTTCATCTACGTGGCCTTCTGAGCGATCCCGGGATGCGCCTCGTCCTGCCCCTGCTGCTCGCATGCCTCGCTGGAGCGGCCCCGTCGAGTGCGCGGCCGTGGCCCTGCCTGCCCCCCGTGTTCGATGGCGGACGGCGCCTGCAAGGCGAGCTCCTCGAGATCTTCTGGCTGCCGCTTCTCCTGCGGCAGCACGAGCTCTGCTGGCGTGTTCCGGCTGCGCCGGGCGAGCTGCGGATCGGATTGATCGGAAACAGCTCCGTGTATGGACTGCATCTGCCCGTGGAGCGGACGGTGGGAAGCCTCCTGAATCACCGCTTTGGCAATTCCCGGACTGCCGCCCACGTCTTCAACCTGGCCCAGGTCACTCCCTATCAGGTTCGCGACGCGGTCATCATCCAGGCCGCGCTCCCCTTCCAGCTGGACGTGATCGTGTATCCGATGACCGCGGAAGAGTTCCTTCACTGGGCGCCGGCTCCGTATCCGACCTATGCGCAGTTCTTCCGGGCCAATCGTGGCCTGGTCGAGCGCATGGCGGCGGCGCTCCCAGCGGGCCTGGAAGAGCCGTTCGAGCGATATCTCGCCTCGTTCGAGAGCGCGCCGGCCGCCTCTCGCGTCATCGACCCGTTGCGCGAGAGCGGTGTGTTCGCCCGCCTCGCGGTGCGGACTGCGGCGAGGGAGCTTCGCAAACGCTTCAATTCCCTGCCGCAGCCGAGGGCTCCTGAAGTGGTCGCTCGAAGAACCGTGTACGACTGCGAAGTGACGAGGACTCGCAATCAGCGCAACTTCCCGAACTGGCAGCGATGGAACATCCTCGCCTTCCTCGAGCAGCTCCAGCGCGAGCGCGACATCCTGCTGCTGGTCGTACACTGGCCCGTGGCGCACGAACCCGTGGGCGACTGCTACAACGTGCGCTTCACGAACGCGCTAGCGGCCGAGTTCGTCGACTGGCTGGCCGCGGAAACCCGCGCCCGCGGGCTGGCCCATCTCGACCTGCACGATCTGCTGCCCAGCGGCGAGTTTCTCGACTCGCTACACGTGAGCGCGAGTGGACACCGCCGCGTCGCGGACGCCATCGCGCGGGCCCTCAAGCCGATGCTGGAACGGAGGCTCGCGCGGGGAAAAACGCGGGTGGTGGACGGCGACACCCTGGCGCGCTAGCCAATGGCCGGGAGGGACCCATGCGAAGGACGATTTTTCCGTGCCTGCTGGCGATCGGGCTGATCGGCGCGCTGCCCGCGGTAGCCGAAGAGCCGGCGAAAAACCTCGCGAGCATCCACGAAAAGCTCCAGGCCGACAAGAAAGCGATCGTCGCGAAGTACATGACCCTGACGGACGCGGAAGCCGCGCGCTTCTGGCCGGTGTATGAGCAGATCCAAACCGAACAGGGTGCGCTCGAGGCGCGGATGCAGAGCCTGCTCCAGAGCTACGCCGCGGACTACCGGAGCCAGACGCTCACCGATGAAAAGGCCCAGAAGCTGCTCGACGACTGGATCGCCATCGATCTGGACTACGCCAAGCAGCGGGCCGCGGCGGCTGGCGCGGTGACGAAGGCGCTGCCGGGCAAGAAGGCCGCGCGCTACCTCCAGATCGAGAACGAGTACCGCGCGCTGGTCCGATACGATCTCGCCGCCATCGTGCCGTTGGCTCGCTAGCCCACAGGAGAATGGAATGACGACCAGGAAGGCAGTCTCCAGGGCGTTGCGGGCGGCGGCCGCTCTCGCGTCGATGCTGCTGGCTTTGGGTGCCCTCGACGCGGGCCCCGCGTCGGCTGCGAGCGCGAACGAGATCAACCGCGACGCCAGCCAGGCCTTGACGACCCTGTATCGGACCACGCCGGGCGCGAAGGCGCTGGCCGACAAGGCGGTGGCGGTGCTGGTGTTCCCGAGCATCGTGAAGGGCGGCTTCATCGTCGCCGGGCAGTTCGGCGACGGGGCGCTGCGCCGCCACGGGAAGACCGTCGCCTACTACCGGTCGCTGGCGGCGTCCTATGGCTTCCAGGCCGGCGTCCAGGCCTTCGGCTACGTCTTGTTCTTCATGGACGAGGCCTCGCTGAAGTACCTCGACAAGAGCGACGGCTGGGAGCTCGGAACCGGACCGAGCCTGGTCGTGCTGGACGCCGGATTCGGCAAGGTTCTGTCGACGACGACGCTCCAGAAGGGTGTGTATGCCTTCATCTTCGATCAGAAGGGCCTGATGGGCGGAATCGGCATCCAGGGATCGAAGATCACCCGAATCCATCCGAAGCCGTAGGCGGGGAGCCATGAGAATCGACCTGCTGAAGAAATCGATGGGCGTCGTGCTGACGCTGCTGCTGCTGGGCTGCGCGGCCAAGAACGCAGAGCCGGTCCAGAGCGCCGAGCCGGTCCAGACCGCCGCGCCGGCCCCGACCCCAACCCCGGACGATCTCCAGATCCTGCGCGAGAAGATCCGGGCCGACAAGAAACTGCTGGTGGCAGCCAACATGGAGCTGACCGAGGCAGAGGCCAAGGGGTTCTGGCCGATCTACGACGAGTATCAGAAGGACCTGCACGCCATCAATCGCCGGATCGCCGCCCAGCTGGAGAGCTACGCGGACGACCTCCGGAGCGGGACGCTGACGGACGCCGGGGCAAAAAAACTGATTGACGAGTCGGTTTCGATCGAGCAATCCGAAGCCGATCTCAAGCCCCGCTATGCGCCCAAGCTGGGCAAGGTGCTGCCGGCGCGAAAGGTCGCGCGCTACCTCCAGATCGAGAACAAGATCAGGGCCGTCGTGAGGTACGACATCGCGACGGGCGTGCCGCTCGTCGAATAGGGCGACGCGATTGCGTCACTCCGCGAATCCGCTTCGCCGGAGGCGGAGCAGCGCCGTTGTGCTCGCGCTCGTGCTGCTGCTCGCTCACAACTCCCGTGCGCAGGAGGATGCGCCGGAGAGCGAGATCCTTCGTGCGCATGTCGAGCAGATCCGCGACGACCCCGGCACCGACATCTCGGGCGCGCCGATCGCCGCCCGGCGGCTGCTTCCGGAGCTGTACGCGCGGCGCGGCTTCACGCGCGCGTGGACAGCGGCCGCCGCGCGCGAGGATCTGCTGCGCGCGATCCGCGAGAGCGCTGCCGATGGACTGGATCCCGAGGACTACCTGCTGTCGACGCTCGAGCGCGTGCGCGCGGAGGCGGAAGCCGAGGGAGCGTCGCTCGACGCGCAGGTCCACTACGACCTGCTGCAGAGCGAGGCGCTCGCGCGTCTCTTGTACCACCTGATCTTCGGCAAGGTCGACCCGCGGAGCTTCGATCCCAACTGGAACTTCACGCGGCGCGTCCATCTCGAAGACCCGACGGCCTACCTTCAGGAGAGCATCGATTCGAGCGATCTCCTGGCGCGCATCGATCGCGAGAAGCCGCAACACGACCTGTATCGCCGGCTGAAGTCGGAGTTCGCTCGTCAGCGCGAGATCGCGGCTGCCGGCCGCTGGCAGGCACTCCCGGCCGATGTGACCTGGAAGCCGGGATCCGGGGCGCCGCCCGCGAGCGCGCTGGGCGCGCGCCTGCGGGCGAGCGGAGACCTGCCGGCGGACGCTCCGCCGGGGCCATCCGAGATCGAAGCGGCGGTGAAGCGCTTCCAGGAGCGCCACGGCCTGGAACCCGACGGCGCCGTCGGCTCCGCGACGCTGGCCGCACTGAACGTGCCGATCGGCGCGCGGATCGAGGAGATCCGCGTGAACCTCGAGCGCGGGCGCTGGCTGCTGCACGACCTCGAGCCGACCTTCCTGTTCGTCAACGTCGCGGGCTTCGAGGTCCATTACCTGCGCGATCGGAAGGTCGTGTGGTCCGCGAGCGCGCAGGTCGGCAAGCCCTATCGCGCGACGCCGATCTTCCGCTCGGAGATGACCTATCTCGTGTTCAATCCGACCTGGACCGTGCCGCCGAGCATTCTGGCCCACGACATCCTGCCCGCCCAGCGGCGCGACCGCTCGACGCTCGCGAAGAAGCGGCTGCAGGTTGTCGATCACAGCGGGCGCGCGGTGCCGGAGGCGTCGATCGACTGGGCGAACGCCACCCCGCGCAACTTCCGCTACCTGCTGCGACAGCCGCCGGGTCCCGACAACGCGCTCGGCCGGGTCAAGTTCATGTTCCCGAATGCCTACTCGGTGTACCTGCACGATACGCCGAGCAAGGCGCTCTTCGAGAGGAGCGGTCGCGCGTTCAGCTCCGGCTGCATCCGCGTCGAGAATCCGCTCGAGCTGGCGGCGCTCCTGCTGGAAGGGCAACAGGGTTGGGACCGGCAGGCGATCGATCGCGCGGTCGCCGACGGGCAGACCCGGTCTGTGACGCTCGCGCGCCCCGTCCCGGTGTTGCTCTCCTACTGGACCGCCTGGGTCGACCGCAACGGCGTGCTCCAGCTGCGCAGCGACATCTACGGCCGCGACGCGAAGGTGGCGGCCGGGCTCGACGCACCGTTCAGATTTCGGGCGCCGGGCTCCTGAGGCGAAGCGCGCGGGCCCGCCGGATCCGCAGCCACTGATAGACGAGCGTGCCCAGCACCAGGACCACGGTGCCCGGAATCCAGTACTCGTCGATCCAGGCCAGCAGCCACTCGATCGGCTCGCGCAGGAACTCGGCGAACGCGAGCACCAGCAGCATCCGCATCACGAGGCTCGCGGTTGCCAGGCTCACGAAAGCGGGCATCCAGATTCCCGCCATTCCGGCCAGGCCGCTCGTGGTGGGACCGGCCATCACGAGAACCACCAGATGCGGCGCGCGGGCAAAGAGGCTCTCGACCCAGCGCACGAAGCGGGCAAAGCGAGCCGCCCGGGCCTCGAGCCAGACCACGCCGGTAGGCCCGAGACCCCGGCCCAACTGGAAGCACGCCAGGTAGAACGCCATCCGCCGGAGCACGGCCACCAGGACGAAGGCGACGGGGTCCACGATCGGCGCCACCAGCAGCATGTGCCGCCCGAGCGGGCTGAGCGCGATCAGGAGCAGCGGGTAGTGGCCGACCAGATAGAGCGACGACGCGGCGCCCGCCATCGATCCCAGCGAGAGGACCCCGAGAACGGAGAGGGAACGCTGGACCAGCGCGAGGTTCTCGGCGACCGCGGGGGCCACGTCATCCCCCCGCGAGCTTGACGGTATAGCCGCGCGCCTCGAGCTCGGCGCGCAACACGTCTCGGTGATCG
>Ga0184637_10001574_pt1 | contig 15286 bp, 15 predicted proteins | sample PLM3_127_b2_FD_133143 | JGI IMG/M metagenome (GOLD analysis project Ga0184637, IMG submission 133143) | Groundwater sediment microbial communities from an aquifer in East River, Colorado, USA - PLM3_127_b2 | ecosystem: Environmental > Terrestrial > Soil > Riparian zone | place: USA: East River...
ATCGGCCACGATCACGTTCACGTAGCCCTCGCTGCGCAGACAATGATCCGCCACCGAGAGCAGGCAGTTGGCGTCCGGCGGCAGGTAGATGCGGGTCACCGCCGGGCTCTTGTTCGCGACGACGTCCAGGAAGCCTGGATCCTGGTGCGTGAAGCCGTTGTGATCCTGCCGCCAGACGGTGGAGGTGATCAGCAGGTTCAGCGATGCGACGTCCTTGCGCCAGGCGAGGCGGCGGCAGGTGTCGAGCCACTTGGCGTGTTGATTGAACATCGAGTCGATGACGTGGACGAACGCCTCGTAGGACGAGAGGAGACCGTGCCGCCCGGTCAGCAGATAGCCCTCGAGCATTCCCTCGATCGTGTGCTCGCTCAGCATCTCGATCACGCGGCCATCGGGCGCGAGCTGGGTGCCGTCCGCGTCCTCGGGAAGATGCTCGGCGATCCAGAGCTTCCCGCTGACTTCGTAGACGGCATTCAGCCGATTCGAGGTGGTCTCGTCGGGGCCGAACAGGCGGAAGTGCTCCATGTTCATCGACATGACGTCGCGCAGGAACGCGCCGAGCGGCCGCGTAGTTTCCGCCCGCACCTGACCGGGCTTGTCCACGCGGGCGGCGTAGTCGCGGAACTCCGGCATCCGCAGCGCCCGCTTCAACAGCCCGCCGTTGGCGTGGGGATTGGCGCTCATGCGCCGCGCGCCGGCGGGGGCGAATCGGCGCAGCTCGTCGACCGGCGCGCCGCGCTCGTCGAAAAGCTCCTCCGGCCGGTAGCTGCGCAGCCAGCGCTCGAGCAGCTCGAGGTGCGCCGGATTCTGCTTCACATCGGCGATCGGAACCTGATGCGCGCGCCAGAAGCCCTCGACCCTGCGACCGTCGACCTCTGCGGGAGCCGTCCAGCCCTTGGGCGTGCGCAGCACGATCATCGGCCAACGCGGCCGCAGCGCTCCGCCGCGGCGTGCCTCCTGCTGAGCCGCGCGGATCTCGTGGACGCAGCGGTCGAGCGTGGCCGCCATCGCCTGATGCATCGTCTCGGGATCGGATCCCTCGACGAAGCGGGGCGTCCAGCCGTAGCCCCGCAGCAGGCTCTCCAGCTCCTCGCGGCCGATGCGCGCGAGCAGCGTCGGGTTGTCGATCTTGTAGCCGTTCAGGCTGAGGATCGGCAGGACCGCGCCGTCGCGCGCGGCGTTCAGAAACTTGTTGATGTGCCAGGACGTCGCGAGCGGCCCGGTCTCGGCCTCGCCGTCGCCGACGACCGCGGCCACGATCAGGTCCGGGTTGTCGAACGCGGCGCCGCAGGCGTGGGAGAGCACGTAGCCGAGCTCGCCGCCTTCGTGGATCGAGCCGGGCAGCTCCGGCGTGCAGTGGCTGCCGACACCGCCGGGAAAGGAGAACTGCCGGAGGAAGCGGCGCAGCCCGTCCTCGTCCTGACTCTTGTCGGGGTACACCTCGGAGTAGGTGCCCTCGAGGTAGACGGGCGCGAGCACGCCGGGCGCACCGTGGCCCGGGCCCGCCAGGAAGATCATGTCCAGGTCGTGGCTTCGGATCCCGCGATTCAGGTGGCAGTAGGTGAACGCGAGCGCCGGGCTCGCGCCCCAGTGTCCGAGTAGCCGGTTCTTCACATGCTCCGGGCGCAGCGGCTCGCGCAGCAGCGGGTTGTCCTGCAGATAGATCATCCCGAGCGCGAGGTAGTTGCAGGCGCGCCAGAAGCCGTCGATCCCTTGGAGCTCGTCGGGAGCAAGGGGGGCGCCCTGCACGCTGGAGCGGGCCTTGCCGAACGGACTGAGATCGGATTGGGGAGCCAGTGCTTCCGGCTGTGCGGTCACGCCGCTCCCCCGTTGCCTTCACGCTGCGCGGCACCGATGGTAACTCCCCGGGTGACGTCGAGGCCCGCCTCGCGCAGCCCCGCGAAGAATCGCTCCGGCTCCACCACCTGCTCGGCGAACCAGACACCCGGCCTCTTGATCGCCCCGTCGTAAAGCATGCCGACAAGGACCGATGCCGCGGTCGCCGTGGCTTCTGCTTGGCCGCGTCCGGCGAGCGAGAAGTGCGCGCGGCCACGTTGCCCGCTCGCGTCCACCACGAGCGCCCAACGGTCGGAGCCCTCGTGCCGCCTGTGCGCAGCGCTGACGAGGCGGCGGACGAGGCTCCGGAAGGCCTCGCGGTGGAGCAGTCGTCCTGCCCCGCCGCGCAGCACCGCGGCGATGACGGCGCCCATCCAAGGTGGGTCGAGCGCGAGGCGCGTTGTGGCCGTGGCCACCCCGAGACTGCGCGGGAAGAAGTGCTGGTCTGCGAACGGTGCGCGCCACCCGGTCCGCTGTCCGATCGGGGCCGGAAACTCGACTGTGCGCGGCTCGGAGAAGCACGCGACGATGCGCGCGCGTCCAGACACCGTGACGGCGAGAGGGGCCGCGAGCTCCCGGAGCAGGTACTCGAGCGAGTCCGGTCCGAAGGCATCGCCCACGCTCAGCAGCAGCGCTGTGTCCACCGACTCGAGCGGTCCGAGCCGGTCGGCCGCCGCGCGCGCCATCGCGCTGCTGATGCCGGGCACGAGGCCTGCGCCCAGTACGATGCGCGCGCCGCGCGCTTCGGCCTCGGCGCGAAGCGCGAGTGCGGGACGCCAGATCGAAGAGGCCGTCAGGTCGGTGTAGGCGATGCCGCGAGCGGCGGCCACGCTGAGCAGGGTGTAGGGCGCGGTCTGTTCGACGCAACACACGACCATCGCCACGCCCTCGAGGGCGCGTTCGACCGAGGCCGTCTCGTTCACATCGACGGCGAGAGCGCGCGCGCCCTGGCCGAGGACCTGCGCGGCTTGGCGGGCGCGCTCGATGGAGCGGCCAGCCACGATCACGCGGCCCGGGTAGGCTCGCGCGAGGTGCGCCGCGAGGCGTCGCCCGACTTCCCCATAGCCGCCCGCGATGAGTACGAGCTGATCCACGCCCGATTACGCAGTTCCCGCTGCTTGCCTCGCGCTCCCCAGACGTGGAATCCAACGCGGGGTGTTGCGTGCGTACTCTGCGTAAGCGGAGCCGAACTCGGCGAGGGCCTCCCTCTCCTCGCGATGCGCGAGTCGCACGTACATGAAGACGAGGACGGGGAACATCACCAGGGTGACGAGCGTCGGCCACTGGAAGAGGAAGCCCGCGATGATCAAGATGAAGCCCGCGTATTGCGGGTGGCGAACACGCGCATAGGGACCGGTCGTCGCGAGGCGCCGCTCGTGCTGGGCCCGATAGAGGACGGGCCAAGCTGCGGCGAGGATCCAGAATCCGCCGCCGATGAGCACGTAGCTCAGCACATGGAACGGGTCGGAGTGAGGATCGCCGCTCCACCCGAAGAGCGTGTGCCACAGGTGCCCGCCCTCATGGGAGAGGAGATCCACGCCTGGATACCGCCGGCCCAGCCAGCCCGAGAGCAGGTAGATCGTCAGGGGGAAGCCGTACATCTCCACGAAAAGCGCCACGATGAAGGCGGAGAATGCGCCGAACGACCGCCAGTCTCGCGAGCTCTGAGGCTTCGCGAAGCTGAGAGCGAAGAAGATGAAGACGGCCGCGTTGATGAGGACCAGCGACCAGAGGCCGTAGGCCGAATCGTGGCTCATCCAGTGCGTCCCCCGGCGCCTCGGCGAGAGCTCTCGGACCGATTTGCACCGTGGCCGTGGCGGCCGTGCATGAACAGGTGCATGAGCGGGCAAAGCGCCAAGACCACCCACGGTAGGAATTGGATCACGTGTGCCCGGTGCTCGGTCCAGAGAAAATAGGCCGCGATCACCGCGAACCCGGCGAGAGCAACCCGGCCGCGAAGGCCGAGGCCTCCCGGCGGCCGCGTTTCCGAGACATGCTCGTGGCCATCGCTCATCGTCGGCGCTCCTCTCGTGCGCCGCTCAGGATTACGGGCGAGCGACTTGAGGGGTGACCGCGGACCGGCAAGGTCTCCGCCTGTGACGTGCGCGAAGGCCCGAGTGCGCTGGCGGATCGGAGCCTCGTTCTCAGGGGCGTCTTGGCACAGGCGGGGCGGGCGATGTGGCGCGGCGTCCCGGATGCGGGGTGGGCGATGGCAGGCTTGGCGCCTCGTCCGGCACGAGGGTTGCACCGCCAGCTTGGCGTCACTCTCCGAGGTCTCGCCCGTATGTCTATTTCGAGACGTCCGCCGTCACTGCGAGAGGTACCGGATGAGATCCTCATGGAGCACTACGCCGACGGCGACGCGGGCGCATTCGAGGAGCTGTTCCGGCGCTTCGAGGCGCGCGCCTACTGCTACTTCATCAAGCGGACTCGTTCGCCTGAGCGCGCTCAGGATCTTTACCAGGAGCTTTTCCTTCGGATCCACCGTGCGCGCGACACCTACGATCCCGCGCGAGCGTTCACACCTTGGTTCTTCCAGATCGCCCATCGTCTGTGGGTGGACGATCAACGTCGCGCCTACCGCGCGCATGAGGTCGCGATCGGAGATCACGAGCCGAGCGTGCCCGGCAGCGGGAGCGGCGACGAGGTGGCGGATCGCGAGCAGCTCGGCCAGATCCTCGACTCGCTCTCGGCGGACGAGCGCTACGTTCTCGTGTCCGCGAAGGTCGAGGGGATCGGCTATTCGGAGCTCGCGCTACACCTCGGGAAGTCTGCGGACGCGGTCAAGAAGATGGCCTCGCGTGCGCTTCAGCGCCTACGTGCCGCTTCGCCCCCTTCAGCAATGGGCGCAGCTCAGCAAAGTCGCTAGGCACAGCGCGTCGCCGTGGGCTCGTTAGGGTCGAGCGTGGGAAGCGAGCGCGCGCCGCCGGAGCTGCGCGAGGGCGTGCGCTCGGGGATCGTCGCCGCCGTCGAGCGGGACGCGGAGCTGCGAGGCGGTCGCACGGCGCGCCTGCTGATGGCAGCCGGCGGGCTCGGCGTCTTCGGAGCGATCGGCATCACGTTGATGCTGTCAGGGCATCCCTTCGGCCACCATCCTCCGTGGCACGTCATCGTCTTCACGGCGGTCTGGGCGGGGCTCCTGATCGTGAGCCTGGCGTTCGCATTTCTGCAAGTGCGAACGCCTTCGCTCCCGCTGGCGCGATCCGCCTGCGTCGGGATCCTCGGACTCGGCCTGGCCGGAGCCTGCGGTGCCGTCTGCCCCGACCAACACTTGTTGCGCTGGTGGACCGCCACGGCCGCGGGCAGCCAGTTGGGCGCAGCAGGAGGCCTGGCGCTCAGCGTCCTCTGCTTCGGATTGGTTACGTCACTCTTCCTCGGAGCCGCGGCCGCGTTATTCGGGCTCGGAGGCGGGCGCCGCGGGCCGATTCGACCGCTGCTGCCGGCCGCGATGCTCGTGCTGTTGCTCCTGCCCGGAGTCGCGCTCCAATCCTTCGGCACCTCGTGGACCGTCTTCGGCAGCTGGCTGCTGGGGACGGCCGCGGGCGCTTACGGAGGCGTTGCAACCGGAATCCGCGGGCACGCACGGCTCGCTGGCAGATGATCGGCCGCCGCCGGGCGGCCGCGCGGCGGCCAGCGCAAGGCCGGGAACGACGATCCACTGGAGCAGCGGAGAGAGGCCGGTCCCGAGCGGCGGCAGTGTCGGCATTCGGGCCGCGTAGGACCACGAGCCGCGAACGCTCACATTCAGCCACTCGCTGTAGACGGTGTAGAGGACACCCAACGCGATCGTGAGAGCCGCGACAGCGTGGAAGCGCTTCGCTGGCCAGCCGGGAGACCCCGCGAGCATCAGGGCCGCGACGAGCGAGGCGACGGCGATCAGGAGATCTCCGCCCGTGCAGTGCACAACAGCAAAGGCAATCGCGTTCGCGCTGCCGTCCTCCCAGATCCCGTAGAGGGGAACCTGCAGCGCCTCCCAGACCACATGGGCTGCCAAGGTCACGCCGAGGTAGCGGCGGATCGCGGAGAGCCAATCTCCTTTCTGCGCCATGTCTCGGCGGTTGCCCCCGGGTTCACCTGGCGACGTCAGCGAGGAGCGTCACCGGGGGCGGGCGGCTCGGCCTCGTCCTCCCGCGCGCGCCGCTCCGCGCGCCGGTACAGCGTCTTGCGGTCGATCTTCAGGATCGCCGCGGCGTGCACCTTGTTGCCGCCGCACCGGCGCAGGATCTCGTCGGTGTATCGCTCCTCGAGCTCCTGGAGACTGAGCGAAGACTCGGCGGCCGACGCGATCAGGCGCCCCGCTGGGTCGACCTCGGGCTCGCCGCGCGCGTCGCGGGCGCGGAGATCCTCGACACGCAGCTCGTCGGTCTCGGCGAGCACGAGCGCGCGCTCGATCGCGTTCTCGAGCTCGCGCGCGTTGCCGCGCCAGGTCTGGGCCTTCAGCCACGCGAGCGCCGGCGCCGACACCGTGCGCGGGCGCTCGGGCGAGTGCTTGCGCAGGAATGCGTCGACGAGCGGCGGGATGTCCTCCGGCCGCTCGCGCAGCGGCGGCATGCTGACCGGGATCACGTTCAGCCGGTAGAAGAGATCCTCGCGGAAGCGGCCGTTATCGATCGCTTGACCGAGGTCGCGATTGGTGGCGGCGATGATCCGCACGTCCACCTTCGTCGTCTCCGAGCCGCCGACCGGCCGCACCTCGCCGTCCTGGAGCACGCGCAGGAGCTTCCCCTGCAGCGCGAGGCTCATGTCGCCGATCTCGTCGAGGAAGAGCGTGCCGCCGGTCGCCTTCTCGAACAGGCCGCGCTTGGTGGCGTGCGCGCCGGTGAACGCGCCGCGCACGTGCCCGAACAGCTCGCTCTCGAGCAGGCCCTCGGGCAGCGCGGTGCAGTTGATCGGCAGGAACGGCTGGCGCGCGCGATTGCCGTGGAAGTGGATCGTGCGGGCGACCACGTCCTTGCCGGTGCCGCTCTCGCCGGTGATCAGCACGCTGGCGCGGCTGTGCGCGATCTTGCGCACCAGCGCGAAGATGTCGCGCATCGCGGGACTCGCACCGATCAGGTCGCCGAGCGCGCTGGTCCGGTCGACGGCCAGCCGCAGCCGGCGGTTCTCCTCCTCGAGCGCCCGAAACCCGAGCGCGCGCTCCACGGCGAGCAGCGCGACGTCGTTCTCGAACGGCTTGGTGATGTAGTCGAACGCGCCGGCCCGCATCGCCGCGACCGCGGAGGCCACGCTCGCGAACGCCGTCATCAGCACGACCGGCGTCTCCGGCCGGACGCGCCGCAGCTCGCCCACCAGCTCGATGCCGCTCTGGCCGGGCATGTTCACATCGCTGAGCACGAGGTCGATCTCGTGCTCGCGGCTGACCTCGAGTGCGGCCTCGGCGCTCGGGGCGTCCCAGACGCGGTAGCCCGCGTCCTGGAACAGCTCCCGGAGCATCTGGCGCATCGTTGCGTCGTCATCGACGACGAGCAGTTCGCGAGCCAGGGTCATTCCGCGATCTTCCTCGCCTCTAGGATTGGAACGCCACGAGTGTGGCATAGAGCCGCGGAACTGGGGCCGAAAGGTTCAGACCGGTCCATTGTTCTCGACCAGGGCGTGCAGGGTCGACGGGCAGCTCAACGAGCGCGTGATCAGGCAGCCCCGCTCGGCCTTCTCGAGCAGTCGCCGGGCCCGCCCCGCCTCCACTCCCATTGGAACCACCAGGGAGGCCTCGACCTGGATCGACGTGAAGCGGGGGCCGCCCTCGACCCGCTCCAATGTCCCCGAAGCCGTCGCGCGCAAGTGCGTCCAGGCGAGCCCCGACGCGAGAGCGATCGCGCGGAACGTGAGCACGAAGCAGTCGGCAACGGCGCCGACCAGCAGCGTCTCCGGCGACCAACGGTCGCCCGGGCCTCCGAACTCCTCCGGCGGCGCGGTCTCGAGCACCGGCAGCGCTCCGGAGACGAGCGCCACCGGCCCCTCCGCATCGGTAGACGCCTCGACCTGGTAGTGATGGGGATAGGGCTTCATGCATCTCCCGCGTTGCACCCGACGTGCCAAGCCGGTGGTTGCAACCGGAGATTCGTTCGCGAGAGTCTCCGGCCATGCCCCGAGGTTCTGCCGACGCCCCCGGCTCGCCGCCCCACGCGCTCGATGCTGAAGCGGCAGCCGCGATCCTCGATGCCGCCGCGCTGCTGGTCGTGGCGCTCGACAGCGACGCCCGGATCCTGCGCTTCAACGCCGCGTGCGAGCAGGCGACCGGGTTCCGCGCCGATGAGCTCATCGGCAAGACGGTGTGGGGGCTCATCCCCGACGACCAGCGCGCCGACGTCGAGGTCGTGTTCCGGGAGCTGCGCAACACAGGACGCTCGAGCCTTCACGAGAACGATTGGAACACGAAGGCCGGCGGGCAGCGGCGCATCGCCTGGTCCAACGTGGCGGTCCGCGACGCGAGCGGCGCGATCGTGCGGGTGATCGGGACCGGCATCGACGTCACCGAGCTGCGGGCCGCCAAGGCCCAGCGGAGCGCGAGCGACGCCCGGCTGGCCAGCATCGTCCACTCGACGATGGACGCAATCGTGACGCTGGACGAGGCGCAGCGGGTCGTCCTCTTCAACCCCGCCGCGGAGAAGATGTTCGGGCGCGCGAGCGCCGAGGTGGTCGGCCGCTCGCTCGACCTCCTGATTCCGGATCGGTTCCGCGCCGCGCATCCCGAGCACGTGAATCGCTTCGCCCGCTCCGGGCGGACGAGCCGGCGCATGGGCCAGCTCGGGCGTGTCTGGGGGCTCCGCGCAAACGGCGACGAGTTTCCGGTCGAGGCGGCAATCTCCCAGACGCCGAGCGAGAATGGAACCCTGCTGACCGTCATCCTGCGCGACGTCACCGAGCACGAGCGGGCGGCGGAGACGGCACGGCTGCTCGCGAGCATCGTCCGCTCGTCGCAGGACGCGATCATCGGCACCGATCTCGACGGGCGCATCCTGACCTGGAACCCGGCGGCGCAGGAGATCTACGGCTACTCCCGGCACGAGGCGGAAGGGGAGAAGCTCGCGAGGCTGACTCCTCCCGAGGGACTGGCCGAGCTGGACTCCCTGCTCGAGAAGGTGCGGATCGGGCGAAGCGTCGGGCATCTCGAGACGGTCGGGCTGCGCAAGGACGAACGCCGGTTCGACGTGTCGCTCGGTGTGTCGCCGCGCCGCGACGGGTCGGGGACGATCAGCGGCGCGTCCGTCGTCGCCCGCGACGTCAGCGAGCGCAAGGAGCTCGAGAAAAAGCTGCGCCAGACCGAGGAGCTCGCGTCGGTCGCGACGCTGATCACCGGGATCGCGCACGACATCGGCACGCCGATGAACGTGATCCTCGGCTACACCGGGATGCTCGCCCGCTCGCTCTCGGCGGAGAAGGATCGCGAGCGGCTGAGGATCATCCGCGAGCAGGTGGAGCGGGTCGTCCGGCTGATCCAGACGCTGATGAACTTTGCCCGGCCGCAGCAGCAGGAATCCGCGTCGTTCGTGCGCATGGAGGAGATCCTCGAACGCTCGCTCGGCCTGATCACCGAGACGGCCCGCCACCGCCGCATCGCGATCGAGCGCGACTTCGCGCAGACGGCTCCGATCCGCGCCAAAGCAGAACGGCTCGAGCGCGCGTTCCTGAACCTCCTCGTCAACGCCTGCGACGCGATGAAGGAGGGTGGCGTCCTGCGCGTCGCGACGACGGAACTCGAGGACGCGGTCGAGATCCGGATCGAGGACACCGGCACCGGCATCGACCCGGACGCGCTGGAGCGGATCTTCGAGCCCTTCTACACCACCAAGGCGCACGGCCGCGGCAGCGGGATCGGATTGCTCGTGACGCGCGGCATCGTGCTGGAGCACCAGGGAGCGATCGACGTGCGGAGCGAGCTCGGCAAGGGAACCGCGTTCCGGATCCGGCTGCCGCGCGAGCCCGCTGCGGCGGCCGGGGGCTCGGAATCTGCGCCGTGAGGCGGGAAGTCTCGCTGGCGACCGGAGCGATGCGTGGCGGTTCGCTCCGGACCCGCTCAGGAATTGGCACACATTCTGCACCGAGGCTCGGCGTGACGCAGCGGATCCTGATCGTCGATGACGAGACCGTCAATGGGCAGATGCTCGTGGACGGCCTCGGCGAGGCGGGCTGGGACGCATCGGCGGCGGCGAGCGTGGGCGAGGCGATCACACAGCTCGAGAACGGCCGGTACGCCGTGGTCGTGAGTGACATCCGGATGGAGAACGGCGATGGCTTCGATCTCCTCCGAGCCGTCCGGGCGCGTGCCAAGCCGGTGCCGGTGATCCTGATGTCCTCGTTCGGAAACGAGGACACCTCGCGCCGGGCGCTGTCGGCGGGCGCGTTCGCGTACATCGCAAAGCCCTTCGATCTGGAGCAATTACTGCCGCTGCTGGACCGGGCCCGGGGCGAGGCCTGTCGATCAGGCTGAGGGATCCCGCGCCTTCTCCTGCTCGAGCACGTGAAGGGTGGTCCGGAGCACCGCGTCGGTAGGGCGGCAGGATCGCGTCCGGGGTGAAGCGGAACGCCGAGAGCAGGTCGAGGGAGGTGACGAAGCCCACCAGCGCGCCGTCGGCGACCACCGGCAGCCCGTTGAAGCCGTTCTGCTCCAAGATCTGCTCGACCTCGGCGAGCGTGGTGTCGGGCCCGACCGTCGTCGGCTTCGCCATCACGTCGCTCACCCGGTAGTCGAGGAACTCGTACACGCTAGATCGCGTCCCGGATCTGCCGGTAGCCTTCGCGCAGATCCTTCACCAGCTTGCGCGCGTCCTGCTCGAGCTGGCGCAGGGGCTCCTCGGCGGCGCGGGACGCCCGCTTCGCCTTGCCCTCCAGCGTGTCGAGCGCCCGCTCCAGCGTCTCCCAGCGCTCGTGCACCTCCGCCTTGCCGAGATGCGCCTGGACGCGCAGCTCGTCGCGCATGCGGCGCACGTCTTCGAGCTCCCGTTTCAGCCAGCCTTTGACATCGGAATTCGCAGACACGTCGATCGTCCTCCCTGTTTCCTCGCCTCGCTCCTCGTCCATGAACGCGGCCGAGAGCAGATCCGTCTCGGTCACCAGCCCGAGCAGCGCGCCGCCGGGAGCCACGACCGGCAAGCACCCGATCTTGCGCTGGACGAAGATCCGCGCGACTTCACCGAGCGTGGTGTCAGGACTCGCCGTCAACACGTCCTTCGCCATCACCTCGCCGACCTGGACCGAGCGCAGGAAGCCGCGGCGTGAGGCCGGCTCGAAGTCGAGGACCTTCGTCAGCGCGGCCGCGAACAGGTCGTGTTGCGAGACGATCCCGACCACGCGCCCGCCGTCGTCGAGCACCGGCAGGTGGCGGACGCGGCCGAGGTTCATCAGATCCTGGGTGAGGTCGAGCGTCTCCACCGCGGTGAGCGTCACCACCTCGCGGCGCATGATCTCGGAGACCGGACGCTGGCGGAGATCCATCGCGGGATCCTCCCTGTTGATTCGAATGCATTGCAGGTTCGATGCCATCGCGCTGGCCTCTCGCTGTGGCGCCGGGAGCTGGTGTCCTGCGGATCGCTGGGGCGGCGCGCCTCAGCGGGACAGCGTGCGGATCCAGGTCGCGACGCCCGGGAGGGAGGCGCGCCAGTCCTGCCGGTCCGTGTGGACCCGCGCTCTGCGCTCGTCCGGCCATTCCGTCGGAGTCTCGAATTCACGCGCGCTCGCGGCGTAGTGCTCAGGTCCGGCATCCGAGGGGTCGGTCCCGGCCGCTGCGCGGCTCGCGAGCCGCTCCTGGGCGACGGCGGGTGCGCAGCACACCTCCACGAGCAGCGCAGAGACGCCGAGCTCGCGCGCCAGCCGCGTCGCGTCGCTGCGCCGGTCGCGGCGAGAGAAGGTGGCGTCCAGGATCGCGGTCCGTCCCGACGCCAGCACCGGTCGGGCGCGGGCGAACAGCCCGGCATAGGTGCGCTCGGTGTGCTCCGCGGAGTACGCGCCGCGCTGCCAGCCGCCTCCGACCCGCTCCGTCGGCGGCGCGCCCAGCAGCCGCTTGCGCACGCGGTCCGACGCAACGACGACGCCGTCGAGCAAGTCGGCGAGGCCGGCGGCGACGGTGCTCTTCCCGGTGCCGACGACTCCGCTCACGAGCACCAGCGCGGGCAACGCCCGCGGCTCGAGAACCTCAGCCGCGAGCGCGAGGTGCCGGCGGGCGCTCGCGGCCGCGCGCGCGCGCTGCGCCGGTCCGATCGCCGTGTCGCGGGCGGCCAGCGCCGCCACCTTGGCGCGCACGCCCGCGCGGTAGGCGAGGAAGTAGTCGACGACCGAGTAGAGATCGAAGTCGTCGCTCTCGCGCGCGTAGCTGCGGAGGAAGCGCTCCGCGAGACCGGCCGCGCCGCGATAGCGGAGGTCCATCGCCAGGAACGCGACCTCCGAGGCGACGTCGATCCGGCGCAGCACCTCGCTGAACTCGAGGCCATCGATCGCGATCGGATCCGCGTCGTCCCGCTCATACCAGACGTGCTGGAGGTGCAGGTCGCCGTGGCCGTCGACCGCGCGGCCGTCCTGCCGCCGGCGCTCGAAGCGGTCGGCGTGCTCCGCGACGAACGCGCGCGCGCGGTCTCGCGCGCGGGCGAGCAGCTCCGTTGCCGCCAGTTCGCGCTCTGCGCCACCGAGGACGCGCAGGTTCTCTTCGACGGGGCGCGTGCAGCGCAGCAGCCACTCTTCGCGTGAGAACGGAGCGGGTGTGCCAAGCGAGTGCGCGGCGTGGAAGCGCGCGAACAGCGACGCCAGCGCGTCGAGCTTCGCCTCGGTCAGCTGTCCCGCTTCGAGCAGCGAGAGCGCGTCGCGCCCGTCGGCGAGGCGGCGCATCACGACGCAGTGCTCGTGCGCCGCCGAAGCAAGCGACTCGGCCGGAAGCCCCACCCGCGGGCTCGCGCCAGACGCGAGCAGCGGCGCCACCCCGAGATAGACGTCGGGCGCCAGGCGTCGGTTGAGCGCGACCTCGCGCAGGCAGTCGGCGTTGCGCTCCGCGCGCGTGTCGAAGCGCACGAAGCCCAGATCGACGGGCTTGCGGAACTTGTACACGCGCGCGCCGGTCCGGTAGACGTGGGAGATGTGGGTCTGGATCCACTCGACGCCGGCTGAGGCCGTCGAGTCGCCGGGGAACGCCTCCGCGCGCGCGAGCGCGGCCCAGACCTCTGCTTCGATCGTCTCGCGCGCCGCGGCCGCAGCGCGCGCAGATCCGCGGCCCTCACCGCACGCGAGCTCTCGGCGGCCCGGAATCAATGGGAGTCCCCGTCCTTCACCGTCAGCACCGGACACGGCGCGATCCGGATCGTCCGCTCGGCGACACTACCCAACAGCGCGTGCTTGAAACCCGTGAGCCCGCGCGTTCCCATCACGATCAGATCCGCGCCGAGCTTTTCGGCCATCGCCGCGATCTCCGCGAACGGAGGGAGCGCGGTGATGTGCTCCTTCGCGATGATGTTCTGCGCGCGCACCTCGTCGCGCCACTCCGAGAGCCGCTGGAGGGCCGCGATGCGCACCTCGTAGTCGTAGGTCTCGGGCACGACGACTCCGTACGGAGACATGACGCCCGGGTTGATCTGGTAGCAATGCAACAGGTGGATCTCCGCGCCGAACACCTCGGCGAGGCCGATCGCCTCGTCGAGCGCACGCCGCGATGGGCTCGAGAAGTCGACGGGAACGAGGATCTTGCTGATTTCTTTCATCCCGAATACTCCCGGATCAGCTCGCTTCGCTGTGCTTCACGGTCAAAACCGGACACGGCGCGATCCGGATCGTCCGCTCGGCGACGCTTCCCAGCAGTACGTGCTTGAAGCCGGTCAGGCCGCGTGTTCCCATCACGATCAGATCGACGCCGAGCTTCTCGGCCATCGCGGCGATCTCGTCGGACGGGAAATGCGCGGTGATGTGCTCCTGCACGCGGACTCCCTGGGCGCTCGCCTTCTCGTGCCACTCGGAGAGGCGCTGGAGCGCCGCCATCCGGATGTCGTGCTCGAAGGTCTCGGGGACCACGATGCCGTAGGGAGCGATCGCAGTGGGGTGGATCTGGTAGCAGTGGAGGAGATGCAGCTCGGCGCCGAAGTTCTTGGCGAGCCCGATCGCTTCGTCGAGCGCGCGCTGCGAGTGGTCCGAGAAGTCGACCGGAACCAGGATCGTGTGGATCTCCAACATAGGTGAGTCCTCCTGGCAGGAATCAGAAGCATGCGGCGTGCCAGCCGTGCGCCTGTCCTTACGCCGATCGCTCGTGCCGGGCCGAGGCGGATCCCGACAGCCTGGGGCGGCCGGCCTCAGACGTCCGCGCGGCGGTCTCGCCGCGCGCTCGAGTCGACGGCGCGCGATTCACGGTCAGCACCGGGCACGGCGCCAGCACGAGTGTCCGCTCGGCGACGCTGCCGAGGAACACGTGCTCGAGCCCCGTCCGGCCACGCGTCCCGATCACGATCAGATCCGCCCCCAGCTTCTCGGCGAGCGCAGCGGTCTCCTCGGCCGGGAAGTTCGCGGCGAATTGCTGCTGCACCGGGATCCCCGCGGCGCGCACGTTGTCGCACCACTCCGCGAGGCACCGGAGCGCCGCCTGGCGCACATCATCGAAGGACTCGTGAACCTTGATCCCGTAGTTCTCGATCGCGCCGGGAAGGAACTGGTAGCAGTGCAGCAGGTGCAGCTCCGCGCCGAACGCCCGGGCCCACTCGATCGCCTCGCCGAGGGCGCTCCGCGAGTGGTCCGAGAAGTCGACCGGAACCAGGATCGTGCGGATCTCCTTCATGGAATCTCCTTCCATCCAACCAGAAAGCACACGGCGTGCCGAAGCGCGCGCGGCGGGGACGCGGAGAAAACGAACGACCCGTGGCACGCTTCCGCACCGTGGGGCCGAGCGCCACAGCGGACGAACTTCGGCCGCTTGCGGGCCGCGGCTCGTCCTGGCCCTCGATTTGCATCAGGAGTCTTCGGGAGGGAGACGGTATGCAGGCAAGCGAGGTGCGACGTCGCATTCTCACGGATCACCAACGGCTGCGGCGCGATCTCGAGCGGCTCGAAAGGCTCGCGAACCAGATCCGTCAGGGGCTGCCCATCCCGCTCGCGATGCTGCGGGAGGACATCGAGAGGCTGTTCGTGTGGCTGCGCGCGCACATGGAGTGGGAGGAGTCCTACCTGCTGCCGGCGCTGCGCGAGGCGGATGCGTGGGGAGCGGAGCGCGGCGAGCGGCTCATCCGCGACCATCGCGAGCAGCGCGAGCTGCTGGACTTCCTCGTCGCACGGCTGCGCGACGCGACGCGACCTGCGGAGATCGTCGTTGGCGACGTGTGCCATCTCGTCGAGCTGTTGCGCGAGGACATCCGCGAAGAGGAGCAGGAGCTGCTCGACGAGCGCGTGCTGCGCGACGACGTCGTCGGGATCGCGGTGGAGACGGGTTGAGCCGCCGCTCTCCGCCTCGAGAGTCGCTGCGCATGCCGATCGCCCCGTCGATCGCGCGCGA
>Ga0184637_10001576_pt1 | contig 15277 bp, 15 predicted proteins | sample PLM3_127_b2_FD_133143 | JGI IMG/M metagenome (GOLD analysis project Ga0184637, IMG submission 133143) | Groundwater sediment microbial communities from an aquifer in East River, Colorado, USA - PLM3_127_b2 | ecosystem: Environmental > Terrestrial > Soil > Riparian zone | place: USA: East River...
ACCTCTTTGTCCTTCTGGAGTTTAGGTAGAGTTCTTGTTCTCGGCCTTTTAAAACTGGTGTAGTCGACTTTTCAACGGCATTTAACTTATGATCGCTTGTTGAGCAATTGTCAATGCCCTTAGCACAAACAAACAATTTATCAATTAACCTCTTCATTTCCCTGGACTTTCTTTCATATTTTTTAATCAAAGAGGCAAGTTGAATTTCTTCTACTTCTGTTAGAAGTGGTTCTTCACCTACCTCCCTAAAATAGATTCTTAGAAGCCTGACCTCTTCCTCATTTATCTTTTTATGCCTGCTTGAATTAATATTTTTAGAAGGTTTGTCACGATTTTCCAAACCCTCCGTTGACTCCTCTATAATATGATCCAATCCATATGAATCATCATCGAACTTGTTAAACCTTGAAGTCCCCATAGTTTGCACTCCGACTCTATCATTGAGCAATGTCTGTGCCAAAAAAAGAAATTTCTATAACCAACCATAATCATTAATAAATCATATATTTGTCTGATAACTTCTCCAATTTTATGTAATTAAACAATTCCTTAATAACAAAATTTGTCATCACTCTCGGAATTTTACATATAACGATCTTATCGTTAGCAGAAAGCGGAAATATAAAATACATTTGATCTTAATTGTTGACTTTAATCAATAAGAATTATGCATCAAGGCGTGCATCATCGTAACAAAAACTAAAACTCGCTTCGGCAATGACAGCAAAAATCAGTTAAAAAACAACTGGCAACTATTCATTCAAGGGAGATAATAAATTGACAATAGTATGATTTATAGTATTAATATATAGCCTAGATCGAAATAGGGAGGGCCTCGAGATGACAGTAACCAGAATTTGTTGGGATTGCCCAGAATCACCCGTGAGAGAATGGAAAGTCATATCGGAGTCAAGAGCTAGGGAAGGACATATGATTAGAATTAGCTGCCCTGACTGTAACAAGGAATCGAGAATACTCGGATGGATGGCGGGTTGCGAATGTGAGCCTTGTAAATCTCAGGTCATTGGAGCAGCCAAATAAAGCATTATTCCTAAGGCATAACTCAAATTTGATTGCAACCTGAAAAATAATGATTAAATAGACTAAAGCGCCTATCTAATTCCCACATAAAACTCACAATACTTTGTAAAGTTTCGACGTAAATCATAGATGAAAGTAATCTTAACAGGCGGTGCAGGATTTATAGGATCTTGGGTCGCTGATGCACTTATTGCAGATGGGCACAGGGTGTTAATTTTAGATGACTTATCCTCCGGCAAAGAAGAAAATATTCCTAAAGAGGCTGAATTCGTTAAATGCGATATTAGGGACCGTGATGCATTGGACGGGTTATTTAGCGACTTTAAGCCAGACATAGTAAATCATCATGCCGCACAAATAAACGTAAGGAAATCAGTAGAGAACCCTACTCTTGATGCCCAAGTTAATATCCTTGGATCCTTAAACCTTTTAGAAATATCAAAGAGACATAGGGTCAAAAAATTTATCTTTGCCTCGACCGGGGGTGCGATATACGGAGAGCCTGAAACAATTCCTGTTGACGAAAGAGCAATTCCCTTACCTATATCCCCATATGGAGTTTCAAAACTTTCTGTTGAGAGATACCTCGATTACTACAATTTGGTATTCGGTCTTGAATATGTCGCACTAAGGTATTCAAATGTGTACGGTCCCAGACAAAATCCGCATGGTGAGGCAGGTGTCATAGCGATTTTTTGTAACAGAATATTGGAAGGCCAAAAATGCGATATCTTCGGAGACGGCAACCAGAAAAGGGATTATGTTTTTGTAGGAGACCTGGCTAGGGCAAATGTATTAAGTTTGAGGGCACCTGTCGGAATTTATAATCTAGGTACAGGGATTGAGATATCTGTCAATGATCTCATCAATATACTCGTTAAAGCCACAGGAATAGCAGCAAACGTACATTATTTACCCTATCGTGCCGGAGAAGTGCAAAGGATTGCCCTCGATATATCAAAGGCAGGAAAGATGATTGGATGGTTTCCTGAAGTATCCTTTGAAGATGGCCTTACTCGGACCTGGAATTGGTATACTAAAAGGAAAATGGTCTAAATCAAACCCTCTCGGCCTTGGATATCTAATTGTTTAACAAAAATACGGATTTTGATGTAATCAATAGAATTAGCCGTGGCTTCGTTCTATCTAGAATACTTCAGGTCGCAACAAAGCTAGGAATCTTTGATACGATTAACAAACAAAGGCTCTCTTCAGTAAATATTGCCAAAATCCTTAAATTAAATCCCAGGGCAACTGAGACTTTTCTAAACTCCCTTGTGGCTATGAGACTCCTTTCGAAAGAAGATAGGGAATATATAAATACAGAATTATCCTCAAAATATCTCTTAAAAAATTCACCCTGTTACTTTGGAGGTATGTTACTATTTGAACACCATCAATGGGATACATGGGGTAATCTAGAAGAATCTCTAAAAACTGGAAAACCATCTAGAACCCCGGATATGTTTCAAGGACATGAGGCAGAAACGGAGAGATTCATAATGGCAATGCACAGCTTAGTCAGGGCCAGAGGAGATGCTAATATCATAATAGATCGACTGGATCTAAGTCGGGCTAAGTCTATGATTGATATTGGATCCGGTCCTGGAAGTTATCCGATTGCATTTATAAAGAAATATCCGAGTCTGAAAGTTACAATATTCGATCTCCCTGGGACTATTAAGGTAACAAAAAGAGTGCTTGAAGCAGAGGGAATGTTAGGAAGGATAGAACTCTTCGAGGGAGACTATAATAGAGGTGACTTACCAAAGGGTTTTGATATCGCATTTCTTTCCAATATTATCCACAGTGAAGATGAAGAAACCAACCAACGATTGATGAAACACATCTACAAAATTTTAAATCCCGGTGGAGAAATCATAATTAAAGACCACATAATGAATGAAGATCTTATTAGCCCAGCATGCGGAGCGATCTTTTCTATTAATATGTTACTATCGACCAGGGGTAGAGACTATTCTTTCAAAGAGGTTGCTTCCTGGCTAAAGGATGCTAATTTCATTAGGATAAAGTGGAAAAAACTTCCAAAACCCTTAAACTCATCGCTGGTGCTTGCGCTAAAAAGGACTTAACAGCCCTAAGGATTTAACTTTATTGCGAACTGAGAGTTGTCTTGGTAAGATAAAAAAGGAGGAAATTGATGAAAGAGAAACCAGGTTTGGCTTTAGATATTAGAGTTGTTGAAAGGATGATTCGAGAGGGTGTTATAAAAAAGGACGATTACGAGGAACACCTGAAAAACCTACCGGATGTGATTGATAAAGGATGTCCCTTGATAATCGACGATGAACAAGAAGAAGAATTAAAAGTTACTGAACATGAAACCGACGAGGAATTGGTACGGTGAATTGGCAATATAGAGTCATATCGATCGATGAACTGTTTTCCGATCATGAGGATCATGACATAGCAGTGTCTAAGCAAGCCGCGGCAAACAGACGTTCAAAAATTGGTAAGGGATTAGAACAAAACCTTAACCAACACGGGGTTCAGGGTTGGGAATTAATCACAATTATTGGCGAGTTTGGAATTTTTAAAAAGCCGCTAGTCTAGTAATCGAATTATTATTCCCATTCGATTGTGCTTGGGGGTTTTGTCGAGACATCATATACGACCCGATTTATTCCTTTCACCTCATTTATAATCCGTGCGGATATTTTCTCAAGTATGTCATAGGGAATATGCGCCCAGTTAGCAGTCATACCGTCGAGGCTTGTGACAGCCCTAAGGGCAACGACATTCTCGTATGTTCTTTCGTCCCCCATAACACCTACAGTTTTTATAGGGAGTAACACACAGAACGCCTGCCAGATGTCCTTGTATATTCCAGCTTTCTTTATCTCATCTATGAATATAGCATCAGCTGCCCTTAACCTCTCCAGTTTTTCTTCGGTAACTTCTCCAATAATTCTAATAGCGAGCCCTGGCCCGGGAAATGGATGTCTATCGAGGACCTCTTTAGGAAGTCCGAGCTCCCCTCCGACAGCTCTCACTTCGTCTTTGAAAAGTTCTTTTAAAGGTTCGATTAGTTTCAGATTCATTCTCTCAGGAAGACCGCCGACATTGTGATGGGTTTTTATCTTCGCCGAAGGTCCTTTTAGACTCACGCTTTCTATGACATCGGGATATAGCGTTCCCTGGGCAAGAAACTCTGCTCCCTCGATCTTTGAGGCCTCATCTTCAAACACCCTGATAAATTCCTCTCCGATTATTTTTCTCTTGCTTTCAGGGTCTTCTACTCCTCGGAGTTTATCGAGAAATCTTCTTCCGGCACTTACATGTATGAGGTCTAGTCCTAAATCCTTAAAGGTTTCAAACACCTGATTAGCTTCACCTAGCCTTAGAAGCCCAGTATCGACAAATATGCAATGGAGCCTGTTCCAAACAGCATGCTGAATTATTAAAGCGGTAACGGCCGAGTCTACTCCACCAGAGAGTGCGCAAAGTACCTCGGAATTACCGACATTAACTCGTATCTCTTCTATCACAGACTCAGCAAACGATTTTGCTGTCCATGAGCCTTTGCACATTGCAATCTTGAAAATAAAATTTGAGAGTACTTCCTTACCAAGCTCCGAATGAACAACTTCCGGATGGAACTGTGTACCAAAGATTCTACCCTGTGTGTCTTTCATTGCTGCAATAGGAGAGTTCTCACTCGTCGCAATAGAGACAAAACCATTTGGAAGTTCGAGCACGCGATCGCCATGAGACATCCAGACCCTGGTCTTTCGTGGAATACCAGACAAAAAATCCGAGGTATCTGTTGTCTCTATTTCAGCAGGTCCGAATTCACGCCTTGTTGAACGCTCGACCCTTCCACCCAGGAGATGAGCTATGAGCTGCATCCCATAGCAAATCCCAAGGATAGGAATACCAAGGTCAAATATTCCGAGATCTATCGAAGGTGCGGCTTCATCCCACACACATGAAGGACCACCTGAAAGAATAATCGCCTTTGGTTGAGCTTCCCTTATCCGCTTTAAGGGTTCGCTAAATGGTCTAATCTCGGAATATACACCAAGCTCACGGATCCTTCGGGCTATTAGCTGAGTATACTGGGAGCCGAAATCAAGAACTAAAATGGTTTCACGCATTATTCCGAATTTGGAATTAATTATTTAGCCACTAATGAAAACGAATTTAAACTGACAAATTGATGCAAGATTCAGGATGCAGGGTACAAGACACAGGATAAAACAAGTAATCAGATATCATGAATCACGCATCTTGTATCTTGTATCCTACATCCTTGCACCCTAGTTATTTTCATTGGTCTATTTTATGTTAATCAGTGGCTAAATGGTATATCAATATGGAGGGCTATTCAATCCTATAGTTCGGTGCCTCCTTAGTTATTATCACATCGTGAACGTGGCTCTCACGCAGTCCAGCTTGTGTAATCTTCACAAAAGAGGAGTACCTTCCCAACTCTTCAATCGTGTGGCAGCCTGTATACCCCATACCGGCCTTAAGCCCACCTATCAATTGATAAATCATACTACCTAGCTGCCCCCTATATGGAATCCTTCCCTCGATTCCCTCAGGTACAAGCTTTTCATCTATCATCTCATCCTGAGAGTATCTGTCACGACTCCCCTTTCTCATAGCCTCAAGAGACCCCATCCCGCGGTATACTTTATAAGTTCTACCCTGAAAGAGAACAACCTCGCCTGGGGCCTCATCAGTTCCAGCAAAAAGATTTCCAATCATAACTGACTTCGCCCCTGCAGCGATTGCTTTGGTAATATCGCCGGAATATTTTATTCCACCATCAGCTATTAAAGGTATGTTGTATTTACTTGATACCTTAGCCACGTTTGCGACAGCAGAAATTTGAGGTACTCCTATTCCCGCTATAATTCTTGTAGTGCATATAGAACCTGGACCTACTCCAACTTTGACTGCATCGGCGCCAGCTTTAATCAAAGCCTCAGCCCCGTCGGCAGTCCCAACATTGCCCGCTACAAGCTCCACATTGGGGAAGTTCGATTTAGTAGAGATCACCGCGTCAATGACCCTCTTCGTATGGGCATGAGCGGTGTCAATAACAATGACATCGCAACCCACACTGAGCAGTGCGTCGATCCTAGCCTCTCTTTCAGAATCTATGCCAATTGCCGCCCCGCATCTCAATCTACCAATCTCATCCTTACAAGCACTCGGGTATTTTTCTATTTTTTCGATATCCTTCATTGTGATCAAACCACAGAGTCTGAACTCATTATCCACCACGGGCAACTTTTCTATCTTATATTTATGCAGGAGTTCCTTTGCATCCTCCAATGTTGTCCCTTCATTAACGGTGATGAGCCTTTTCTTTGGCGTCATTAGTTTATCTACCGTATAATGAATGTTCTTTTCGAATCTAAGATCCCTGAATGTGATTATGCCCAAGAGCTTTTCATCCTTCCCTGTAACGGGGAGTCCCGTAATATGATGCTTCAACATAATATCGAGGGCATCTTGAACACTGTGGGTCGGACGCACCGTTAGTGGATTTACTATCATTCCACTCTCATATTTTTTAACCTTTTCAACCTCTGATGTCTGTGTTTGAATATCGAGATTTCGATGGATTATGCCGATCCCGCCTTCCTGGGCCATCGTTATTGCGGTTCTCGACTCGGTTACTGTGTCCATCGCAGCGCTGACAAGTGGAATATTAAGTCTAATACAGGGGGTTAGGTATGTAGTAACATCGACTTCACTTGGGAGAATTTCGGAGTAAGAAGGAACCAATAGAACATCATCAAAGGTTAAACCTTCTTCAAGAATATCCCTTGACATGCTCTTTTACCTTCTTTTAGTCTTCCTAACCGTCGTCTTAACACTTCTTGTATGTGATTTCTTCCTACGACCTGAAGACTTTTCTGGGAGTGGTAAAACCTTTGCTAACGGCGCTTGCCTCGCAGGGATTTTTACTATCTCTAAAACCTTTTTTCTCATCTCCGGCAGTGTAACACCCAGTTCAATTTCAATCTCCTGCTCTTTCGCCCCAAGACTTACAAAAATCGGCAACACCCCTACAAAGGTGGATGAATCTACACGTTCAAAACCAAGAGCCCTAAGTAGCTTTTTCGGAAGGACCGGGAAAGGTAGAGTCGCAATCTCAGCGGTTTCCTGGGGCAGCAAACCATCCTGACTAACACTTATCTTAATTCGAGTCGATTTCATTGTATATATTTATCCATCTCTATAAACCTTTTTGTAAAGCTTATATTATAATGGAAAATATTAAAATTAAAACCTTCTTGTGATTGAAACTTTTGGATAGAATTAAATCTTATCCTAACACAACTTTCCAAATTCCCTGATATTTTACAAACCTCAAAGAAAATAGCAATAGAAGGCTATCTCAATTTGATTCAAGCTTGTCGAAGTCAATAACTTCAACCGAGTACTTTAGTCCTAATATCTTATCTTTCGTTGGAAAAACACTATAAAAAGGTATTAAATCCTCAGGCTCGATATCAACATTATGTCCGGCTCGTTTTGTCGGGTTATAAAAATCAATATCTCCAGTTTTCCTCTGAAGCTTTAGCAGCAAATCTTCAATTGGCATCGTCCTTATCTCGTTCTCAGTAAGTGAATTTCCGATGTAACCCACCTGGTCATGGATTTTTTCTCCTGCCCTTATGAAGTCAACTCTAATTTTTATATGGCTTACTTTGTTATTTGATTTATTCGCAATATGACCAGAAACGACATAGATATATCCATTCCTTGTACTTGACCACCTTCCGAGGCTATCAGAGACAACAATTTCCTTCGTTGAGGGCTCAAAAAAGCTAAACGGGAGAGTTGATTTTATTAAGCTACTCAACTTGTACATTCCCGCCTTAGGCATAAACTCTAACCTTTCTATTAAGAATAGAAAAACACCGAAGCCTATCACCAGGATAATAATTGTGAAAATTGAATAAAAAATCCTTTTTATATCAAAGGCTCCTGACCTTTTTCGCCTGGTTCCACTAGCTTTCGATCTGTATTGCGCAGGATGAGACGGGACGTACGTAGAACGAGCCAGTATTTCCTTATCAACAATGAGCTGTTGAGGCTCTGTACTCATGATTTTGGGTGTTTCCAAATTATCTTTCTTAGATTTATCAAGTATCTCTCCAGAGTCTTCTTCAAAAAGTTCCGGGGATTTATAATTTTCGTATTCACCCTCTTTCCCGATAACAAATTTTCCCCAATTAAAATCCCCTACCTCTACCTTGCTACCAGCTCCAATATGATTTTTATCAAAATTAACATCGTCTGTACCTTTCCTTGTTTCACCAATACCCACGGCTCGTTTTTCAGCATGAACCGAACCCGCAGAAAGCTTCAGTCCCTCATTCGCACCTTCAAGGTTTGGTCGATTCTCATTAACCCTAAATTCGGAGTGTTCAGATCCTGTAGAACCTTTATTACCTGAGTCAGACACGGCTTCATATTGTTTTTTTTCTACAAAAAAACCCTTTCCACAATTGGAGCAGCCGATCCATAGACCAGGCGACTCTATTGATAGATCATCAAATCTAAATTTTTTGCCACACTTACTACAGAGAAAATTCATTTTATCCGGGGAAGATAGAAAAAATTCCTTGTCATTTGCTAAAATTCATCACAGAAATTTATAGCTAATATAATTGGATGTCAAGGATAATAAGAAAGTTAAAAAAAGTGAACAAAGAAATTAGACACGTGAAATAACTCAGATCATCCCACCTTTAATTTTTAAGTGTGATAACGCAACGTACGTCTTTCGTAGGAAAATAATACTAATCAATTTTAAATTTGGCTAGTGTAATTATTCCCCCTCAGGTTTAACCCTTTCTCTCTTCTATGACTTACGCGCGCGCCACTCTCTACGTCTTCCTACCTTCTCGCGTCCCTATCCCTTCGTCTAAAGCCCTCATCTCTGAACTTCCGGGGTCGTGGATAGTTTGAAAACCTGAATAAGCAACCTCACCATGCACTCCTATTCCTTGCGACGAAAAGTAGCTGTTGCTATAATCAAAATGTATAACTCTTTTCATCGTGTTGACTCAAATCCAGTCCCATCACTTCCTCTTCCTCCGATACTCTAAGTCCCATAATAGCTTTGAGAATAAATAGGATAATCAGGGTGCCGAAAAAGGCAAAGATCCAGGTCGCTGCTACAGCGATAAACTGAATCCAGAGTTGTTTTGGATTTCCGAAGAAAAGACCATTGTTCCCAGCAGCATTAATTGCCTTCTCAGCAAATAAACCGGTTGCCAATGCTCCCCAGGTCCCTCCAATCCCATGCACTCCCACCACATCAAGAGAGTCGTCATAACCCAACTTAGTCTTTACGTTGCAGGCGGTGGAGCAAATGACACCCGCGCCGATCCCGATGAAGATGGAAGATATTGGTCCGACAAAACCCGATGCGGGCGTGATTGCGACAAGCCCGGCTACCGCTCCACTGGCAGCGCCCAAAACCGTGGGCTTACCCCGAAATATCCAATCCATACATATCCATGAGAGCACAGCCGCCGCCGTTGCCGTATGTGTGACCACAAAGGCGCTCGTTGCCAGTCCGCCAGATGACAGGGCACTCCCTGCATTAAATCCAAACCAACCTACCCATAGAAGAGCAGCACCGATGACGCAAAAGGGAAGATTATGTGGCGGCATCGGTTCACGCCCATAACCTCTCCGTTTGCCAAATATAAGACAAGCCGCAAGAGCCGATACACCTGAGCTAATATGTACCACAGTACCACCGGCAAAATCCAGTGCTCCCGCGTTTCTTAGCCATCCACCTACTGCCCAGACCCAGTGGGCAAGGGGATCATAGATAAAAGTCGCCCATAGTAGGATAAAGATAATGAATGTGCTAAACTTTGCCCTCTCCGCAAAAGCGCCTGTGATTAAGGCAGGGGTAATAACTGCAAACATTAGTTGGAAGATCATAAATGCCTGGTGTGGGATAGTAGCAGCATAGGCAGGATCGGGGTCGAGTCCAACTCCTTTTAGTCCGAACCAGGCGAGGCTTCCAATGATTCCCCCTTTGTCTGGACCGAAGGCAAGGCTATAACCCCAGAGCACCCACTGAACGCTAATCAAGGCAGCGATTATGAAGCTTTGCATAATAGTACCAAGGGTGTTTTTTGATCGGACAAGGCCGCCGTAGAAGAGGAACAGGCCTGGTATAGTCATCATCAAGACCAAAGCTGAGGATGTGAGCATCCACGCAGTGTCACCTGTATCAATCACGGCTGCAGGAGCCTCTGTCGAACCTGATGTAGATTCCTGTGCCAAGGATGAAAACGTGATAAAGAGGACTACTAAAAATATCAAAATTGCAAATGAGTTTATAAGCCTCGAATTCACTTTTATTAGATTTGACATTTATGATCCTCCCATTTGTAGAAAGTAATGATCAATCAATCGTTCTTTGCCTGTTAACATCAAACTTAGCAGACAGCCTGAGATTAAGCACTCAAGATATAAATAATCTGATTTATAACCCTTGTTGTAAAAAAGCATTTTTTTAAGCCGATCCCCTTGTTTATTTATAAGAGCAAGCAATATGCCAAATAAAACTGGTAATGTTTTTAGCGAATTGAACACCGAATCAAGCGTCTCATGCTTAAATCGTGAGCATAAGTGCCTTAATTCTAGGCAAGAGCATGATAAAGATATTCACTAATTCTTACATGAATCGAGTTACCATTACCGTCTTGTTATCAAATCTTTACCATTGAATCAAGAGTGTGAATATTGAAATAGTATAGAAGCTTATGTACAATTGAATGTTAGTTTAAGCTTTGAAGGTGAGACAGATTATGACACAGATCAACCCTTTCAAATTACTGAAAGAAGAGATGGATAAACTCGTTATAGGTCACGAGGATGTAAAAATGTCCCTTCTTCTAGGTGTGTTATCGAGGGAGCATATCTACATTGAAGGCCCACCCGGAACTGCAAAAACGATGCTTGCAGAGATCATCTCGAAGGCAGCTCAGTTAAAATTTTTCTTTTACCAGCTTCACAGGGACACACGTCTTTCAGAATTAATCGGTGATCTTGTGATTGCAAAGGAAACGATAGAAAGCGGCGAATTGATCAGTCAGAGGAATGTAAGGGGTGGGATTCTGACCGCTGAAATTTGTCTACTCGATGATATATCACGTGCGCCCGGAGAATCTTTAAATGTACTATTAAGAATCTTAAACGAGAGAAAGTTCTTTGAGGAGTCGATTCCGCTTTTAACAGCAATAGCTACCAGCAACCCAACAGCTGATGAGTATTATAATGAACCGCTTGATCCAGCAAACCTCGATCGCTTTGTCCTACAGATTAACGCACAAGGACTATCCTACGCGAGGAAATGGGATCAAGCAAAAGAGGTTATTAAGCTCTACACCGAAAGACCATTGGATTATGAAGTACCTGTGCGTGTCACAAAGGATATATTTGATGATTATTTTAAAAGCTTAACCTCGGTCATCATACCTGAAGAGGTTCAGGAGGGTCTCGCTAATTTTGTTTCAACCCTTATAGAGGACTATGGCCTTAATGAATCCAACTCCTTAATCTCGGATAGAACTTTCTTTGTGAAGTCATTAAAGATCTTAAGGTCACACGCGTTGGTAAATGATAGACACATCTGTACCTTTGAAGACCTTAAAGCCTTAAAGTACATGACCGCCTTCAGGGTCCCAGAAGAGATTTTCCAAAAGTTAGATCAAATAATCGAAGATGTAATATCTAAAAAAAAACTTTCAAGGATACAGCAAACAAGCTAGAACAGCAGACATCTGAATTTAATCAGAATTCCCCTGGAGACCAACAGAGGCAAGAACAGCAACAAGAGCAAAAAATACCCTCAGACCAGCTTTCCGAAGCTCGAAAAACATTTCTTCAAGCCCTAAAGGAACTCAAAGACAGCATAAGGAATCAGAATGACGACATGGCACCGCCATCTGATCAGACCACTCAATCAGAGAACCTAGGACATCAGCATGGGGATGGCGAGCCGAGGGAGGAAATCGAACGGAAGTCCCATGATAAGACATATGCCAGCAAATCTCCACACCCTGGAGATGAAGAGGAATACTGGATCGGCGGTAAAAGAAATCACATGTCCGCTGATAACGTGAAAGTTATAATGAAGGTGCTCGAAGGTACGATTCAGAGGAGCATGGCTTTTGACGCCCCTCATCCAGGTGGTTTACCAAGAAGATGGAAGAAAATGAATACCTTCGAAGAGATTGAGGACGTTGATCCATTTGAAGGGATGTTTTGGGCTGAACACACAACCCCAACCCTGCCAAGGGTTTACAAGCGTGAGAAGGAAATAATTGGTGGTGAGATCGCAATACTGAGGGACGTTAGTACATCAATGATGGGAGTCTACAGCGAATGGTCGTCATCAGTGGTGCGAGGGGTACTCGAGCTCGCAAGGACTAAGAAGATGAAGGTTGGATATATAGAGTTCAATCACAGATCATACATGTACAAAAGAAATGCAAAGTTTTTTACAAGGGACTATACATGGATTCTTGATCTTGCCTCAAAGAACGAGTGCTCCGGCAATACGAACTACGAAGACGCCCTTAAAGGTGCACTATCAGAATTCAAGGGGAGGGGCTTGAGAAACAAACATATACTATTCATCACTGACGGTATTCCAACTTCCGGTGATTGTGATGTCATGAATGAACGATTGAGAGCAAAAAGGTTGGGTATCTGCATACACTCTATATTCATAGGTTCAAAAAACTATCCCAAAATACTAGAGAGGATTTCGCTCGAAACCAGTGGTGCACAGTTTATCGCATCGAGAGGGAAGGATGGGAATATTAGGATAGAGAGAAAAGAGAAAAAATTTTTTGGACCAAAACTTGAAAAGCCGCGAGTAGATCCATTCTCAAAATCTTTCTCACAATAGTCATTTTCACTTCTGATAGATGTTTACAGCGTTGACGTGGTCACTGTAATTGGTTGAAAACTCGTGTGTTCCATTACCCTTCGACACAAAATACAAATAATTTAATTCCGGTGGATTCAACGCCGCCTCTAGTGAGGCTTTCCCCGGGTTTGAAATTGGTCCAGGTGGAAGGCCGAAATTCGTGTATGTATTATAATCTGAATTATTTTTTAATGTCTCCTTCGTAAGATCCCCGTAAAAGCCACTTCCGAGGCCATATATAACCGTTGGATCGCTTTCCAAGCGCATACCCAATCTAAGGCGGTTATGAAATACGTCGGATATCAGACGACGCTCTTCAGGAACACCGGTCTCCTCCTCTATTATTGAGGCTAATGTAACAATCTCATGTTCTTTGAGTCTAGATTCGCTTCGTACCTTATTTATTGAACCCCAAACCTCTTTATACCTTTTAACCATGAGCCTTATTAGTTCGTCTGCGGTAATTCCCTTCTTATAGAAGTATGTCTCAGGAAACAGATAGCCCTCGAAGCTTCTATAAGATTGACCTAGTAACTCCTCTGCAAATTCCATGCTCCTGGCTCTGTTCAGAAATTCTTCCTTAGTCACTACACGCTTTTTTTCAAGGAGTTCGCCTATCTCATTTACATTTAGACCCTCTGGAATTGTTAACCTTCTAACAACAACATCACCACTCACAAGTTTTCTTGTAACACTCGATATGGTAGCCCCAGGTCGGAACTCATATTCTCCAGCCTGTAACCTATTTCCTACACCCTTGAGGAGAACATATATTATGAAAACCTCTCCGTTCTTAATGACCCTCGATTCTTCAAGCCTTTGAGCAATATCCTTGATTCCCAAACCGTTTGTTATCTCGACGACTACTTTTTTCGTGGAGCTTGAAAAGTAGGTCAGATAAGCTAAGCCAGAAATCACAACTATTGATATTAATGCAAAAGATATTATAAAGAAATTTCTAAATTTGAATTTCATTAAGAAAATCTTATCCTTTTGAAACTATCAAAACCAAATCGTCTCTATGTATAATCTCATCGCTGTATTTGTAGCCAAGAATCCTTTCTATATCCGTTGTCTTAGCGCCTAGGATTCTCTTTATTTCGTTAGAGCTATACGAAGTTAAACCCCTTGCAATTTCTACCCCATTTTCATCAATGCATCTAACAGACTCGCCTAAATCAAACTTCCCATGAACCTCTTTAATACCTGATGGAAGAAGACTCTTTCCAAGTCCTGTAATAGCCCTCTTTGCCCCTTTATCAATTACCAAATCCCCCGAGGGCTTGAGAGTAAAGGCGATCCAATGCTTCCTTCCCTTTAATCTCTCTCTTGCAGGTAGAAATAAGGTTCCAAGCTCATTTCCCGCGAATATATTTGATAGGGTCGAAGGCCTTTTCCCATTTGCAATAATGGTTGGAACTCCAAAGGCTGCCGCGGCCTTTGCCGCCTCGATCTTCGTCTTCATGCCTCCGGTTGTAGTTTTTCCAAGAGTGTCACGAGCCATTTGCTGGATTTCACGGTCAATCTCTTCTATAACCGGAATAAACTCCGCCTCACGGTGATTGCGGGGATCATCGGTATACAGACCATCAATATTTGTGAGAAGTATCAGAAGATCGGCTTCAATAAGACTTGTCACAAGAGCTGCAAGGCTATCATTATCGCCAAACATAATCTCCTCTACCGCGACAGTATCATTTTCATTAACAACCGGTATTATTCCCATCCTAAGTAATGTAAGAAGGGTTTTCCTGGCATTTAAAAATCTTTTTCTCTCTGAAAGACCGTCATGCGTAAGGAGTATCTGAGCCACCTTCTCACCAAATGCAGAGAAGGCTTTCTCGTAGTACCACATTAGCGAGCTCTGCCCACAGGCTGCTATCGCTTGTTTGAATGATATTTCTTGAGGTTTTTCTTTGAGATTCAACTTCTTCATTCCGGATGCTATCGCTCCGGAAGAGACAACTACAGTGTCCACACCCATCGACTTTATCGCCGAAACCTCGCGAGCTATATCATCGAACGTACCTTCAGAAAGCTCTCCATAATCATTCGTAAGAACACTGCTCCCGATTTTTACTACTACCCTCTTTACCTGTGAAATGATTTTTTTTCTGTCTATCTTTCTCATCGGAATTAAATGCCTATTATTCTACCTAAAAAGATCTAAGTAGTTGAGACCCAATGACTGTTATCGCACCAAGCCTGTTTTGAGAGAAGCCGAAGGAAAAATTGCACCAATCCCCCATACGAGAATTAATTATAGTCCCACTTTCGCAAAGG
>Ga0184637_10001577_pt1 | contig 15272 bp, 11 predicted proteins | sample PLM3_127_b2_FD_133143 | JGI IMG/M metagenome (GOLD analysis project Ga0184637, IMG submission 133143) | Groundwater sediment microbial communities from an aquifer in East River, Colorado, USA - PLM3_127_b2 | ecosystem: Environmental > Terrestrial > Soil > Riparian zone | place: USA: East River...
AGCACGTCGCGATGGAGGCCAGGCAGTCCGGCCTCGAGAAGGAGGCAGTCGGGCCGCAGTGTTTGGGCCAGGACCATGCCGGTGCCGATGTCGGCCACCTCGACCACCCTGGCGCGAGGATCCCCGACCAGATCCAGAAGCAAGGCGTGCACGCGCGGGTCGTCGTGCACCACCAGGATGGTCGGCACCGGTTCCGGCCGCGAGGCGAGCGCGGGATCAGGCGACCCGAGGCCCGTCCGGATCTCCATGTCGCTCATAGCAGCTCGCGGGACGGAGCGGGCGGCGTGGGCACCAGCGACAGCAAGATCCGAAACGTGGTGCCCACCCCGAGCGTGCTGCTCACCATGATCGATCCCCCGTGGTCCTCGATGATCTTGTGGGTCAGGGCCAGGCCGAGTCCCGTCCCGTGCTCCTTGGTGGAGTAGAAGGGGTTGAAGATGCGGTCCACGGCATCCGCGGGCATGCCCGTCCCCGTGTCGACGATCTCCACGCGCAGGCGAAGTGCGGACCCCGCACGACGAGAGCCCAGGTCCGCGCCGCGCTCGTGGCTCCAGCCCACGCGGAGGGTGAGGCGGCCCCCGTTCTCCATCGCGTCGAGGGCGTTGGCGATGAGGTTGACGAAGGCTCGGTACAGCAGTTCCTCGTCGGCCTCCACGGGCAGGACGGTGGCCGCATACTCCCGGCTCACCCGGACTCCCTGCGACTCGATCCGGTGGCCGTAGAGCTCCACGGCACGGTCGAGCAGCGTCGGGACCAGGACCGGACTCGGCGTGAGACGGCCGGGACGCGACAGCTCGAGCAGCCGCTCCACGATCCCGTTGATGCGCTCCAGTTCCCGCGGCACGATGCTCTGGAACTTGTCCCGGAAGCCCGGATCGTCGAAGCGCCGCGTCAGGTGCCGGGTGAAGGTGAGCAGCGACGTGAGGGGGTTCTTGATCTCGTGGGCGAGACCGGCGGCCAGGGTGCCCACGGCGGCGAGCCGATCGGAGCGCTCGAGCTGTCGCTGGAGCTCCCGCACGACCGTGAGATCGCGCAGCACGCCCACCACGCCCAGATCTTTGCCATCGCCGCCCTTGAGGGGCGCCACGCTGAACTCGACGGGCACAAAGCTGCCGTTCCGCCGTGTGAGCGCCAGGGGCACGCCGGGCGCGTCGGCGCGGCTGCCCAGCGTCTCCATGAGGATCTCGCCGATGACAGGACTGTCCCGGAACACCTCGGTGCAGTAGCGGCCGGCAGCCTCTCCCGCGAAGAAGCCGGTGAGCATCTCCGCCGCAGGGTTCAAGGTCACGACGCGACCCTCCAGATCGACCGTCACGATCCCGGTCTTGACGCTGGCCAGGATGTTGTCGGTGTAGCTCTTGAGATCGGCCAGCTCCTCGAAGCGTTGTCGCAGCTCGGTGTGTGCCGCCTCGAGGGCGTGACGCTGCTGGCCGAGCTGAGCGGCCATGTGGTTGAAGGCCACGGCGAGACGGCCGATCTCGTCCAGGGTCGTGGGCTCGATCCGGTGGTGCAGCTCGCCGCGCGAGATGGCGGCCACGCCATCGGCCAAGCGCTGGACCGGCCGGGCGATCCGACGGGCGACGAGGGCCGCCGCCACTCCGCCCAAGACGATGGTGACGGCGGTCAGCGCCCCCAACTCCAACCGCGTGCGCCGGATCTCCGCCTCCATCCGCTGCTTCGACAGGCCGACCCGGACCGTGCCCCAGCGATGGTTGTCCACGATGACCGGGACGGCGAAGTCGTACAGACCCTGGCCGCTCCCCGGCTCGCGCATGTCCTGCATGAGCGGTTCCCCGGCCTGCACCGCCCGGCGGTCGATCTCTCCGCCCAAGGGACGTCCCACCGTTTCCGGGCGGCGACTGTGGGCGGCCACGTTCCCCTCGCCGTCCAGCACCAGGGCGTAGATCACGTCGGCTTCCCGGCCGATGTGGGCCACGTTCTGTTCGAGGCCGGTGAAGTTGTAGAGGAGCAGGTGGCCGGAGGCCATGGCCGTCAGGTTGCGCGAGAGCACCCGTCCGCGCGCCTTCACCTGGTCCATGATGGCCGCGCTCTGCCGGTGCTCGACGAGGGCGAACACGGCAGACATCACCACCACGATGACGAGGACGAGGCCCCAGAGGAGCTTGGCGCGGAGCGAGGTCACGGCGGCGGCTCCAGCCAGATCTTCCGCAGCGGGATGTAGGGATCGCCGAGGCCGTTCACCTCGATGCTGCGCACGTAGGGCTGGAACAGACGCTCGTAGGTGTAGTGCCACATGGGAATGATGGGCACGTCGTCCAGCACCATCTGTTCGGCCCGTCGGTACAGCTCGACACGGCGCGGGAGATCGCCCTCTCGGCGGGCGCGGGTGAGCAGGTCGTCCACCATGGCATTGGCGTAGCCGGTGAGATTTCGAGGGCTCGTCGAGAGGAAGAGCTTGGTGAGGAAGTTGTCGGGATCGGGAACGTCGGCATACCAGGCGTAGAGGAAGAAGGGCAGTCGGCCCTCGCTCAACAGGCGGGAAAAGGTGGGCCAGTCCGTCTCGTAGCGGATCTCGAGCGGGATGCCGACCTCGGCGAGCGCGGACTTGATGAACTGATGCTCCCGGACCAGGCGTTCGCTCTTTCCCCCCGACCAGAGCACGAGGGGGGGGAACCGCCGGCCGTTGCCGTACCCGGCCTGCCGGAGGAGCTCCTTGGCGCGCGCTGGCGCATACGCCATCTCCCGGACCTGGGGATTGAACCCCGGGGTGCCGGGGGGCACGACGCCGCGGGCCGGATGGTAGCGCCCGACGAAGATCTTCTCGCGGATGCTCTCGCGATCGATGGCATGGGCAATGGCCTGACGGACGCGCCGGTCGTCCAGCGGCTTCACTCGCGTGTTGAGCCCGTAGAAACGCACGCTGAACATCGGGCGTCGCACATGCTGGTACGCCCGCCCCATCACCCGGGCGTCGGATGGCATGGGGCTGTCCTCGAGGTTGCCCGCCTCGAACTCCCGGTAGATGACGTCGATCGGTTCCCCCGGGAAGATGCGGTAGCGCACCTCGGACAGCCGGGGGGCCCCGACGAAGTACTGGGGGTTGGCGGCCAGGACGATCTCCCGGCCACGGTCCCAGCGGACGAATCTGAAAGGCCCGGTCCCGATGGGATGACCTCCGAATCGTTCTCCCTGCTGCTCCACCACGTCGCGAGGAACGACCTTGGCGTGGCCAACGGCGAGCAGGGATACGAAGGGAACGGACGCATCGCTCAGGGTCACCTGAACGGTGTGGCGATCGATCACGGCGATGCCCTCGACCGCGGTCGCCGTCCCCTCGCGAAACTGGCGTGCTCCCTTGATTCCGCTGAAGAGGTCGGCCGCCCCCGAATTCGCTCGCGGATCGAGGAGTCGCGTGAGCGAGTACGCCACGTCGGTGGCCGTCATCTCGGGGCCGTGGTGAAACGCCACGCCCTTGCGGAGCGTGAACGTCCACGTCAGCCCGTCACGCGAGGCCTTCCAGTAGCTGGCCAGGGCAGGAGCGATCATGAGGTTCTGGTCGAACCGGACGAGCCCGTCGAAGATCTGCTCCGTCACCGATCGGCTGTAGATGTCATTGACTCGGGCGGGATCAAGGGTCGCGGGTTCGTTACCCAGCGCCCGTCGATAGACGCCTCCGCGCCGCGAATTCTCCTCGCGGCTCCCCATCCCTGCTCCCCGCTCCTGCGCCGAGGCGGTGCCCCCCAGCAGGAGCGGAGAGAGGACGAGGAGGGCGGCAGCAATACGGCACCCGCCGCCCCAGATCAGGTCGCGAATTACTCTCCACCCGCTCCGCCGTCCGCGTTGCCGACGGCCACGAAGAGATTCAGCGCGCTCGACGTCCCCGACTCGACCACGGGAGCCACCAGGACGAACGAGGCCAGGACTAGCAGAACCGCCCAGAGCTTCGTCATGTCTATCTCCTCTCTGCTGTTGGAGAAGCAGCGCCGTCCCACCACGGGAGACGCGCCAAGATCGACGCTCCAGAATCGCAAGATCCCTGCCACACCACCCCTTGAGAAACGCCCGGATTCGCGAGGTCTGATTGGCCATCGCGCGGCCCCTGCTCACTGCGCGAAGGCAGCGGCCCTGGGTATCGAAGGATAAGTGGTCGAAAACTCCTTGATGGGACGAATCGTTTTGCGTGTTGCCATCGATCAGTGCACCGTGCACCGATTCAGGACTGGCTCACGAGGGGTCCCTACGCATTGGATCGTCCCGGCCCGTGGCCAGGAGACCCCAGCGGGCGAGCTTGGTCTTCAGCACGTTGCGATGCAGGCCGAGAATCCGCGCGGCCTCGCTCTGGTTCCAGCGCACGCGCTCGAGCACCCGAGTGACGATCTGCCGCTCGAACTCCTCCGTGGCTTCGCGCAGGGGGAGCATCTCGGCGTGGCGGACCGCGTCGCGCAGGTCGGGCAGGAAGAGGTCGACAGGCAAATCGTGAGCCCCGATCACCCCCCCGTCGACGAGCGCCACCGAACGCTCCACGATGTTTTGCAGCTCGCGCACGTTGCCCGGCCAGGCGTAGCGGTGCAGAACGGCCTGCGCCTCCGCCGACAGCCCCTCGATCCGCTTGCTGAACTGGTGGTTGTATCGCCGGATGAAGTGCTCGACGAGGAGCGGGATGTCGTCCCGACGCTCCCGAAGGGGGGGCACCACGATGCGCACCACGTTCAGGCGGAAGTAGAGGTCCTCCCGGAAGGTGCCGCTGGCCACGGCTCGGCGCAGATCGCTGTTGGTGGCGGCCATGATCCGCACGTCGGTCCGGATGGGCCGGGACCCTCCCACGCGCTCGATCTCGCGCTCCTGCAGGACCCGCAGGAGCTTGATTTGAAGCTCGGGCTTCAGGGTGCCGATCTCGTCCAAGAACAGCGTGCCTCCCTCCGCCATCTCAAACTTGCCCGTCTTGCGCTGATGGGCTCCCGTGAACGCTCCCTTCTCGTGACCGAACAGCTCGGACTCCAGGAGCGTCTCGGGCATGGCCGCGGGATTGATGGCCACGAACGGGCGATCGCGCCGGGGTCCCTGGCGATGAATGGCCCGCGCCACCACCTCCTTGCCGGTGCCGCTCTCGCCCACGATCAAGAGGGTCGCCGTGTTGCGGGCCACCTGACCGATCAGGCGATAGAGCTTCTGCATCTCGGGATGCTGGCCCACCAGGGCGTCAAAGTCGTGCTGCCGCGCCAGTTCCGAGCGGAGAAACGCCACCTCGCGCCGCAAGGACTTTCGCTCGAGGGCGCGCCGGACGACGGCGAGCAACTCATCCTCATCGAAGGGCTTGGTCAGGTAGTCGAGAGCCCCCAGCTTCATGGCCGCCACCGCCGTGCGGACGGTCTTCACGGCCGTCACGAGGATGACCTCCACCTGCTCGTCGACGGCCTTGATCTGCTCGAGGACCTGGATGCCGTCCATGTCGGGCAGCCGCACGTCGAGGAGGACGAGATCCACCGCGGCGCGCCGGAGCGAGTCGAGCGCCTGGGGACCGCTGGCGGCGTCGAGTACCTCGTAGTCATCCTCCAGGATGAGCCGGAAGGACTCGCGCAGCCCGGGATCGTCGTCCACGACGAGGACGACCGGCCGTAGGGGACTGCTCTCCGCGCGGATCTCGCTCGTCATGGGCCGACCGCGCTACCGGGCACCTCCGGCGGCGCCGTCGAAGAACACCGTGTCCAGGCGATGAAACCCGCTGGGATGGAGGCGCAGTCCGCGCACGTCGGGACGGACCACCGCCCACTCGAGACGGACGTAGACGGGGATCCAGGGAAGCTCATCGGCCAGCAAAGCCTGGGCGCGCTGATAGAGGCGCTGGCGTTCGGGTCGAAAGGAGAGCTGGCTGGCGCGGATCAGGACATCGTCGAGGGTGGCCGGCCGCGCGAGCGAATACCCCCCGGCTCGGGCCGCGCGCTTTCGTCCCTCGCTCGTCGACAGCGGATACAGCAGGAGATGAGGATCCCCGCCCAGCACCGCAGCCTCCGCCAGCACCATGGTGCTGTCGCCACTCGGCGCCCTGGGCCGCGTGCCGTCGGGAGGCTCCCCTCGAAGCTGCACGGGAATGTCGACCGCCCCCAGGGCGCTCACGATCGCTTCGGCGACGCGCTGGAGATCGAGGCCGCCATCGCTCGGCACCACCGCGAGCGTGGCGCGCTGCCCTCGGGGCCAGCCGCCCTCCACGAGGAGTTTCTTGGCGGCCTGTCGATGACCGGCCAGGATCGGAGATCCTTCGCGGCGGGCCCAGACCCCGGGCGGCAAGAAGGACTGCAACGGGATCGCCGCGCGGTCCAGGGAGGCGCCCAGGCTCGCCGGATCGATACCGGCGGCCACGGCCTGCCGGATCTTCTTCCGTGAGAACGGCTCCCGCTCGGTCTGGAAAGCGAGGTAACCGACGCGGGGCCCGGGAATGGAGAGCACCCCTTCAGCCCGCCGCGGCTGGCTGACCGGGAACCAGACATCAAGGGCCTGCGTGTCGAGGTCGGCCTCGGCTCGCTCGTCGCTCGCGACATCGAGGATCACGAGGCGCTCGGCGCGTGGCGTCAGCGCCCAGTGTCCCGGCTGGGCTTCGAGCACGATCCGGCCGGGCGCGGCCTCGGCGACGCGGTACGGGCCGGTGCCGACCAGGCGAGACACGCCATCGGCCCCTGTCGTGAGCTTCACCACGCCGAAGCCAGGATGCGCGAGCACGGTGAGGAGCACGGCGTACGGCTGCATGAGCACGAACTGCACGGTTCGCGCATCGCCCGCCCTGACTTCTTTGACCACGCCCGGGACCCCACGCAGGAGGGCGGACCACACCGGACGGGGCGCTGCGCCGCCCTCTGCGCTCAGTTGCCGTGCAAAGCTGGCTGCCACATCCATGGCTGTCATCGGAGTGCCGTCGTGGAAGCGGACCCCTTCGCGCAGCGTGAACGACCAGGTCAGCCCATCGCGGGACACGCTCCATCGGGTGGCGAGAGCCGGCTCGATGTCGGTCGAGGTTGGGGTGTAGGCGACCAGCGTGTCGAAGGCCTGGCGTGCCACGAGCGGAACGGCGCCGGAAAGAGCGCTGGCGGGATCGATCTGCCCCGGAAGGCCGGGAACGCCGATGCGCAGTTCTCGGCGCGTCTGCGCAGCAGACTCGGTCAGGAGTGCGACAAAACTGAGCAGAAGTAGGCCTGCAATCGCTCTCCACAGACCCCACAGCATCGGCTCAGTTATACGTGGAACCTCCCGTGCGCGCTACTCGTTTCCGTTCACACGAGCGCGCGAGACACCCGGGAACAAAATTTGCTGAGTATCGCTTGCCGGCGACGAACGGAGCGAGCGGCGAAGTTGGCGCGACCGAGCGAGGGGTGAACAGCGAAGAAACGACGGGGGAAACCAGGGAAAAGTGTCGGCAATTCAAGTAGATCGTGACCTCATAACCTTGACTTTCTTTTTTGCAGCCGCCTATACTTCGAGCAGCAGCGCCAGAGACGCGTCGTAGACGGCGGCCCACGAGGGAGTCACGAGAGAGGATGGGCTATGAAGGAGTTCGAGAAGAAGGTTAGCCCGGGTCGCGAAGGGCTCTCCAAGTTCCTTCCCGCGTCGATGTCGGACGCGAGCACGCGCCGTCGCCTGACCGAGTACGAGATCCAGATCCAGGACCTCCAGGCCTACGTGCGCTCGCTGGAAGGGGAGACCGTTCACCTCAGGAAGAAGACCGAGGAATCCCCCAAGGAGTTCATGATTCTCGAGAACAAGCTGCGCGAGGCCAACCGCCAGCTCGTCCAGGCGTTCAACCAGAACGAGAAGCTCGTCAACGCCCTCTACGAGGCGCGCGAGCAGATCACCTCCCTGAAAGAAGAGGTGGACAAGCTGTGTGCCCCTCCCTCCACCTACGGCGTGTACCTGTCCGCCAACGAGGACGGCACCGTCAACATCCTCTCCCAGGGCCGCAAGGTGAAGGTCAACCTGCACCCCGCCCTCAAGCCCGAGCTCCTCAAGCCCGGCCAGGAGTTGATCCTCAACGAAGGCCTCAACGTCGTCGAGGCCGCCGGCTACGAGATCCAGGGTGACGTCGTCATCCTCAAGGAGCAGCTCGACGAGGAGCGCGCCGTCGTCACCTTGCGCGCCGACGAAGATCGCGTCGGCATCATCGCCGACCCCCTCCGCATCCTGCGCCTGAAGGTGGGTGACCACCTCCTCATGGACGGGAAGTCCGGTTACCTGCTCGAGCGCCTGCCCAAGAGCGAAGTCGAGGATCTCTCCCTCGAGGAAGTCCCCGACATCGGCTACGACGACATCGGGGGCCTCACCACCCAGATCGAGTCCATCAAGGACGCCGTCGAGCTTCCCTACCTCTACGCCGACTACTACAAAGAGCACCAGCTCACCCCACCCAAGGGCGTGCTCCTCTACGGGCCCCCGGGCTGCGGCAAGACCATGATCGCCAAGGCCGTGGCCAGCAACCTCGCCGCGAAGATCTCCGAAAAGCGCGGCGAGAAAATCAAGGGCTACTTCCTCAACATCAAGGGACCGGAGCTGCTCAACAAGTACGTGGGCGAGACGGAGCGCAAGATCCGGGAGATCTTCATCAAGGCCAAGGAGAAGGCGGCGGACGACGTCCCGGTGGTGGTGTTCTTCGACGAGATGGACGCCCTCTTCCGCACCCGGGGCACGGGCATCTCCTCCGACGTCGAGACCACCATCGTCCCTCAGCTCCTCGCGGAAATCGACGGGGTGGAGGGCCTCAAGAACGTCATCGTGATCGGCGCCTCCAACCGGCAGGACCTGATCGATCCGGCTATCCTCCGCCCCGGCCGCCTCGACGTGAAGATCAAGATCGAGCGCCCCGACAAGGGCGCGGCCACCGACATCTTCCTCAAGTACCTCACCCCGCAGATCCCCATCGCGGCCTCGGAGATCCGCCAGTACGGGGGCGACGCCCAGGCCACCGTCGAGGCCATGATCGCCGCCACCGTGGAGGCCATGTACGCGCTCTCCGAGGAGAATCGCTTCTTGGAAGTGACGTACGCCAACGGCGACAAGGAAGTCCTCTACTTCAAGGACTTCTCCTCCGGCGCCATGATCGAGTCCGTGGTGCGCCGCGCCAAGAAGCTCGCCCTCAAGCGCTACATCGGCGCCGGCGAAAAGGGCGTCGGCCTCGACGACCTCCTCGCTGCCGTCCGCGAGGAGTTCAAGGAGAACGAGGACCTGCCCAACACCACCAACCCCGACGACTGGGCCAAAATCGCGGGCAAGAAGGGTGAGCGCATCGTCTACGTGAAGCCCCTGATGGGCGAGGCCAAGGAAAAGCAGCGCAGCGTCGAGCGGGTCGTCAACACCGGCCAGTATCTCTAAGGATTTGGGGGGGCGCCTCGCCCCCCCAAGCCCCCCCGGCCCGCGCGCGGCGCGACAACCGGGGGGTTCTTTTCTGCAGACAAGGGCGAGGGACGCATGGCCATCCCGAAAGTCATGGGTATCGAGACCGAGTACGGGATCATCGTCAGGAACCAGCCTGACTTCAATCCGATCCTGTCCTCCCTCCTGCTGATCAACTCCTACGAGACGTATCGCTCTTCACGGATCCGCTGGGACTACGAGGCGGAGAGCCCCCTGCGTGACGCCCGCGGCTTCGAGTACATGGAGGAGAAGGACGGGCCGTCGAAGGAAGAGTCGCGGCTCATCAACCTCATCCTCTCCAACGGCGCCCGCTTCTACGTCGACCACGCGCATCCCGAGTACTCGAGTCCGGAGACGACCAATCCCCGCGACCTGGTGATCTGGGACCGGGCGGGCGAGCGCATCCTCAACCTCGCCCGCCAGCGGGCGGAGGCCGTCTCGCCTCCGGAGCAGCGCATCCTGATCCACAAGAACAACACCGACGGCAAGGGCAACTCCTACGGAACCCACGAGAACTACCTGATGGACCGGCGGGTGCCCTTCGCGCGCATCGTCCAGCACATGATGCCCTTCTTCGCCACCCGCCAGATTTTCACCGGTTCGGGCAAAGTCGGGGCGGAGAACGGGACGGAGCCGTGCGACTACCAGATCTCCCAGCGCGCCGACTTCCTGGAGACGGAGGTCGGGCTGGAGACCATGCATTCGCGCCCCATCATCAACACGCGGGACGAGCCGCATGCCGATCCCGAGAAGTACCGGCGGCTGCACGTCATCGTGGGCGACGCCAACATGTCGGAGGTGTCCAACTACCTCAAGACCGGCACCATGGCCATCGTCCTCAGCCTGGTGGAAGACGACGCCATCGACGCCGACTTCTCGCTGGAGAACCCCGTGGCCGTCTATCGGGCCGTGTCGCGTGACCTGACGTGCCGCGAGCCCGTCCGTCTCAAGGATGGCCGCACCATCACCCCCATCGACCTCCAGCGCGAGTTCCTGGCCCTCGCCCATCGGTATTACCGCAGCCGAGAGCACGAGCCCTGGGTCCGTGACGTCCTCGCCCGCTGGGAGAACGTCCTCGATCGCCTCGCCGAGGATCCCATGCAGCTCGGTCGCGAGCTGGACTGGGTCATCAAGCGCCAGCTCATCGAGAACTACATGGCCAAGCACGAGTTGGAATGGAACGATTCCCGGGTCCAGATGATCGACCTCCAGTACCACGACATCCGCCCGGGTCGGGGGCTCTACTACAAGCTCGAGGAGGCCGAGGCGGTGGAGCGGATGGTCACCGACGACGAGATCTCCAAGGCCATCTACGACCCGCCCAAGGACACACGCGCCTACTTTCGCGGCATGTGCCTGCAGCGGTACGCGGACGAGATCGTCTCCGCGAGTTGGGACTCGGTGATCTTCGACCTCAAGGAGGGACCGCTGAAGAAGATCTTCATGCTGGAGCCGCTGCGCGGCACGGAAGCCCACGTGCGCCAGCTCCTGACCGAGTCGCCCACGGCGAGCGCGCTCCTCAAGAACATCTCGGCCAAGACCTCGCCCTGAGGATCATGAGCGATCGCTGGCTCGGCGCCTTTCACGATTACTCCACCTCCAGCTTCCTCGACGTGCTGCGGCGGCAGGCGCCGCACCTCTTGCCCGATCCCGCCCCGCTGGCGCGGGGGCGCGCGAGGGAGGTGCCCCACGGCACCACGGTCATCGCCATCCGCTACCGCGACGGCGTCATCATGGCGGGTGATCGCCAGGCCACAGCGGGCTTCCAGGTGGCCAGCCGACGGATGGAGAAGATCTTCAAGTCCGACGAGCTCTCGGGCATGGGCATCGCCGGAGCGGCCGGGCCGGCCATGGAGATGGCCAAGCTCTTCCAGACCGAGCTTGAGCACTACGAGAAGGTGGAGGGGGAGAATCTGTCCCTGGAGGGGAAAGCCAACCGTCTCGGTCAGATGGTCCGGATGAATCTGCCCGCCGCCCTGCAGGGGCTGGTCGTGGTGCCCATCTTCGCCGGCTTCGACGAGAAGGCGGGAGCAGGACGCCTCTTCAAGTACGACGTGACGGGAGGACGGTACGAGGAGTCTGACTACGATGCCCAGGGTTCAGGGGCAAAGGATGCCCGCGACTCCCTCAAGAAGCTCTGGCGTCGCGATCTCGCCCAGGAGGAGGCCGTCCGCGTCGCCCTCGAAGCCCTGTGGGATGCGGCCGACGAGGACGTGGGGACGGGAGGGCCCGATCTCGTTCGCGGGATCTTCCCGACGGTGAAGACCATCACGCGGGAGGGATTCGAAGAGGTCTCCGAGGCCGACGTCCGCCGCACCTGCGAGGTCATCACGGCGGATCGCCGCCAGCGCGAGGGGGCCTGAGCCATGCCCCTGCCCTACTACGTCAGCCCCGAGCAGATGATGAAGGACAAGGCGGAGTATGCCCGCAAGGGTATCGCGCGGGGCCGGTCCATCGTCGTGCTCGAGTATCAGGACGGCATCCTCCTCGTGGCCGAGAATCCCTCCACCCTGCTCCACAAGATCTCCGAGATCTACGACCGCATCGCCTTCGCCGGTGTGGGCAAGTACAACGAGTTCGAGAACCTCCGGATCGCGGGGATCCGCCACGCGGACGTCAAGGGCTACTCCTACAGCCGGGGCGACGTCACCGCCAAGGCCCTGGCCAACGCCTACTCGCAAGCGCTCGGCAACATCTTCACCCAGGACATCAAGCCCTTCGAGGTCGAGGTGCTAGTGGCGGAGGTGGCGCACGGCAACGGCACGCGCAGCGAGATGTACCACGTCCTCTACGACGGGACCATTGAGGACGAGCGGAATTTCGCGGCCATGGGCGGCCAGGCCGAGGACATCCGGCGCTTCCTGCGGGACAACTATCGCGAGAATCTTCCCCTCGCCGAAGCCCTCCAGCTCGGCGTGCGGGCCCTCACTGTCACGCAGAACAAGTCGCTGAGCGAGAAGGACCTCGAGGTGGCCGTGCTCGATCGCACCAGGGCCCGGCGGACCTTTCGGCGGATCGGCGCCGAGCCGCTGGGGCCACTGCTGGGCACCGCCGGCTAGACCGTGATACTCTGGCGCCAGAAATGAGATCGGTATGACGGACGGAGCCCCGCGTGCCCATCGCTCGCCCCCCACGGCTCAACCCGTGCTAGCCTCTCCACGATCCGTGCTAGCCTCTCCACGACGATGAAGCGGCGCATCTTCGGCCTCGAGAACGAGTATGGCCTCACCTGTACTCTGAATGGTCAGCGGCGGCTGTCCCCCGACAACGTCGCCCGGTACCTGTTCGAGAAGGTCATCCCAGGAGCCCGGAACGCCAACGTTTTCCTGGAAAACGGCGCCCGCCTCTACCTGGACACCGGCTTCCATCCCGAGTACGCCACTCCCGAGTGCGACGATGTGGCCGAGCTGGTCGTCCACGACAAGGCCGGTGAGCGGATCGTGGAGGATCTGCTCCACCAGGCGGAGAAGCGGCTGCGCGAGGACGGCATCTCCGGCAACATCCTGCTCTTCAAGAACAACACGGACTCCGCGGGCAACTCCTACGGCTGCCACGAGAACTACCTGGTCAGCCGGGACGTGAGCTTCCAGCGTCTGGCCGAGGCCCTCATCCCCTTCTTCGTCACCCGTCAGGTCTTCGCGGGGGCCGGCAAGGTCCTCCAGACCCCGCGCGGGTTCCACTACTGCCTCTCCCAGCGCGCCCAGCACATCTGTCAGGAGATCTCGGGGGCCACCACGTCGTCCCGCTCGATCATCAACACGCGCGACGAGCCCCACGCCGACGCGGAGCGCTACCGGCGCCTGCACGTCATCGTGGGTGACTCCAACATGTCCGAGGTGGCCACCTACCTGAAGATCGGGACCACCGCCCTCGTGCTCGACATGATCGAGGACGGCTTCTTCGATCGGGACTACTCGCTGCAATCGCCCGTGCAGGCCATCCGCGACATCTCCCATGACCCCACCCTGCACGAGACGGTCAAGCTGAAGGACGGGCGGGCCCTCTCGGCCCTTCAGCTCCAGATCGAGTACTTGGAGTACGCGACCCGGTACGTGCAGAGCATCGACGCGGACGAGATCACCCGCGACGTCCTGGCCCGCTGGACCGACGTCCTCGAGAGGCTGGCCGAGGACCCCATGCAGCTCAACCGCGAGCTGGACTGGGTGATCAAGCGCGATCTCCTGAACCGCTTCATGGAGAAGAACCGACTGTCCTGGCGGGATCCCAAGATCAGTCTCATCGACCTCCAGTATCACGACATCCGTCCCGACCGCGGGATCTACTACAAGCTGACCGCCAACGACATGGTGGATCGCATTACGGATGACGAGACCATCGAGCGGGCCAAGCACGTGCCCCCGCAGACGACCCGGGCGCGCCTGCGTGGCGAGTTCATCCGCCAGGCCAACCTCAAGGGGAAGGACTACCGCGTGGACTGGGTCTACCTGAAGCTCAACGACCCGGAGCGGGAAACCATCCTCTGCAAGGATCCCTTCCAGTCGCACGACGAGCGCGTGGAGCGCCTCATCCGCTCGTTCTGAGAGCGCGGCCGACTGGCCGCGGCGTCCGTGATCCCGCCGCCCACCAGGCCACGACTGCCCACCAGGCCATGACTGCCCACCAGGCCATGACTGCCCACCAGGCCATGACTATAGACACCGCAGCCACCCTATGACGCGCATGGGTCTGACCTTCCCGTTTCTGCACCACGTCCCGCTCGCCGAGTACCTTGACCTCGCGCGCGAGATGGAGTCGCGCGGCTACGACACGGCCTGGATCGGCGAGGCCGGCGGCGCCGACGCGCTCACGCCCTTGACCTTGGTCGCCGCGGCCACGTCCCGCCTGGGCATCGCCAGCGGGGTGTTGCCCTTTCAGACACGCTCTCCCGTCCTCCTCGGCCAGAGCGCGGCGGCTCTCGCCCACGTGGCCCCGGGGCGGGTGGCCCTCGGGCTCGGCGTCTCGAGCGAGACCATCGTCGGGCAGTGGCACGGGCTGCCCTTCCAGAAGCCGCTCGCCCAGCTGCGCGAGGCAGTAACCATCATCCGGGCCGTGCTGAGCGGCGAGCGCGTGACCTTCGAGGGCGAATTCTACCGGGTGCGGAATTTCCGTCTGCTCACGCCCGCGGCGAGCGCGCCCGTCCGCATCTATCTGGCCGCTCTCGGACCCCGCGCGCTCGAGCTGGCGGGGGAAGTCGCTGACGGCGTCCTCCTGAACTGGCTGGCGCCAGACAGCGTCCCCTCGGCCATGACGCACCTGCGCGCGGGGGCGGCACGGGCGGGCCGAAGCCTGGAGGGCTTCGAAATCGCCGGCTACATCCGGACCTGCGTGACGGACACTCCCGGGCCGGCGCGCGCCCATCTGGCGCGCGACATCACCGGGTACGCCATCGTCGAGGCCTACGCTCGCTTCTTCCGGCAGTCGGGGTACGAGCCCGAGATTGACGCGCTGAATGCCGCCTGGCGCGGCGGCGATCGGGCCGGCGCCGTCACGCAGCTCTCGGCGCGCGTCCTCGACGGCCTGGGGGTGGTGGGCGAGGAGGCCTTCTGTCGGGCGCGGGTGGAAGAGTTCGCGCGGGCCGGCCTCACCATGCCCGTGATCGTCCCCTTCTCGCCAGACTCCGCCCCTCTCCCCTCGCTCCTCCGCACCCTCCGCGCGCTCCGATGACACCTCACGTCAGACGGCATCCCACGACGTGAGATGACCCTCGGCAAGGCCAGATGATCGGACATCGGGCTCGGCGAACGCAGTCCCGCGCGCCCCTCGCCCGCCCTCCTCGACCCAAGCCGGGCCCACGCTCCGATCGATGAACGTTCTCGGCGTGATCCCCGCGCGGCTCGCCTCCTCGCGCCTGCCCCGCAAAGTCCTGCGCGAGATCGCCGGGCGGCCGATGGCCTGGCATGTGTGGGACCGCGCGCGCC
>Ga0184637_10001578_pt1 | contig 15266 bp, 13 predicted proteins | sample PLM3_127_b2_FD_133143 | JGI IMG/M metagenome (GOLD analysis project Ga0184637, IMG submission 133143) | Groundwater sediment microbial communities from an aquifer in East River, Colorado, USA - PLM3_127_b2 | ecosystem: Environmental > Terrestrial > Soil > Riparian zone | place: USA: East River...
GCGATCCAGCGCGTGCCCACCACGGACCGTGCCGCGGTCGGCATCCTGCTCACCATGCATGACGTGATCGACGTGATCGTGCCGCGCGGCGGCAAGGGGCTGAACGAGCGCGTCGCCGCGGAAAGCCGCATTCCCGTGCTGATGCATCTCGAAGGCAATTGCCACACCTATATCGACGGCGACGCCGATTTCGCCAAGGCGCGCGAGATCCTGGTCAACGCCAAGATGCGCCGCACCGGCGTTTGCGGCGCCACGGAAACCGTGCTGGTCGACAAACGCGCGGCATCTCTGGTGCCGGCGATCATCGATGATCTGGCCAAGGCCGGTTGCGAGATTCGCGGCGATGCCGATTTCCGCGCCGCCGATGCGCGCGTGAAGCCGGCGACCGAGGCGGATTGGAACACAGAATATCTCGATTCCATCATCGCCGCGCGCGTGGTGGACGGAATCGATGGCGCCATCGAACATATCCGCGCCCACGGCTCCAGGCACACCGAGGCGATCCTGACCGAGAACGCCGCGACGGCAGAACGCTTCCTGCGCGAGATCGATGCCGGCATCGTGCTGTGGAACGCCTCGACCCAGTTCGCCGATGGGGCCGAGTTCGGCATGGGCGCCGAGATCGGCATCTCCACCGGTAAGCTGCACGCCCGCGGCCCCGTGGGCTGCGAGCAGCTCACCAGCTACAAATACCTGGTGCGTGGCACCGGCCAGGTGCGGCCTTGATGCACGCCGGCACCCTCGCTCTCGTTCGTCACCCCGGCCTTGCGCCGGGGTCCATTTATCCGCGGCTCTTGCGGCAGCACGATGGATCCCGGCGCAAGGCCGGGATGACGGGTGGAGTAGTGGCAGTAGAGTGCGTGCCGGTCACGCACGCATGACCTCCTGACTCAGCCATACGCACGCACATGGGGGGATTGCGGCGCATTGGATTGCTGGGCGGGTCGTTCAACCCGGCGCATCAGGGCCATCGCGACATCAGTCTGGCGGCGCTGGCCTATCTCGACCTCGACGAAATCTGGTGGCTGGTTTCGCCGCAAAATCCGTTAAAGCCGGTCGCCGGCATGGCGCCCTTCGACGAGCGCCTGAAAAGCGCCCAGGCGATGGCGCGTCACCCCAGAATCCGCGTCACCGACCTCGAATCCCGCCTCGGCACCCGCTTCACCGCCGATACGCTGAAGGCCCTGGTGACGCGTTTTCCGTCATGCCGCTTCGTCTGGCTGATGGGGGCCGACAATTTGGCGCAAATCTCGTCCTGGCGCGATTGGACCAAAATCTTTCATCTCACGCCAATTGCGGTTTTCGACCGCCCTACCTATACTGTTAAGGCATTGACGGCCTTGGCGGCCCGGCGTTTCCGGCGGTCGCGGCGGCGCGAAGCAGCGCTGAAGATGCTCGCGGCAACTCCGGCACCCGCTTGGGTGTTCGTGCATCATCGGCTGAATCCGATCTCGGCGACGGCGATCCGCGCCGAGCGGGCCCGCAAGAAAGTGGGCCGGACCATATCGGGGACTTGAGGTAAACAGGCCGGCGGTGTTGCCGATGCCGCCGGGTAAGGAGGTAGGCGCCATTCCTCGCACGCGTAAGGCAGTCGCCAAGCCGACTGCGGACAAGACCCAGGATCTTCTGAAGATCGTGGAGACTTCCTTGGACGACGATAAGGCCGAAGACATCGTCGCCATCGACCTTCGAGGCAAATCATCCATCGCCGACTTCATGGTGATCGCCACCGGGCGCAACTCCCGGCAATTGGCGGCCATGGCCTCGCATCTGGACGCCAAGCTGACCAAGGCCGGAATCAAGAAGATCTCGGTCGAGGGTGCTGCCCAAGGCGACTGGGTGCTGCTCGACGGCGGCGACGTGGTGGTGCATCTGTTCCGCCCCGAAGTGCGCACCTTCTACGCGCTCGAAAAAATGTGGGGCGCGGAGATGCCGACGCCCGAGCGGCTGACCGCTGTAGGTTAGTCAGCTATTGGTTAGCCAGCTCTTGGTTAGCCGGGGCGGGTAATTTCGGCGGCCCGTTCTTCGGGCCGCGGCATGGCAGATATGCGAACGCGGCGTCTCGACGCGCCGCCGGACGGGTTGCATGATGTCGATGCGGTCGGCTGAGAGCGCCTATCGCGCCCCATAAAGCCGCCAAAAAGCCCGCCAGATATGTGGATCTCGACCGGCGCGATCGTCGCCTTCCTCGCTGCCGTGTTCTTTTCCACCAAGGCGATCTTCGTCAAGCTGACCTACCTCTATGGCGCCGATGCGATCTCGGCGCTCGCCTTGCGCATGATCATGGCCCTGCCCTTCCTGCTGGTGGCCGGTTGGTTCTCTACCCGTGGCGGCGCGCGGCCGCTGACCCGCGCCGACTGGAAGGCCGTGCTGCTGCTGGGCTTCCTCGGCTATTACCTCTCCAGCCTGCTCGATTTCCTCGGCCTGCAATACATCACCGCCTCGCTGGAGCGGCTGATCCTGTTCCTCTATCCGACCATCGTGGCGCTGATCTCCTGGGTCGTCCTCAAGAAGCCCATCGGCATGCGCGGCATCGGAGCCCTGGTGCTGTCCTATATCGGCATCTCGATCTCCTTCGTGCGCGATCTGGAGCATAGCGGCGACGCGGCGACGGTGCTGATCGGCGGCGGCTTCGTCTTCGCCTGCACCATCACCTACGCGATCTATATCGTCGGCAGCGGTGAAATGGTGGGAAGGATCGGCGCGCTGCGCTTCGGCGCCTATGCGACCGTGGTTGCTGCCATCTGCTGCGTCGCGCAGTTCCTGCTGACCCGGCCGCTCTCCGCTCTCGATCTGCCGCAACAGGTCTATTGGTACAGCCTGGCCATGGCCATCATCGCCACCGTGCTGCCGGTCATCATGACCGCGAAGGCAATCCACATGATCGGCGCGCCCAAGGTCGCCATCATCGGCGCCGTCGGCCCGATCGCCACCATCGTGCTGGCCTGGAAGTTCCTGGGCGAGCCGATCGGCTGGGAACAGCTCGTGGGCGCCGCTTTGGTGATGAGCGGCGTGCTGCTGATCAGCGTGCGGAAGAAGCCGGCCCCGGTGAAGTCCTAGCAGCTACATCAGGCGATGCGGATGTGCCGCGTGACCTGGCCGTTGCTTTCCCAATAAGTGTGCTTACCGGCGATGCGCGGGTCGTCCATGGCCGGCTGCACTTGACCCTCAGTGTCGGTAGCGCGCGAGGTGACCGTGTGTTCCCCCGGCGCGGCATCCACCCAGTCGAAGGACCAGATCTGCCAGGTGAAGGGCGAGGCCTTGGACAGTTTTTCCATTTCCGCCGCCTGCCAAGGGCCGTCATCGACTCGGATTTCGACCTTGGCGATGGAGGCACCCCAGGCGGCGCCGATGATCCGGTGGCTTCCGTCCAGCACCGTCACCTTGGCGGGCGCGGATTTGAGCAGAGCGCGGCCGACCGAGCTCTCCGCCCAGACGGTCTCGCCGTCACGGCTCTCCTCTCGGATGGTGACATAGTCGCGCGCCATGAAGCGGTTCATCAGGCGCCGGTCGCGCAGCTCGATCCGGGTCAGCCACTTGACGTTGGCGACGCCGTACCAGCCGGGCGCGATCAGCCGCAACGGGAATCCGTTGGGCGCCGGCAAGGGCGCGCCGTTCATCTCATAGCACAGCAGGTTGTTGGGATCGGTGGCGTCGGCCATCGACATGGAGCGCGCGAAATGCTGCGGCATCTTGATCTCGCGCACGGTCTCCTCGCCGGAATCGGCGCCGAAGAAGGCGACCTCGGTGGCGTCCTCGTGCGGGCCGGCCTCGGACAGGATGTCGGCAAGCGGCGTTCCCGCCCAATGCGCCGTGCCGATGCCGCCCTGGAACCAGGGGAAGCCGTGGTTGCCGGAGCATTCCACGGTGAAATCGACCTCCTGGCGCGGCCTGGCCTTCAGCTCCGCCAGGGTCAGGGTCATGGGCCGCTTGACCAGCCCCGTGATCTCCAGGCGCCAGTCCTTCTCCGCGATGACCGGGCGGTCGTAATGCGCCACGCTGAAGAACTGGTCGTTCGGGGTCAGCCAAGAATTGAAATCTTCCCATTTCAGCTGATTGGCGACCACTTGCGGCACCGGGTTCTCCGGCGGCTGATCTGCCCAAGGCAGGACCTGCTCCCCCGGCCTGGTGGGAAAATTGGGCAAGGCCTGGGCCATGCTGCAGGCCTGCAGCATGGTCAGCCCGGCCAGGGCGGCACCACCGCCGATGACGAAATCCCGCCTGCCCATGTCCCGTATGGCGATGTCCCGTGTGGCGATATCGCGGCGTCCGCCGCCGCGCAGAATGTCGCGCCGAGACATATCTGCGGTCGAAATATCCGTGCGTGAAATATCCGGCATGATGGCGTTCTCTCTGCTGGGGTTGCGAGCGTCGCGCCACGCTAACCAGCGAGATTTCGCCCCGCATCGGGAGAATTCCCTATTTTCGCGCCGGAGCCTCCCTATCTTGCGCGATAAGGCCGCGCGCCGACATGCCGGTTGCCGCGGCCCGCGCCGACGAAGTAAGCGGGCGACGCGACCGCGCCGCCCGCCTCTGTTGCATCACTTCTTGTCGTCGCCCAGCCAGCGATAGATGAAGCCGCCGACCAGCGCGCCGGCCAGCGGGGCCACCCAGAACAGCCAGAGCTGCGCCAGCGCCCAGCCGCCGACGAAAAGGGCCGGTCCGGTGCTGCGTGCCGGATTGACCGAGGTGTTGGTGACCGGGATGCTGATCAGATGGATCAAGGTCAGGGCCAGACCGATGGCGAGCGGCGCGAAGCCGGCCGGCGCCCGCTTGTCGGTCGAGCCCAGGATGACCAGCAGGAAGAAAAAGGTCATCACCAGCTCACACACCAAGGCGGCGGTCAGCGAATACCCGCCGGGCGAATGCTCGGCATAGCCGTTGGAGGCGAAGCCGCCGGAGAGCGAAAAATCCGCCTTGCCGGAGGCGATTACATAGAGCACCGCCGCGGCCACGATGCCGCCCGCCACCTGCGCCACCCAATAGGGGATGATGTCCTTGGCCGGGAAGCGACCGCCGGCCCACAGGCCCAGTGTGACCGCCGGATTGAAATGAGCGCCGGAGATGTGGCCGACACCATAGGCCATGGTGACCACGGTCAGGCCGAAGGCGAGCGAAACGCCGGTCAGGCCGATCCCGACATCCGGGAAAGCGGCGGCCAGCACCGCGCTGCCGCAGCCGCCCAACACCAGCCAGAAGGTGCCGAAGAATTCGGCGCCCAGTCGTTGCGTCGTGGACATGATGGAACCCCCGCTTGCAATGAGCGCAAGCGCAGCGGGGGCGGATCGGCCTGAAACGCCGCCCCTGATCTCACTGCGACTCGCGATCTCGAAGCTTAGGAGTCTAAGCCTTGCGCGCCAAAATTCAATGACGCGGCGGCGACGGACGATCGGAGCGCTCGATGCGATGCGTCCTCACTGCTTCCTGCCATCACTGTTTCCGAAAGGCGCCGCCGTAGGAACCGCCCGGCGCGCCGGTCGGAAACACGCCCTCGCTCAAGAACCGCTCGTGACAGCGTTTCAGCGCCTTGCGGTCGAGCGTGATTCCGAGCCCCGGACCTTCCGGCAGTTTCAGCACGCCCTTCTTGGGCGACAGCGGCCCGCCTTCGATCACGTCGTCGCCGTACCAGCGCAGGATGGTCTGGCTCGGCTCGCGCACATGCTCCATCGCCGCGGAGACCTGGAGATAAGCGGCGCTGCCGATGCCGGTCTCGCCAGCATGGAAGCGGAAGGCGACATCGAAGGTCTCGCAGGCGCGGATGAAATCGCCGGTGCGGCGGATGCCGCCGAGCTCGTTCAGGTTGGTGACGATGGCGTCCGGCGCCTTCAGCCGCGCCGCCTTGGGCAGGTCGATCAGGTGGGTGCAGAAAGAGGCGCGGGTGGCATTGCGCAGCTCCGCCATCTCCTCATAGGTTTCCACCGGGTCTTCGTAATAATGGATCACGAAGGGATCGAGGCGGCGGAAGGCCTCGCGCGCCGTCGGCACGGTCCAGGCGCCGTTGGCGTCCAGGCGCAGCATGCGGTCGCCGATGGCGGCGCGCACCTCGCGCACCATCTTCACCTCTTCATCGAGCGAGACGGTGGCGAGCTTGCCCTCGAAGCCGTTGGACTCGTGCTGCTCGATCATGTGCGCGCAATAGCGGGCGATGTCGGTCGGATTCGCCTCGCCCGGATGATCGGCGCCCGGCAGGCGATAGGAGAAATACTCGGTGAGCGCGATCTCCTGGCGTACGGCACCACCCAGCAGCAGCGCCAGCGATACGCCCTCGATGCGGCCGCGCGCGTCCCACATCGCCATCTCGATGCCGCCGAACACGCGGCGCTGCGCCAGGATATTGCCCCAGGGCGTGTAGCGCATGGCGGGCACGATGCGCCGCTCGGCGGTATGCAGATCGCGGATATCGAGGCCGATCACCTTGTCGCGCTGCCGAGCAACGTCGGCGGAACGGTCGCCGTCCGCCACTTCGCCCAGGCCGGTGATCCCAGCATCGGTATCGATTTCAACGACGGTCTTGGTGACCGAGGCCATGGCGCCGTAGCTGAAGCGATAGGGCGCCACGAACGGGATGTTGACCGGCGTCGCGCGTAGATCGGTGATTTTCAAGGTCCGCCCCCGATGGATGGGGCAGGTTAGAATTTTCCGGCTGGCCAGCGAAAGTGCGATTTTCGCCGGCGACTATTCCGCCGGCGTCGTCCCGTCGCGGCTAGCTGGCCTCGCTGCGCTCGGCGTTCGCGGCCATGCGGTTGGCCAGCGCGCGCAGGATGAAGGGCGTCGCGAAGACCAGAATCGCCAGAACCAGGAAGAAAACCGAAATCGGATGGGTGACGAACACCGACCAGTCGCCCTGGCTGATCTGCAAGGCGCGGCGGAATTGCTGTTCCGCAATCGGCCCCAGGATCAGACCGATGACGCAGGGCGCGATGGGAAAATCGTAGCGCCGCATCACGAAGCCGAGCAGGCCCAGGATATAGAGCAGCACCAGATCGACGGTGGACCGGTTCAGGCTGTAGACCCCGACGGTCGAAAAAACCAGGATGCCGCCATAAAGCAGCGGCGCCGGTATCTTGAGCAGGCGCACCCACAATCCGACCAGCGGCAGATTGAGCACCAGCAGCATCACGTTGCCGATATAGAGGCTGGCGATCAGGCCCCAGACGAGCGTGCTGGAGCCGCTGAAGAGCAGCGGGCCAGGCTGCAAGCCATATTGCTGGAAGGCGACCAGCAGGATCGCCGCCGTCGCCGAGGTCGGCAGGCCAAGGGTGAGCAGCGGCACCAGCACGCCGGCCACGGCGGCATTGTTGGCGGCCTCCGGCCCGGCGACGCCTTCAATGGCGCCTTTGCCGAACTCCTCCGGTTTCTTCGACAGCTTCTTTTCCAGGAAATAAGACAGGAAGGTCGGGATCTCCGTGCCGCCGGCCGGCAGCACGCCGAACGGAAAACCAAGCGCGGTGCCGCGCAGCCACGGCTTCCACGAGCGCCTCCATTCCTCGCGCGTCATCCAGAGCGAGCCCTTGACCGCGCTGATCTCGGAATCCCGAAGCTCCGGGCGAGAGGCGATATACATGGCCTCACCCACCGCGAACAGGCCGACCGCGACCACGACGATGTCGATGCCGTCCAGCAAAGCGGGGATGCCGAAGTAGAGCCGCGTCTGGCCGGTCAGCACGTCGATGCCGACCAGGCCGATGACCAGGCCCAGGATCAGGCTGGCGATGCCGCGCACCATGGAGCTGCCGAGCAAGGCGGAGGCCGCGGTGAAGGCGAAAACCATCAGCGCGAAATACTCCGCCGGGCCGAAACGCAGCGCCAGCTTCACGAAGACCGGCGCCAGGAAGGTGAGCAGCACGGTGCCGATGGTGCCGGCGATGAAGGAGCCGATGGCGGCGGTCGCCAGCGCCGCGGCGCCGCGCCCCTGGCGCGCCATCTTGTTGCCTTCGAGTGCTGTAATGATCGAGCCGGATTCGCCCGGCGTGTTGAGCAGGATCGAGGTGGTCGAGGAGCCGTACATGGCGCCGTAATAGAGGCCGGCGAACATGATGAAGGCGCCGGTCGCGTCCAGCTTGGCCGTCACCGGCAGCAGCAGCGCGATGGTCAGCGCCGGACCGATGCCGGGCAGGATGCCGATAAGCGTCCCAAGCGTCACGCCGAGCAGCGACCACATCAGATTGGTCAGGGTCAGCGCCGTGGCGAAGCCCGCCATCAAATTGTCGAGCGCATCCATGCCTAGATCACCGACTTCAGGATGCCGGGCGGCAGCTGCAGGTTCAAAAGCCGCGTGAACACCAGATAGGTCGCCAGCGACAGCAGGATGGCGATGATGGCGTCGCGCAGCGGCTTGCGGCTGCGGAAGCCCCAGGCGACGGCGAAGAACAGGATCGCGGCGGAGAGCACGAAGCCCAGCGGTTCGAGCAGAAAGACCTGTGCCAGCAGGCCGACCGAGATGCCGATGACGCCGCCCCAGTCCGACCGGTCCGAGTCCGCACGGATGGAATCGGGCTTGCCGGTCGCCGTCTGCCACAGGAAATAGAGACCGGCGGCCACCAGCACCACGATGGACAGATAGGGGAATATCTGCGGGCCGTAACTCGCGTAGTTCGGCGGCACCTGCATGCGCGCCATATCGAAGCCGATCACCGCGGCAAGCGCAATGAGTCCAAGGCCGACGAAAAAGCCGGCCTTGGACCTTGCGCCAGATGCGCGCATCGCTATGGTCTCACGCGCGTCGACCTACTGAGCGAGGCCGACCGTCTTCAGGATCTCGGTGACGCGCGTATTCTCGAGCGCGACCAGATTGGTGAAGTCATCGCCCGGCAGATAGAGGTCGGTCCACTTCTTCTCGGCCAGCTTGGCCTTCCAGGCGTCGCTCTTCACCGCCGCGTCGACGACCTTCAGCAGCTCGGCCTTCTGCGCGTCATCGAGGCCCGGAGGTGCCACGACCGCGCGCCAGTTCGCCAGCTCAACGCCGATGCCTTGTTCCTTCAGGGTCGGCACGTCGATGCCGGCAACCCGCTCGGGCGCCGAGATTGCCAGCGCGCGCAGCTCGCCCGAGACGATCTGGCCTTCCCATTCGCTGTAGCCGCTGATGCCCGCGGTCACGTGGCCGCCCATGATCGCCGCCAGCGCCTCGCCGCCGCCGGAGAAGGGCACGTAATTGAGCTTGGTCAGATCGGCGTCCGCCGCCTTGGCGATCAGGCCGGCCAGGATGTGGTCGGTGCCGCCGGCGGAACCGCCGCCCCACGATACGGAACCCGTATCCGCCTTCAGCTTGGCCACCAGGTCGGCCAGAGTCTTCAACTCGGACGCCGCCGGCACGACGATGACTTCATATTCGCCGGTCAGGCGCGCGATCGGCGTGACCTGCTCGAGCGTGGCCGGCGATTTGTTGGTGATGATGGCGCCGACCATGACCAGGCCGTTGACCATCAGGACGTTGCCGTTGCCCTTTTCCTTGTCGACAAGCTGCGCCAGGCCGACGGTGCCGCCGGCGCCGGGGACATTCTCAACCGTGACGGTCTTGGCGAGGCCGCCGGCATTGATCACTTCCTCAAGCGCGCGCGCGGTCTGGTCCCAGCCGCCGCCCGGGGCCGCCGGGGCGATGATCCTGAGATCGTCGACGGCGAAGGCAGGCGAGACAGCGCTGACGCCGCCCAACAGGATCGCGACGGCGAACGAAGAGGTGATGAGATTTCGTCTGTTCATGGTTTCCTCCCAAAAAGTCCCAGAAAATCCTGAACCGTCTTGATGCGGCTCTGATCCTGCCCTTGGCAGGCGGTGACGGCGTTTATAGACTGGGAAGCTGTCACCAAGCTGTCGCCCAAGCTGTTCGCCCTGGCGGGACCATGCGCATTCTGGTCGTCGAAGATACCGCAGACGTCGGCGAGGCGATAGTGGCCAGCCTCGAGCGCATGGGTCATGCGGTCGACTGGCAGCAATCGGGCCGCGGCGCCGAAGACGCTTTGGCAGTGCAGCAATATGGCCTTGTGGTGCTCGACATCATGCTGCCCGATATCGACGGTTTCCAGGTGCTCAACACCATCCGCTCGCGCCGCCTCGGCATGCCGGTCCTGGTGCTGACCGCGCGTTCCCAGGTCGACGACCGGGTGGGGGCGCTGGATCTGGGCGCCGATGATTACCTGGTGAAACCGTTCGATTTCCGCGAATTCGAGGCCCGCGCGCGGGCTTTGCTGCGGCGCGGCCAGGGCGCCAATGTCAGCCGCCTGTCGGTGGGCGACATCGTGCTGGACCAAGTGGCGCGCAGCGTCACCGCCGCCGGTGCGCCGGTCGATCTCACGCGCCGCGAGATCGCCTTGCTCGAGGTCCTCATGTCGCACCCGCGCCGCGTCTTCAGCAAGGCGGAACTGCTCGATCAGTTGTTCTCCTTCGACAGCGAGGCCGGCCCCAACGCCATCGAGCTTTATGTGGCGCGGCTGCGGCGCAAGCTGCAGGGCGCCCAGGCCGAGATCCGCACCTTGCGCGGCATGGGCTATCAGATCGCCGCCCCGAACACCGCCCCAAATACTGGCGATGAGTGAGCGCCGCACCTCGCTCTATTGGCGCCTGATCGGGTCGCTGTCGATCGCGCTCACGCTCGGCTCCACCATGCTCGCCATCGCCGCCTACAATTACGCGCAGACCGCGGCCGACGACGCCTATGACCGGCTGCTGATCGGCGCGGCGCGGCAGATCGCCGAGACCATCACGGCGGATAATGGCCGGCTGATCGTCGATGTGCCGCTGTCTGCGCTGGAGACGCTTTCCATCTCGCGCAGCGACCGGGTCTATTACCGGGTCACCGGACCGGACGGCGCCGCCATCACCGGCTATGACGATCTGCCGATGCCGCCGGCGGTCGATAGGCCGAGCGAGGCGCCGGCAGTGAGCGACGCGCGTTTCAAAGGCTCGGACATCCGCACCGCCTCGGTGAAGCGCTACGTCTCCGAGGCCGGCATCAATGGCTGGGTGGTGACGACGGTCGGCCAGACGCGCGAGGCGCGCAATGCGCTGAGCGCGGATCTGACCTGGAAGGCGGCGCTGCTGGTCATCGCCATGAGCCTCATCGCGCTGGCGGGCATCATGTTCACGGTGCGGCGCGCGCTGAAGCCGCTGCTCCATGTCGAAGCGGCGCTGATCGGCCGCGATCCGAACAATTTGACGCCGCTCAACGTCGAAGCGCCGGCCGAGATCGCCGAGCTGGTCGACGTCATCAACCGCTTCATGCAGCGTTTGTCCGATCGCTTCAACGTCATGCAGAAATATATCGCGGATTCGGCGCATCAATTGCGCACACCGCTGACCGCGCTCGCCGCCCAGGTGGAGCTGCTGGCCAACGAGCCGAAGCCGGCGGCGCAGAAGGGCTATATCGCCCGCGTGCGCGAACGCACCGCCGAACTGGGCCGCTTGACCAACCAGCTCTTGAGCCACGCCATGGTGATCCATCGCGCGCAGGCGGTGGCGAGCGATCAGGTCGATCTCGGCGCCATCGTGCGCCAGGCGGTGGCGGATGCCATCCCGGTGTCGCTGGGCCGCGATATCGCGGTGCGCCAGGAAATCGCGCCAGAGCCGGTCATCATCCGCGGCGATGCGGTCAGTCTGCGCGAGGCGATCCGCAATGTGGTGGAAAATGCGGTGCATCACGGCGCCGACGAAGGACTGTGGGTGCGGGTGACGCGGAGCGGCGATGGCGCGCTGGCGGAAATCCATGACGACGGCCCCGGCATTCCGGAAGCGGACTGGCAACAGGCGCGCGAGCGTTTCTATCGCGGGCGCACCAGCGCCATCGGTTCCGGGCTGGGCCTCGCCATCGCCGCCGACGTTGCACAAAGCCACAATGCCGAGATGAGCTTCGAACGGCCCACGACCGGCGGTTTTACCGTGCGGTTCAGGTTTCCGGCCTTGGATGCGCGCGCATGAGATTCGTCCTTTGCTGTCTGCCAATGGTGCTGATGCCGGCCCTGGCGCAGGCGCGCGACGCCTATCATTTCCCGGCGCCCGGCGGCGAGCAGCAGAGCGTCGCCATCGAGGCCTCGGTCGATATCAGCGCCATGGAGCCTCTGATCCGCGATTTCCAGGCACTGGAGCCGACCATCACCGTCGATTTCGCCGATTCACTCACCAACGACGTCTTCGCCGCCGCCTCCGCCGCCTGCGATGCGGAAATGACCTTTGCCGATCTCTTCATCACGTCGTCGTCGAACCATGTGGTGAAGCTGGTCAATGACGGCTGCGCGCTGCGCTACGAATCCAATGCGGTGCGGTCGCTGCCGGAATGGGCCAACTGGCGCAACGAGGCGATCGGCTTCAGCTTCGAGCCGGCGGTCATCGTCTATAACAAGAACCTGGTGCCGGAAGCCGACATTCCGCGCTCGCACGGCGATCTGATCGAGCTGATGCGCGCCAAGCCGGAAATCTATGACGGCAGGATCGGCACCTATGACATCGACCAGTCGGGCATCGGTTTCCTGTTCGCCTTCTTCGACGCCGAGCAATCCTCCACCTTCGGCCGCCTGCTCGAAGGGCTGGGCCGCGCCCGCGCCGTGCTGCGCTGCTGCACCGGAGAGATCCTGACCGAGATCGAGCAGGGACGCGTGCTGATCGGCTACAACCTACTCGGCTCCTACGCCTATGGCCGCATGGCGGCGGGAGCGCCCATCGGCATCGTGCTGCCCTCCGACTACACCTTGGTGCTGAGCCGTGCCGCGATGATCCCGGCGCGCGCGGCCGATCCGGAGGCGGGGCGCATGTTCCTCGACTATCTGATTTCAGCCCGCGGCCAGCGCGTGGCGGCGGAGCAGAGCTTCTTCTTCGCCTTCGACCGCCCGCCGCCCAAGGATGTCGTCTCCGCCCATGGCGGCGAGGATACGAGCTTCTACCGCCCCATCACCATCGGCCCATCCCTGCTCGCCACCCTCGATCGCGCCAAGCGCGAGCGGTTCCTGGCCGAATGGGACGCGGCCATGGGGCGGGGATAATTCCTTCAAATCGCGTTAAAAGCGGCCTATTCGCCCGGAAATCCACAGGTTGACGGGCGTCAGCCGGCCGACTAGCCTCACTCTCATGGCTACGCATCTCCATCAGCGCATTGACGCGCGAATTATCGGCCGGGCGCCCGTTGGGCTCCCGGAAGCCGAGATTCGCCTGTTCGATGCCCCCTTGGAGAGTGCGTGCCATGTCCGTATCCGACGCTAGTCGATCCCTCACCCGAAGTTCGCTCGCCCCCGCCGCGCGCGCCGCGGCCGATACCCATTGCTTCGCCGTCCGCGCCGAAGTCACGCCGGGCATGATGTCCCGGGTGCTGGAGCTGTTCGCCAAGCGCAATTTGGTGCCGACCCGCTGGCACAGCGACGTGATCGTCGCCCCGGTCCGCGACGGCGGGGCCACGACCCTGCAGATCGACCTGCAGATGGAAGGCATCGAAGCCGACCTCGCCGCCTATATCGCCCGCTGCCTGCGCCAGATCTATGGCGTGGAAAGCGTGCTGACCTCGACCAAGGCGGGGTGAGCCGCCCGCTCATCCTCGTCATTGCCGGGCTTGACCCGGCAATCCAAGTTTGGACCCCCCGGTCAAGCCCGGGGGTGACGAATGGGAGATGCAGCGGGACTGCTTGCCTCACCGAATCCCCTGGAATTTCCCGCGAAAATCCCTACATTCCCGGCGACTTTCGAGACCTGAGGCCCTAGACCCCAAGCATGCCCACCAACCTAGAGAAAGAGGTCGCCCGGCGGCGGACCTTCGCGATCATCGCGCACCCCGACGCCGGCAAGACCACCTTGACCGAGAAGCTGCTGCTGTTCGGCGGCGCCATCCAGATGGCGGGCGCCGTGAAGGCGCGCGGCGAGCAACGGCGCGCGCGGTCGGACTGGATGAAGGTGGAGCGCGAGCGCGGCATTTCGGTTACCGCCTCGGTCATGACCTTCGATTATGCGGGGTGCACTTTCAACCTGCTGGATACGCCGGGCCACGAGGATTTCAGCGAGGACACCTACCGCACGCTGACCGCCGTCGACAGCGCGGTCATGGTGATCGACGCCGCCAAGGGTATCGAGAGCCAGACCCGCAAGCTGTTCGAGGCCTGCCGCCTGCGCGACGTGCCGATCATCACCTTCGTCAACAAGCTGGACCGCGAGGGCCGCGAGCCGCTCGACCTGCTCTCCGAAATCCAGGAAACGCTGGCGCTGGACGTGACGCCCGCCTCCTGGCCGATCGGCATGGGCCGGATCTTCAAGGGCTGCTTCGACCTGATCAACGACCGGCTGGTGCTGATGCAACGCGGCGGGACCCAGGCCGAAGGCATCGAGATCAAGGGGCTGGACGAGGCCAAGCTGCGGGCGCATCTGCCGGAAGACGCGGTGGCGCAGCTGCGCCACGACGTGGAGATGGCGCGCGGCCTGCTGCCCCCCCTGGACGTGGAATCCTACCGCGAAGGCCATCTGAGCCCGGTCTATTTCGGCTCGGCGGTGAATAATTTCGGCGTCGCGGAACTGCTGAACGGCCTCACCAAATACGCGCCGCCGCCGCGGCCGCAGCCGACCCTGACCCGCAAGGTCGAACCGACCGAGGACAAGGTGACGGGCTTCGTCTTCAAGATCCAGGCCAACATGGATCCGAAGCATCGCGACCGCATTGCCTTCGTGCGGTTGTGCTCCGGCGATTTCAAGCGCGGCATGAAGCTCACGCATGTGCGCTCCGGCAAGCAGCTCAACCTCCACAATCCGGTGCTGTTCCTGGCGCAGGATCGCGAGCTGGCGGAAGAGGCCTTCCCGGGCGATATCATCGGCGTGCCCAATCATGGCAACCTGCGGATCGGCGACACGCTGACCGAAGGCGAGGCGCTGCAGTTCATCGGCATCCCATCCTTCGCGCCGGAGCATCTGCAGACGGTGCGCCCCGAGGACCCCTTGCGCGCCAAGCATCTGGGCAAGGCGCTGGAGCAACTGGCGGAGGAAGGTGTCGCGCGCGTGTTCCGGCCGCTGGTCGGCACCGACTGGATCGTCGGCGTGGTCGGCGCCCTGCAATTCGAGATCCTGGCCGATCGCATCCGCACCGAATATAACGTGCCGGTGCGCTTCGAGCCCTCCAGCCTGCATACCGCGCGCTGGATCGAGGCCGACCAGCCGGCGGAGCTGAAGAGCTTCCTGGACGAGACCCGCGCCTCGATCGCCGAGGACCACAATGGTGACCCGGTCTTTCTCGCGCGAAATGCCTGGCACCTGGACCGGGCGCAGCAGGACCACCCGAAGCTCAAGTTCCTGAAAGTCAAGGAACAGCC
>Ga0184637_10001581_pt1 | contig 15256 bp, 13 predicted proteins | sample PLM3_127_b2_FD_133143 | JGI IMG/M metagenome (GOLD analysis project Ga0184637, IMG submission 133143) | Groundwater sediment microbial communities from an aquifer in East River, Colorado, USA - PLM3_127_b2 | ecosystem: Environmental > Terrestrial > Soil > Riparian zone | place: USA: East River...
GCCGATGGAAGCGATCGCGTCACGGTCGGAGGCAAGGACCGCCACGTGATCGGTTATCTCAAGGGCTTCCTGTTCAGCGCGGAGCGAGCGGTGACTCAGGTGAGCGCTCTATCGGGCGGCGAGCGCAATCGAGTCATTCTGGCCCGTCTCTTCGCCCGCCCGTCGAACCTCCTGGTGCTCGACGAGCCGACCAACGACCTGGACCTGGAGACTCTGGAAGTGCTCGAAGAACAGCTCGTCGAGTACGAAGGCACGCTCCTCGTCGTCAGCCACGACCGCGCGTTTCTCGACAACGTGGTCACCAGCACGCTGGTGTTCGAGGAAGGCGGCGCCGTCAATCGATATCCCGGCGGCTACGGCGACTGGCTGCGAAAGGGGAAAGCCCTCTCCGTCAAAGACGACCCCGGTGGATCCAACGCCCGCAAACTCGCGAAAGCGTCGTCGCCCGAAGCCAAGACCGTCGAGCGGCCGGGGAAGCTCGGCTACAAGCTGAAGCTCGAGCTCGACGCCCTTCCGGAGAAAATCGAGGCCCTGGAGACGAAGGTCGCGGCCCTCGAGGCGCGCGCCGCGGCCCCCGATTTCTATGCACAGCCTTTCGCGGAGGTCGAGCCGGTGCTGAATGAGATTGCTTCCACCAAGCGGACTCTCGAGGAGACCCTCGAGAGGTGGATGGAGCTCGAGGGCATGCGCGATTGACTTTGGCGGTATCGGCGCTTAGGTTTCGACAATGGACCATCCATCACACGGCGGGACTTTCTCAACGGCGCTCGCATCGCCGTTGCGGGCTCGATCCTGGCGCCCGAGCTGAGCGCGGCTCTCGAGGCCCTCACCGCGGCCGATCTCGCAGCAAGACGCGGGCTACTATCCGCCGGCTCTCACCGGCATGCGCGGAAGCCACGATGGATCGTTCGAGGTCGCGCACCGGCTCCGCGACGAGAAGCGATGGACCGGTGCCGCGACCGGGTCCGGAGAGACTTACGATCTAGTGGTCGTCGGAGCCGGTCTCAGCGGCCTCGCGGCGGCGTTCCAGTTCCGCAAGGCGGTGGGCACGGGCGTGAGGATTCTCATCCTCGACAACCACGACGACTTCGGGGTCACGCCAAGCGCAACGAGTTCCGGCACGGCGATCGGCTTCTCATCGGCTATGGCGGGACCGAGCAAATCTACCCCGGTCCTTCGGCCTTTGGGAAAGACGCCCGGGCGCTCCTCGCGGAAATCGGTATCGACACCGATCGCTTCTACACCGCGTTCGACCGCCGGGTGCAGCGCTGCTTCTGGCTCTTCGACCCCAACGAACCGCACGGGCGTCTCTCGTCCGGCGAGTTGCATGACGGCTGCCAGAATTCCCAGTGCCCGGAGCGTCCCATCCGAGACGCTGACTGCATAGAATCGCCACGGGTGGCTTGCCCCCTTGACCTCTTGTCGAAACTCGAGGGTTTCGCGAGGACCCAGGCTCACGCGGTCCACATCGACGATCGTGGGCACGATATGCGTCAGGTACTGACTGATTCGGTTCATGATCTCGGGCCTGTCACTACGGAGCCGTGAGATAACGCTCGCGATATTGCCGCCATCCCGATGAAGCAGCTCGCCGGCATCGGGACTCTGAAGTTCCTTCATCGCGTCCGGATTCAGGTTGTAGAAGCCCATCGCGACAAGCCCATCGTAGACTTCACGGTATGCTGGCAATCCCGCCGCTGTAACGAGGTACAGGCGGTCCCTCGTCGAGGGCGGCGCCGCACCTTCTGAAAACTCGACCACCTCCCCCTCAACCGCGGTGTAGGACGCAATCGGCTGCCCGGACGCCGAGTCGATCCTCAAACGCTCGCGCTTGACCGCAAAGCCGCCTTTGGGCCGTGCCGCGATCTCGAATCCATAGGTTGCATGCCGCGAATCTTCGAGCGCAATATCCAGATCAACGGCAAAGTTGCGGGGATGACCGGTGCTTCGCCGTCGAACCGAATCGATCCCTCCTCTGAACTTCATCGCGTGATCCAGAGACGTCTGCAACCCGTCCGTGACGAATCGCAACGCATCCAGGAAGTTGCTCTTCCCGGCCCCGTTCCTGCCAACGAGGACAGTGAGGTCACGGAGTACAACGTCGCACTTGCCGATGCTCTTGTAGTTTCGGATCCGAACCCGGCGAATGAACGGAGTGCGAGCGGTGGGTGCGGGAGTCGAGGCCACGGCCGCCGATCCCGGGTCGCTGGCTCCGTTCTTCTCGCTCATAACGCCAAGAATAGAAGATGCCCAAAGCGGTAGCAACATGGGATCCAGTGCTTCATTTTCTCGTGAGATAAGATAGCTCCTCGCGAACGAGGTATGAATGAAGTCGCGGTGAAGGAGGCGCCTCTGGCGGACGCCCTCGACGCCAGAAATCCTCTGTCCCGCCGGCGCCGCAGCTGGGTGACCGTCGGACTCCTTCTCGGGATCTTTCTCGCTGCCGTCGAGCAGACGGTGGTGGCGACCGCCATGCCCACGCTGGTCGCGAGCCTCGGGGGCCTCAATATTTATAGCTGGGTCTTTTCGGTCTATCTCCTGACCTCGACGGTGAGCGTTCCTCTTTGGGGGCGGCTCTCCGACATCTACGGCCGAAAGCCGTACTACATCGCGAGCATCGGGCTCTTCCTCGCAGGGTCGGTCCTCGCGGGTCTGGCGCCATCGATGTCCTTCCTGATCTTCGCCCGCGCGGTGCAGGGTCTCGGCGCTGGCGGAGTGTTTCCCGTCGGCTCGACTATCCTCAGCGACATCTACTCGCTCGAGGACCGCGCCCGGATTCAGGGTGTGTTCAGCGCCGTCTGGGGCGTCGCCAGCATGGTCGGCCCGCTCGCGGGAGGAATCATCACCGACCTCCTGTCTTGGCGATGGGTTTTCATCGTCAACGTCCCCTTCGGGCTCGCCGCGACCTACGTCATCCAGCGCGCGCTGACCGAGCCCCCGCGCGAGAGGCCCGAGCACACCATCGACGTCGGCGGCGTCCTCACTCTTTCCGCTTCGGTCACGCTTCTCCTCGTGGCCCTCATCGAGATCGGCGACGGCGTCCGGAGCGCGGAAGTCGCGCTCCTCCTCCTCGGCTCGGCCGCGATGTGCTTCGTCTTCCTCCGGCTCGAGCGGAAGGCGAAAGAACCGCTTCTCCCCATGGCGCTCTTCCGGAACCGGGTCTTCACCGTCTCGAGCGCTCTCGGCTTTTTCACCGGGATGGGTATGTTCGGAGCCATCTCCTTCGTTCCGCTCTTCGTCCAGGGAGTTCTCTTCGGCTCGGCCACTCGCGCGGGGTCAGCCCTGACGCCTCTGATGCTCACCTGGGTGGCGCTATCGGTCGTGAGCGGCTGGCTCATCCTCCGGGCCGGGTACCGTCCACTGGTGATCCTGGGGAGCCTCGTCTTCGCTCTCGGTTTCGTCGGGCTCGCGAACCTCGACGACGATTCGTCCTATCGCGCGGTCTGGCTCGCGATGGGGGTCCTCGGCGTGGGGCTGGGGTTTACCATGGTCACCATGCTCCTTGCCGTCCAGAACTCCGTCACCAAGACGCTGGTCGCGACCGCCACCTCGGCGTCGATTTTCTTTCGCACCATCGGCGGCACGGTCGGAGTCGCCCTGATGGGAGCGGTCCTGACCCATCAGGTCACAGCCCAAAGCCGCTCGACCTCGGACCCGGTGCTCATCGAGCTCGCGTCGAGGCCGGACGCGATCGTGCAGGAAGCGACCCGGGCCAGCATGTCCCCCGACGCCCTCGAGTGGCTCCGGAACGCCCTCGCCGGCGGCATCCATTCTGCTTTCGTGGTGGGCATCGCCATCGCCGTCGTCGCTTTCTTCGTCTCGCTCTGGTTTCCGCCCGGCTCGGCGCGGGAGCTGGCGGAGAGACGTGAGCATGCAGGCTCGGTATCACGCGGCCTCTGAGCGCGAATCCTGCTAAGATCGCGCCACAGGAGGGTATTCCCATCCCCGTTTCCACTCGTAAGGAGCGTTCCGCTTTCGTACCCGTCGACCGGGTGACGGACTCTTCGAGGGAAAGCCTCCAAGATCGGATCGCCGTCGAGGAGCCGCTCGAGATTCGCCTGAACGGAAAGAGCGTCGCGGTGGTGATGCGGAGCCCGGGCAACGACGAGGCGCTCGCCTGCGGTTTTCTCCTCACCGAGGGACTCCTGAAGGGAAAGGCCGAGCTCGAATCGGTTGGCCGCCGGCGCCATCCGCGGAAATCCGACTTTGGAAACGTCGTCGAGGTGGTCTCGACCGACGGCTCGGCCCTCGCGAAGCGTGGCTGGCAGCGGAACTTCGTGTCCGCCTCGAGCTGCGGCCTCTGCGGAAAGCTCACTATCGAGTCGGTTCGCCTGGAGGCGCCCCCGATTCGGGACGACGACTTGAAGGTCTCGCCCGCGATCCTCTACGGCCTCGTCGACAAGATGCGAGCGGGACAGGCGGGCTTCGACGAAACGGGCGGCATCCATGCCGCGGGACTCTTCGACCGCGAAGGCAACCTCCTCATCCTGCGAGAGGACATCGGCCGCCACAACGCGGTGGACAAGGTGGTGGGAACGGCGCTTCTCGCGGATAGTCTTCCGCTCTCGGGGAAGATCCTCGTGGTGAGCGGGCGCTCGAGCTTCGAGATCGTGCAGAAGGCGCTGATGGCCCGGATCCCCTTCGTCGCCGCGGTCTCGGCAGCCTCGAGCCTCGCCGTCGAGCTCGCGGAAAGCTCCCGCATGGCGCTCGTCGGCTTTCTTCGGGGGAACTCTATGAACGTCTACTGCGGCGCCGAGCGGATCGCCTGAGACCGTGACTGCAACGGGCGAGTATGCGGCGCGCGGCGACTACCACCGCCACCTCGATCCGCATTGGAGCTACGCCCCGATCTACGTCCGGAAGCTCCGTTGGGTGGATGAAGCGCTCGAGAAGATCCCGAAGACGGCGAGGATCCTCGACGTCGGGGCGGGCGAAGGCGCCCTCGTCGAGCGCTACCGCGGGCGCGGATGGGACATCCTGGGAGTGGACTCGGCCTACGAGTCCCCGAGCGTCAGGCGGGCCGATCTTCTCGCGCTCCCGTTCGACTCCGGCTCCTTCGATCACGCGCTCTGCCTCGACGTGCTCGAGCACGTCGGCCTCCTGGATCAGCCGCGAGCGTTGCGCGAAATCGCAAGGGTCCTGAAGCCCGGTGGAGGCCTTCTCTTGAGCGTTCCCAATCTGGCGCACCTCCACTCCAGAATCCGCTTCCTCCTCTCGGGAAAGCTCACCCGGACCTCGGCGGTCGAACGCCATCCGGGCGATCGACCCCTCGGCGAGTACCTCGAGCTACTCAAGAGCGGCGGATTCGAGGTGACGCGGCGCTCGGGGATCTTCGCCACCCTTCCCTTCGCGTTTCGCGCCGTCAACCGCAGTCCGCAAAAGCTCGGATGGCTGGTGTCGGTCGCGGACGCGCTCGTGCCCTTTCCGGGTCTGAGGTTTCTCGCCACCATCGAGGCCCGGAAGAGACCCGAAGATCGTCCGTGAGCCGGAGCCGGGTCGAGACCTTCGGCGCTCTCGGCCTCGCGATCGTCCTCGCTTCCCTTCTTCGAATCTCGGGCCTCGACTACGGCATTCCCCACCCGACGATTCGACCGGACGAGGAGCGCCTCGTGGGAAGGGCCCAGACCATCTTCGCGACGGGAAACTGGCACCCGGGAAGCTTCTTTTATCCGAGTCTCCCCTTCTATCTCGACGCTCTCGCGCTCCACGCGTACTACGGAACGGGAAAGCTCCTGGGGCGCTACGAGGAGCCGTGGGATTTTCTGTTCGACATCGCGGTGAAACGGCCCGGTCTCCACTACCGCATCTCCCGCGCCGTCAGCGCCGCCGCCGGTGTCGCGACGATCCTCGCGACCTACGCGCTTTCTCTCGCCGCCTACGGGCGGCCGAGGGCGGCGCTTCTCGCCTCGTTCTCGCTCGCGGTCTGTCACGTCCACGTGCGCGACTCTCATTTCGCCACCGTGGACGTGCTCGCGACACTCTTCGTGACGCTGTCCCTCGTCTACGCCTGCCGAGCGTCGGAAGCCACGGCCGCACGCAACTTCGTTCTCGCCGGCATCCTCGCCGGCCTCGCGATTTCTACGAAATACAACGTGGGGCTGGTGGTGATTCCGATTGGAGTCGCCGCCCTCTACCGAGGACGCGAAGGTCTTTCCCGGCTCGCTCTCGCGGCCGCGGCCTCGATCGCCGCCTTCGCCCTTACCTCTCCCTACGTGCTGCTGCGATTCGGCGGGTTTCGGAGCAACATGAGCTTTCTCGAAGATTACCTCTACCGCTCGGGAGATCTCGCGCTCTGGGACCATTTGAAGCTGACGTTTCCCTACGGGCTCGGGTGGCCTCTCTACGTCGCCTCGGCCCTCGGCCTCGCGCGCGCGCTCGTCCGGCGGCGCGCCGCGGACGTCGTTCTGCTCTCGTTCGCCATTCCGTTCCTGGTACTGATCTCGTCGGTGCGCATCACGTTTCCTCGATACGTCGTCCCCCTCGTTCCGCTCCTTCTGGTCTTCGCCGCGGATCTCGTGGCGTCTCTTCTGGACCGCATCCCGTTTGCGAGAGTGCGTTCGGTCTCGAGCGCCGTCGCCGCGCTCGTCCTCCTCGCGCTCCCCCTTCGCGACTCGTTGGCCTTCAATCGGATCGCGGCCCGCGAGGACACGCGCCTCCAGGCCGCCTCGTTCGTCGCCGAGAACTTTCAGCCGCAGACGCGCCTCCTCGTGTGCCGCGGCTATGGAGCGCCCGCGATCAACGAAGACCGAAGGCGGCCTCCGGCGTTCGTGGTCGAAGAGCGGGATTGTCTCGCGGATGCCCCTCTCCCGCCGGACGCGGGCTACCTCGTCACCCACGAGCACCGGGAGCTCCCGTTCTCGAGAATCCATCCCTCGCTTTCGCTTTTCCTCGAGGAGCACGGACAGAGAATCGCCAGCTTCGATCCTTATAGGCCCTATAGCGGGCGGGGCGACGAGCCAGTCTTCTACCGTTCCGATGCGTTCTACATCCCTTTCGCGAAGCTCGACGCCGTCGAGAGGGGCGGACCCATGGTCCGTATCTGGAAGCTTCAGCCGCGGCGGTAGAACGCGGCGATGGCGGATAACACTATCGACTGCTGCTCGTCCGTGAGCGACGGGTACATGGGAAGGGCGAGGCTCTCCTCGGCCGCTCGCTCCGCGACGGGAAAGTCTCCCCTCACGTAGCCGAGATCGCGAAAACACGGCTGGAGGTGGAGGGGTACGGGATAGTAAATCCCGGTCCCGATCCCTTCCTCCGCGAGATGAGCTCGGAGCTCCTGGCGCTCTCGAGCCCGAATCACGTACTGGTGGTAGACGTGGTCGGAGGGAGCTTTCGGCGTTCTTACGTTACCCTCCTCCACCATTTCGCTCTCCGCGAAAAGAGCGTCGTAGCACCGCGCCCGCTCGCGCCTCTTGCGGGTCCACTCGTCGAGGTACCGGAGCTTTACCGAGAGCGCCGCCGCCTGGACGGCGTCCATTCGGAAGTTTCCTCCAACGATCTCGTGAAGGTAGTCGCGCGACTCGCCGTGCGTCCGGAGCCGCTTCAGGGTTTCCCAGAGTCCTTCCTCGCGGGTCGTGACCATCCCCGCGTCTCCGATGGCCCCGAGGTTCTTGCTGGGATAGAAAGAGAAGGCCCCGATGTTTCCCATGCTTCCGGCGCGTCTCCCCTCCGGGTCGCGGGCGCCGATGGCCTGCGCGGCGTCCTCGACGACGACCAGGCCCCGTTCCTCCGCGAGCGCCAGTATCGGGGCCATCTCCGCGCACTGACCGTAGAGATGCACCGGCACGATGACGCGCGAGCGTTCCGTCAGTTTCTCTTCGACCCGCGCCGGGTCGAGGTTGAAGCTCTCCTCCTCGATGTCGGCGAACACCGGTTTCGCTCCGAGGCGCGAAACGACACCCGCGGTGGCGAAGAAGGAAAAGGCGCTGGTGACGACCTCGTCGCCGGGCCCGATGCCGTAGGCCATCAGGCTCACAAGGAGAGCGTCGGTGCCCGAGGACATGCCGAGGGCGAACGGGACTTCGCAGTAGGCGGCGATGCCCTCCTCGAGCTTTGCCACTTCCTCTCCGAGGATGAAGTTCTGGCGATCGAGGCAGCCGGCGATTCCCTCGAGGATCTCCTCGCGGATGGGGCGGTGAAGGGAGCCGAGATCGACGAGCGGAACGCGCCAGGTCATCGTCATGGAAACTGGTTGATTCTATCTCGTTTGGCCGGGTTTGAACGACGGCGGGACGTGTCTTAACATACGCGCCATGCGAACCATCATCACCATGCCCGCCTACAAGGCGGCTCGAACGCTCGAGAGGACCTATCGGGAGATCCCCGAAGGCTCCTACGACCAGGTTCTGGTGGTCGACGACGCGAGTCCCGACGGCACGGTCGACGTGGCGCGCTCGCTCGGTCTTCCCGTCCGCCGGCACGAAGTCAATCGCGGCTACGGCGGAAACCAGAAGACCTGCTACGACTGGGCCCTCTCCGAGGGAGCGGACGTCGTGGTGCTTCTCCACCCCGACTTCCAGTACACGCCCCACCGGGTCCCGGCGCTCATCGAACCGATCCGGCAGGGACGCTGCGATTTCGCCTTCGGCTCGCGCTTCAAAGACGGCGGAGACCCTCTGGGCGGAGGCATGCCCCTCTATCGATACGTCGGGAACAAGCTCACGACCGGCATCGAGAATCATTTTCTGAGGACGTCCTTCAGCGAGCTCCACAGCGGGATGAAAGCCTACTCGCGCCGATTCCTCGAGCTCATCGGATACCGTGGGTTCTCGGACAAATTCGTGTTCGACTCCGAGATGGTCATCCAGGCGGTGCTCCTCGGCTTCCGCATCGAGGAGGTGGCGATTCCCACCCGCTACGCCGAGGATTCCTCTTCCGTCGACGTCTTCAGCTCCTTTCGCTACATCTTCGAGACCCTCGGCGCGCTGCACCGCGGGCTCCGCGATCGAGATCGCCTGACGCGGGAGCGTCTCGAACGAGAAAATGCCCCCAGTCTCTGAAGTCCCTGAGGTCTCGGAAGCGCCCTCTTGCCTGTTGTGCGGGGAGCGAACGCGTCTCCTCTATCCGTCGAACGTGCCCCGGAACACCCCCATCGCCAAGGGCGAGCTCGCGTGCACGTCTCCGTATCTCGCCATCCACGACGATATCTACGTCTGCCGCGACTGCGGGCTCGCCCGCTCGAGGCCTCCCCTCGATCTCGGGGAGATCGAAGACCTCTATCGCGACGTGGAAGACCCCGAGTACTTCGCTTCCGAGATCGAGCGGCGCGACTCGTTCCGGGCGGCGCTCGCCCGGCTCGGCTCTCCGGGCCCTCGGGGAAAGCTTCTGGAGATCGGCTCCTCCGTCGGGCTGTTCCTGGACGAGGCGCGCCGGGCCGGCTGGGACGCGTACGGCGTCGAGCCCTCGCACTGGGCGGCGGAATCAGCCAGGGCTCGAGGTCTATCGGTCTTCAACGGGACGCTCGAGGAGTTCGTTGCCGAAGGAGGACCGTTCGACGTCGTGGTCTCCTGGGACGTCTTTGAGCACCTCGAGGATCCGGTGGCCGCCCTGAAGCGCGCCTACGAGCTTCTGAGACCCGGCGGGCTCTTCGTCTTCACCACCGTCAACCTCGGCGGGCTGGGCCGAAAGCTCTTTCGCGGCCGATGGCCATGGTTCATGAGGATGCACCTCCACTATTTCACCCGGGAGAGTCTTACCCGGATGGTTCGAGGCTCGGGATTCGAAGTGCTTTCGACGTCGACGGAAGCGAAGACCCTGAAGCTCGGTTACGTCCTCGACCGGGCGCGCGGTTTTCTCGGACCTTTGGCCTCCCTCGCTCGCGCTCTCGCGTCCACGTTCGGTGTCGCCGACCGGCCCGTTCGGATCGACCTCGGAGACATCCTTCTAGTCGAAGCGAGAAAGCCGGAAACCGCGCGCCCGTGAGCCCCGTCAAGGTCATCCTCTTGACGCCGCTTCCGCCGGCGCCGACCGGCATCGCCGACTACAGCGCGCTCCTGCTCCGCGAGCTTTCCGCGAGGGCCCCGGAGCTCGCGATCGAGACCGTCGCGACGCGCGAAGAGGCGGAAAGCTTCCGCGCGCCGAAGGATCCACACGTTTTCTTGTACCAGGTGGGCAACAGCCCCCATCACGATTTCCTCTATCCCACGCTCTTCCGAAACCCAGGCGTCCTCGTCCTTCACGATCTCGTGCTCCATCACGCGCGGCTCTTCTCCCATCTCGAGAGCCCGGAGGTCCGAGCGTACCGCGAGGACATCGGGGATTTGTCGAAGCGGGAGAGCGCCCGGGTCCGCCTCGAGGAGTACCGCTCCGAGGCGCGGGAAGCCTATCCCGAGGCCGGGGACGATCTCGCCGAGATCGCGCTTCGCATCGGGGGCGGCCGGCTCCTCTATGCCTATCCTCTCTACGAGCACCTGGTCCGGAGAAGCCGCCTCACGCTCGTCCACAGCGACACCGCCCGAGACGAGGTCCATACGACCTGTCCCGGCGCCGACGTGAGGCGGGTGCGCATGGGAGTTCCCCTTCCTTCGATCGTCTCTCGCGACGAGGCGCGTCGAAGGCTCGGTCTCCCGCAAGACGATCTCATCCTCGCTTCTTTCGGGCTCGTGACTCCGGAGAAGCGCATCCCGACTTCGATTCGCGCGCTCGCGCGGCTCAAAGCCGCCGGTGTCCGCGCGACCTACCTCCTGGTCGGGGCCCCGGTCGCGCACTACGATCCGCTTCGAGAAGCGCGGGAGCTCGGGGTCGGAGGGAACGTGCGCCTCCTGGGCCGTCTCCCGGAGGAAGAGTTCCGCCTCTACGCGTTCGCTTCCGACCTCTGCCTCAACCTTCGGTATCCCTCCGCGGGCGAGACCTCGGCGACGCTCCTCGGCCTTCTCGCCTGTGGAAGGCCGGTGGTGATCACCGATCAGATCCACGTCCGCGACCTTCCCGACACGGTCGTCGCCCGCTCGGCCCTCGAGGGCGACGAGGACGGCCTCTATTGCGACCTCATGGATCTGATCCGCGCCGAGAGGCGAAGGCGGGAGCTCGGGGAAGCGGCCCGAAGGTACGCGGAGAGCGAGGCGAGCCCCGAGGTGATGGCGAAGGACTACCTGGCCGCTCTCGAGGCGGTAGGTGACCTATAATTCGGCACACAGCACAGAAGCCATGCTGACACTCATCGAGGCGCTCAACTTTCGCTGTCTCAATTATGTACGACAGCCCCTCGGAAGCTTTCACGTCCTGGTAGGGCCCAATGCAAGCGGCAAGACGACGTTCCTCGACGTTGTAGCGCTTCTCGGGGAGCTGGTGTCCGAGGGGCTTACGGAAGCAATCGAGGGGCGCACCCATAACTTTCACGACCTCGTATGGCGCCGAAGCGGCGACAGCTTCGAGCTTGCTATCGAGGCACGCATCCCGGACGACCGTCGCCGATCTCTATCGGAGACGACGTTCGACCGAGTTCGCTACGAGGTCAAGCTCGGGCTCGAGACGGAGTCTGGAGAAATCTCGATTCTGTCGGAGAAAGCTTTGTTGAAGGCAGCACCGGTGGACAAGGCAAGGCAGATCGACCTGTTTCCAGCCCCGCCTCAGGTACCGGAAACGATCCAGGCGGCCAGCAAAGGCGCCAAGATCGTCGTGAACAAAGTTCGTGACGGGAACGATAACTTCTATGACGAGACCGGGGGAAAGTGGAACCCCGCTTTCAAGCTTGGTCCTCGACGGAGTGCGTTAGCCAATCTTCCGGAAGACGAATCCAAATTCCCGGTCTGTACCTGGCTCAAGGGATTTCTCGTCACAGGCGTGCAGAGGTTCGTCCTCAATAGCCTGCTGCTTCGCAAAGCCAGTCCGCCCGGACAAATGCGAGGATTCAAGTCGGACGGCTCCAACCTTCCTTGGGTTGCCGCGGATCTTCAACGGCGCGCACCCGAGCGATTCGCGGATTGGGTGGCTCATCTGGGGACCGCGCTGCCAGACCTAGAGAGCATCCGAATCGTCGAGAGGGAGGATGACAAACACCGGTACCTCGTTCTGGGCTACCGTGGCGGTCTGGAAGTGCCGTCCTGGATGGCATCCGACGGTACCCTTCGACTGCTCGCCCTCACTCTACCGGCTTACCTGAACGGCTTGGAAGGCATCTACCTTATCGAGGAGCCGGAGAACGGAATTCATCCGAGAGCCGTCGAGACGATGTTCCAATCGCTCTCGTCTGTGTACGGCAGTCAGGTGCTTTTGGCGACGCACTCACCGGTGATCCTCAGCGTTGCCGACCCGAAAGATGTCCTCTGCTTCGCCAAGTCTCCTGAAGGAGCGACGGATATCGTGACGGGCGAAAACCATCCCGCGCTCCGAGCATGGCACGGCGAAACCAACCTCGGCGTACTGTTCGCCAGTGGAGTGCTCGGCTGAACGCGTGAGTATGGAGAAGGACCTCGTCGTCCTGGTTGCCGATAAGAACATCGAGTTCACGATTCGCGGCATACTCACCCGATACAAGGCCTTAGGAATGCGTTCCATCTCGGAGGATATCTTCGTTCATCCTGAGCGGGACTCCGGCTGTTTCGCGAGGGGCGAGGAATTCTTGCGACCGTTTTCAAAGCGCTACGCGCATGCGCTTGTCATGCTCGATCGCGACGGCAGTGGACGTGACTCAACGGGGCGAGAGGTTCTCGAAGGCGACCTCGAAAGACGGTTGGCACAGTCGGGCTGGGAAGGACGTGCTGTCGCGGTGATCATCCAGCCCGAGCTCGAAGCGTGGATTTGGGGAGACTCGCCGCATATCGATGACGTGCTGGGATGGAGGGGACGATCACCGGGTCTCCGAACCTGGTTGGCGAGTGCAGGCTTCGTCAAGTCTAGCGGGGTCAAGCCCGATGACCCAAAGAAGGCGCTGGGCGCAGCTTTGCGACTTGCTTCAAAGCCGCGGTCGTCCGCGCTCTTCTCCCATCTGGCACAGAAGGTCTCATTGACCAGGTGCACCGATCCGGCGTTCTTGAAATTGAGGTCTACCCTCCACGGAATGGTTTCCGTCCTGAGACATGCAGGGCGGACTGACCTATAATGACCCGATGTACAAGAAAGGGCTGCGGAAGCTCAAGAACCGATTCACCCGGGCGCGGCGGGAGTGGCGCACGGGGAAGCTTCTTCGGGCCGGCGACGGCGTCGCTGACCGGCTTCCGCACTTCGTGGTCTACGAGCCGACGCTCCTCTGTAACCTCCACTGCAGCTTCTGCTACGTCGCCGACATCCTGAACCCCGAGGACTGGCGGCAGAAGGAGCTCACGATCCCTGAGCTCGACCGGATCTTCGGCCAGGGCGGAGTCCCCTCGTTCAACCTCACCGGCGGGGAGCCGTTCGTGCGGAAGAACCTCCTCGAGATCTTCGACCTCTTCCGGCAGAAGGGAATGCGCTGCGACTATATCACCACCAACGGCACCGTCATCAAGGAAGACCGCGCGGACGCGCTCGCCGAGCTCGTGGCGTCGGGATTCCTCCGGCACATCAGCGTCTCCATCGACGGGCCTCCGGAATTTCACGATGAGGTTCGCGGCCAGAAGGGAGCCTTTCGGAAATCCGCGGACAACATCCTCATGCTGCGCGCGGCTTTCGCAAAGAAAAACGTGGCGCTTCCCGTCTCCATCAACACCACGCTGACCGCGGGAAACCTCCACCTCCTCAAACAGGTGGTCGACGAGGCGGAGAAGCTCGACGTCGATCTCATCGGGTTGAACCAGCTCATGTTCGCGACCCGGAAGGAAGTCGCGGAGACGCTCGCTCTCATCGGCGAGACGGACCCCTCGGTCATCAGCACCTACGTCATCGACGATCCGGGAATCAACCCGCAGGAGGTCCCGAAAGTCCTTCGCGAAGCCGTGGACTACGCCGACTCCAACGGGATCACTATCAACTGGCGGCCGGCGCAGAGCTACGATCATCTGGTCGACTACTACACGCCCGACCGCCCTCTCGAGGGCCGCTGCTTCTATCCGTTCTTCGGCGGCCGGGTCACCTACGACGGGAAGGTTCAGTTCTGCCCTTTCATCCGCGTCGAGATCGGGGATCTGAGAGAAAAGAGCCTCGAGGAGGTCTGGAATGCGCCGCGGTACGTGGAGCTTCGGCAGAAGCTCCTGCATCACGGGATTTTTCCCGTGTGCCGTCGCTGCTGCAAGGTGGAGCTTAGCTCGAGATCGCCCGCGGAGCGCGAAGCCGAACCGGCGGCGGTCTCGGCCTGAAGAGACGCTGCCGCTTCCTTGCGGCTCGTGGGGAGCGGCCGGTATAATCCGGTCATGAACCGCAAGAAAATCAAGTTCGTGGCCGGAAGCGCGGTCATCCTCGGGGCGGTGATGGCCCTCGCCATTTCCAGCTTCGACGAGACCAAGGCGTATTACCAGACGGTTCCCGAGCTCAGAGCGATGGGCGCCCGCGCCGAGGGGCGCCGCGTCCGGGTCGCGGGCAACGTGGTCCCGGGGACCATCGTCCGGCGGGAAGAGGGATTGGTGACGTTCGACATCGACTACGAAGGCGCAGGGCTTTCGGTGCGTTACGTCGGGCGGGCGCCTCTTCCCGACACACTCGTGGATCGCGCTCAAGCCGTCGCCGAGGGAACCCTGAAGCCGGACGGGAGCTTCGAGGCCACTCTGGTGCAGGCGAAATGCGCCTCGAAGTACGAGTCGGCTTACGAGGAGGGCAAGACCGCCCCTAAAGCCGAGTAGCTCGAGCCGTTCGAGCCAGAAGGAGCCATCGATGCATCACCTCGGCAACTTCGCCTTGATGGCGATCCTCGTTTTCGCCGCCTATGCGGTCCTGGCCTCGCTCCTCGGGGTCTGGAAGAAGAGCTCCCGGCTCACCGAAAGCGCCGAGCGCGCCCTTCTCGCTTGTACCGCGCTCTCGACCACCGCCTGCTTCTCCCTGGTGGCGCTCCTGCTCCGGAGCGACTTCCGCTTCGAGTACGTAGCGAGCTACTCGAACCGGGATCTTCCTCTCCCCTACAAAGTCGCCTCGCTCTGGGCGGGAAACGACGGCTCGCTCCTCTTCTGGGCGTGGCTCCTCCTGCTCTTCAGCGGAATCGTCGTCGCCACCAACCGCACCAAGAACCGCGAGCTCATGCCCTACGTGGTCGCGACCCTGGGAGGGATCGCGCTCTTTTTCACCTTCGTGAATTTCTGGGTCTGCAACCCCTTCGAGCAGCTCGGCGTCATGACCGCGGAGGGGCCGCAGTCCTGGGCTCCCGCGGACGGCCGCGGACTGAATCCGCTTCTGCAGCATCCGATCATGGCGA
>Ga0184637_10001582_pt1 | contig 15254 bp, 16 predicted proteins | sample PLM3_127_b2_FD_133143 | JGI IMG/M metagenome (GOLD analysis project Ga0184637, IMG submission 133143) | Groundwater sediment microbial communities from an aquifer in East River, Colorado, USA - PLM3_127_b2 | ecosystem: Environmental > Terrestrial > Soil > Riparian zone | place: USA: East River...
GGATACCGACCTCACTCGCCGCAAGACAGGAGACCACCTTTACGGTGTCTGGTACAACAACGGGACCTACACCAGCGAGATGCGCTAGCGGGGGTTCCCGCTGGGACACTGGATGGGGACTGATGCGATTGATTTGTTCGTGCGCACCACCCGGTATCTGACCGAGAACCTGCAACTCGGCGTGCATCTCGATTTCTCGCAGCGTGACCGAGGCAAGCCGGTCCATGAGACGAAACGTGAGTCATCCGTTGACCTCACATGGTGGGTGTCAAGGAAGATGCAGTTCACGGTGGGGTACACGTACCAGCGGCTCAAGAATCCGGGACAAATCACCAGCATCGATCCGTTCACCGAGACGTTTACTCCGAACGTCACCGCCAACAATAACTTTCTCTGGACCTCGCTGGTCGTGGAGTTTTGAAGGCCGTAAGGCGTGAGGCGTCAGGGGTGAGGCGAGCCGCTAACCGTATGGCGGGAGGGGTGAGGCGTCAAGCGTGAGGTAGGATGGAAAGCGTGAGGCAGAATTGGAATGGAGAAGCCGCATAAGAAATTGGATGTATGGAACCAATCAGTAAATCTAGTCACGACAATCTATCAGACCACAAATCAGTTCCCGAAAGAGGAGCGGTATGGTCTGACAGATCAAATTCGTAGGGCAGCTGTGAGCATCCCAAGCAATATCGCTGAAGGAGCTGCACGGCAAACCAGGAAAGAGTTCATTAATTACCTACATATGGCCCAAGGCTCTTTGAGCGAACTTGATACTCAGATGGAGTGCGCTAAGAGACTCGGATACCTCAGAGATGGCAATTGGCGGAAGCTCGATGACGACCTTGAACGGATTGACAAAATGCTCAGCGGTCTCATCCGTAAACTAAGACGTGAAACGTGAGGGGTAAAGCGTGAGGCGTGAAACGTGAGGCGTTCGAAATCAGAAATCCGAAACCCCTTACCCCTTACGCCTAACGCCTAACGAGTTGTGAACCTGAGAGCCCCTTACACCTAACGCCTCACGAGAACATCCTTGACGTTCTAATGCCTTTAGACTGGAAGGGAGATCCCAGTGCGGTACTGTTATTATAAAGCCCTTGTCTGGGGCCTTTGCTTTCTGATCGCAGGTCCTCCCCCTCTTCTCGCGCAGACATTGGGGAGCACCGGTGCTCCACCATTAGGTTTGTCGCAGGGAGCCATTCCAGGGGGCAATGTGCTCGCGCCTGGCCAACCTATCATCACGAACCCGACGGCGCTCCAGCCTTTGGTTGCAGCGCCGACTCCTTGTCCCGCCCCCGCGGCGACGGCTCAAACGGCGGAACAAAGCACCCAAACCTTGAACGAGTTCTGGCCGATGGATGCGTCCAGCCTTCTGCCTTCCTCGGTCGAGCAACGGATGCGGCAGGAACGACAAGAGAAGCAGGAACGACAAGAAAGACAAGAGAAGACTGACTTGCAACAGTCCGGGCCAGCCTCACCCGATACCACCGTGACTCTGTCCGGCCCCGCGCAACGAGCGGTGCAGGCGGCAGCCGAGCAGAAGCCGAGGCCGCGGGAACGTGAAACCACGAAAGATTTTTCTATAGAGGAGGCTTTTGCCCAGTTCTCCGTGCTCCAGGGGATCAAGAGCCGGCTGAAGCAGTTTGGCTACGACTTCTTCGATACGCAAGTGTCCGGCTTTGCAGCCGTGAGCGATGTACCGGTCGGACCTGATTATGTCATCGGTCCGCAAGATTCCCTGGCCGTCCATGTGTGGAATGTGCCTGATCAGACCTTCAATCGAAGCTATATCGTGATGGTCGAACGGGATGGGATGATGGTCATTCCTCAAGTTGGGGCGATTCCTGTGGGCGGTCTCACGTTCTCCCAAGCCGAACGGGTCATCCGCACTCGGTTGAGTACGCTGTTGAAGCGCTTCGAGGTGTATGTCTCGATGGCGCGGTTGCGCACCATGAAGGTCTACGTGGTTGGGGAGGTGGTTCGCCCCGGCGCGTACGAAGTGAGCGCGCTCGCGACGGTGTCGAATGCGGTCTATGCGGCCTGCGGACCGGCCAAGTCCGGCTCCTTGCGGCAGGTCAAGGTGGTGCGGGACGGGCAGCTCCTGGCCGAACTGGATTTCTATGACTTCCTCCTGATGGGCAATCGGAGCCAGGATCGCCGGCTGCAGGGGGGGGATGTTATCGTCGTGCCGCCGCTTGGGCCGGTTGCGGCCATCAGCGGCGCGGTGAAGCGGCCGGCGATCTATGAGCTGAAGCCGGGCTCGCGATTGACCGACCTGCTGCATCTTGCCAGCGGCCTCAGTCCCGTGGCCGATCAGCAACGCTGTCATATTTTTCGCCTGGAGCCCGGACAGGGCCGGGTGATGACGGATGTGGATCTGCCGGCCATCCTCGCGGCTCGCGCCGACGGAAAGCCACAGTCGGCTGAAACGGGATCCAATCCGGTGATCCAGGATGGGGACTATGTGCGAATTGGTTCGCTCCCGACCCAGGTAACGAATGTGGTCAGTCTGGCCGGTGCGGTCAAGAGCCCGGGGCCTTATGAGTACCGATCCGGCATGCGCGTGCACGATCTTCTGAACCCGCAACAGCTCACCATTGATGCGTACATGGATCGGGCGGAGCTTATTCGGACGGATCCGGTCACGTATCAGACGAAGGTGATCCAGTTCAGCCCCAAAGCCCTGTTTGAGGGCAATAAGGATGAAGACCATGCCCTCCAGCGTCTCGATCAAATCGTCGTGGCCACCCAGATGCGGCCTCCCAATCTGGTGGTTGTGGAGGGCGAGCTCAAACGGCCGGGCTATTTCACGATCGAGGCCTCTGAACGTCTGAGCTCAGTGCTGAAGCGGGCCGGCGGGTTCACCGCCAACGCCTTTCCGCCTGGCATCGTTCTCGTGCGGGAATCGGTGAGGCAGAAACAGCAAGCCGAGCTCGAACGCTTCATCGCAGGTGAGCGCCAACGCCTCACCGCCGAAACAGCAGCCGTGACGGCCGGAGCAACCGCTCTTCCGGGAATGGCCGCCGCCGGCCAGGGGGCGGGGCAACAGGTGCTGGCGCTACGTTTGCAGCAATTGGAAGCGATTGCCTCGCGCGTGGAGTTAGGCCGCGTGGTGGTGCGCATGGAGTCGATTGAACAACTCGAGGGAACGGAGGATGATGTGCGGTTGGAAGCGCGCGATCGCATCATGATTCCGCAGCCCCCCCAGACCGTGAGCATCATCGGCTCGATCAAGAATCCCAGCACGGTCGTCTATCGTGCCGGGCTCGGCCTGGACGACTACCTGCGGCAAGCCGGCGGCCTTACCGAGGATGCCAACAAGAAAGAGATGTATGTGATGCGGGCCAATGGTTCGACCGACTCCGCCTACGTTCGGATCAAAGATATGCAGCCGGGGGATACGATCGTCGTCCCTCAGAAAATCGAAGCCAAGACTCCACAGCTCGCCCTGTGGCAGAACGTGGCCAGTATCCTCGGCAGCGTGATGCTGGGAGTGGCGGCTATCTCGATCATCGGGCGGTAGCGCGTTGATAGCGTCCTTCGCGTCGGTTGCGTCATGGCGTCGTCGCGTTGCTCGCGTCTTTCGCGAAGGACGCAAATGACGCGATAGACGCTACAGACGCAACGACGCGGTAGCGCGACACTAGGGTCTAACCGTGCGGCGTCTATTGCGTCATAGCGCACGAGGTCCTCGAGTCAGCGGTTCTGCTGACAGAATAGCGTGAAAGTCTCGCGATTCGAAGGCCTGGACGTCTGGCAACGCGCAAGGCAACTAACCCGTGTTGTGTACGGGATTACGGGAGGTACTCGATTCTGGAAGGACGGGAATCTCAAAGACCAGATGCGACGAGCCAGCGTATCAATCATGGCCAATATAGCGGAGGGGTTTTCCAGAAGAGGAGACAAGGAGTTTGGGCAGTTCTTGTTCATCGCGAAGGGTTCGGCTTCAGAGCTTCAAAGCCACGCCTACATCGCTCTGGATCAGGGGTACGTCGAAAAGACGGACTTCGAAGTGTTGTATGAGAACCTTGACCACATCGCCCGCATGCTCTCAAAACTCATCAAGCATCTTTCCGCGCACAGGACGCAATAGACGCTGCACTCAACGACGCAACCGACGCATCGGACGCGATAGACGCAACTGACGCAATCGACGCTAGACACGCAATAGACGCAATGGACGCAATGACGCAACAGACGCGGGCACCTGAAGACGAGGTGAATCTTCTGGACTACTGGCGCGTGATCGTCAAGCGCCGGAAGGTGATCAGCCTGCTGTGCCTATCGGCGGTGCTGATCGCGCTGGTGGTAAGCCTGATGATGCCGAAGATCTACGAGTCCACCTCGACCCTTCTTCCGCAGCTCGAATCTAATGAGGCGGGAGGACTTGGCGCGCTACTCACCGCGACAGGAGCCGGGAGTGCGGCCCAAAGCCTCGGCATCTCATTACCGGGAGCGCCTGCGACGCCGACGGATCTCTTTGTGGCGATGTTGAAGTCGCGGATCATGGCCGATGAGCTGATCAAGAAGTTTAACCTGATTGAGCTGTATGAAGCCAAAACCATGCAAGATGCTAGAAAGGCGCTGGAAAACAACACCAGGATTACCGTGTCAAAGGAGAAGGTGATCAAGCTCACGGTCGAGGCCAAGAGTCCTCAACTGGCTGCCGACATCACGAACTTCTACGTCTCTAATCTCGATCATCTCAACCGGACCATGAGCGTGAGCAAAGCCGGCAAGAACCGAGCGTTTATTGAGCGACGACTCGTCGAGACCCAGGTCAACTTGGTGAAGGCGGAAGAAGCGCTCAAGGATTTCCAGACCCAAAATAAGACCGTTGCGGTGGAGGCCCAATCAAAGGCCATGATCGAGGCCGCCGCTATGATCCAAGGGCAAATCACGGCGCAGGAGGTGCAGCTCCAGGTCATGAGCAGCTACCTCTCGCCGGACAATCCAGAACTGGCACGGGTTCGGTCCGCGATCGGAGAATTGCGAAAGCAACTCTACCTGTTGGAGTCCGGCAGGGGCGGCAAGGGGATGCTGCCCGGAGACCGGCTGCATCCGGCCATGGTCACGGTGCCTACCTTGGCCTTGGAGTATGGGCGCCGCCTACGGGAGCTCAAGGTGCAGGAGACCCTCTATACTCTCCTGACTTCCCAGTATGAACAGGCCAAGCTGACGGAGGCGCGCGATACGCCGACGGTGCAAGTGCTCGATCCGGCCGTCCCGGCAGAAAAGAAGAGCAAGCCTCATATCGGCCTGAACATGGTCATCAGCGGGGTCTTGGCCTTGTTTGTGGGGATCTTTCTCGCCTTTTTCCTGGAATATCTAGAACGGATACGAGGCCAACGGGCTGGGACAGGGATCAGCACTGTGGACGCAGGGTGACCAACTGCTCTAGCGATTCAATTGCCAATCCTTCCAGGCTCGGGGCCACTAGGTGCGCTTCTGTGAGCTGATGAGGCGGGTAGGTTGTGGTCAGCGCTAACACGCGTATTCCCGCTTTCAGCGCCGAGCGGATGCCGGCCAGCGAGTCTTCAATGGCGAGGCATTCTTCCGCCTTGATCAGGGGAGGCCTTGGCTCAACGCCGTTAACCAGCTTGAGCGCCAGCTCATAGATGGCCGGGTCCGGCTTCCCGATCATGGTATCTTCCGCTGAGACGATCACCGCAAAATCCTTCTCGATGGGGGTATCCCGCAGCGCAAAGTCGATTTGCTCCCGCCTTCCTCCCGAAGCGATTGCCAGCCTGTAACGCTGGCCCGCCCGCTTCACGAACTCCACCACACCCGGAAATAGCTGCGGCTTGTGCACGGCCGTGTAGTCTCTGAACAGGACGGCCTTGCGATCCAGTATGTTCTGCCAGCGTACGGGATCACTGGCGCCAGTCACGGATTTCAGAAGCGCGGCAGCGCAGTTGCGTTCGTCCATACCCAGGTAGGCCCCATAGTAATCCTCTTTCGTCAGGGCGAGGCCGTCTTCCTGCAGGGCTTGCTGGAAGGTCAGAAAGTGCGGAGTCTCATCGTCGGCGATCACGCCGTTGAAGTCGAAGATGATGGCGCGAAGCCTGGTCACCTCCATAACCGTCCTCCCTAACGATCCTTCCTGACAGGCCCTCACCTTACCTGACACAGCTCAGAGGAACAAGACGACACAGCTTGCTCGCGTTGCTCCCCTGAGGTATCCTGCCGCCGAGGATCCTACTCACATTGCTCCCTCGACCGCCCCTTCTCGCCTCTGCGCGGGAACGAAGGGTCGGGTGATGATGTTTCGAGGAGACCGTGGCTGATTACGATGTGCTGAGCGAACTGCTGGTGATCTTTGCGGTTTCGATCGCCGTGGTGTTCCTGTTCCAGAAGCTGCGCTTACCCTCGATCGCAGGTTTCTTGGTGGCCGGCGCGCTGATCGGGCCCTACGGACTCAACTTGGTCTCGGACCTGCAGCAGGTTCAGGTGCTGGCCGAGATCGGTGTGGTGCTGCTCCTGTTCACGATCGGGGTTGAGTTCTCCCTGGCACACCTGACGGCAGCGCGCGGCCTCCTTCTGGTCGGCGGTCCGCTCCAGGTCGGCGGCGTCCTGTTGCTGGTCATACTCGCAGGGAGGCTGGCCGGACTTCCCTATGGCCAGGCGATCTTTTGGGGCTTTCTGCTGTCCCTGAGCAGTACTGCAATCGTGCTCAAGGTATTGACGGACCGCGGTGAGAGTGATTCGGTCCATGGTCGCTCTACGATCGGCATCCTGATTTTCCAGGACTTGGCGGTCGTGCCGATGATGCTGGTGACCCCCCTCCTGGCAGGCCAGGCCGGGGACGCGATGCAGGAGCTGCTCCTGGCGCTGGCGAAATCGGCCGGGCTTGTTGCAGTGATCGTCGCAGCGGCCTGGTTCCTGGTGCCCAGGCTCCTGGAACATATCGTGAGGAGCCGCAGTCGCGAGCTCTTTCTTCTGACAATCATCGTGCTCTGCCTCGGCATCGCGTGGCTGACGTCGCTCGCAGGGCTCTCGCTCGCGATCGGGGCGTTCATCGCCGGTCTGGTCATCTCTGAATCCGAGTACAGCCACCAGGCGCTCGCCGAGGTGTTGCCGTTTCGGGTTAGTTTCAACAGTCTCTTCTTCGTGTCGATCGGGATGTTGATGGATGTCCGAGTGCTATTGGCGCATCCACTCCTTGTGATGACACTTGTCGGCGCAGTCTTCGTCAGCAAGTTCATCACGGCGGCTAGGCCGCTAGTCGCGATCGGGTATCCTCCGCGCTCGGCGGTACTGGCCGGGGTCGCTCTGGCGCAAGTCGGAGAGTTCAGCTTTATCTTGGCCCAAGAGGGGCAACAAGCCGGACTGCTAGCCGGGGACCCCTACCAGGTGTTTCTGGCAGTCTCCGTCCTGACAATGGCGGTGACTCCATTTCTCATGCAGTGGGCCCCCAAGGTGGCGAGGCGGGCCGAAGCCTTTCAGCGGCTGAATCGCTGGTTCCAAGGCAGGACGATGGCTCACGTGGCCCAAGTTGAGTCGCCCCATCTCCGGATGAAGGACCACGTCATCGTGGTGGGCTATGGCCTGAACGGTCGCAACCTGGCCCGAGTCCTCGAGGAAACGGAAATTCCCTATGTGGTCCTTGATTTGGATGGAGATACCGTGCGGCGCGAATCGCGGAATGGCGTGCCTATTTACTATGGCGATGCCACGAATCCGAATGTGCTTCGCCGTATGCGGATCGAGGATGCTCGCGTGCTCGTCCTTGCGATGTCGGATCCCTTTGCCGCTCGGCGCGCGGTGCAGATCGCCCGCGGCCTGAACCCCAGGCTCCACATCGTGGTGAGAACCAGATATCTCAAGGAAATGGAAGATCTGCACCAATTAGGGGCGGATGATGTGGTGCCGGAGGAGTTTGAGACCTCTATCGAGATCTTTGCGCTCGTCCTCCGGACCTATAACATGCCACAAGAGCTGATCGTCCAGAAGGCGGAGCAGGTCCGACGGGAAGGGTATGCGCTCCTCCGGCGCAGCGCGCTGCCGGAGCTGGCCCATCACCTCCGAGGCGGAACCTTGGCAGATGTGGAGGTGGAAACCTGCCGGATCGAGGAAGACTCGCCGGCGGTGGGCAAGACGCTGGAGCAACTCTCGATCCGACCGAGGGCGGGCGCCTCGGTTATTGCCCTGACGCGCGGTGGAGTGACCGAATCCAACCCGTCTCAAAATGTACGGTTGGAGGTGGGCGATGTGGTGGTCTTGTTGGGCGCCCGCGAGCAGATCCGCCGGGCCATCGGGCTGTTGGCTGATACCAAGACGGACTGAGCCTGCGCTTCAAGGTTGTTGACCGGTCATCAGCTCATAGGCCTCTCGGAGCGAGCCGACTTCAATCACCGTCATATTGTACTGCCTGCCTAGTTCGTAGAGGTCCCACTCCAACGTGCGCGCCTCGCCTTTGGGCACAAGCAGGGTGTGCATCTTGGCAAGGGCTGCGCCTTCGAGTTTGCCCCGCAGGTTGCCAACCTCACGGATGCGGCCATCGGCGGTAATGACCCCAGTCAACGCCACGTCGGAACGGATCGTGGCGCCGCGCCAGGCAGCCATGACCCCGACAGCTACGGCGCTGCTCGCGCTCGCGCCTTCGGTAAGGCTGCTGTAGGAGCGGTTCTTGATGGTCACCGTCCAGTTTCGCTGATCTTCGCCAAGCGCCCCCGCTGCCGCGGCGACTGCTGTTCGGACTCCCTGTTTCCAGTCCTTGCCCACGACAGATCCACCTCCGAATGCGATCTCGCTGAACAAGATCGTGGGGCCACGACGGTCTGGATCTAGGTCGAGCTGAATCGCGATGTAATGCACGGCTCCGATCTCTTTGCCTCCAATGAAGCTGACGGCGAGCGCCGGCACAGTCGCGAACCGGTGAGGCTCGGCAAGGCTGGTAGACCAGGAACAGAACGGAGGCATAGCCATGACCATCAAGAGGGCCAGTGCAAACCTCCGGTGGACAGAGCGCTTCATATCAACGCTTCTGCGACTTCCCGCGGACAAACCTTCCTTCACGTCCTCCACCGAAGCGTGACTGGCCCCGGCAGCGGATGTTCCATCGGCCGTCCGCTCTGGCTGGCTGCGAGGTGCGCGGCTTTTAATTTGTAATACCATTTCGCGGGCGTGTCGGCGCCATCCAGCAACATCAATGGAGGCTTATAACGGAGCCCGAGCGCTTGACGGTCCATGATGCGCTTGTCCTGGTTCAGAAAGAGGCGGGCGAAAAACCGGAACAGTGTCTTCGAAAAAGGCACCCAGCGAAAACAGTTCCAGGCTGCACAGAAGTCCATCCGGCATTCATGTTCCGTGATAGGCGTGACGATGGTCCTCATGGAGACCCAATAGGGGCCACACTGGACCAACTCGGGCCGTAGGTTGGGCAAGACAAAGTCGATGGTGGTTGTGAGCTTATCGCCGTAAGCCTTCAGCAACCTGTAGGGGCCACTATTTCGCGAAGGAGTATGAGTTGTCATCCGGAACCCGCCAGGGATCGGTTCAAAATTTTTGGTTTTCTCGTGGATGCTTTTCGGAGTCCGCCACCACAGGCTTTGATGGACGAAAGCGCCATGGGCCGGATCCACCAGCCCCACAACGCCGTCGTCAATGGCACAGCGCAGCGTGGTGGAAACATGGATTAAGCGGTAGTGATCCGAGGGAAGCGGTAGGTGCGGCACCTCGGGCAGGGTGGGATTTTTTTCGTGGCCATCGGGCAGGTACACCCAAATATAGCCGTCTTGCTCTGCACATGGATAGGTGGTCACTCCGATCTTTTCAGTCTGAAGCGTCGCTCCATCAACCAGCGCGGGGATATGGCGACATCGCCCGCTCATGTCGAACTGCCAGCCATGATAGGAGCATTCCAGGCGATCGCCATCGAACCGTCCGAATGAGAGGGGCATCCCTCGGTGCGGGCAAATATCGCGAAAGGCAAAGGTACGCTTTTGGGAATCCCGGCAAATCGCCAGCGGCATTCCCAGGAGGAGCTGGGCTTTCACGGTTCCAGGTCTGATTTCCGAGGCCAACATGGCAGGATACCAAAAGCCCAATAGGGGAGCGCTCTTAGAAGAGCTTGCCCCTGTCTCGAGATCGGTTGGCCTAGAGGAAAGGCTATCCTGCAAGCTGAATCTCCATGACCGTTGTGTCGTCGAAGCGTGTCTTTGACTATAGACGCATTGACTCGGGAGGGTCAAGGACTGCGCCCATGCCCGCCTTGACAATCAAAAGAATCGCATACTATAGTCAATTGCTTGTTTTGTCTTGTGTTGACCAGGATATGCGGGCTTGTGAACTGACCCAGGAAATGCGCTGATTACGGAGAGGTGCGCCCATGAATACCACCCAAGTCGAGCCAGCCGTTGCGCTGGCTGAGCTACAGGAAACGAAGCCCGATAGAGTCACGATCGTCGTGCTCAGCGGCAACATGGATCGGGTCATGGCTGCCTTCATCATCGCGACCGGAGCCGCGGCGATGGGCATGCAAGTCACGATGTTTTTCACGTTTTGGGGGTTGAATGCCATTCGCCGAAAAGGAACTCCGAGCGCGGCCAAGGACTGGTTGCGTCGTATGTTCGGCCTGCTCAACAGAGGAGGCGCTGCGAACCTGCCGCTGTCCCGGTTCCATTTCTGGGGGCTTGGCACGCGCATGATGAAACGGGTCATGCGGACGCATCGGATGCCGGGCGTCCCGGAATTAATTGAGACTGCGCAGGATCTTGGCGTGCAATTCATCGCCTGTACCACCACCATGGGGCTGATGGGAATTACCAAGGATACCTTGATCGACGGTGTGGATCAGTTGGCCGGGGTCACGACCTACTTGGCTGAGGCGAAGCAGGGAAGCGTCAACCTGTTTATCTAAAAAGTTAGGACTGAGGACTGAGTCTCGGCCCTCAGTCCTCGTGACTCAGTCCTGGGGCAGCGTGGGAGTCGATATGATTCAAGCTGATGTAAAGTTGGATACGCTGGGGTACTTCTGTCCCATGCCGATCATTATGACCTCCAAGAAGATCAAGGAACTGGTGCCTGGTCAGGTGCTGGAGGTCGTGTCTGATGACGAGGGGATCAAGAAGGATATGCCAGCCTGGTGTCAAACGACCGGCCATGAGATGGTAGGACTCGAAGAAGAAGGGAGCGACGCCAAGCGGATTTACAAGGCGTTCGTGAAGAAAGCTAAGCGTTAACGAAGAAGAGCGATCAGGCTCTCTCCTGATGAGCCGGGGATGCGGTCCTGCTTCCCCGGCTCTTTTTTTATCCACAGAGAGTTCACTCCTAGTTCATAGGCAATCTACATCATATCCACAACATATAGGTATGTTAGAAATGATACCCTCCAATATCTTGTATTTTTTGATTGACTTCCCGAACTCCCTTTGTTATACGCAGGTACACTCACAGGGCTTCCCTTTCAAGCCGGACTCTCGGCACCTGTCGTGGAAGGAGCCATCAGTCAGTCAACCCAACCAAGGAGGAAGATCATGGCTGTCAGCGGCCTTGTCTTCGATGAGTTGATGACTCGGATTGCACGGACGGGGACGGGTGGAGTTGACGAGTCGAGGACCGAGCCAATCATTGACCGAAATAACGGACAGTGGGACGGGCTCTTGGTGGAAACGTCCTTGGAGCGGGTGGCGGTCTTTTGTCGAGAACTAGAATCGCTCGCCCTGGCTGATGTCAGTCAGGTGCGCCGCATGATGATCCAGGCGCAGGCGCGCCGAGCTCTTCTCTACGTTCCAGGAAAAACGACCATCTCGAACCCGGTGATGCTCCTGGCGACCCTGTCGAAGATCCAGATTGTGCGTCTGGCCGAAGAGGATCCCGCGCGTCTCAGCTCGAAAGAGAGCTCTAGCTCAGCGGCCTGATAGTCCGGTTTCACTCTCTCTCTATCTATCTTCCGGCGACAGAGCGCCCTGGCGCGACAGCATTGGGTGTCGCTGCGGTTCTTGCCCCACCATCTCCCCCTTTCCTCAAGGCTTACAGTTTGGCTGACAGTAGCGACTGGTGGAAACGCGGTGCGCTGTGATTCAGAAATACGCTGAACTGGCTTGCATGACTGCTCCATTGGCTGATGCCGCTGCCTTGACTTGATCTGGTAACGCAGTTACCGTACCACCCTTCAGCAGGAGTGAACGACAGTCGGCTCCCAGCGTGAAGCTGAGGGCTAGCCCGGATTATTCATGGCGGTTCGTCGCGTTCCACCCGTTGCAATGGAAGAGCAACGGGTACCCGGCAGTCGCATGGCGAGACGGGCGCGCGGAGCCCCGAGGGAGGGAAGCGTACTCCCTGCAGTACGTTGACCGACTGAGGGGCGAGCCCGCCCGCCTGGGCGCCCAGAGCCGGCGACCAGGCTTGTCGCAGCAGCGAATCCGCGATTGCAGCAGAAGCGTTCATGAATGATCCTGGCGACGAACAGAGCATCATGCCGCAGACCGACGAGGAAAAACCCCTCCTGGTGGTCAATTGCGGACAACTACTGACGATCCGCGGTCCTCGTCGCCCGCGAGCCGGTCAAGAGATGACCGCGCTGGGGCTTGTCCGCAACGGCGCGCTGCTGCTCAGAGACCGGATTATCCAGCTCGTGGGATCGGAAGAACGCGTCTGCAAGGCGCCGGAATCACGCGGAGCCGTCAGCCTGGATGCGAGGGAAAAGGTCGTCCTGCCCGGTTTCGTGGACTCTCACACCCATGCCCTGTTCGCCGCGACCCGCGTTGATGACTATGTGGCTCGTATCGGCGGAGCCACCTATGAACAGATCGCCAAGAGAGGAGGCGGAATCCGGGCGAGTGCGAGGCGGATGCGCTTGGCCAGCGAGCCGGCCCTGGTTGATCATCTTGAGAGAGTCGTCAATCTGTTCCTGGAATATGGAACCACCACCGCTGAGGTGAAAAGCGGCTATGGTCTGGAGATTGCCCAGGAACTGAAAATGCTGCGAGCGATTCGCGCGGTGGCCACTCGTGGGACCTTCGATCTTGTCCCCACCCTACTGGCCCATGATGTGCCTGCTCGCTTCAAGACCAAGCGCGCACAGTACATTGAGCTAGTGAGTCGAGAGCTGATTCCGCAGGTCGCTCGGGAGGGCTTGGCGGAGTTCTTTGACGTCTTCTGCGACCGCGGCTACTTTTCGATCGCCGAATCGAAGACAATGATGACCACGGCAGCCAGCGTCGGGCTTCAGCTCAAGCTGCATGCGGAGCAGATGACTCATTCAGGAGCGACCAAGATGGCCGTGGGGCTCAGGTCGGTCTCTGTAGATCATCTGGATCAGGCGACAGATACTGATATTCGGTGCCTGCGGGGGACCGGCACGATTGCTGCCCTTCTGCCCGGGACGGTCCTGCATCTTGGATCGGGCCGCTATCCGCCGGCCCGGCAACTGATTGATGCAAGAATTCCGGTCGCGCTGGCCACGAATTTCAACCCCGGCAGTTCTCCGACGCTGAGTATGCAGATGATCCTCTCGCTGGCCTGCTCGCAGCTGCGGATGAGTCCAGCAGAGGCGATCGTGGCCGCCACCATCAACGGAGCCTATGCGGTTGGCCGGGGGCGATTGGTGGGATCGCTGGAAGTGGGGAAGCAGGCCGATCTGGTGATCATGGACGTATCAGATTACCGTGAGATCCCGTACCTCTTCGGGATGAATCACTGTGAGACGGTGATCAAAAAGGGGCGAGTCGTGTTTTCAAAAGGGAACGCATGATCGAACGCCTTGTGGAGTGCGTGCCGAATTTCAGTGAGGGGCGCAACGCTGAGACGGTTCGTGCCTTGGTGGAAGCCATTCGGGGCGTGGAAGGGGTGTTTGTTCTCGATGAAGAAATGGATCAGGACCATCACCGGTCGGTTCTCACGTGTGTGGGCCTGCCGGAGGCAGTGGCCGAGGCAGCCTTTCAGGCTACCCGCACGGCGGCAGGCCTGATCGATCTGCGAGTGCATCAGGGCGGACATCCGCGCGTGGGCGCAACGGATGTCGTTCCCTTCGTGCCCATCAAGGGCGTGACGATGGAGGATTGCGTTTCCTTGGCCAGACGAGTGGGGAAGCGGATCGGAAACGAATTGGGGATTCCTGTCTTCCTGTATGAGCGGGCGACTGAGCATCCGGACCGCGCGAACCTTGAAATGATACGACGGGGCGGGCTGGAAGGGCTTGCCAGCCGGATGGCATCAGAGCCTGGCTGGGTGCCGGATTTTGGCCCTCGTCACCTTCACCCGACGGCCGGGGCGACCGTTGTCGGCGCGAGGCCGCCGCTCATCGCCTACAATGTCAATCTGCAAACAGATGACCTCGCGGTTGCCAAAGCCATCGCCAAGACCGTTCGTTTTTCGAGCGGAGGGCTGCCCTATGTGAAGGCGATCGGGGTTGAACTCACCAGTCGCCGTCTCGTGCAAGTTTCGATGAACCTGACCGACTTTGAAGAGACCCCGATCCATGTGGCATTTGAGGCAGTGAGGCGAGAGGCTGAGCAGCGGGGTACCGAGATTTGCGGAAGCGAAGTGATCGGACTGGTTCCCCAGCGGGCGCTGATCCAGGGGGCGGAGTTTTTCCTCAAATTAGAACGCTTCGATCCAACCCAGGTGCTGGAGACGCGCCTGGAGCTAGTCTTGGCTCGTGAAGCCAAAACCCGGGGAGACCGAACAATCGCTCAGCCTTCTATATCAGATTTTTTAGCGGACGTTGCAGCGGGAACTCCCACTCCAGGGGGTGGGAGTGTCGCCGCCCTGGCTGGGGCCCTTGCAGCGGCCTTGGGCGTTATGGCCTGCAAGATCGGTCCGCCGGCCGATCAAACAAAGCAACGGAGCGCTCAGGCGAAGGTGCCAGGAGAAACGAGCGACCTTCAAGCGACAGAGCGTCGGTTACAAGAGCTGAGTGAGAGACTCCGAGGTCTCATCCAGGCTGATGCTGACGCCTACGCAGGGGTGGTGAGGGCCTATCGGCTGCCAAAAACTGATCCGTCCAGGCCGAATGCAATCGCAACAAGCCTTCGCGTTGCTAGCGAAGTGCCGCTGGAGACCGCGACCCTGGCGAGTGAGACCGCATCATTGCTACGCACCCTGCCGGCTCAGACCAAACCGACCGTCGCGCCCGATCTCAAGGTTGGGCTGCTGATGGCACGAGCAGCAATCGAGGGAGGGCTTGAAAACGTCTACGCCAACTTGAAATCGCAGACAAATCAATCGGTTGTTAAGGATCTTGCTCAGCGGGCCAAGGCGGTTGAACAGCGCCTTGTGGATCTGAAAAGCCTGTGATACACTCCCCCCGCTATTACTTA
>Ga0184637_10001583_pt1 | contig 15247 bp, 9 predicted proteins | sample PLM3_127_b2_FD_133143 | JGI IMG/M metagenome (GOLD analysis project Ga0184637, IMG submission 133143) | Groundwater sediment microbial communities from an aquifer in East River, Colorado, USA - PLM3_127_b2 | ecosystem: Environmental > Terrestrial > Soil > Riparian zone | place: USA: East River...
GACGGTCTCCTTTCGCGTGAACCTGCCAGTTCACGCGGAGGAGACCGTCGCACTTCGCTCGCCGGGACGGCAGAGCCTTCTGGAGTCACGCCGCCAGAGGCGGCGGCTTACCCATGTGAGTTACCCCGACCCCATGTCTCACATTGAGCTTGATCGCCAACCCCCGCGCGTGCGGCTCACGGCCGTAACATCGTCGTTCTCTCGCCCTTAGTCGCGACCAGGCCGATAACTCAACGTGACCGCGCTCACCCGCGAGCCGGCAAACCGACCGGGGCATTCTGCGTCGCAGAGTGAGGACATTCCATGGGAGAAGAAAAGAAAATCCTCAGAATCAAGCTCTCGCTCAAGGGACGGGCCGTAAGGACCTATTCCGTCGACAAACGGGTCGTGACTATCGGCCGAAGCCCCGATTGCGAGGTCGTCCTCGACAACACCGGCATCTCCCGCGAGCACGTGAGAATCGAGACGACCCCCGATGGCAACTACCAGGCCGTCGATCTCGGGAGCGCCAACGGGACGCTCCTGAATGAGAAGCCACTGCGGAAGGCATACCTGGCTCACGACGACCAAATTCAGATCGGCAAATTCACCCTCCGAGTCGGCATCGAGGACGACCGCCGCGGAGAAGAGCCGAGGTCCCCTCGTGAGCGCGACGCGTCGCAGTATGACAACACGACCGTCATGTCCACGGAGGAGCTCAAGCACCTGATCGAGCGCGCACGAGAGGAAGATCAAGGCGAACCGAGCGAGTCGCAACCTACCGGTGAGTGGGACGAGGAGCCCGAACCGGTTGTATCCGGTCCCACGCGCTCCGCCTTCGTCACCGCGCTCCTCATCGCCTTCCTCCTCGGCACCGCTGCTGGGGCCGGCACGGTGCGCTTCCTGATGCACTAAGCCGACCCAATGATCTGCAGAGCCATTCGCCGATGAAGCTCATCCAGCAGATCAAAGCCGGCCGCTATATCGACAAGCTCAGGCAGTCGAGGAATCTGCCCGACGACCAGGTCAAGTCGTCTCAGGACGAGCTGGTCGCTCTCGGCCCCGCCGGCATCCCGCTCTTGATCGGATGTCTGGGCCATGGCGAGGCCCGTGGTCCGGCGATGGCGGTGCTCGAGCAGCTGGTGAATGCCGACACCCTCCCGCTGTTTGTCGAGGCCCTGACCTCTCCCAATTCCACCATTGTCTCCGGAGTCACTCAAGTACTAAAGAAGAGCAGAGGCTATGACCCGCTTCATCTCCTGCAACACCTGGCGGACCCGCGGGTGCCGAAGTCAGCGCTGGACTCGATCGTCTCCGAGCATTCGTCCACGATCAATCCGCTTTCCCTGTTCGACATGTTGGCCCCGCTGGGAAAGGAGGGCCGTGCGATCGTCTTCCGGCTCCTGGAAAAGGTTGCGGACAAGAGCAGCGTTCCGCGCATCATGCGGCTCCTGAGCCACGAAGACTGGTCGATGCGCGTGCATGCCGCCAGACTGCTGGCGCGCTTTCCTGATCCTCCCTCGATCGAGGGGATCAGCGCCTTGCTGCGCGACGAGAACAAGACCGTGCGCCTGGAGGCGGTCAAGGCCCTCCAGGCGGCAGGAGCTCGCGAGGCCGTCCCTGCACTTGCCCAGGTATTGCGCGACCCTGACCTGAAGGTCCAGACGGCTGGCATCGACGCCCTCCTCAGCCTGGGAGACGCTTCGGCGGTTCCGCACCTGCTGGACGTGCTCCAAGATGAGTCCGAATACACTCGCCGAGCGGCGGTCGAGGTCTTGAATCATGTGGCGACGACCGAGGCGATTCAGGATCTGGTCCGGGCGCTTCGCGACGCCGATTGGTGGGTTCGGGTGCGGGCGGCTGATGCGCTGGGCGCGCTTGGAGGGGACCTGGTGGTGGACGCGGTCGTCGGACTCCTCGGTGATGGTGATGAATTCATTCGCCGATATGCGGTCGAGATTCTCAACTCGGTGCCGAGCCAGCGGAGCGTGGGTCCACTCATCGAAGCGCTGGACGACTCGGATTGGTGGGTGCGCGAGCGTTCAATCGATGCCCTGGGAAAGACCAAGGACCCGCGCGCGATTGAGCCGCTGGTCGAGCTCATCCAGCGCGAAGGCGCCCTGGCTACCCTCGGCACCCGGGCCCTGAGCGAGATCGGGGATCGGCAGGCTCTTGAGAGCCTGTGTGCGCTCGTCGATTCGGAACGCCCGGAGACCCGGCAGGCGGCGACGGAGGCCCTGCGGTCGTTTCCGATCACCGGCCTGAGCCCGGAGGACCGGATCCAACTCGCCGAGACGCTGGCCCAGGCGGGTCACGCGGGAGATCCCGGAACCCCGATGCGGGTGGAAGGCAGGCGGTCGGGATCCGGACTCGGACCCGAGACCGGCCGGTCGATCCCCCCACCCATGCAGCAGGCCGGTCCTGGAACCCCGAACCCGATGGCTCCCACCCCTTCGTCCGCGGCGACTCCGCGGGTCGCACCGGAGCCTGCTTTCGCCGGGGGTTTCCCTCTCCACAGCTTTTACGAACTGACCCCCGACACCATCCTGCTCGACCGGTTCAGGGTGTTGCGGGTGATCGGGAAGGGAGGGTTCGGCGTCGTCTATCTCGTGCATGACGCCGCCATCCAGGACAACATCATCCTCAAGGTGCTGAATCCTCAGCTCTCGATGGACGAAGGTGCCATCCGGCGGTTCGTTCGGGAGCTCAAGCTGACTCGCAAGATCACCCATAAGAATGTGATTCGTATTCATGATCTGCTCGACCTCGGAGGAGTTCGAGCGGTTTCCATGGAGTATTTCCCCGGCCGCGATCTGGGAAAGATCATCAAGCAGGAAGGCCTGGTGGAGACCCGCCGGGCTCTGCTCATCCTGGCCAATGTGTGCGAAGGCCTGGCGGCGGCGCACGCCGCCGGGGTCATTCATCGTGACATCAAACCGGCCAACATCCTGGTGGGAGAGGATGACGCGGTCAAGATCGTTGATTTCGGTCTGGCATCGGCGAGACAACACTTCGAGTCGCGGCTGACCAAGAGCGGCCTTTTGGTCGGGACCCCGGAGTACATGGCGCCCGAGCAGATCCGAGGGAGTGCCATCGATCCAAGAACCGACCTCTACTCGGTGGGGGTCCTCTTGTACGAGGTGCTGGCCGGGAAGAAGCCGTTCACCGGCGAGACGGCGGTCCAGATCCTGTTCCAGCACCTGGAAGGCAAGGCCGAGCCCTTGAGCCAGATCCGAAAGGACATCCCCGCGAGTTTGGAAGCCCTGGTCGCCCGGGCGATGGCGAAGGACCCCGGGGAGCGTCATCAGACCGCGGAAGAGTTGCAGCAAGAGATCCAGGCGGTGCTGGCCACCGCCGACTTCGGGCCGGAACCCCATGCCTAGAATCGACGCCTTCCTCCAGCTCGGGCGGGAACAGGGGTGCTCGGACATTCACTTTTCGGTTGGCCTGCCCCCGCTCGTACGCATGGACGGACAGCTCACCCCGCTCAAGTACAGAGAGCTGAGCCACGACGAAACCCAAGCGATCCTGGACGAGATCCTGACCGACCGCACCCGCGGGGAGCTGCTTGAGTGCGGCTCGGTGGACATCTCGTACTGGGCCGAGGGAATCGGGCGCTTCCGGGTCAATGTCTTTCGCAAGTCTACGGGTTGGGCGGCGGTGTGTCGGGTCTTGCCCGAAGCGGTGCCGAAGCTCTCCGACCTCGGGTTGCCCAGCGTGGTATCCGAGTTGGCCACCCTGACCTCGGGGCTGATTCTGGTAACCGGCGGGACAGGCAGCGGGAAATCGACGACTCTGGCGGCCCTGATCAACGAGATGAACCACAAGCGGAACTCGACCGTGGTCACGCTCGAAGATCCGATCGAATTCGTCCATCAATGCAAGAGCTGTCAGATCGTCCAGAGAGAGGTGGGGACCGACATCAAATCGTTCGCCGACGGGTTGCGCTCGGCGCTGAGACAAGATCCGGATGTGATCATGGTCGGAGAGCTCAGAGACCCGGAGTCGATTTCGCTGGCCATCGCGGCGACTGAAACCGGCCACGTGGTGTTGGGGACTCTTCACACTCGCGGGGCCTACCAGACCATTCATCGCCTGGTCGATGTCTTCCCGAGCGACGCACAGAACCAGATCCGCTACACGCTCGCCGACACCTTGAAGGCGGTGGTGAGCCAGGAGCTGGTCCGTCTGGCCGACGGGCGCGGGCGGCGGGCCGTGGTCGAAATTCTAATGATGACGCCGGCCGTGGCCCAGCTCATCCGGGAGCAGAAGATCTTCCAGATTCCGGCGGCCATCACCACCGGACGCCGTGTCGGGATGCAACTCATGGACCAGGCGCTGCTCACCTTCGTACAGTCGGGAGACATCGATCCGGACGATGCGTTTCTCCGGGCAACCGACAAGAGCGAGTTCGCCCGCTACGTGACGCGTTCAGAGCTCTTGACTCTGGTCGACCCCGGCAGCCAGACCAAGGCTTGATCCATGGTGCCGTCTTGAACCGGATCAACTCGTTCCTCGAGCTCGCCATTCAGCAGCGCGGCTCCGATCTGCATCTCATCTCTGGAGAACCGCCGCGGATCCGCATCCACGGCGCCCTTCATGCGGTCCGCTTTCGGTCTCTATCCGTCGAGGACATGCAGAATATCCTGGTCGAGTTCATGACTGGGGAGCAGAGACAAAAGTTCGAGGAGCACCTCGCGGTGGACTTCGCCTATGAGGCCCCTGGACTGGGCCGCTTCCGGGCCCATGTGTACCGGCACCACCGCGGCATCGGAGCGGCGCTCCGCGCCATACCTGCTCAAATCCCGGGGATCGAGGAGCTTGGACTTCCCCCGTCGGTCAAGTCGATGGTTGGCTACCGGAAGGGTTTGACGCTGGTTACCGGGCCTACCGGCGCCGGGAAGTCCACCACTCTCGCCTCGATGATCGACAGGATCAACGCCGGCAGCAAGGGACACATCATCACCATCGAGGACCCGATCGAGTTCATCCACACCTTCAAGCAGTGTGTGGTGAGTCAACGCGAAATTGGAGTTCACGCGCCGAGTTTCGCCGACGCACTGCGGAGCGCGGTGCGCGAAGATCCAGACGTGATCATGGTCGGAGAGCTCCGGGACTTGGAATCGATTTCGTTGGCCTTGACCGCCGCCGAGACCGGGATCCAGGTTCTGGGCACTCTTCACACCAAGGGCGCAGTGGGGACGGTCACTCGCATCGTCAATGTGTTTCCAGAGAAGCGGCAGGAGATGGTCCGCAACATGCTTTCCGACGGCCTGCGGATGATCGTCTCCCAGCAGCTGGTCCGCACCGCGGACAACGCGGGTCGAGTGGTGGTGGCCGAGGTGCTCATCAACACCTCGGCAGTCGCCTCGATCATCCGGTCCGGCCAGACTCACAAGCTGGCGACGGTCATGCAATCCGGACGCAAAGTCGGCATGCAGACGCTGGACGCTCCGCTCAAGGAGCTGATGCTCAAAAAGATCATCACCGCCGAGGAGGCCCATGAGCACGCGAGCGACCGCGCCCAGTTCGAGCGGTACATCTTGCGTGAAGAAGCCGCCTAGCCAGGAGAGGACTTCTTGATCAAGAGAATGCTCAACCGCGGATATCTGGGCGGAGTGCTGGTTTGTGGTCTTGCCTTCCTGGCTAGCGGTGGCAGGACTCTCAACCACTTTGAATGGGGCCCCGAATCTGGACAGGCCCTGATCTTGTGGGTGGCGATGGCGACCATCGCGACGATCGCGCCGATTCCTCTGCCCTGGTGGAACGCGAGAATTCGTTGGACGGCGGCGATCGATCTGGGTGCGCTCCTCGTCTTCGGCCCGGCGATCGCCTCCTGGTTCGGGCTCATCTCGCGTGTCGGAGCGGCTTCGGCCCACCGGGAACCCCTCGCCCAGGGGCTCCTCAAGGCCGGCCAGACGATCGTTGCCATCGGCCTTGCCGGGACGGTCTACGCCTGGATGCATGGCCCGGTGGGGAATGGAATGTTCATCGATTCCGCCCGGCTCCTGCCGGTCGCGGCCTGCGGCCTGACCTACGTCCTCACCATCGCCGTCCTCAAGACCCTGGCCACCGTTCTCCGCACCCAACAATCCGCGCGCCGCGCTCTCCTCCTTCACCTGGGTGAGAAAGGTGCCCTGGACCTGCTCATGCTGCCGTTCGGAGCCCTTCTGGCCGTGACCCAGATCCGGACCGGTACGGTGGCCGTCGCCCTGTTTCTCATCGCGCTCCTTTCGGCCCGGTATGTTTTCGTCCTGTGGGTCAAGGCGCAGAAAGATCACCTCTTCATAGTACGGACTCTGATGTCAGCGGTCGATGCGGTGGACCCGTTCACCCGTGGACACTCCCTGCGGGTGTCCAAGATGTGCGTCGCCGTCGCCCGTGGATTAGGTCTCTCGGAGCGGGAAGTGGTGACCATCGAATACGCCGCGCTCCTCCACGACGTCGGCCGGACCGCGATTCGCCGCGAGGTGTTGCACAAGTTTGGCAAGCTGTCCGAGAAGGAATACATGAGCGTGCGGGTGCACCCCCAGTTCGGAAACGACATGTTGAAGGGCCAGGCGTTCTTCAAGAGCGCGGCGGAGATCGTCTACTGCCACCATGAGCAACCCGACGGCAAGGGATACCCGCGGGGACTGACCGCAGCCCACATTCCGCTCGGCAGCCGGATCATCATGGTCGTCGCCGCATTCGATGCCATGACCTCGGATCGTCCCTACCGGCGGGGTCTCGCCCCCGAGACGGCGTTCGAAGAGCTGTTACGCAACACCGGGACGCAGTTCTTCCCCGAGATCGTGGAGGTTCTCATCGATCTCCACTCCACCGGCAAGCTCTTCGACTATCTTGATGACCGCGAACTCGAGGAGCTCGGGGCGCCGGAATGGAACACCTCGAAGGCCATCGCGGCTCATCTGCGGCAGCGGCGAAGGAGACTTCCGATGCCTGACAAGCGCGCCGCGGAGGCCCTCGACGGAGATATCGAGGGTGCGATCGTCGTTCTCTCCCCCACCCAGGTCGAAGGCATGCCCAGGATCGAAAAGTCAGCGGCATCCCTCTCGGGGAATTTTCCGTTGACCCCTGACGGCCGATGGAAACTTGTCGTCGCCGGACGGACCGATCTCGGGTGCGTCCGCAAGAACAACGAGGACGCGTTTGGAGCCTTCGCCATTGAGGAAGCGGCCCCGGGCGGACTGCTCGTGCTTGCAGATGGAATGGGAGGTGCCGCCGCCGGCGAGGTCGCCAGCCGCATGGCGGTCGAACTGGTGAGCAAGGCGTTCCTGGGCTCCGTGGGCAATCGGGGGGTCGAGCAGGCCCTGATGACCGCGGTTCGGAGCGCCAACGAGGCCATCTTCTTCCGAGCCCGGGGCGATAAGCGGCTTGGAGGCATGGGAACCACGTGCACAGCGGTGGTGGTGGTGGAACGCAAGCTCTTCTTTGCTCACGCGGGGGACAGCAGAGCGTATCTGATCACCGGGGACAACATCACCCAGCTCACCCAGGATCACACCGTGGTTGCAGCCATGGAGTTGACTGCGGTCGGCCGCGGGCCACTCGCCCCGTCGATGAAGAACATGCTCACTCGGTGCCTCGGGAACCAGACCGAGCTGGAAGTGGACACGAACGAAGAGCCCATCGAGCTCGAGATCGGCGATACCCTGGTGCTCTGCTCTGATGGGTTGTCGTCCATGCTCGAGGCGGAGGAGATCTTCAGCTTCGCCGCCGCCGAGAGTCCGGCGGAGGCTTGCCACCGGATGGTGGAGTTGGCGCGGGAGCGCGGCGGAGGGGACAACATCACCGTTCAGGTGGCCCGGGTCTATGGCTCGGGAGAAGACGGCATATCACCCTGAGGGGTGAGCGGTGCACATTGCAAGCCACCTCTAGGGGTTCGGTCCGGACCGGTCTCGCGGTCGTCCCGATTGTTTCTGTTTTCGCACGCCGAGATCTACCTGAAGGGCGGGACCATCGTCCACGCTGCCTGCGGCCCGCTCCTCGGAGTGGCTGCGGTCTACGCGGTCATCGCATGGAAGGAGGACGGGGAGTTCCTCGCCGAGACCGTGCAGAGCTTCCCCGAGAACACGTCTTCGAGCCCAACGATGCTATTCTCATCGAAGGCTGCCGGATCCTCGATGAGAGCACCGCCACACCCGAGGACCTGCGCCGAAATCAGGCCGCCTAATTCCCGCTCAACAATCGGGCCCTGACCAAGTAGAATCCCGGCCCACACGCGCACCCGGGCGTTCTGCCACCAGGGCTCCTCCCCCGCACCCCGAGCCAAGCGGCGTCGCCCGCCGACATGGAGGTGTCCTTTGTACCGATCGAAATTTCTGCTCTCCACCCTGGCTTTGAGCTTTCTCCTGGCTGCGGCTTCATGTGGTGGAAAGGGCGAGGCTGAGACCGCCGTCAAAGCGGCCGACGACGCCATCGCGGCCATCCAGCCCGATGCCGAGATGTATGCCCCGGCGGAGTTCACCCAGGTGACGAGCGCCGCCGATTCCGCCCGTGACCTGTTCAACCAGGGCGATTACAAGGGCGCACGCACCATTGCCGAGGGCGTCCCGGCGAGGGCGGATGAGGTCAAGCAGGCGGCGATGGCGGCCAAAGAGGCCATGATCAAGGAATGGACTGACCTGGAAGCTCAAGTGCCGGGAATGGTGGAAGCGGTCACCGCCAAAGTGAACGAGATGGCGGGCGGCAAGCGCCCGCCCAAAGGAATGACTCCGGAACAGGTCGCCGAGAGCCAGAGCAACACCGAGACAATGAACCAGATGTGGAGCCAGGCCACCACGGCCGCCACGGCCGGTCAGATCAAAGTTGCGGTGGATGGCGGGCGGCAAGTGAGGGCCATGGCCGAGGAACTGATGGTGAAGCTCGGCATGACCACGCCGACCGGCGCCTAGCCGGGGTCCTATTGGCCTTTAAGAAGCCTGCGGGGGGAGGCGATACGGCACGCTTCCTGCAAGATTGGGTGCTCGGTGGGCCGCAAAAGCCACAGGACGAGCTCAGGGCCTTTTAGGTGGAGCATGCCCATCGACCTCCCCCTGGCCTGTAGATAGTGTAAGAGGGCCTCATAGAAGCAGAAGGCCCGGAACCCGGGCGCGCCCCGCGGAATCGAATGGGCCCCCTCGCATGAGTGGCGTGGCCAATCTTACATCCGAGATTACACGTCAAAGGTCACAAGGTCACACATCGGAGATGCACATCAGGGAGGAAACGACATGACGAGAGAGAACGACATGACGAGACGATTCATCATTCCGTCGCTTGTTCTCGCCATTGGGTTGCTCGCGGGCGCATGCACGCGCGAGGAGTCGGCGGCAGACGCCGGCAAGGGAGGATTTTTCTCCTCGTTGTTTGGCCCCAAGACCGTGGACGTGACCCTGCCCGCCGGGACGACCTTCACTGTCGCGCTCAATCATGCCTTGAGCTCGGAGAACAATTCTCCCGGCGACCCGGTGCGGGCCCGGGTTGTGGGCGACATTCACCGCGACGGCAATCTCGTCGTCCGCGATGGCGCAGAAGCGCGCGGTCAAGTCTCGGTGGCGGAAGGCTCGGGTCGCGTCAAGGGGCGCGCCCGACTGGCGGTCAAGCTGACCTCGATTGCGACCGTGGACGGGGTCAAGGATGTCGAGAGCACCATGCTCGCGGGGGTCTTGGTGGCACCTGGGACGAAGAAGAGAGATGCGGCAACGATCGCCGGCGGCACCGCGGCCGGTGCGGTTCTCGGCGAGATCATTGGCGACAAGCCCGGCCTTGGCGCCGTCATTGGCGGCACCGCCGGCACCGGTGTGGTCCTGGCCACGAAGGGCAAGGAGGTCAACCTCCCGGCGGGCGCCCGGCTCAAGTTCAAAACCCAGAGCCCGCTCGAGGCGGAGGTCCCTGTCGCCAAGGCCGACTGACGCCGGAATTAATCGAGCACCACCAGCTTCTGCGTCGTCGAAGATCCCGGAGCTCGGAGCTCGCAGAAGAAGACTCCAGACCCCACCGGGCGGCCCGCATCGTCCGCGCCATCCCACACGGCCTCGTAGGTGCCCGCTTCACGTTCACGGTCGACCATCGTTCGCACCAGACGACCCGCTGCGTCGAACACGCGGAGCGAGACTCGTCCCCGTTCGGAGACGACGTAACGAATAGAAGCCGTCCCCCGGAAAGGATTGGGAGCGGGGCGCTCGAGTTCCGCACGGTGCTGCGGACCCAGAGCCTCCCCCACTCCGGTGGTGACGGGATCGACGACGCCGAAACGGACGTGGTCATAGACAGGCACGGACGTGCCCTGCTCGCACCCCCGGCACGCCGAGGCGACTCCCAGATAGAGAGCCACCGAGTCGGCCTCGGCCGGAATCAAGTTGAGGATGAAGGTCACGTCGTCGAAGCAGGAAGCGCCGGCACCCATGCTCCAGAAGTCGCAACTCACGCTGGCGCGGGACCAGTCGAAGGTCGATCCAGCCCCCGGGGAGCCGGGCGGCGGAGCGTAGGGACAGCGCTCCTCACCGGCGGGTGAGTGAATCGAGCAGAGGACGAAGAAGGTGTTGAAGGCATCGGTGCCTTGGTCGGAGGCGACATCGAGCTGGATGAGACGCGCGCTGCCGCTCGGGACCGCGAATGCCGGCGAAACTGCGAACGACCTGGTTATTCCAGGGTCGCAGTCGTCGCGATCGAAGAATAGGAGCACGTTGCCCTGCGGCCCGCACGCACCCGGCCCGACGAAACAGGACAGATTACCGAGGTCGTCGATCCGGCCGGACGGGAGAACCGGGTCTCCAGTCAGAACGGCATCCCCACCCTCGAAGCGGCGTGGCTCCCATCCGCCCATTTCGGTCTCGAAGTCGGCGAGGTCGATCGGGGTCCCGTCGACGCGGAGGCTGAGATCATCCACCTGCCAGGCGAAGTGGAAATCGCTGCCGTAGCTCTCGTCGGAGTAACTCGAATCGGAAGACAGGCGCAGGCGCACATGGAGATCTCCGTTCCCACCCGGCCAGGTGGTGAGCGATACGGTTTCCGGTCCGCCGTCCGGGTCGGGTCGCGGCGCCTGCCGTGTGCCCCCGTTCCAGATGCCGTTGGGGTCGCCTGCCGAGCCGACCTGCTGCCACTGGACGCCATCGAAGGAGACCTCCACCCAGCAGGTGTCGTAGCCGTCCTCGACTGCAAACCGGTGGTAAAAGCGGAGATCGATCTCGGCGCCGGCCGGCGGCGCGGCGTACTCGTCCGGCCCCGGCGCGGTGCGGAAGCGGTATAGCTTGGCGATCCCCTGGGACCACGAGTCGGCGTAGCCCGCGGTGCGTTGCCAGCTGCAATGCTCGGGGTTCAGGTGCAGGTTCGTCCCGATCCACACGGACCATGACGAGTTCCCGAGTCCGTCGGACGGATCGTCGAGGGCGGGCGGACCGTCGTTCGCTCCGTCGTTGGGGTGGGTCTTGGCGCGGTGAGCGAAGCTCCCACGGTCGAAGTCGAAGTCGTAGGTCCCGTCGGTTCGCCAGTGACCCGGCCCGGCCAGCGAAACCACGCTCCGGCTGGTGAAGTCTTCGAAGACCCAGCCGTCACGGTAGGCGTTGCCCACAGGGTCGCCATCCGGGAAGAAGAGCGGTGTTTCGCCGGAGCTCGCCTCCCAGTCCCAGATCCCCCCGAGCACGACGGTGCCGTTACCTTGGCCGCTCCCACCGAACCAGGCGGTGTCGGGCGCGACGGACGAGGGATCGGAAGGTGCGGTGTCGATCAGGGGAGCTTCTTCGAGCGGTCTTGCGACCGGCTGTGAATCGCGTGAATGAGCTATCCCGGAGAGAAGGGTGAGAAGGCCGGCGGTCGCGAGGAGACCCGCCGGTGGGAAGGCGGACCTGTCAGTCCGCTGGAACCTGGGCTTCATGGCGCCCTCCTTACAGTTGTAAGGCCTTGCCGGTTGCGCAATTGACGCACCCGGTGTCCAGCGCACGAGGTTGGAAACGGACGGAGGCGACGTATGGCATCCCCCCGCTCTTTCGACCAAATATATCCTTTCTCGCTCAGCCTAGCCAGGGGTCATGAGACGTGGGGCGTCACGCCCAAGGGTCGGGACCAGAGGGGCTACGGAACACGCACCATCTTCCGAGTCTCCACCTTGCCGTCGACCCAGAGCTGTGCCAGATAGACCCCGCTCGCGACCGGGACGCCGCGAGCGTCACGCCCGTCCCAGGCTACCTCGTAGAAGCCAGGGGCGACCGCCCCGTCGGCGAGCTCCCGCACGTGGCGCCCGACCGCATCGAAGAGGTCGAGGCGAACTCGCGCCGGACGCTCGATCCGGTAGGACACCACCGTCGCGGAGCGAAAGGGGTTCGGCGCCATCCCTGCCATCCGCGGCCGCGACAAGGCTTCGCCAGCTGCCGTCGTCCCGCTCACCGTGAAGGACGCCGCCTGCATGAAGACCCCGCGCAGCTCGGGGTCGGCGGCAAAGACCCGCCAGAAGTAGGTACCGTCCGCGAGCGGAGGCTGGACGGTCCATGCCGTCTGTCCTGCACCCGATGGGACGCCGTTCACGCTGGCGACAAGCTGACTGAGAAGCTCATCCGCGTACACGCGGAAGCTGTAAGTGAGCGGGTCGCCGTCGGGGTCGGTGGCGTTCGAGACCACGAGGGTCGGATTCGGCGCCAGACCACCCGCCCCGTCGGGCGGCGAAACCAGGGTCGGCGCGCCGGGCGGCAGGTTGCCCGAGCCCGGGTCGAGGATCGCGACGTCGTCGATCCCGCCCTCGACGATGTCGCCGGTCGCCGGCCCGTCCGCGCACTGCACCCGGATCCGCATCTGCGCGGTGAGCGGGAGGATCTCCTGGATCTCCACCCGGAGCTCGTGCCACTCCGGGGTCGAGTTCACGTCACCGATCGCGACCAGGGTGGCGGGATAGGTGGCGCCGCCGTCGTTCGAGAGTTCGATAACGAAGAAGTCGCCGCCCGGATCGCTTCCCGGGTCGCGCTGGCCGTGGAAGTACATGAGGACAAGCCGCGCGCGATCCTGGCTGGCGAGATCCATGATCGGCGAGCGGGTGGCGCTGACACCGTTGTCCACGTCGTCGTTGCCGAGGTCCACATTCTGTCCGGTCACCCAGGCGTAGATCCCGGGAGCGGGAGTGGTGTCGCCCCCGGGCTGGAACGCCGTGGGGTTGGGGTCGATGCGCACAAAGGCGCCGGTTGTTGCGTTGTGCGACGGATCTTGCTCCCAACCCCCGTCACCCGTCTCGAAGTCCTGGACATAGAGGTAGGCCGGCTGCCCGACCGTGAGTGCGAGGTCCCGGCGAATCCTGAAATCGGGGTTGCAGGTGATCTCGAGCTCGAGGGCGACCTGGTGGCCGTCGGGGATCGAGGGATCGGCGGTGAGGACGAACGGGTTCGGCCAGTTGGTGATGGTCTGTTGGGGGCCGATGTCGGGGAAGGCCCGCTCCGCCACCGCCAGGTCGAGATAGGCGTCATCGGAGCGGAGCCGAACGACGACGTTCTCCGCCGTCGTGACCACTCCCAGGTTCCGCACCGCGACCACGAGGTTCGCCGTTTCGCCCGGATCGAGTCGCCCGTTCCCGTCTCCGCCCGTGACCAAGAAGCTCGCGAGGTCTGGAAAGGCTCCCGCCGCCTGCACCAGGAGGAGGTTCGAGTGCAGGTTCTCGGCGATGAGCCCCGGCACTTCGCTCTCGTCCGGCCAGAACCCCGAGCCGCCGATCTCGGTGGTGAAGGAGAATGCCTTGGGTTTCTCCACCTGCTCGCCGTAGGACCAGTCGAGGAAGGCCCCGCTCACCAAGTAGAGAAGCTCCGGAGGCTGGCCGATGGGGTTGCCGGAGTCGCGAGCCATCTCACTCGCCATCTGCCGGAAGATGGCGTCGTCGGGGGAGTGCGCCGTGGTGTATCCCCATGGGAAGAGGACCATCCCCGCTGGAGTGTGGTAGGAGTTGTGAGTCACGAACCGGTGCTGGCGCATGAGATTCATCAACGACTGATTCTCGAGCTCGGAAGCCGGCGCCGGGCCACGGTAATTGTTGTTGCAGGGGTCCGGACTCGAGCCGTTGTCGTTCCCCCATTGGAAGGGATAGTTCCGGTTGTTGTCGACTCCGATGCAAGGGCCCAGGTCGTCCCGCCGGTTCTTGCGCCACATACCGCCGCCGTTCGGGTTCGTGGCCTCAATGTACAAGTATCCGTCGGGGTTGACGATGGGGACGAACCAGACCTGCCGGCTGTCCACGAGCGCGGTCACCTCGGGATCGACCTCGTAGTTCTCGCACAGGTGTTGCATGAAGCTGAGGAGCACTTCGACGTTCATCGGTTCGTAGGCGTGGTGGAGCCCGTCGAAAAGCACTTCGGGTTCGTCCGGTTCCTCGAGGTCGGGATTGTCCGAGACCTTCATCGCCCAGATCGTGTTCCCGTGCCAGGTGGAGCCGAGCGACCGGCGGGCGGTGGTGAGGCCCGGATAGGTAGCGTGGAGGAGATCGAGGAACTCGATCGTCTCCGAGTACGTGTGAAAGATACCGAAGCCGGGGCCGGCGGCGGCCGCGGCGTAGTGGGCTTCGAGGTCTCCGATTTCGATGGTGAAAGGAATCTCAGCGGCGCGGAGGGCGGCCAGCTCGGCGTTCCGGGCAAGGACGGACACATACTGCCCCTTCTCGATGTGCATGAGCTCGACCTCCGCGAGGGCGGGATCGGCAGGATGCGCCTGGATCTCTGACCATGCGATCCGCACCACCCGATACGGGTCGGCGGGATCGCTGTCGGCCTTGATGGCGCCAGCTGGCGGAGCGAGGGGAGTCGAAGCAGCTACGACCACGAGGACGGCAAAGGAGAAACCGAAGGCTCGGGCGAGCAGGGCGTCCATGGGCCAATCCCCTGGCTTAGACATGAGCAAGCTGGCAAGCCGGAATACGTTCCGGTCGCCGCGAGGAGAGAATGACTCTAGATGGTGATTTTACCACGCGGCCAGCGCGCAGGAGCACGAAGCGTGAAACGGGGGTTGCTCACCCGGAACAACCCCCGAAAGTGATGCCCTATCGCGCCAGCACCAGCCGCACTGAGCCTGAGCCAGCGCCGCCCGGACCGAGGCGCGCGAAGTAGATCCCGGAGGGTAGTCGCTCGCCTCCCGACCCGCGGCCGTCCCAGGCAACTTCGTGCCTGCCGGCCGGCCGCACCTCGTCGACGAGGACGGACGCGCAGCGCCCGAGCACGTCGTAGACCGCGAGGCGCACCGGTCCCGCCGTGGCCACTGCATAAGCGAGCGTGGTGCGATGAGCGAAGATCGAGGGGCGCGCGACGAGCGCAAACGAGGTCGC
>Ga0184637_10001584_pt1 | contig 15241 bp, 12 predicted proteins | sample PLM3_127_b2_FD_133143 | JGI IMG/M metagenome (GOLD analysis project Ga0184637, IMG submission 133143) | Groundwater sediment microbial communities from an aquifer in East River, Colorado, USA - PLM3_127_b2 | ecosystem: Environmental > Terrestrial > Soil > Riparian zone | place: USA: East River...
AGCGTGGGGGTGACAGCGAGCGGAGCGAGCGTTCAGAGGGGCGGAGCCCCTATGAGGAGCGCGTTGAAGCGAAAGCCCCAAGGCGCGACGGGATGGTGGGTTCGAATCCCTCCTGGCCTGCCAGAAATAGGGAGGTTAGCGGTCAGCAGTCAGCCGTCAGGTTTGCTGGGCGCTGATCGCTGAAGGCTGAGGGTTTTATGAAAGAGTGGTGGCAAAAGGCTCGCGCGTTCTTCCGAGAGGTCACCCTTGAGTCCAAGCGGGTGACTTGGCCGAGCCGCAAGGAGGTCGTGAACTCGACCACGGTCGTCTTGATCGTGACGGTTGTCATCGCCTTTTTTCTTGGAGCGGTAGATGTCGGTCTTTCACGGATTGTCAGATTGATCCTTCGATGACAGCCGAGGCAACGACGACGAAGCAGTGGTATGTGATCCATAGCTACTCAGGGTTTGAAAACAAGGTGAAGGCCTCTATCGAGCAGCGGGCCAAGGTCTTTGGGCTCGAAGAACAGATTCCCCGTGTCATCGTGCCCACCGAGGAGGTGGTCGAGATCAAGCGGGGCCAGAAAAAAATCACTCCCCAGAAGTTCTTCCCGGGCTACGTCCTGGTGGAGATGGAGATGAACGACGAGACCTGGCATCTGGTGAAGTCAACCCCCAAGGTCACCGGGTTTGTCGGGCCAGGGTCCCGCCCCGCCTCGCTTCCCCAGGAGGAGGTGGACGAGATCCTCTACCGGATGGAGGTGGGGGCCGAGAAGCCCAAGCCCAAGTCGGTGTTTCAGAAGGGGGACAAGGTCAGGGTCATCGAAGGGCCCTTCATCAATTTCATGGGCGCGATCGAGGACTTAAACCCGGAGCGCGGCAAGCTCAAGGTGATGGTGGCGATCTTCGGGCGGCTGACCCCCGTGGAGCTGGAGTATTACCAGGTGGAGCGAATCTGACCCATGGCGAAAAAGGTCCAGGCGATCGTCAAACTCCAGATACCGGCCGGGAAGGCGACCCCTGCGCCGCCTGTCGGCCCGGCCCTCGGCCAGCACGGGGTCAACATCATGGAGTTCTGTAAGGGCTTCAACGCCCAGACCGGGAGCCAGGAAGGGCTGGTCCTCCCCGTGGTGGTGACCATCTATCAGGACCGTTCCTTCACCTTCGTGGTGAAGACCCCTCCGGCGGCCATCCTGTTGAAGCGCGCAGCAGGGATCGCGAAGGCCTCGGCGATTCCTCACAAAGACAAGATCGGCAAGGTGACCCGCGCACAGGTTCGGGACATCGCCCAGACGAAGCTCCCGGACCTGAATACCGACTCCCTCGATGCTGCGATGCGCATCGTGGAAGGCACGGCGCGCAGCATGGGGATCGAGGTCGTCTAGAAAGGAGTCTTATGGCCGTTGCAAAGCGCTTTGCCCAGGCCCTTGCCTCTTTGGATCCCTCCCGGTCCTATTCCCTCGAGGAGGCCGTGGAGCTGGTCAAGAAGACGGCGACCGCCAAGTTTGACGAGACTGTGGAGACCGCGATCCGCCTTGGGGTGAACCCCAAGCATGCCGACCAGATGGTCCGTGGCGCCGTGGTCCTTCCGCACGGCCTCGGGAAGTCGGTTCGAGTCTTGGTCTTCGCCAAGGGCGAGAAGGAAAAGGAAGCTCGGGAGGCGGGGGCCGACTTCGTCGGGGCAGAGGACATGGTTGAAAGGATCCAGAGCGGGTGGCTCGACTTCGATAACGCCATCGCCACCCCGGACATGATGGGACAGGTCGGGAGGCTGGGGAAGATCTTGGGGCCCCGCGGCCTGATGCCCAATCCTAAGGTGGGGACCGTCACTTTTGACGTCGCCCGGGCTGTCCGAGAGGTCAAGGCGGGGAAGGTTGAGTTCAAGGTAGACAAGGCTGGAATCATTCACGCCCCGGTGGGCAGGGCCTCATTTCCACCAAACCAGCTTCACGAAAACGCCTTGGCCCTTCTCGAGGCTGTGATGAAGGCCAAGCCGGCCTCGGCGAAAGGGCACTACCTCCGTGGCGTCACGCTTTCGGCCACCATGGGTCCGGGGATTCGAGTGGACGCGATCCGCGTCGCGAACATGTTCGGGAAATAGGCTCAACAGCTTGCATCTAACGCTGAGGCGAGAATTGGGGTGCCGCTGCAAATGACGAGCATCACAAGGCCCGAGGGAGGAGGGCACCGGAGGTGTACGCCGCTGTACATTGAGGATGCGCGACGACCGAGAACACTAGTGAGGCGACGTCAGTTGGAGCGGCACAAATAGGGGGAGGCATGGCAACCACGGCAAAGGTGGAGACGGTCGAGGCTCTCAGGGAGCGGCTCGAAGGGGCGCGCTCGGCCATCCTGACGGAGTATCGGGGTCTGACGGTCTCGCAACTGGCTGACCTTCGACGGCAGCTCAAGGCCGTGTCTGCCGAGTACACTGTCGTGAAGAACACGCTCGCCCGGAGGGCGATCCGGGGTTCCTCCCTGGAAAAGGTTTCGCGGTACCTGACTGGTCCCACCGCACTCGCCTTTTCCCGTCGGGACGCGGTCGCATTAGCTAAGGCCCTTCACGCCTTCCAGCGAGGGAATCCTGCCCTCCAGATCAAGGCGGGGTATGTGGAGGGAACGATGCTTGCGCCGGAAGAGGTCCGGGCCCTGGCCGATTTGCCGCCGAAGGAGGTCCTGCTCGGACAGGTCGTGGGGGCATTTCAGGCTCCCCTTCTCGGCCTCGTCACGACGCTTGAGGGAGTCCTTCGGACTTTCATCTCTCTGGTCGATCAAATCCGGGCCAGCCGAGAGCAAGACCGGCAGGCGCAATAGAGACAAAGGAGGGAGAGCATGGCACAGGTGAGTGTGGACGACGTCCTGGAATCTGTCGACGGCTGGACGGTGCTGGATTTAAACCGTCTCGTCAAGGGGCTACAGGAAAAGTACGGGATCTCGACCGTTGCAACCATGCCCGTCGGTGTGGCGGCACCGAGTGGGGTGGCCGCCGGTACCGCGGCGGCGGAAGAGGAAAAAACCGAGTTTGACGCGATCCTTACGAACATCGGGGAGAAGAAGATCCAGGTGATCAAGGTGGTTCGGGAGCTCACGGGCCTCGGCCTGAAGGAGGCCAAGGCCGTTGTGGACGAGGCCCCGAAGCCGGTGAAGGAAAAGGTATCCAAGGCCGAGGCCGAGGACATCAAGAAAAAGCTCGAGGAGGTGGGAGCCTCCGTCGAGGTGAAGTAGGCCGTTTGGCGGGTCGGCCTGTCCTCACCCACTCCCGGATCGGGATGGGCGCGGGCCCGGGGAAAGTCACCGGGCAGGGCAGGTAGAGGGGGCGCGGGCCCTCGGGGTGTGAAAGCAAGGAGGCGCGAGAAACGATGGCCGGGACAACCCAGTGCGGGCGACGGGTGCGAAAGGACTTTGGAAAGATCCCTTCCATTGTGGAGATTCCTAACCTCATCGAGATCCAGAAATCCTCGTATGAGACCTTCCTCCAGAACGAGGTCCCGCCGGAGCGGCGGGAAGATGTTGGACTCCAGGCCGTGTTCAAGTCGGTCTTCCCCATTACCGACTACAACGAGAACGCCTCGCTGGAGTTCGTTGGCTATCACTTTGGCGATCCGAAGTATTCGGTGGAGGAATGCCACGCGCGGGGGATGACCTACGCGATCCCCCTGAAGGTGACGCTGCGCCTCGTGGTCTACGAGCAGGACAAAGAGACTCGCTCACGGTCTATCCGAGACATCAAGGAGCAGGAAGTCTATCTCGGCGAGCTCCCGCTCATGACGGAAAAGGGGACCTTCATTATCAACGGGACTGAGCGGGTCGTGGTCAGCCAGCTTCAGCGATCAGCGGGCGTCTTCTTCGACGATAACAAAGGGAAGACCGTGACCTCTGAGCGACCCCTCCATTCAGCCCGGATCATCCCCTATCGTGGTTCTTGGGTCGAGTTCGAATTTGACGCCAATGACCTCCTCCACGTCCGTGTGGACCGCCGGCGGAAGATGCTCGTGACCGCCTTCATCCGGGCCTTTTGGTTTCTCGAGCGCGGCTCGAGCCCGGACGCGCTCCTGACTGACGAGCAGATCCTGGGATTCTTCTTCGACCTCGAGGAGGTGTTAGCCTTCGAGGAGAACCTCGTCTGGAAGCGCCTCCACCCCGAGTATCACGTCGGGGAGAAGGTGGCGATTGATTTGAAGCCCGGCCGGCTCCGGGAACCGGTGATTCAGGCCGGCAAGCGCCTGAACCCCAAGATCATCGCTCGACTCGGGGAGCTCGAGGTCGAGAAGATTCCGGTTCGGCCTGAGGAACTCGTCGGCCGCCGGACCGGGAGCCGCGTGGTGGACCGGGAGACCGGAGAAGTCCTCATGGAGGCCAATCAGGAGATTACTGCCCCTTCTCTCTCCCAACTCATGGGCAAGCGGGTGGCCCCGTTCAAGCTCCTCCTCGTCAACCCGGCGAAGAACGATTCCTCGGTCTACGAGACCTTGGCGAGGGATAACTTCAGGTATCCTGACGAGGCGCTGGTGGAGGTGTACCGGCGTCTCCGCCCGGGGGATCCACCGACCGTCGAATCGGCCCGCGCCCTCTTCCGCGGCATGTTCCTCGACCCGAGGCGCTACGATCTGGCCCGGGTCGGGCGATTCATGCTGAACAAAAAACTGGGAGTGGATTCTCCGCTCAACCATAAGACACTCAGGGCAGAGGATATCGTCCATGTGGTTCGCCACCTTCTCCTGGTGCGTCAAGGGGTCAAGTCCACGGACGACATTGACCACCTCGGAAACCGCCGGGTCCGGTCGGTGGGCGAGCTCTTGGAGAATCAGTTTCGGGTGGGCCTCACGCGGATGGAGCGGGCCGTCAAGGAGCGGATGTCCATCCAGGATATCGAGAACCTCATGCCCCATGACCTGGTCAACGCGAAACCCGTCTCAGCCGTAGTGAAGGAGTTTTTCGGGTCTTCCCAGCTCTCCCAGTTCATGGACCAGACGAACCCCCTGGCGGAGTTAACCCATAAACGGCGGCTCTCCGCCCTGGGCCCCCGGGGGCTCTCCCGGGAGCGTGCCGGGTTCGAGGTGCGCGACGTGCACCCGACCCACTACGGCCGTATCTGCCCGATTGAGACGCCGGAAGGGCCCAACATCGGCCTCATCTCGTCGCTCTCGACCTACGCCCGGATCAACGAGTTCGGATTCATCGAGACGCCATACCGACGGGTCCGGAACGGCGTGGTCACGGACGAGATCGATTTTCTCACCGCCCTGGACGAGGAGCAGTACGTGATCGCTCAGGCCAATACTGAGGTGGACAAGCGGGGCCACTTTGCCAAGGATCGCGTCGAGGCCCGCAAGGGAGGCGAGTTCAAGCTGGTGCCGCCGGAAGAGATTCACTATATGGATGTCTCGCCGAAACAGCTCGTCTCGGTGGCCGCAAGTCTCATTCCCTTCTTGGAGAATGACGACGCCAACCGGGCCCTCATGGGGTCCAACATGCAGCGTCAGGCCGTCCCCCTCCTTCAGCCGGAGGCCCCGATCGTCGGGACCGGGATGGAACACATCGTGGCCCGCGACTCGGGCGCGGTGGTGGTGGCGCGGCGTCCTGGGGTCGTGGAGTCCGTCTCCGCCGACCGGATCGTGATCCGGGCGGAGGGACGCGGGAGAAAGGCCGATCCGGTCCAGGACCTGCCGCTGGATATCTACAACCTCACCAAGTTCCAGCGTAGTAACCAGAACACCTGCATCAACCAAAAGCCGATTGTCCGACGCGGAGAGCGGGTCCAGGCGGGTCAGGTGATCGCCGATGGGCCGGCCACCGACCAGGGCGAGCTGGCCCTTGGTCGGAACGTTCTGGTCGCCTTCATGCCCTGGGGCGGCTACAACTTCGAGGACGCCATCTTGGTCTCCGAGCGGCTGGTGAAGGACGACCGCTACACCTCGATCCACATCGAAGAGTTCGAAGTCCAATCGCGTGACACCAAGCTCGGGAAGGAAGAGATCACACGCGATATTCCGAATGTCTCGGAAGAGGCGTTGAAAGACCTCGATGAGTCTGGGATTGTCCGGATCGGGGCCAAGGTGAAGGCCGGCGACATCCTCGTCGGGAAGATCACCCCCAAGGGGGAGACACAGCTCACCCCGGAGGAAAAGCTCCTTCGGGCGATCTTCGGCGAAAAGGCCGGGGATGTGCGTGATACTTCCCTGATGGTCCCGCCCGGGGTTGAGGGGACGGTCGTGGATGTGAAGGTCTTCTCCCGCCGTGGCATTGATAAGGACGAACGGGCGCGCTCCATCGAAGAGGAAGAGGTGAGCCACCTGGAGAAGGACTACCAGGACGAGATCGCCATCGTTCAGATGGAGCGGGACCAGAAGCTCAAGAACCTGCTGGTTGGACAGATCCTCGTCCAGGATTTCCCTGGGCCCGACCCCAAGAGGAAACTGTTGAAGAAGGGGCAGAAGATTGAGCGGGAGTACCTCGAAAGCCTCTCCTGGAGCGATCTCAAGCGGATCAAGGTGAAGGACGCCAAAGAGTTGGCGCCCATGATCCGCAAGATCGAAGACCTGGCCGAGGAGCAGATCCACCTCCTGGAGACCCTCTTGGAGGAAAAGATCGCCCGCCTCAGGCGCGGGGACGACCTCCCGCCGGGGGTGATCAAGATGGTCAAAGTTTACGTGGCCGTCAAGCGCAAGCTGTCCGTGGGGGACAAGATGGCGGGGCGCCACGGCAACAAGGGTGTGGTCTCCAAGATCCTGCCCGAGGAGGACATGCCCTGCCTCCCCGATGGCACGCCAGTGGAGATCGTCTTGAACCCCATGGGGGTCCCCTCTCGAATGAACGTGGGGCAGATTCTTGAAACCCACCTCGGGTGGGCGGCCAATGCCCTCGGCCTCTGGATTGCCTCGCCAGTCTTCGATGGGGCCACGGAAACCGAGATCAAAGAGCATCTCACGCAAGCCAAGCGTCCCGTCTCCGGCAAGACCGTACTCTACGATGGCCGGACGGGGAAGCCGTTTCACCAGGAAGTCACGGTCGGGTACATCTACATGATGAAACTTGCCCACCTGGTGGATGATAAGATGCACGCGCGCTCCATCGGCCCCGTTTCGCTCGTCACCCAGCAGCCTCTGGGCGGGAAGGCCCAGTTTGGCGGCCAGCGCCTGGGCGAGATGGAAGTCTGGGCCCTCGAGGCCTACGGCGCCGCCCATACGCTCCAGGAAATGCTGACGGTCAAGTCCGACGACGTAGTGGGGCGAAACCGGATCTACGAAGCCATTGTGAAGGGTGAAAACTTTTTGGAGCCTGGCATTCCGGAGTCCTTCAACGTCCTGATCAATGAGCTCCGGAGCCTGGCCCTGGACGTAGAACTCATCCCGCGGGACGGAAAGAAATCGTGAAAATCAGGGTCGCCGCGCCACCGGCGTCGGGTGTCCCGTCGCCGCGTTGTGGGTCGGTTCCCGGTTGTGGCGATGTGCCCTCTCGGGGACCAACGAGGGGGCATCGATGCCACCCTCAGCACGGAGGTAGGCAATGCTGACTGACCGGCCATTGGGGAGTTTCCTTCGGGAAGAGAGACCCATCCGAGACCTCTGGGGTGTCCTGGATCGTCATCCCAGACCGATTACCTTCGACGCGATCAGGATCCGGCTGGCCTCGCCTGAGAAGATCCGGTCCTGGTCCCACGGGGAAGTGAAAAAGCCCGAGACGATCAACTACCGGACCTTCAAGCCGGAGCGTGACGGTCTCTTCTGCCCCAAGATCTTCGGTCCCACCAAGGATTACGAGTGCGCGTGCGGCAAGTACAAGCGCATGAAGTTCGCGGGGGTCATCTGTGACAAGTGCGGCGTCGAAGTGACGGTGGCCCGAGTCCGTCGGGAGAGGATGGGGCACATCGAGCTGGCGTCTCCGGTCTCTCATGTCTGGTTCTTCAAGGGGCTGCCCAGCCGGATCGGCCAGCTCCTCGACATGTCCCTCCGGGAGCTAGAAAAGATCCTCTACTTCGAGGAGTACGTGATCCTCGATCCGGGGCCGACGAACCTCAAGCAGAAGGACCTCTTGACTGTGGATCGCTCCAGGAAGTTGCAGGAGGAGTCTGGTCCCGACAGTTTCCGGGTTGGGATGGGGGCGGAGGCCATTCGGGAGCTTCTACGGGAGATCGACTTGGACGAGTTGGGTCGAGAGCTCCGGACCCAGATGCTCACGGAGACCTCGCTCCAGAAGCGGAAGAAGACTGTCAAGCGTCTCAAGGTGGTCGAGGCCTTCGTCAAGTCAGGGAACCGGCCGGAGTGGATGATCCTCGAGGCGATCCCGGTCATCCCCTCCGAGCTGCGCCCCTTGGTCCCGCTGGACGGCGGGCGATTCGCCACCTCGGACCTCAATGACCTCTACCGCCGGGTGATCAACCGGAATAACCGCCTCAAGCGTCTCATAGAGTTGAGAGCCCCGGAGATCATCATCCGGAATGAGAAGCGGATGCTCCAGGAAGCGGTGGACGCCCTGTTCGACAATGGCCGGAGGGGCCGGATCATCACCGGCCCGAACAATCGCCCCTTAAAGTCACTCTCCGACACCCTGAAAGGGAAGCAGGGGCGCTTCCGCCAGAACCTCCTGGGCAAGCGCGTGGACTACTCAGGACGCTCCGTCATCGTGGTGGGGCCGGACCTCCGTCTCCACCAGTGCGGGCTCCCCAAAAAGATGGCGATCGAGCTGTTCAAACCGTTTATCCTTCGAAAGCTGGAGGAGCGGGGGCTGGCCAGCTCCATCAAGGCCGCCAAGAAGATGGTCGAGAAGGAGCGCCCCGAGGTCTGGGACATCCTCGAAGAGGTGATCCAGGAGCACCCGGTCCTGCTCAACCGGGCCCCAACGCTCCACCGCCTCGGCATGCAGGCCTTCGAGCCGATCCTGGTCGAGGGGAAGGCGATCGAGATCCACCCTCTGGTCTGCGCCGCGTTCAACGCCGACTTCGATGGCGACCAGATGGCGGTCCACATCCCGCTCTCCATGGAAGCCCAGGTCGAAGCCCAGGTCCTGATGCTTGCCTCGAATAACATCCTCTCTCCGGCCAACGGATCCCCCCTGGCCGTGCCGAGCCAGGACATGGTGCTCGGGATCTACTACCTGACCAAAGAACGGGTGGGGACCAAGGGGGAGGGGCGGACCTTCTCCGACATGGAAGAAGTCCGGATCGCCTATGACGCCGAAGACGTGGACCTCCAGGCCAAGATCCGCCTGCGCTGGAACGGCGAGGTCGTTGAGACGACGGTGGGTCGGGTCCTCTTCAATGAGGTGGTCCCGGAGTCCCTTCGGTTCGTGAATCGGGAGCTGAAGAAGAAGGAGGTCACGGCTCTGATCGCGGAGTGCTACCGCCAGCTCGGCAACGAGGTCTCCGTCAAGTTCCTGGATCAGCTTAAGGACCTCGGATTTCGCTATGCCACGCTATCGGGGCTTTCCATTGGAATCGACGACATGCACGTCCCCTCCTCAAAGGAGGCCCTGATCGAGGAAGCCAAACGGGCCGTCATCGAGGTGGAGCAGCAGTATCAGGACGGCGTGATCACCAACGGCGAGCGCTACAACAAGGTGGTGGACATCTGGGCCCACGTGACCGAGCAGATCGCCGATGAGATGTTCCGCGAACTTGAAGGCGGCGCGGCCGGTGGCGAGTTTAATCCAATTTACATGATGGCCGATTCCGGGGCCCGGGGGTCGAAACAGCAGATCCGTCAGTTGGCCGGGATGCGCGGGCTGATGGCCAAGCCCTCGGGGGAGATCATCGAGACCCCGATCATCTCCAACTTCAGGGAAGGGCTGACGGTGCTGGAGTATTTCACCTCCACGCACGGGGCCCGCAAGGGGCTGGCTGATACCGCCCTCAAGACGGCGGACTCCGGGTATCTGACCCGGCGGCTGGTTGACGTGGCCCAGGATGTCATCGTTTCCGAACCAGACTGTGGCACGATCCAAGGGATCTCCGTCGTCCACTTGGTGGAGGGGGGCGAGATCATCCAGTCGCTTCGCGATCGCATCCTCGGGCGGGTGGCGCTCGAAGAGATCCGGGATCCGTTTACCAGCGAGACGATTGTTCCGGCCACCACCGAGATCAACGAGGAGCTGGCTCAGAAGATCGAGGAGTCGGGGCTCGAGCGGGCGAGGATCCGGTCAGTCCTCACGTGCGAGTCGAAGCGAGGCGTCTGCGTCATGTGCTATGGCCGGAACCTGGCCACCGGCCGCTTGGCGGAGCTCGGGGAGGCGGTAGGGATCATCGCCGCCCAGTCCATCGGCGAGCCCGGCACCCAGCTCACCATGCGGACCTTCCATATCGGCGGGACCGCGAGCCGAATCGTGGCGCAGACGATCCATCAGGCGAAGAATGGCGGGGTCGCGGCATACCACAACCTTCGGACGGTGACTGACCGAAACGGTGACCTAGTCGCCACCAATCGCAACGGCGAGATCGCCGTCGTCGACGACAAGGGACGGGAGCGCGAGCGCTACCCGGTCGTGTATGGGGCCAAGCTCAAGGTGAAAGAAAGAGCACGGATCCAGCCGGGGCAGGTCCTGGTGGAATGGGACCCGTATACCATCCCGATTCTGACCGAGGCGACCGGCAACCTCCTCTACCGAGATATCGTCGAGGGCGTGACGGTCAGGGAAGAGATCGATGAGGTCACCGGACTGGCGGCGAAGGTCATCATGGAAGACCAGGAAGGGAAGCTCCAGCCTCGGGTGTCAATTAAAGACACCTCGGGGCAGACGAGCGGGCGGTATCTCCTTCCGGTGGGGGCCCACCTCCTGGCCGCCGACGAGGCGAGCGTCTTCGCTGGGGACGTGATCGCCAAGATCCCGCGGGAGACCACCAAGACGAAGGACATCACAGGCGGATTGCCCCGGGTGGCCGAGCTCTTCGAAGCGCGCAAGCCGAAGGAACAGGCGGTCATCGCCGAGATTGACGGGGCCGTGGAGTTCGCCAAGGAGCCCGTCAAGGGGATGCGCAAGATTGTGATCCGCGCCGAAAACGGCGAGACCAAGGAGTACTTGATCCCCCGGGGCAAACACATCTCGGTCCACGAGGGGGACCGGGTCAAGGCGGGCGAGCCCCTCATGGACGGCTCCCCGAACCCTCACGACATCCTGGCGGTCTTGGGAGATAAGGAACTCCAGCGCTACCTCGTGAATGAGGTCCAGGAGGTTTATCGCCTCCAGGGCGTCAGCATCAATGACAAGCACATCGAGATCATTGTGCGCCAGATGCTCAGGCGGGTGCGCATTGAGGACGTGGGGGACACGGAGTTCGTGGTGGGTGAGGTGGTGGATAAGTTCCTCTTCCAGGAGGAGAACGAGAAGATGATCGCCCGCGGCGGGAAGCCCGCCACCGCGAAGCCGATGCTCCTCGGCATCACCAAGGCGTCACTGGCGACCGACAGCTTCATCTCGGCAGCGAGTTTCCAGGAGACGACCCGGGTCCTGACCGAAGCGGCGATTAACGGTAAGGTGGATGAGCTTCGTGGCCTCAAGGAGAACGTCATCGTCGGGCGCCTGATCCCGGCGGGGACCGGGATGGGGTGGTACACGAAGGCGGAGGTCATCGGCCAGATTCTTCCCGAAATCCCGGCTGCCGAACCGCCCGTGGAATCCGAAGAACCGCCCATGGCGGAGGCCATATAGAGGTGCGAAGCATGATCATGGGCTCACGCACGGAGGGACCCAGGTGGGGGAGGCCAGGTCCTTCGAGCGCCGGCTTTGCCGGCGCAACCCTCGGGGGAGGTTCGGAAGGGGGGCGTGCCCCCCTCCGAGTGAAAGGGGGAGGACCAGAGGCCGAGCCAGGACAGCGCCCGCAGGGACGGACCGGCGAGGCCGAGAAGGTCATTGGGACTCCCCCCCTGGTAAATAACGGGATTGACAGAAGAGAATCTTCCCGGTACACTGCTCAAGTTTTGTCTCATGCCGACCATTAATCAGCTCATTCGCAAAGGGCGGGAGGCCGTTCGGAAGAAGGCCAAGGCCCCGGCGCTGGGGGAGTCGCCCCAGAAGCGAGGGGTGTGTATCCGGGTCTATACCGTGACGCCGAAGAAACCCAACTCAGCCCTCCGAAAGGTGGCGCGAGTCCGTCTTACCAACAGCTTGGAGGTAACCTCGTACATTCCCGGGGTCGGCCATAATCTTCAGGAGCACTCGATTGTCCTGATCCGGGGTGGGCGGGTGAAGGATCTGCCCGGGATTCGCTACCACATCATTCGGGGGGCGCTGGATACCGCCGGGGTGGCCAATCGCCGGCAGAGCCGCTCCAAGTATGGAGCCAAGACCCCCAAGGCCGGCGGGGCGGCCTAGTCGTGCCCCGTCGAGCCGTCGTTCAGAAGCGGGACGTGCTTCCGGACCCGAAGTATGGAAACCGGCTGGTGGCGAAGTTCACCAACATTTTGATGCACGAAGGAAAGAAGAGCGTCGCGGAAGGCATTGTCTACGACGCCCTCGACCTGGTCGGGGACCGGACGAAGCAGGATCCGATGAAGATCTTCAAGCAAGCGATCGACAACGTGAGACCGGCCCTGGAGGTGAAGTCCCGCCGGGTCGGCGGCTCCACCTACCAAGTCCCCGTCGAGGTGCGCCCCGAGCGGCGGACGTCGCTCAGCATGCGCTGGATCATCCTCTATGCCAGGCAGCGCGGGGACAAGACGATGGCCGAGCGGCTGGCGGCGGAGTTGGGGGACGCGGCGAATAGTCGCGGGGGTGCGGTTAAGAAGAAGGAAGACACCCACAAGATGGCCGAGGCGAACCGCGCCTTTGCCCATTACCGCTGGTAACTGAATATGGATCGGCAGTATCCGCTCGAGCGCACCCGCAACATCGGTATCATGGCCCACATTGATGCCGGCAAGACCACCACGACCGAACGCATCCTTTACTATACGGGCCGGTCCTACAAGATCGGGGAGGTGGATGAGGGGACCGCGACGATGGACTGGATGGTTCAGGAGCAGGAGCGCGGAATCACGATTACCTCGGCCGCCACCACCTGTTTCTGGCGCGACTGCCCCATCAATATTATCGACACCCCCGGGCATGTGGACTTCACGGTGGAAGTGGAGCGCTCGCTCAGGGTCCTGGACGGGGCCATCGCGATCCTCGATGCGGTGGCGGGGGTGGAGCCCCAGACCGAGACCGTCTGGCGCCAGGCGGACAAGTATCGAGTCCCCCGCGTCGTTTACGTCAACAAGATGGATCGGACAGGGGCCGATTTCTATCGTTCGGTCTCGATGATCGGTTCACGGCTCGGAGCGGTTGCGGTTCCGGTCCAGCTTCCGCTGGGGAAAGAGGAGGGCTTTCGGGGGGTCATAGACCTTATTGAGCAGGTCGCGATCGTCTGGGACGACGAGTCCTTGGGCCAGCAATTCACCCGTCAGGAGATTCCCAAGGAATACTACGCCCAGGTCAAGGAGCATCGCGAGCGGATGCTGGAAGCCCTCTCGGAGATCGACGAGGATCTGATGGAGAAATATCTCGGGGACGACAAGATCGCTCCCGATGAGATCCGGGCGGCCCTTCGGACCGGGACCATCGCCATGAAGCTCGTCCCGGTCCTCTGCGGGGCATCCTTTAAGAATAAAGGAGTCCAGCCCCTCCTTGATGCCGTCGTGGATTTCCTTCCCTCGCCGCTGGATATCCCACCCATGCAGGGGATCAGTCCTGAGACGCAGGAGAATGAGGTGCGTCTGGCCTCGGAGGACGAGCCCTTTGCTGCCCTGGCCTTTAAGATCATGAACGATCCGTACGTGGGCCAGCTGGTCTTTCTCCGGGTCTACTCCGGCGTGCTCGAGGCCGGCTCCCACGTGGCCAACTCCACCAAGGACAAGAAGGAACGGGTGGGGCGGCTTCTCCGCATGCACGCCAACAAGCGAGAGGATGTGGAGGAAGTCGCGGCGGGCGATATCGTGGCCGCCGTTGGGCTCAAGTGTACGACAACCGGCGATACCCTCTGTGATCCCGACCACCCCATCGTACTGGAGTCCATGGAGTTTCCCGAGCCGGTCATCGCCGTGGCCATCGAGCCAAAGACCAAAGCGGACGAGGAAAGGCTGGGGCTCTCCTTGAATCGCTTGGCCCTGGAAGATCCGACCTTCCGGGTTCACACGGATCCCGACACGACCCAGACGATCATTTCAGGCATGGGGGAGCTTCACCTGGAGATCATCGTGGATCGCCTCCTCCGGGAGTTCAAGGTGGAGGCCAATGTCGGGAAGCCCCAGGTGGCCTTCAAGGAAACCATTCGGCGGAAGGCCCAGGCGGAGGGTCGCTTCGTCCGCCAGACAGGCGGCCGGGGGCAGTACGGCCATGTCTGGATCGAGGTCGAGCCCGAGGGGCCTGGGAAAGGGTTCGAGTTCGTCAACAAGATCGTCGGGGGCGTCATTCCGCGGGAGTTTATCCCGGCTGTCGAGAAGGGGGTCCGGGAGGCGATGGAGTCCGGCATCCTCGCGGGCTATCCGATGGTGGACGTGAAGGTGACCCTGACCGACGGCTCCTACCACGAGGTGGATTCCTCCGAGTTGGCCTTCAAGATCGCGGGCTCGATGGCCTTCAAGACAGCCTGCAAACATGCCCATCCAGTGCTCCTCGAGCCGATCATGGAGGTGGAGGTCGTGGTCCCCGAGGAGTACATGGGCGACGTCATCGGGGACTTGAACAGCCGACGTGGGCGGATCGTGGCGATGGACGCGCGGGTCGGCTCCCAGGTCATCAGGGCCTCAGTCCCTCTGGCGGAGATGTTTGGCTACGCGACGGACCTCCGATCCGCAACTCAGGGGCGGGCCACCTACACGATGCAGTTCGCCCGCTACGAGGAGGTCCCGGCGGCCATTGCGGAAGAGATCATGGCCAAGGTGCAGGGGCAGGCCCCGGTGCGGGCCGGGTCCCGCTAGCAGACTGATGAAAAAGGCCCATCTGCGGCGAAGGCTTTCTTCGGAGGGGGCCTCGACGGCCCCCTTCCGAACCTCCCCCAGCTTCTCTTCGCGGAAGTTGCGAGCGGAGCGAGCGTACCGTTGCGGGCACCCGCCGTCAGGCGGGTCGGGCAAAGCCGGCGCTCGAATCCGCCTTGCATCTGGGCCTTTTTGATCAGCCTGCACCCGGAAGGGTGTCTTTCAGGGTCCCGCTAAGGCGAGGAGGAGAGAGCGATGGCCAAGGCCAAGTACGAGCGGACGAAGCCGCACGTCAATGTGGGGACGATTGGGCACATCGATCACGGCAAGACGACGTTGACGTCGGCGATCACGAAGGTGTTGCACACGAAGTTTCCG
>Ga0184637_10001586_pt1 | contig 15234 bp, 13 predicted proteins | sample PLM3_127_b2_FD_133143 | JGI IMG/M metagenome (GOLD analysis project Ga0184637, IMG submission 133143) | Groundwater sediment microbial communities from an aquifer in East River, Colorado, USA - PLM3_127_b2 | ecosystem: Environmental > Terrestrial > Soil > Riparian zone | place: USA: East River...
CGACATCGTTCGCGACGGAAGGTTTTTCGGCTATGACGAGTTTCTTAGCCACGGGAGAAGAGATTGCGAGAAAGCAAACGACTCGACGTGAGGTCGCCCCTACGCGAAGCGCAGAATGATAAGTGTAATCGGAACGTGAAGCAAGAAACCGCTGCGCGCTGGGGTTAAACCGATCTCTAGTGCACCAGGCGCTTTTCGCCGTCGGGAATCAGCTCGTCCAGGACCAGAGCGTCGACGTTGCCTCGGCGCGTCCACAGTACCATGAGGACGATCACCTTGAGCTTTTCGGGACCGACGACATCGTCGGGCAAAGCCATGACGCGTTCGATAATCAGTTCGCGCAGCAATGGCGTGAGTATTTTCGCACCCTCAAGAAACGCGATGAAGCCGCGGCTCTCCAGAGAGAGCTTGGCAGCTTCGTCAGCGGTGTATCCCCGAAAGGAGAATCTCGCGTCGAGCGACTCTGGAAGGCCCTCGCCGGCCAAGCGCGTGAGGGTGTTCAGCCAGTCCAACGCATCGTGGATGTCCTCGTTCTCAAACCCCGCTGCGTGGAGCTTGCGCTCGAGCGTATCCTGGTCGGGGTAAGTTTCGGTCTTGTAGTAACTTTCGAAGAGATATACGAGTATGTCGAACATTCGCGATAATCCTCAGGGGATGCGTTGATACAAGCCTCCGGGGAGGCTGGCGATTTTTCCTTCCAGCTCCAGTTCCAGCAAAGTGGCTGATACGACTTCGGTGGTCAAGCCGCTGCGCACGATCAGGCTGTCGATATCGCACGGATCAAAACCCATTTTGTCGAGAAAATCTCGGCCCGTCCCGGGTTCGATTGAACTGGGGGCGGTGGTTCCCGCAGCGCCGAGTTCCTCGAGGACGTCCTGCGCGGTCTCGACGAGCTTCGCGCCCTGTTTGATGAGCGCGTGACAGCCTTTGGAAAGCGGCGAGTGGATCGAGCCCGGAATAGCGAACACCTCACGTCCTTGCTCTGCTGCAAGACGGGCGGTGATGAGCGAGCCCGAATCGAGCGCAGCCTCGACAACGAGACAACCGCGGGCAAGACCAGAGATGAGGCGGTTGCGGCGTGGAAAATTTCCCGCGGCGGGCGGTGTGCCGAGCGCAAACTCGGACACGATCGCGCCTCGCGAAGAGATGTCCTGCGCGAGAGATTCGTTTCGCCTCGGATAGATGATGTCTATGCCCGTGCCGAACACGGCGACCGTGGAGCCACGTCCCTCCAGTCCACCCCTGTGCGCGGCGCTATCCACACCGAGAGCAAGGCCGCTGACAATGGTGAAGCCGGTCTCGCTGAAAGCGCGCGCGAAGCTCTGCGCGTTCTTCAACCCCTGAGGCGTGGCGTTTCGGCTGCCGACTACTGCGAGCGCTAGGGAGCCCAGAAGCTTCGCGTTGCCGGCAACATAAAGCAAGACCGGCGGGTCGGCGATTTCCAGCAGCTGCTTGGGGTAGCCGGTGTCGGCAAGGGTAAGCACCGAGTGACCGGGTCGGGCCGCCCATTGGAGCGCGGCTTCGATTTCGGGGCTGGAGCGGCGCTCGAGGATCCGCGATGCCAGTGCCTCGGGGACAACGCGACAGAGTTGCGATCGCGTTGCGCGCAATATTTGCGTAGGCAGGCCGAGCTTCGAAAGCAGGGATCGAAAGCCCTGGCCACCGAGGCCGGGGACCAGGCTCAACTCGATCCAGGCGGCCAGTTCGCCCGCGTCGCTCATGCGTGAGCATCTCGGGGATAGTGCCGCGCCCTCAAGCTTGCTCAGGGATTCTGTATGAGATCTCCCGACTGGATCGGCCGCGAGCTCTCCATCACCAGCGCATAGGAGACCGTCGCGAACGTGCGGAAGATAAACACCAGGCCGTACCGCTCGGGGGGCAGTTGAATGGGACGGGAGCGGTCACGCGATTTCAAGTAATCTCTCTGATCGTGGATCACCACGTTGCGATATACCGCGAGGACATGGCCGACCTCCAAACCATCGCGGATGCCTTTGTTGATGGAAATGATCGAGTCTCGCCCGCCCACGCTTGTAGCGAGAGCATCATAGAGCCCCATGATGCGGCCGTTAACCGCGGCGCTGGGCGCACGAGGCACATACTGGGGAATGGTCGGCGGCGGCGCTGGAAGGAGTCGATCCCCTGCGGATATTTCCTTCTTGGAATTCAGGATCTCGACCGTGGCCGGATCGCCGCTTCGCGTCACGCGCGCGGTACCGAGGTACACCGCTTCAAACCCGAGGGTCTTCCGGCTGTCAGGATCGACAAGCGGGCGTCCGGCGCGGTAGACCTGCCAGAGCGGCGTGTCAGCATTTCCGAAACCGCTGACGTAGGCTACGCTGCCTTGTCCGATATTCACCCGGTTTTCCTCCACGGCAATAATGCGCGGAGCCCTGTCGAGACCGCCATCCTCGATGATGAGGGGTTGCGTCAAGAACGGCTCGATCGCCTTGGGCGAAATTGTGGGGATGGCCTGCGCGGATAGCGGCTCGGTGTAGATCCGAGGCGAGAGCTTCACCGTACCGGGACGAGGAGGAGCGGCGGCCTGCTCCTCCCCCAAGCGCAATTGCGGCGGTGACACGCTACGGTCGAGAACGAGCACGTCGCCGGGGGAGATGAGGTGGGGATTCCTGATCTGCTCCTGGTTCATGCGCCAGATTTCCGGCCAGCGCCACTGATCGTTGAGGAACTTAGTTGCGATGCTCCAAAGCGTGTCGCCCCTCTGGACGACATAACGATCCGGGGCGCTGTCACGCACCGCTAAGTCGCCTTGGGCGAGCATCACGGGCGCTGCGCCCGAAAGGACGAGCGCCAAGACAGCTGTGATAGACTTTTGCATGACCGCCTCGTCTGGATTTGCCCGCCGCTGTCCCTATATTAGCTGGTGCGGCATGCTATTTACAGGTCGCATTAAATTCTGCCTCTAATTCTTTCAATTTGCAAGTATTTATGGCCCTACTAGACATCCTCCGCTACCCCGATCCGAGGCTCTACAAGAAGGCGGCCCCGGTGGGCGAGGTCGACGATTCGATTCGCACACTGGTGCGCAATATGGCCGAAACGATGTACTTCGCACCCGGGGTGGGGCTTGCTGCGACTCAGGTCGACGTGCACAAACGTGTGATCGTCATTGACTCCTCCGAGACTCGCGATCAGCTCCTGGTGCTGATCAACCCGGAGATCATCGCCCGAGAAGGCATCCAGTATTGCGAGGAAGGATGTCTTTCGGTTCCGGGGATCTTCGAACCGGTTGAGCGCGCCGAGCGCGTGACGGTGCGCGCATTGGGCATGGACGGAAAACCGTTCACCCTTGAGGCCGAGAAAACGCTGGCGGTGTGTATTCAGCACGAGTGGGACCACCTGGAGGGCAAAGTTTTCGTCGACTATCTTTCGCGGCTTAAGCAAAAGCGCATCAAAGCTAGACTTCAAAAGCAGCTGCGCAAGACAGCCTAGAGGCCGTCGCGGGTGGTCCGCAGTCACTTCGCCCGATTTCGAAGCTGAATTCTTCCCGGCTCCCTCTTGAACGTCGTTTTTGCAGGTACGCCAGAATTCGCGGCGCGCTCGCTCGAAGCGCTCTTCGAATCCCCTCACCGCGTGATCGGCGTGCTGACTCAGCCGGACCGCCCTGCAGGTCGCGGTCTCAAGCCGGCCGCATCGCCTGTAAAACGGCTCGCCACGGCGCGCGGCGTCCAGATTGATCAACCGGCAAGTCTCAAGGACACGAACGTGCACGAAGGACTTAGACGACGCCGGCCAGACGCCATCGTAGTTGCTGCTTATGGATTGATCCTGCCGCAGGCTGTGCTCGAGATCCCGCGCTTCGGTGGGGTGAACGTTCATGCGTCGCTGTTGCCGCGCTGGCGCGGCGCGGCGCCCATTCAGAGGGCCTTGCTCGCCGGTGATCGGGAAACCGGGGTATCCGTCATGCAAATGGACGCAGGGCTCGACACGGGTCCGGTCCTATTGCGCGAATCCGTTCCGATCCTGGCCGACGACACCGCGGGCTCGCTCCATGATCGGCTCGCGGAGCTTGGCGGGAGGCTTGTCGTGCAGGTTCTGAGCGCGCTCGAAGCCGGTCGGCTCAACCCTACTGCACAAGCTGCCGAAGGCGTGACCTATGCGCCGAAACTCGATGGGCGAGAGTCCAGCCTGGACTGGCGAGAGAGCGCGCTCGCAGTATGCCGCAGGGTCCGCGCGCTCAATCCGTCGCTGGGCGCGACCGCGCGCCTGCGGGGCGCCGAACTCAAGGTTTGGCGGTGCACGACTGCCCCTGGGCAAGGTGCGCCGGGTGAAGTGCTCAAGGCAGACGCGAGCGGTCTGTTCGTCGCCTGCGGCGAAGGCGCCCTATCGGTCATCGAGTTGCAGCGTGCCGGCGGAAAGCGCTTGATTGTGGCCGACTTCCTACGAGGATTTCCGATTTCGACTGGAGATCGGTTCAGAGTCTAGATGCTGCGAGCGTTCGGCGCACCGCGCCTATAATGCGGACAACGCCCGTAACCTTGCGCAGCACTTGTCAACCGCTTACGCCAGCCCGACGCTTGCGCGCGCCTTCGTTGCCGCCGCCGAAGTGATCGGGCGCGTGCTCGACGGGGAAAGCATGAACGCGGCCCTCGGCGATATGAAACGCCGAGATTCAGCGCAGGCACTTGCCGCTGCAGCGCAGGATCTTTGCTATAACGCGCTCCGCGGTTACGGTTTCGTCGACGTAGCCCTCGAACGGCTCCTCGAGAAGCCTCTCAGCGATTCCCTGCTGCGCGGGCTGCTGCTCGCCGCGATTGCGGAACTCGCTGCGCGGCCACACTCCGCGCATGCAGTCGTTCATCAGGCGGTTGAGGCTGCTGCGTTGCTGGGGCGCTCGCGAGCGAAGGGATTGGTCAACGCAGTAATGCGTAGCTTCCAGCGTCGCACGCACGAGCTGCTTTCGGCAATCGAGGCGACCGAACCCGGCCGCTATCGCTACCCTCAGTGGTGGATCGATTTGCTGCGCGCGGCCTATCCCCACGGCTGGCAAGCGGTGATGTCGGAAGCGAACCGCCATCCGCCCATGGTGCTCCGGGTCAACCGGCGACGACTCTCGGTGAGCGCGTATTTGGAAAAACTCGATGGGGCTGGAATTCCGGCGAGGTCGTTGGGCGAGGAAGCGTTGTTACTCGCGAAGCCGTGCCGCGTGGAGCGTCTCCCCGGGTTCGCTGCGGGCGAAGTCTCGGTCCAGGATGCCGGCGCGCAACGGGCAGCGCCCTTTCTGGACGTTCGTGAGGGGATGCGCGTTCTGGATGCCTGCGCCGCGCCCGGGGGCAAGACCGGACACATACTCGAACTCGCCCAGTGCGAGCTCCTCGCGGTGGACGCGGACGGAGCGCGCGCGCGGCGCATCACTGAAAACCTCTCCCGTCTGAAGCTTGCGGCCGAAGTTGTGGTCGGCGATTGCCGCCAACCGGAGGGCTTCTGGGGGGGGCGGCCGTTCGATCGGATCCTTCTGGACGCGCCCTGCTCGGCATCGGGCGTGGTGCGGCGCCACCCCGACATCAAGTGGTTGCGACGCAGGGCTGATGTGCCCGAGTTTGCCCGCACCCAGGGTGAGCTGCTCGGCGCCTTGTGGCGAGTGCTCGCTGCCGATGGTAAATTGCTGTACGCAACCTGCTCGGTGTTTCCGGAGGAGAATGGCTGTGTGGTGCGCGAATTTCTCCTGCGTCACCCGAACGCCGAGATGCTGCCGCTTCCAGGTCTCGCGCAGTCGGACGCAACGGAAGGGCAGGATGGGGCAACTTTCCCCGACCGTGCACCGCATCCCGAGGGCCAGATCCTACCCAGCGCCGATAGCGACGGCTTCTTCTACGCCTTGCTGAAAAGGACCGGAAGGTGAACTGGAGAATGAATACCGCTCTTCGTCAATTCGGTGCTGCGCTTGCGCTCTGCTTTGGCGTCGCGGCGAACGCCGACACCATCCGAGTGACCAACGCCGGATTAGAACTCGCCGAGACGCGCTACGCTCTGCACGCGGACTTCCTCCTTGATCTGGGGGCATCGCTCCTTGAGGCTTTGAACAACGGCTTGTCGCTCGGCTTCCTGGTGGAGTTCGAGTTGTCGCGCCCCCGTTGGTATTGGTTTGACGAGAAATCGGCGACCGAAAAGCTGGAGCTGAGGCTCGCCTATCTTCCCCTGGCGCAGCAGTACCGACTGTCAAGCGGGGCGCTGCATCAGAATTTCGCCTCGCTCTCGGAGGCGCTACAGGCGCTCGGCAGGATTCACGGTTGGCCGGTGCTCGGAAGAGATCGTGTCGATAACGGCCAGAAATACATCGCCTCGGTGCGCATGCGCCTTGACCCGGCTCAACTGCCCAGGCCGTTCCGGGTGAGCGCCGTCACCAATCGCGAGTGGACGCTTGCATCCGACTGGAAACGCTTTCCGTTCGTACCGCTTGCGCCGGTACAGGAAGCCCGATGACCTACGTGCTCGTCGGCAGCGCGGCGCTGGGCGGAATCCTGCTGTTCCTGCTTGCAGCGGCGACAGCCAATTCGCCGCTATTCGCCGAGCATTATCCGTTGTTGCTCGGCATGAACGCGGTGATTGCGCTGGCGCTGCTCGGGCTGGTCGTGTACCAGCTCGCGATCCTGGCACGGCAGCGCCGCGCCAAGGTGTTCGGCTCGCTGCTCACCTTCCGGGTGCTCGTCATGTTTGCCCTGGTGGGTGTTGTTCCCGGACTCCTCGTGTATACCGTGTCGCTGCAGTTCCTCGCGAAGAGCATTGAGTCTTGGTTCGACGTGCGCGTTGAGCGCGCGCTCGAGGGAGGGCTCAGTCTTGGTCGCGCGGCGCTGGACGTGATGTTGAATGAGCTGCTGCTGAAGGCCCAAGTGATGGCGCTCGATCTTTCGCAGACCCCGACGCTGCGGCAGCCCGCCATGCTGACTCGCTTGCGCGGGCTGGCTTATGTTGAAGAAGCATCGCTCCTGACCGGAGCGGGGCGTGTACTGGCAAGTGCAAGTCGCGAACCCACACCGCTCGCGGCGCCGACCCCGGGGGCGCAAGCGCTGCGCGAAGCGCGACGCCCGCGCGGCTTCAGCGCCGTCGAGCCCGTGGGAGACAAGGGACTCCTGCTCCGGGTGATCGTCTCGCTGGAGAGCACGAAACCCGCCCAAGAGCCGCGCTTGCTGCAGCTTACGCACCGGGTGCCGCCGGCGCTTGCCGAACAGGGTGAATCGGTACAGAGCGCCTATCGTGCCTACAAAGAGTTGTCGCTGTCACGCCAAGGACTGAAGGAAATCTACATTCTTACGCTGACCTTGACGTTGCTGCTCGCTCTGTTGTCTGCGATCGCGCTCGCCTTTCTGTTGTCCCGACGTCTGTCGAAGCCACTCGCCGTGCTTGCCGAGGGCACGCAGGCCGTGGCGCGCGGCGATTTTTCGCGCCGTGCTCCGGTCACCAGTCGCGACGAACTGGGCATCCTCACGCATTCGTTCAACAGCATGACCGAGCAACTCGGCGAAGCGCGCGTCGCCGCCCAGCTCAACCAGGCGCAGCTCGAAACCGCCAAGGCGTATCTAGAAAGCATCCTTGCGAATCTGTCGGCGGGCGTGCTCGTGTTCGATCGTGGACTCGTCCTTCGGATCACCAACGGTGGGGCGGGAGGCATCCTGCGCGAGAACATCGCGCCCCTCATCGGGTTGAAGCTCGGAGAGTGGCACACCCTGGGCGAGTTTGCGCGAACGCTATTGGCGGAATTCCATCAGCATGGGCAGGCCGCATGGCATCAGCAGATCGAGATGCGCGAACGGGGAGCCGTGATTCTCGTGCGGGGCTCGCCTCTCCCCGAAACAAGCGGCGGCGGCTATGTCGCGGTGTTCGACGACATCACGCAATTGATCGCCGCGCAACGCGCAACCGCCTGGGGCGAGGTCGCCCGCAGACTCGCGCACGAGATCAAAAACCCGCTCACGCCGATTCAGCTGGCCGCCGAGCGCCTGCAGGCGAAGCTCGGCGACAAAATCTCCCCGGAAGCGGCACAGGCGCTCGATCACGCTACGGAGACGATCGTCGCTCAGGTGACCGCCATGAAGAACATGGTCGATGACTTCCGCGACTACGCCCGCCCGCCCGCTCCGGAACTTTATGGACTGGACCTGAGCGGCTTGGTCGCAGAAGTGCTCGCGCTATACGAACAGTCGGGAACCCGGATTAAGGCCAATTTGCAAAGGGGCATGGCCCAAGTGCTCGGCGAGCCCGACCGTCTGCGACAGGTTATCCACAACCTGCTGCAGAATGCCCAGGATGCGCTTTCAGGAAGCAGCGACCCGAGGATCGAAGTATCAACCGAGCAATCCGACGGTCAAGTATGGCTGCGGATAAGCGACAATGGCTGCGGATTCCCCGAGGCTATCATCAAGGGCGCCTTTGAGCCCTATGTCACCACCAAGCCCAAAGGAACGGGACTCGGACTTGCGATCGTCAAGCGAATCATCGACGAGCACCACGGCTCGATCCGTATCGAAAATCGCACGGACAAAGAAGGCGGTCGCGGAGCCGCCGTGCGTATTTCCCTTCCGCGGGCGGCTTGATCTGTCGTGGCGCAGATACTGGTCGTTGACGACGAAGTCGGAATCCGCGAGCTGCTGTCGGAGATCCTTTCCGACGAAGGCCACTCGGTGCAGCTAGCAGAAAATGCCACCGCGGCGCGCGCATCGCGCGCGCGAGCGCGGCCGGACCTGGTGCTGCTTGACATCTGGATGCCCGATGCGGACGGCATCACGCTCTTGAAGGAATGGGCCACCGGCGGTCAGCTCACCATGCCGGTAGTCATGATGTCGGGCCACGGCACCATCGACACTGCGGTGGAGGCAACACGCATCGGCGCGATAGATTTCCTGGAAAAGCCGATCGCGCTTCAAAAACTGCTCTCCACCGTGCGGCGTGCGCTGCGTGCGGGAGAATTGCGCGCAGTGATGCCGCCAAGCATTGCCAATTTCGGGCGCTCGGCGCTCCTCATCGAGCTCAAGAAGCGGCTGGCTCAGATCTCCGCCGCGGGCGCTGCTGTGCTGATGCGCGGCGAAAAAGGCGTGATGCCGGAGCTCTACGCGCGCTACCTGCAGCAGCCGAACATGCCTTGGATCGACGCAGCGCATGCGCTCAACGAGGGCTCTCAGGACTTTCTGCAGCAGGCTGCCGGTGGAGTGCTGTTCGTGGGGGAGCTGGCGGTACTGTCCAAGAATCAGCAGAAGCACCTGGCGTTTCTCGCCGCACGCGTGGAAAAAATGAGCGTGAGGCTGGTGTCTTTCACCGCCGAGGAACCGAAGCACCTGGTGGAATCGCTGGGGTTTGACGCAGCGCTCATGCAAGCGCTCGCCGGAATCGTGATCGCGCTGCCGGCCTTGCGCGAGCATCCCGAGGACATCCCCGATATCGCCACTCTCATGCTTGCACAGCTGGTGGAAACACGCTTCTGTCCCCCTCGAAACTTTTCCACCGGAGCCCTCAATGTCTTGCGCTATTTTTCCTGGCCCGGCAACCTTGAAGACCTTGCCGCCGCGGTGCGTACCCTGGCGCTTACCAGCCTCGAAGAGGAGATCGGTGCCGGAGACGCGGAGCGGGTGGTGCCGCAATTCGCGCGCCGCGTTGCCGAGGCGGGCCTGTCTCTGGATCTGCCCCTGCGCGAGGCACGAGAAGCCTTCGAGCGCAGCTACTTCGAGCATCATCTCGCACAGGCAAACGGCTCCATCGCGCGAGTAGCCGAAAGCAGCGGCCTCGAGCGCACGCATTTGTACCGGAAGCTGAAGGCGCTCGGCATTTTCGCCGGACGAAAAGAGGACTGACGGCTTGGGTGGGGCTGCAATTGGGAATAGAATGCGTCCTTTTCCGCGCGGACTCCCGCTGTGAAAATCGTGATTCTCGGCGCCGGTCAGGTCGGCTCGACCGTCGCTGAAAGCTTGGTGTCGGAGGCGAACGACATCACCGTGGTGGACGTCGACGGTGCGAGGCTGCGCAACCTTCAGGATCGGCTGGATCTGCGCACGGTAATCGGCAGCGCGGCGCACCCTTCGGTGCTCGTGCAGGCGGGCATCGAGGACTGCGACCTTATGATCGCGGTCACTCAGAGCGACGAAACGAATCTCGTGGCTTGCCGGCTGGCGCAACAATTGTTCAACGTGCCTACCCGCATCGCCCGGCTGCGGGCCACCGACTACCTCACCAACGAACGCGTGCTCGGGCCGGACTGTTTTGGCGTGGATCTTGCCATCTGCCCCGAGCAGGTCCTTACCGACTATATCGTCAAGCTGGTCGAGTTTCCGGAAGCGCTGCAGGTACTCGAGTTCGCGCACGGCAAAGTGAGCCTGGTCGCGGTGCGAGCGTTTCAAGGCGGCCCGCTTGTCGGCCACCCGCTGAAAGATCTCAAAAAGCACATTCCCTCGGTGGACACGCGCATCGCGGCGATCTTTCGGGGTGACAGCCCGATCCTGCCCGAAGGCGACACTGTGGTCCAAGCCGGAGACGAAGTGTTTTGCCTCGCAGCGACGGAGGACATCCGCCAAGTCATGCACGAGTTGAGGCGCATGGACAAGCCGGTGAGCAGGGTCATGATCGCTGGAGGCGGCAACATCGGACTGCGCCTGGCGCGTGCGGTGGAACGCGACTATTCGGTCAAGATCATCGAATACGACAAGAGGCGCTGCGAGATGCTCTCGACACGCCTAGACCGCGCGCTCGTACTGCAGGGCGACGTCACCGACGAAGGGCTCCTGGAGACTGAGAACGTGGCCGACATGGACCTATTCGTCGCAGTCACCAATGACGACGAGAATAACATCATGTCGTGCCTGCTTGCCAAACGCATGGGGGCGCGACGCGTGGTGGCGCTCATCAATCGACGCTCCTACGTGGACCTTCTGCAGGCCGGCCAGATCGATATCGCCATTTCACCGGCGCAGGCGACTATAGGCACGCTTCTCGCCCACGTGCGGCGCGGTCACGTGACCCAGGTGCACAGTCTGCGCCGCGGCGTGGCCGAAGCCCTCGAGGCGGTGGTGCACGGAGACCACGACTCCTGCCGCTGCGTCGGCCGCAGAATCGAGGAGGTCGACCTGCCAAAGGGAGCCGCGATCGCCGCAATTGTGCGCGGCGAAAAAGCGATCATGGCCCATCACGACATCGTAGTCCAGGCCGAGGACCACTTGATTGTCTTCGTCACCGACAAGAAGCTCCTGCCCAAGGTGGAGAAACTTTTCGAAGTCAGCGCTGGCTTCGTCTGAGTCGGACCGCGCGCCATGGTAAGGCTGATTCCCGTCCTCGAGGTGCTGAGCGTCGTGATCGTCATGTTCGCACTCGCTATGCTGGCGCCGCTGGGCGTGTCGTTCCTCTACGACGACGCGGCCAGATATGCTCACGGCAAAGGCGTGGTGGTGACTTTCGCGAGCGGGGCGGCGCTGTGGATCGCGACGCGTGGAAACCGCGCCGAGCTGGAGCCGCGCGATGGGTTTCTCCTGGTGGCGCTCGTGTGGACTGTGCTGCCCGCGTTTGCCGCGTTGCCCCTGCTGTTTCACATCCCAGAGCTTAGTCTTACCAACGCTTACTTCGAGGCGGTTGCAGCCCTCACCACGACGGGTTCGACCGTGCTATCGGAACTCGACAAACTGCCGCACTCGATCAATTTCTGGCGCTGCGAGCTTCAGTGGTTGGGCGGGATGGGTATTATCGTCTTGGCGGTCGGGATTCTTCCGCTGCTCGGTGTCGGCGGCAGCCAGATCATGAGGGCCGAGACCCCCGGGCCCATGAAGGACACGAAGCTCACTCCCCGCATTACCGAGACGGCCAAAGGACTGTGGCTGGTGTACGCGATCGTGACGCTGGCTTGCATCCTGGTGTTCAAGGCCGCGGGTATGAACTGGTTTGACGCGATCGTGCATTCGTTCTCGACGATGAGCCTTGGTGGTTTCTCGTCGCATGATGCAAGCTTTGCCTACTTCAATTCCCCCGCTATCGAGGCGGTCGCGATCTTCTTCATGGTCATTGCGGGCGTCAACTTCGGCACCCATTTTCTCGCGTTCCGCAAGCTGAGCTTCGTCCCCTATCGGAGCGATCCCGAAGCGGGCGTCTACGTAGCATTGCTGACAATCTCTGTACTCGGCATTGCCTATTTCCTGTTTGCCAACCAAGTCTATCCGTCTTTCGCGACGGCGCTGCGTCAAAGCGCGTTCAATGTGGTCTCGGTCGCGACCACCACGGGCTTTTCGAGCACGGATTACAGCCAATGGCCCATATTCGCGCCGGTTTGGATGCTGTTCCTGTGTTGCTTCGCCACCTGTTCGGGCTCAACCGGCGGCGGCATCAATATGGTTCGTGCCGAGCTGATGGTTCGGCAGGCGCTCCGAGAACTCATGTCCATCATTCATCCGCGCGCTTATCTTACGGTCAAGCTCTCGGGTCAGAGAGTTGAAAACAACATCATTTTCGCGGTGCTGGCGTTCATGCTGATTTGGGGCGGATCGGTGATCATGGTGACGATGCTTCTGGCGGCATCGGGTCTGGATATCATCACCGCTTTCACCGCGGCGATCGCCTCCATCTGCAACACCGGTCCCGGATTGAACCAGATCGGGCCGGCGAAGACCTATGCCGTGCTTAGCGATTTTCAGACCTGGGTGTGCACGGTCGCGATGCTGGTCGGGCGGCTGGAGCTGTTCACCTTGTTCGTGGTCGTCACCCCTGCGTTCTGGCGCAAATAAGAACCGGTTACAGAGTGAGGGGACACATCACGTCATGCTTCCCTAGGCGCTCAATTCGCAGACTTCGGGGTGAGCGGCCGGAAAGAGGACAGGAATAGATCGATTTCCGCGGCGAGGACGCCAGAGCGAGTAGTGCGACAAGGACGGAAACCGTGCGCGATCGCACTTATTTGGCGCATGTCACCATGATCTCGACCAGCATGCGCGGGTCGGCGAGTTTCGCTTCGACCGTGGCGCGCGCCGGAAGGTTGGCGGGATCGGCCCACGCCGTCCAGGCGGCGTTCATTTCGTCGCGATTGCGAATGTCCGTGACCCATACGTTGGCGGAGAGGATTCTTGACTTGCTCGTTCCGGCGGCGGCGAAGAGTGCGTCGATTTTCCTCAGCACCTGCTCGGTCTGGCCCTTGACACCCTGGGAAAGATCGTCAGCGACCTGCCCCGCTACATAGACGACGCCGTTGTGTTCGACCGCGGCGCTGAACAACGTCCCGGCCTGATGTCGCTTGATGCTCATTTTGACCTCCGTTGTAAACCCGACTATCGCGGTGGCAGGATCTTCACTCTCAGTTCGCCCAGGCCCTCTATTCCGGCAACGAGTTCATCTCCCTGTTTGGCGGCGCCGACTCCGGCAGGTGTGCCGGTCATGATGAGGTCCCCTGCTTCGAGGGTGTAGTACTGGGTGAGAAACGCAATTTGTTCCGGGACGCTCCAGATCATCTGGTCGATATCGGAATTCTGGCGGAAGTCGCCGTTCACCTTGAGCCAGAGCTTTCCCTTCTTCGGGTGCCCGATCTTCGAGGCAGGGGTGATGGGCCCGACCGGGGCGGACTGGTCGAAATCCTTGCCGAAGGTCCAGGGCCTGCCTTTGTCCTTGCCGATCTGCTGCAGATCGCGCCGGGTCATGTCCAGGCCCACCGCGTAGCCCCAGACGTGCTCGTCAGCTCTGGCCGCCGAAAGTTTGTACCCGCCCGTCCCGATGACCGCGACCAGCTCGGTCTCCCAGTGGTAGTTGCCCGTCATCGGTGGATAGTGGATCGATCCGCCTTCGGGCACCAGATCGTGCGCAGACTTGGCGAAGAAGAACGGCTGCTCGCGCCCGTCGCCTCCCATTTCCTTCTGGTGCTCGACATAGTTGCGACCGACGCAGAAGATGCGGCGCACCGGAAAACGCGCGTTCGAGCCGACGATGGGAAGCGAAGGGACATCCCAGCTGCTGATGACATATTCCATTTTCATGTCGCGATCCTTTCAGAAAAATCCTGTGCCACAGAAAATCCACAGAGGAGCCGTAGCCGCCGAGCGGCCGGCGGCCGCCGCAAAAAAGGCGCATATTTTCGCACAGTAGTCCGGGAAGGCGATTGCCGCCTTCGCGAGACCGGAGCGGAAAAGAAACGGGCGCCCGAAGGCGCCCGTTTGGAGGCCCTTTCGGGCCCATCCCTACCAATAGACCTACATGTGATACGCAGTCTCGCCGTGCGAGTTGATGTCGAGACCCTCACGTTCCTCTTCTTCGGTCACGCGCAGGCCTACGAGCAGGTCGGCGATCTTGAAGGAGATAAACGCCACGACGGCGGTCCAGATGAATACCACACCCACCGCCTTGGCCTGGATCCAGAGCTGCGCGGCGATGCTTTCGAAGCCGGGTTTCATCTCGAACCAGTTGTTGACGAAGCCTGGCCCGCCCAGATTCGGCGAGTTGAATACACCGGTGAGCAACGCGCCGAGTATTCCGCCGATTGCGTGCACGCCGAAGACGTCGAGCGAGTCATCGGCGCCGAGCAGCTTCTTCAGGCCGTTCACGCCCCACAGGCACACCAGCCCGGCGGCCAGACCGATCACGAATGCGCCCGGAATGCCGACGTTGCCGGCGGCCGGCGTGATTGCGACCAGGCCCGCTACTGCGCCCGAGGCCGCGCCGACCATGCTCGGCTTGCCCTTGAACAGCCACTCGCCGAAGGTCCAGGAGAGCACCGCGCAAGCGGTCGCGAGGAAGGTGTTCATGAACGCAAGCGCTGCCGAGCCGTTCGCCTCCAGCGCGGATCCGGCGTTGAAGCCGAACCAGCCCATCCACAGGAGCGCGGCGCCGATCATGGTCATGGTGACGTTGTGCGGCGACATGGCTTCCTTGCCGTAGCCGATACGTTTGCCGAGCAGATAGGCGCCCACGAGACCGGCGACTCCGGCGTTGATGTGCACCACCGTGCCGCCGGCGAAGTCCAACGCACCCCACTGCCACAGCAAGCCGGCCTTCGCGTTCTGCGCATCGACGACGTTGGCCGCGGTGTAGGCATCCGGGCCGGGCCAGAACCAGACCATGTGCGCGATCGGCGCGTAGCTGAAGGTAAACCACAGCACCATGAAGATCAGCACCGCAGAAAACTTCACCCGCTCGACGATAGAACCGAGGATCAGGCAGCAGGTGATCGCCGCAAAGGTCGCCTGGAACGCGACGAACACCAGTTCGTAGATCGGCGTGTTCTTGCTGAAGGTCGCCGCCATGGCGAACTCGCCCTTGGTCGAATCG
>Ga0184637_10001587_pt1 | contig 15232 bp, 14 predicted proteins | sample PLM3_127_b2_FD_133143 | JGI IMG/M metagenome (GOLD analysis project Ga0184637, IMG submission 133143) | Groundwater sediment microbial communities from an aquifer in East River, Colorado, USA - PLM3_127_b2 | ecosystem: Environmental > Terrestrial > Soil > Riparian zone | place: USA: East River...
CCAAGAATTGCGACTTGTCCGCCGGCGCCCGCATCGCCTTTGGCCTCGACCGTGCCGGACACGCTTGCGGTGCCGCCCGCGATCACCGAAACATCGCCGCCGCTCGATCCGTTGGCAGAAACGCGACTGCCGGTTTCAAGCGTCGTATCGGTCGTCGCCCGCAGGCTGACCTTGCCGCCCTCGGCGGCGTCGCCGTTGGCCTCGACCACACCTGCGACCGTTGCATTGCCGCCGGCGTCGATCTCGATGCTGCCGGCTTTGGCGCCGCTCGCGGTGACGCTGCTGCCAGCCGCGAGCACAACCTCGCCTGACGACTTGAGCACGATGCGCCCGTCGGCCGTTTGCACCGCGGAGTTGGCGCTGATGATGCCGCTGTTCCTGACCAGGCCGCCATAAATGCCTCGCGAGCCGTAAACCGCTTCGCTGAGGTTGACCGTGCTGTCAGCGGGCGCGGTGATCTCGACCTGCAACCGGCTGCCCGCGCTTTCGGTCACGCGCACCGAGTTGCCGGCGGCGAGCACGATGTCGCCGTTGGGCGCCGTGATCACCCCCTGATTGTCGACAGCGGAGCCAACGAGATAAACGCGCCCGCCTTCGCCTGCCGTGATGCGGCCCTGGTTGACGACGGCCGCAGGCTTCGCCGGATCGCCCACGAAGTTCAAGCGCCCGGCGAGGAAATCCTGGTTCGAGAGATTCAGCGTCGATGCGACCAGCCCCCCGACGTCGATCCGCGCGCCGGCGCCGAAAACGATGCCGTTGGGATTGATCAGGAATACCCGACCGTTCGACTGCAGCGCCCCGAGTATCGCCGAGGGGTCAGCGCCGCCCACGCGGTTGAGCACCGCGCTCAACGCTGACTGCTGGATGAAGCGCGTGGTCTCTCCGGCGCCGATCGAAAACTGCTGCCAGTTGATGATCGAACTCGGGCTATTGGTAATCGACAGCAGACTGCCGGACTGCGCGAACGTGACCTGGCCGTTGACGACGACCGGCCCCACCGGATTCGCGAACGCGACTTCGGCGGCAATGCATGCCCCCGCCACCGCGGCGAAGAGTCTCCGCAGGAGCCGATTTTGTCTCGCGCGTATCACCTATACCCTTGCCATTTATTGCCTCGCCACCGTTTAGCCCACACCTAGGCCCCCACCGAAGCTTACACTTCACCTTAGCCAAAGGGTGTATTCTACTAATTATTAAGCACTTTATGGGCTGGCTCGATTTTAATCATACGGCATCGCGGAATCTGGGCTAAGGACGTACTTTGCACAGGGTATAGACCAGGCGTCAGATTGGCTGTTCGCCAGGTGAAATGGCTTTTCGTACAACCAGTTACCGGGTGTGAGCGCAAGATTTTGCCCGACGCGCGCTCGAAGGAACTGACTTACGGTATCAGAAATCAGACCAACGGCCGCACGCGCTCGGCGACCGGGAGGGGGCACGGAAAGGGATACCGGAGACTACCTCGTCGAGCCCGGCACGCTGGTCGAGTTTTCTCGGCGGCAACCAGCTACCGCCACGAAAACAGTGTTGAGTGATGAGTGTTTAGTTTTGAGTTGAATGCGAGATCCAAACAACTCAACACTCAAAACTCAACACTAAAAACTTAACGCTTCGAGGCTAGTACTCGGACTTCTGCTCTCGCGCGAGCAGCTCCTGCACCGCCGCCCGCGCCTCCCGCGGATTATCGAGCACCCGGCACACGGCGCGCGTGATCGGCATCTCCACCTTGAGCGCCTGCGCCAGTTCCGCCACCGCGCGCGCCGTATGCACGCCTTCCGCCGTGTGCCCGAGCCCGGCGAGCACCTCGGCAAGCGGCGCGCCGCGGGCCAGTGCGAGTCCCACTCTGCGGTTGCGGGAAAGGTCCCCGGTGCAGGTAAGCAGCAGATCGCCGACGCCGGCGAGACCCATGAACGTCCCGGAACGCCCGCCGAGCGCTACACCGAGCCGCGTCATCTCGGCGAGCCCGCGCGTGATCAGCGCGGCGCGGGCGCTTAATCCCAGCCCGAGCCCGTCGCTCACGCCGGCGGCGATCGCCATCACGTTCTTCACCGCGCCCGCCGCCGCCACGCCGACCACGTCCTCGCTGGGGTAGATGCGCAGCGTCGGGCCGTGCAGGGCGCGCGCCGTTTCGCGCGCAAAGCCGCCGTCAGTCGATGCCAGCGCCAGCGCGGCCGGCAGCCCGTGCGCGACCTCCTCGGCGAAGCTCGGGCCGGACAGGGCGCCGCGCGGCACTCCGACTGGCATCTCTTCGGCGCAAACCTGGTGCGGCAGCTTCGCCTGTCCGCTCTCGAACCCCTTGCACAGCCAAACCAGAGGCGCTTCGCAGCCGGCGATCCGCACCGCGCGCAACGTCGATCTCAAGCCGCCGGTCGTCACCGCCGCGAGCATCAGCTCCGCCCCGTCCAGGGCGCGCGCGAGGTCTGCCACCGGCGCCAGCGCCGGCGGCAGCTTGAAGCCTGGGAGATAGCGCCGGTTGGCGCCGTCGGTGCGCAGCGCCGCGACCAACGCCGGGTCGCGCGCCCACAGCCGCACGTCGTGGCGCGCGGCGAGATTGATGCCGATCGCCGTGCCCCAGGCACCGGCGCCCAGTACTGCGATCTTCATCCAAACGATGAACGATGAACGATGAACGATGAACGATGCATTGTCAGCGCGCGTCGAATCCGTTCATCATTCCGCGTTCCGCGCTCATCGTTCTGTTTAGGCGCCCCACACCTGCGCGATCTTCACGAAACCGGACTGGCCGTCGCGATGCCGGACCCGCAGCCAGCCGCCGCTCGCGACTTCCTGCAGCTCGAGCAGGACGTTCTGCTGGGCTTCGAACACCACCGGCGCACGGTCATCGGCCGCTTCGCGCACCTGCGCCAGCGGCGCCTTCACCAGCAGCGTGCGCTTGTCGGAAAGCTGCTTGCTCTCGATCCAGGTCAGCTCGCCATTCGCATCGCGCACCTTGCTCCAGCCCTCGACCACGACCACGACCTCGATCGGGTAGCCCTGGCTCACCACGTACAGCTTCTTCGCTTTTGCCGAGGGGGCGTCGTAGAGCACCGCGGCGTTCTCCGCCACGGAGCGGAAGTCGGCCGCGACGCCGGCGCCCGCCCAACCGAGACCGGCGGCGGCCACGGCGAGTGTGAAACACGTCGCCGCAACTGAACTAGAATTTTTCCCGGTCATTGTTACGAGGCCGCAGCCGGCGCGCCGGCTTGCTGCTGTTGTTGCAGGCGCTGCTGGTAGAGCGCCTCGAAGCTCAGGTGGTTCAGGAAAAATACGGGGAAGCCGCCGCGGGCCACCACGCTGGAGATGCTCTCGCGCAGGTACGGAAACAGGATGTTGCCGCAGGTGACACCGAGCGCCGCGTCGAGCTCGTGCGCCTGGATATTGCGAATCTGGAAAATCCCGGCTTGCGCGACCTCCACCAGGAAAGCGGTTTTGTCCTTGAGTTTCGCGGTTACGGTCGCGGTCAGCACGACCTCGTAGGCTCCGGCGTCGAGCGCCCGCGCCTCGTTGTGCAGGTTGATTTCGATCTGCGGCGACTCGCGCTCGGAAAAAACCTGCGGCGCGCTGGGAATCTCCAGGGACAGCCCCTTGAGATAGATTTTTTCAATCGTGAATTCCGGCTGCTGTTCGCTCATTGCGGATTTCTTTCAGGTTGCGGACGTCATCCGGCGCGCAGCAGCTCGTCCAGGCCGCCCGCGCGGTTGAGCGCCGCGAGCTCATCAAACCCACCGACGTGGGTTTGCCCGATGTAGATCTGGGGCACGGTGCGGCGGCCGGTTTTCTCCATCATTTCCACGCGCCGCTCCGGTTCCAGGTCCACGCGGACCTTGTCGATCGCGGAAATTCCCTTGGAACGCAGCAGCCGCTCGGCCATCTGGCAGTACGGGCACACGCCCGTGCTGTACATCGTGATCCTGGGCATTGGCAGCCCTAGCCTTTTTTTTCCAGCGGCAGGCTCGCCTGCTGCCACGCCGCGATGCCGCCGCGCAGCGCGAACGCTTCGGCGAAACCTTGCTTGCGCAGCAGGCCGCTGACAACGGGCGCGCGCGCGCCGGTGCGGCAGCTGACGACGATCGGGCGCGATTTGTATTTTTCGAGCTCCTTCATGCGGTCGGCCAGCTGCGCCTCGGGCAGGTGCCTGGCGTTGGCGATGTGTCCCGCCGCGTAATCGCCGGTATCGCGCACGTCGAGCACCAGCGCGTCGCGCCGGTTGATGAGCTGCACCGCCTCGAAAGCGCCGATCTCGTGGATCGCCCGGAACGGCCGCGACAGCAGCGGCCACAACAGCATCGCGCCCGAGGACACCGCCAGCCCGAGCAGCAGCATGTTGAACGGGCTTTTTTGCAGAAATACCAGGAACTGATCCAATCCCATACCCTTCGTCGTCTGTCGTATTACTGCCCGCCCCGCGCCGCGCGTCGTTCAGCGAGCTTCAAGGCCGCTAATTTTATCAGAGGCGTCAACCAGGAGTTTGTCGGACTTAAGTCGGACAAACTCCTTATGCAAAACCGCCCGCACGATAACGGGCGTAAATGACTGTGAAAACCTCATTTTCAGCCTACGCGCGTGCCCATCAGAGGCCAATCGGGGTCGTTACCCCGGGTTTCATTAAAAAAATTCGCGGGCGGTTTTGCTGTTAGCAGCCTGTCGGACACGTAAGTCCGACAGGCTGCTAAGCGGCGTGCCGGCCGTCGCGCCACTCATTTCGCTCATGGGCTCATCGCGCGCGTGGAGGGCGTGCTCCTGGCCGCTGTCAATTCCAGCAGGGGCGCGAATACGCCCCGATTGCTCTGCGCGAGCGTCTCGAGCTGCATGGCGACCTCACCCGCTGCCACGGGGTAAACGCGCAGCGATCGATCGAGCTGGACGAGCGCCGCTTCGCGCTCGCCCGCCAGCGCCAGCAGCAACGCATAGCGATAGGATACGACGGAATCCGGCGCGAAATGCACGACGCGAGCAGTGAGCGCAAGCTTATCCGGCAGCCTCTCCTCGCTCACCGTGATTGGATATGCGACCGCCAGCTCCACATACGGGACGAGCAGCGGCTCGCGGTACAAGCTGACGACAACTTTGGCAAACGCTGCTTCGTCCAGCAGCTGCGCCGACCGGCTTGCCGGAGTGAACACCAGGCGCTCGAACTCGAGGTACGAGGGCACCATGGCGACCAGGTTCAGCCAGCCCACGAAGATGGCCAGCGCGGCCGCCGCGCGCGCCGCGCCGGCGAATCGCAGGGCAAATACGCGCTCCGCGCCAAGGCCCAGCGTGAGCGCCGCCACGCCGAGGAAATAGGAGTACCACAGGGGGTACTCGAGCAGGCTGTGGATGCCGATAACGGCGGCGAGGGCAAGCAGCCACCACCACTCGAGGGTGAGCTTCACGCGTCCGAGGTCGGCAATCCAGAGCACGAGCGCGCCGACGACGATCAATGCGCCGACCGCGCCGGTTTCGGCCATGAGCTGCAGCACGATGTTGTGTGCGTGGCTGTAGACACCGGGCGCTGCCGTGTCACCGGTTACGGCCTGGTGCACAAAGTGGTGCCACGCGAACTGCCCCCAGCCGGCGCCGAGGAGCGGCGCGCCGAGGAACATCTGCCACGCTTCGCTCCATAGCTGCAACCTCGGCGCGACCCCGCTCGCCATCTGAAACAGACGCTCCATGGCGGTCAGCAGCCGGTCGTCCGGCGGCGCCATGAACGGCAGCGCCGCCACCGCCAGCGCGATGACAAAGCCGGGCAACAGCCACCCCGCTGCAAGCGCAAGGCGGCGGCTTCCGGAATCACGCCGGCGGACATACAGCAACACGGCAAGCGCCGTCAGCGCGCCGAGGAAAAGCCAGGTGCTGCGCGAGCCGACGAGCGCCAGCACCAGCAGGCACAGCGCAATGCATCCTCCGGCCAGCGCACCGTGCAAGTGGCGGCAGGCATATAGATAGCCCGCGGAAGCGAGCGCCAGCGCTATGTGCGCGGCGTAATGATTGGGTTGTGCGAGATTGCCGAACACCCGCTGCGCGAGCCCGCGCGCGATCAGGAATTCAACGGGGGTGGGAATGTGGAAATGCTGCAGCAGCCCGATTGCCGCGCCCAGCATTCCGCTCACCAACAAGAACCAGGCGAGCGTTGTTGCGACAGTCGTCATGCCGAGCTCGCGCCTGAGCACGCGGCCCAGCAGCATCAACAGCGCTGCCCATAGCAGATAAAGCACTGCGGTCAGCACCCGCTCCGGATACGGCACGCGCTCCAGCGCCGCTTGCACTCCCAGCACCACGGCCAGCCCGACCGGGGCCATGGCGACCGCCGGCAGCTCCGCTTCCCGCCACGCTTGCCTGCTCAGCAACACCAGCGCCGCCGCCAGCCCGAGCGCGAACGCAAGCCATTCGCTGTAGAAACTGGTGAGGGGAAAACGGTGATACGGCTGCAGGAACGGCAGCATCCACGCGAGCCCGCAGAGCCACAGGCTCGCGTGCAGGAATGGTTTAAAATTACCGGCGGTTGGCGTCACGCCGGGAAGCCTGTGAAATCATGAAAGTAACGTCCGTTTTGCTGATCATACTCGACGGTTTCGGGCACCGCGAGGACTGCGACCACAACGCCATCTGCCAGGCGCGCAAGCCGCACTGGAATTTCCTGTGGCAAACCTATCCGCACACCGTAATCGACGCTTCGGAAAAGTGGGTGGGACTGCCGAAGGACCAGATGGGAAATTCCGAGGTCGGCCACATGAACATCGGCGCCGGGCGCGTCGTCTACCAGGATTACACCCGCATCGAGAACGCGATCGAAACCGGGGAGTTCTTCAGGAATCCGGCGCTGATGAAGGCGGTCGACGCCGCCCGCGCGGCCGGACGCGCGCTGCATATACTCGGGCTGCTCTCTCCCGGGGGCGTCCATAGCCACGAGTCGCAGATCCATGCCCTCGTCGAAATGGCCGCGCGCGCCGGCGTGAAGGACGTCCGGGTGCACGCCTTTCTCGATGGGCGGGATACGCCGCCGAAAAGCGCGGAGGCTTCGCTGGCGGCGCTCGAGAAGAAATGCGCGGGCCTCGGGAGCGGGCGCATCGCGTCGATCTGCGGGCGCTATTACGCCATGGACCGCGACCACCGCTGGGAGCGGGTGCAGTCCGCGTACGACCTACTTACGCAGGGCAAGGCGGATTACCGCGCGCGGACCGCGGTGGAGGGCCTGCGGGCGGCTTACGCGCGCGGCGAGTCGGACGAGTTCGTGAAGGCTACCGCCATCGATGGCGCCTCCGGCATGAACGACGGCGACGCCGTCGTGTTCATGAATTTCCGCGCGGACCGCGCGCGCGAGCTAACGCGCGCGTTGACCGCTGCCAGCTTCGACGGCTTCGCGCGCGGGCGCTTTCCCGGGCTCGGTTATTTCTGCACGCTCGCCAGCTACGGCGAGGACTTCGCGCACCTCCCGGCGGCGTTCCCGCCGCAGAACGTCTCCGGCGGCTTTGGCGAGTACCTCTCGGCGCAGGGGTTGCGGCAGTTGCGCATCGCGGAAACCGAGAAGTACGCGCACGTGACCTACTTCTTCAACGGCGGCGTGGAAACGCCCTCTGCTGGCGAGGACCGTATCCTCGTGCCTTCGCCCCGGGTCGCCACCTACGATCTCAAGCCCGAGATGAGCGCCCGCGAGGTCACCGACAGGCTGGTAGAAGCGATCCGCAGCCGGAAGTATCACGCCATCGTCTGCAACTACGCCAACAGCGACATGGTCGGCCACACCGGCAATCTCGCGGCGGCCACGCGCGCGATCGAGGTCCTCGATGAATGCATCGGGCGCGCGGTCGAGGCGATGCGCGAGGCCGGCGGCGAAGTGCTGATCACCGCGGACCATGGCAACGCCGAGACCATGCTCGACCCGCAGACGCAGCAAGCCCATACCGCGCACACGCTCAATCTGGTGCCGCTGCTCTACATCGGGCGGCCGGCGCGGGCCGCCGCCCGCGGCGCGCTGCAGGACGTGGCGCCGACCCTGCTCGCCATGATGGGCCTGCCGCACCCGCCGCAGATGACCGGAAAGTCCCTCATCACCCTCACGTGAGCAGCTTGTCGGGCTTTCGCCCCGACAAGCTGCTATATGGAACGAACGGTTGCGAGGGGTTGCAGTCATCCGGAATGACTTTAGTACGTTACGTTAGGCAGGCAGGGCATATCGATTGCGAGGTATGGGTGATGAGCCGATTCGTTCAGGTGGATAGGTTCCGGGCTAATAAATACCCCCATTAAGCCTGTCGGCTCGGCGATAACCAAGCGCGACTACCCATGCCTTCACACCGACCGTTCGCGACACCAACTCCGACAGGCTGCTGACAGCAAAACTGCCCATGGATTACGAAAGTAATCTAGGATAACAACGCATATGGGACTCCTATGGGCATTCGAGTAGGCGGGAAGTGAGATATTCACTGCCTCTTGGTTCCATTTTCGTGCGGGCAGTTTTGCATAAGGAGTTTGTCCGACCGGTGTCCGACAAACTCCTGGGCCTCTTCCTCCTCCTGTTGCTGGCGAGCCCGGCTGCCCAGCCGGCCGAGGCCGGCGCGAAGGAGAAGGAGCTGCGCGAGTTGCGCGGCCGGATCGAGGCGCTGCAGAAGCGGCTCGCCGACGCCGAAGGAACCAAGAGCGAAGTGGCCGACGCCCTGAAGGAATCCGAGCGCGCGATCTCCGATGCCAACCGGGAGCTGCGCGAACTGGGCCTGCAGTCGAAGAAGAGCAGCCGGCAGCTTGCCGAACTCAACGCCAAGGCGCGCCGCGGAGAGGCGGAGCTGCAGGGACAGCAGACGCTGCTGGCGCGCCTGCTCTACCAGCATTATCTCGGCGGACATGCCGAGCCGCTGAAGCTCCTGCTCAACCGCGAGGATCCCCACGACATCTCGCGCCGCCTGCACTATTTCGGCTACATCTCCCGCGCGCGCGCCGAGCTGATCGCCGGACTGCGCGCGAGCCTCGCGCGGCTGAAAAGCCTGTCCGCGGAGGTGGAGCGCAAGGCCGCCGAGCTTGCCGCCGTCGCCGCTGGCCAGCGGGCGCAGCGCAGCCGCCTCGAGCGCGAGAAGAGCGCGCGCAACCAGGTGCTCGCCAAGATCTCCCGCGACATCGAGCGCCGGCGGCGCGAGATCGGCACGCTGCAGCGCGACGAGACCCGGCTTGCCCGGCTGGTCGCGAGCCTGGCCAAGCTGATGGCGCGCAAGAAGCCCAAGTCCGCCCCGCGGCTGAAAAACGAGGGCGTGCCGCAGGCCTCCGCCGGGGACAGCCCCTTCCCCGGGCTGAAAGGCAGGCTGAGATTGCCGATTCGCGGGGAACTTGCCAACCGTTTCGGCAGTCCACGTTCGGACGGCGGCGTGGTGTGGAAGGGGCTGTTCATCGCCGCCCGGGTGGGCGAGGAAGTGCGGGCGATCGCCGACGGGCGCGTGGTGTTCGCCGACTGGCTGCGCGGCTTCGGCAACCTGCTCATCGTCGATCACGGCGACGCCTACATGAGCCTCTACGGCAACAACGAGGCGCTCTACAAGCGGGTCGGTGACATAATTCACGGCGGCGAGCCGATCGCCGCGGTGGGCGCAAGCGGCGGCAATGCCGATTCGGGTTTATACTTTGAGCTGCGGCATGAGGGCCGGCCGCTGGATCCCCTCGACTGGGTCACCATCAAGTGAATGGCGATTCGTGATTGGTGATTCGTAAGTTCCGCCCACCCGCTCGGTGAGCGGGCTTTCTCGATTCACGATTCACGGATTTCAAGGAGCGGGCAATGCGCAACAAGCTGAATCAATTCGGGCTGCTGATCATCGGCGTGCTGATCGGCGTCGCGGTCAGCCTCAATTTCTCTGCGGTGGCGCAGAAAGGGGCGCCGACGGTGACGCCTCTGCCCATCGAGGAGTTGCGCGCCTTCACCGAGGTTTTCGGCCGCGTCAAGAGCGACTATGTCGAACCGGTGGAGGACAAGAAGCTCATCACCGAGGCGATCAACGGCATGCTGACCGGCCTCGACCCCCACTCCGCCTACCTCGACCAGGAGGCGTTCCGCGAACTGAAGGTCGGGACCCAGGGCGAGTTCGGCGGGCTCGGCATCGAGGTCGGGATGGAGGACGGCTTCGTCAAGGTGGTCTCGCCGATCGACGACACCCCCGCGTCGCGCGCCGGGCTGAAGCCCGGCGATCTTATCGTCAAGCTCGACGATTCCTCCGTCAAGGGCATGACGCTGAACGAGGCCGTCAAGCGCATGCGCGGGCGGCCCAACACCCCGATCACGCTCACCATTGTGCGCAAGGGCGAGAACAAGCCGATCGTGGTGACGTTGACGCGCGCGGTCATCAAGATCCAGAGCGTCAAGTCGACGCTCATCGAGCCGGGCTACGCCTATTTCCGCGTGTCCCAGTTCCAGGAGCAGACGGGCGAGACGCTCGCGCGCGCGATCGACAAGCTGTTCAAGGAAAACCAGGGCCCGATGAAAGGCATCGTGCTCGACCTGCGCAACGATCCGGGCGGGCTGCTCAACGGCGCGGTGGCGGTGTCCGCCGCGTTTCTGCCGGCCGATGTCCTCGTGGTGTACACCGACGGGCGCACCGACGACTCGAAGATGAAGCTGAACGCGAGCCCCGAGCACTACCTGCGCGGCCGCCTCAAGGAGGACTACATCCGCAAGCTGCCGCCGGAGGCGCGGACCGCGCCGATGGTGGTGCTGGTCAACGCCGGCTCGGCTTCCGCCTCGGAAATCGTGGCGGGCGCGCTGCAGGACCACAAGCGCGCGGTGATCATGGGCCAGCAGACCTTCGGCAAGGGCTCGGTGCAGACCATACTGCCGCTCGGCAACAACACCGCGATCAAGCTCACCACGGCGCGCTACTACACGCCGAGCGGGCGCTCGATCCAGGCGAAGGGCATCATTCCGGACATCCCGCTCGATGACGGCGCGAGCGAGCGCACCGCCGGCCTCAAGCTGCGCGAGGCGGACCTGACCAAGCACCTGACCGACGGCAGCAGCGAGCCGGAAAAGGACAAGGAGAAGGTGACGACGGTGGCCGCGAAGCAGTACCACTTCACGCCCGCGCCGCGCCCGAAGGACGTCGACGAGAAGCTGCAGCGGCCGCAGCCCGGCGAGATCGTGTCCGCCAACGATTACGAGCTCAACCAGGCCATCGCCTTCCTCAAGAGCCGGGACGCGGTCAAAGTCGCGAACTGAGGCAACGGTCGACGATCGGCTGTCAGCAACGCCCGGCGCCCGCCGGGCGCTTTGCTGTACACTGCCGACGCGCAAATCTAGAAAAAGCGTGTGCCACAGAGAACACAGAGTTCACAGAGGAAAATCAAGAACGTATGTCGTCTCCAGGCCTCGCCCATCTGGTGAGTGTGGCGTGCTAATTCAACCCCTTGAATCTCTCTGTGTTCTCTGTGACCTCTGTGGCTGAATTGCAGTTTTTGGGATGAACGACGAACAACTGCTCCGCTACAGCCGCCACATCCTGCTGCCGCAGATCGGCATCGAGGGGCAGGAACGGCTGCTCGCCGCGCGCGCGCTGGTGATCGGAGCGGGTGGGCTCGGCTCGCCGATTGCGCTCTATCTCGCCTCGGCGGGGGTCGGCTCCATCACCCTCTGCGACAACGAGGCGGTCGACCTTACCAATCTGCAGCGCCAGATCGTGCACCGCACCGCATCGGTCGGCCGCAAGAAAGTGGAGTCGGCGCGCGCCACGCTGGCCGCGATCAACCCCGAGGTCGGGGTGGTGGCGCTGGCGGAACGGGTGGATGAGCGACGCATCGCCGAACTCGCGGCGCGGCATGACGTGGTGATCGACGGCAGCGACAACTTCGCGACCCGGCACGCCGTGAACCGGGCCTGCGTCAGGCTCGGCAAGCCGCTGGTCTCGGGGGCTGCGGTGCGCTTCGACGGGCAGGTCGCGGTGTTCGACCTGCGGCGGCCGGATTCCGCCTGCTACGCATGCCTGTTTCCCGAGTCCGGCGAGGCCGAGGACGTGCGGTGCGCGGTAATGGGCGTATTTGCGCCGCTGACCGGCATCATCGGCTCGATACAGGCGGCGGAAACGTTGAAGCTGCTCGCTGGCGCCGGCGAAACGCTCGCCGGCCGGCTGCTGCTCCTGGATGCGCTGGCGATGCAGATTCGCACGATCCGCCTGCAGAAGGATCCCGCCTGCCCGGTCTGCCGCGCTGTCGCGCGGAGTGCTGAGTTCTGAGTTCTGAGTGCTGAGTGCTGAGTGCTGAGTGCCGAGTGTTGAGTGTTAACTTGTGTAAGTAGACAGGTCGGCCGTTCACTCAGCACTTTGCACTCAGCACTGCAGTTAGGTCATGTCAATGGAAGGCCCACGGCCGGCAGGCGCGGCCACCCCGCCTGGAGCGGAGGGTGCGGCGGCCGCTAGCGGCCGGCCGCTGAGCAGCGCGTCGAGGTCGCGCGCGACCTGCTCCACGCTGGGCCCGGCGCGGCCCATGCATTGCAACAGCACGCGCGCCGGGAATTCCTGCAGGGTCAGCGGCCGGGTGGTGACGCGCGTCCTGGCCGTATTGTCGAGCGCCGGCGCGAAGTGGGTAGTCTTGAATCCCGCCTTCAAGCTTTCCATGCCTTCCACGATCGCCTGCTGCGTGCGGGCAATGCCGATGATCAGCTCGGCCAGTTGCTGTGTGGTGATGGTCGCCATCCTCGATCTCCTCCTTACGTGTTCCGTGTTCCGTGTTCCGGGTTCCGGGTTCCGGGTTCCGGGTTCCGGGCTTTGAACCTTGAACTTTGAACGTTGAACCTTGAACTCGCATAGCAGCTTGTCGGGCTTTCGCCCCGACAAGTTGCTATGCGATCACGCCTTCCATGAGCAGGCGCCATTGCCTTGCCCACATTTCGACGGGGTCGCGCTTGAAACCGCTTTTCGAGAACTGGTGCCAGCGCCCGGTGACGAAGCTCATCAGCAGGTTCGCATGAGCGGCGATGTCCACCTCCGCCGCGATTTCCTTCTGGCTCACGCCGAAGCGCAGCGCCTGCTTGAGCGCGGCTTCCAGGCGGTCGTGCAGCTGGTTGATGCGCGCCTGCAGCCGTTCGTCCTCGTTGACCAGCGCGTCGCCGATCAGCACGCGGGTCATGCCGCGATTCTTCTGCGCGAAGCCGAGCAGCACCCCGAGAATGGCCTCGAGCTGGCGCACGCCGCTCTTCTCCTCGCCGGTGATCCTGTTGATGAGCGCAAACAGCGTCTGCTCGATGAACTCGATCAGCCCCTCGAACATCTCAGCCTTGCCGCGGAAGTGGCGGTAGAGCGCGGCCTCCGATACGCGCAGCTGCTTGGCCAGCGCGGCGGTGGTCACTTTCTCGCCGGTGGGGTTCTCCAGCATCTGCGCCAGGGTCTGCAGTATCTGGTCCTTGCGCTCGCCCGTCTTGGCCGTCATGCCCGTTCTCCGCGTCGCCTCGCCGCCTATTGTAAATACGCCAGCAGCCGGGGCAACTGCATCAGGTTTGCGATCTTCACGTCCACATAGCCCGGCGTCCTGCCCGTCCGGGCCACCCACACCGTTTTCATGCCGAGACGGCCGGCGGTGCGCAGATTGTCGAGGGTATCCTCCACCATGATACAGCGTTGGGGTTGGAGGTGGTTGGCGCGGCACAGGCGCAGGAAGCCGTAGCTGTCGGGCTTGGGGCGAAAGCGGGCGTGCTCGATCGAGAACACGCCGTCGAAGAGATCGGTCACGCCGAGCGCCCGCAGCACGGCGCGCGAATAGTGCACCGGCGAGTTGGAAAACACGAACTTTCTGCCGGGCAGGCGGCGCAGCGTCGCGCGCAGCTGCAGCTCGTGCACCAGCATCGGCGCGAGATCCGGGAACTGATGCGTGTGCCACAGGAAGTGCCGCGGGTCGGCCTGGTGGTTGCGCATCAACCCGAGCAGCGTCGCGCCGTAGCGTTTCCAGTAATGCCGCCGCAGCTCGCCGGCCGCCGCCTCGTCGAGGCCCAGGTGCGCCTGGAGGTAGGCCGTCATCGCGCGGTTGATGTGCGGAAAAATGTGGGGGCGCGCATTATGGAGGGTGTTATCCAAGTCGAAAATCCACGCGCGCCCCCACATTTTTCATGTGTCCTGGATCAACACCGGAACAACTGGCGGGTTATCAAGGATAGTTTAATTTAGGAATTCGCCGGGTCGTGGTCCGGCGAATTCCTAGCGGCGCCGGATCAGCGTGCCGACGCCCTCGTCGGTGAGGACTTCCAGCAGCAGCGCGTGCTCGACGCGGCCGTCTATGATGTGGCAGGAGTTGACGCCGTTCTTCACCGCGTCCAGCGCCGAGTTGATCTTGGGCAGCATGCCGCCGGAGATGGTGCCGTCGGCGAACAGCTCGTCGATCTTCTTCGCGGAGAGGCCGGTGAGGAGATTGCCGGCCTTGTCGAGCACGCCCGGGGTGTTGGTCAGCACGATCAGCTTCTCGGCCTTCAACACCTCGGCCATTTTTCCCGCCACCAGGTCGGCGTTGATATTGTAGGTCTCGCCCTTTTTGCCCACGCCCAGCGGCGCGATCACCGGGATGAAATCGTGGGTGTGCAGCCGGTGCACGATCTCCGGGTCGATGCTGTCGACCTCGCCCACCTGCCCGATGTCGAGCAGCTTGTCGGAATCGCCGTTGTCGCGCACCAGCATTTTCTTCGCCCGGATCAGCCCGCCGTCCATGCCGGTCAAGCCGACCGCGCGGCCGCCGTGCTGGTTGATGAGGTTGACGATCTCCTTGTTGACCTGGCCGCCGAGCACCATCTCGACGACGTCCATGGTCTCGGCGTCGGTCACCCGCATGCCCTGGATGAACTCCCCCTTCTTGCCAAGCTGCTTCAGCAGCTCGTCGATCTGCGGCCCGCCGCCGTGCACCACCACCGGGTTCATGCCGACGAGTTTCAGCAGCACCACGTCGTGCGCGAAGCTCTTCTTGAGCTTGTTCTCGGTCATCGCGTTGCCGCCATATTTGATGACGATGGTCTTGCCGTGAAAGCGCTGGATGTACGGCAGCGCCTCGGCGAGGATCTTCGCTCTGTCAGCGGCGGTGGTTCCGGTGAGTGCCATGGCGGTCGGGCCGTTTATCGGTCGCCGGCTATTCTACGGGATGGCCAAAAAAAACGGCAGGTCTATCGACCCGCCGTCTTGTCACCTTCTCCCGCGCGTTGATCGGCGGAGGTTTGCCGTCCGTTCGAACGCGCGGAGTTAAACCGGCGGCAACGCCGTCCGGGTTTAACATTTATTGTATGGTGACGCGTTTTGCCTGCACCGCG
>Ga0184637_10001588_pt1 | contig 15226 bp, 14 predicted proteins | sample PLM3_127_b2_FD_133143 | JGI IMG/M metagenome (GOLD analysis project Ga0184637, IMG submission 133143) | Groundwater sediment microbial communities from an aquifer in East River, Colorado, USA - PLM3_127_b2 | ecosystem: Environmental > Terrestrial > Soil > Riparian zone | place: USA: East River...
CCTGCATTCGTCCATCCGGAGACAACCGCCAGTCGTCGGTATTGAGCCGCGGTAGCACTTCGACCAGGTACGCTCGGACGGCGCTCCTCCCGTCGATGATGGCGACGGCCGCGTTGAAGATCCGCGTGGTGAGCGATGGATTGCTGCTCCCCGGGATCTTCGGCATCAGGCCCGTCACCTCGGTGCGGAGCGACATATTCAGCGTCCGCTGAGGGGCCACCGGCCCCGCGGGAGCTCCGGTTCGTTCTGTCTGGGGGGCCTGGGCTGGCGTACAGCCGACTACTATTGCAAGGAGCCCTACGAGGCAAACAATACGCATGGCTGACCTCCTAACTAGCGCTCAGTCCCCACTCATATCCTCGCCGTACGGCCACTCGTACTTGGGGGTGGTGTAGCACTCCTCAGGCATCGCGGTTGTCATATTGCGCCCGGCGAGCTGCGCTTCGAAGCGACGACGCACCCAGGATTCCTCTTCTGAGTAGTCGATCTGGTGGCTCTCGCGGAAGGCGGGGATGTGGCCGTTCAACTTCAGGTAGCGCGCCGGTCCCTGCCCGAGATTGAAGTGCTGGTGGTACCACATGTGCGGCGGCACCAGGAGGCTACCCTCGCGCCATTCGCAGACGAGGCGCTCATTGCTGTCGGGCTTCCAGAGAACTGAATAGCCCTCGCCGCGCGGGATAACGATAACCGCGCCAGCGTCATGTTTGTGGGCCATCTTGTAGCGCTGCGCCGGGAAGACGGACATGGTGGCGTGCGTCGCGCCCTTGCCGCCGTGCACTGAGCCAAACGCAACTGTCATCCCGCCAGCACCGCGATTGCGGTAGGGCTCGAGCTTCTCCCACGCGGACACGTCAGGAAAGAAATTAGACGTCCACACCGCGCGCTGCTGCATACCATCCGGGGCGGAGACCACCTTCGCCTCGGAGAAGATGTCCTGGTCCCCATACAGGATGCTCGTGTCCACAACCGGATTATTGAAGAAGACGTCCCGGTCTCGGATCAGCGAGGCGGCAATGTCGAGTCGGCTGCTATGGATGAGGCGCGCGGTTTGATCGCCGCGCAGGTTGCTGAGCTGATAACTGTAGTTCGGTGGAATGAAGAACAAGCTGTGCGGCTGAAACTCGAAGCTGCGCTGGGGACGGCCTTCGGCCCAGATCGTGCACTGCCCATAGCCGGACAGCACGTAGACTTTCTCATCCAGCAGCATTTTGAACGGCGCCGTAGTGCCGCCGGGTGGCACTTCGGTCAGTCGAACGTCGACGACCCGCCATTGCCCGTCCAGCTGCAGGATCGCTGCGCCACATTCCTTCTCTTCCCACCAGCCCACCTCGACGCTCCGCATATCGGCGATGTGGTTGCCGCGGTAGATCGGGATGCCCTGGAGGGCCAGGCTCTCAATCCAGTCGTCGTACCACGAAATCTTTCGGCCCAGCTCTTTGGGCTCGACTCTGTAGTAGGCACCGAAGGCGACGACCGGGTCTTGAGTAGCCTGAGCCAAAGCGCAAACCTCCTACGTTGGTGGTGCCATTCTAATGGTGCGGCCGTGGGCAACGAGGGCATAGAAGGCGACGAACAGCCCCAGCCTACCGCGCCGACCCCAATGCACCCGAGCCCTCGTTTCGTATGGCTGGAGTCTGACGGGCGATGGCCCGCGGGAGCGGCAGATCGTCAAAGGGAGCGGCGTAACTCCCAACGTTCCGATGTGCGGATCATCCCTGACCAGCTTCGAGGCTAACGGTTCGATACGCCGCTCGAATAGGTAGGTGGGTGGCCCAAACGCACCAAGAGGGTTTGTTTAGAGGAGGAATCCAGCTAAAAAGATCGAAACATCGGCGCAATACGGGGCACGGTCAAAATGAACGAGCACCTGAACGCTTTTTGGTGCGTTCAGCCGGAGCGTGGTCCTCGGCCATGTATGAACGGGAACATCCAAGCACTGATAGGCTTTACTGGTCGGGCCGGCCCGATTTGAACGGGCGACCACCTGAACCCCATTCAATTGCTCGCCATCAGCCGCCTGTCGCCGGGCGTCGCCTTCCGTCGCTGGAAGTCGCTTTTGTTCCTAAATCGGCCCCCTCCGAGGTCTGCCTTTGTCGCCCGGCGTCGCCTTTTGTCGCAGCGTGCCGCAATGCGCATCTACCAGCGTAACTCCCAAAATGCTTGCGTGGTGAAGCAAATAATCGCGCCCTTTGGGAGGCCTCACGATGAAGGGCCCTGCTCCTGGAATGCAGGATCGCGAAGGGAAGGTCGGTCCTGATATGCCTCGAGCGCAGCAAGGTTCTCACCGAGCAGGCGCACGCGCCTCTTCGGGCGGTCGTCGGTGAGCTGGCTCGCGAAGCAAATCGGCTGCCAGTATCTGCGCAACAACTCACCACACGGGGTGCCCGGGGCGACCCGCGTCAACAGCTCATTCTCTTCTTTCGTGAGCATGGTCCTTCCCCTATCTAGCGCAGCTCCGAGGGCGCATTCGATACGAAGAGATCTTCCGGAGCCATGGCGCGGCCGATCAACCCCTGCTGATGCACATCCTCGAGGAAGGTCTCCAACACCGCGCGATTCCTGCCGATCCCATAGGGCCAGGGGTCGTCGCCGAACAACGAGACCGTTTGGTCGGACCCCAATCCGGGAATCGGCAGCTCCGCGTCCGTCTCGAGCGTGTCGTGCAGGGTGCGCTGTTTCGCCTCGACGAACGCGTTACACAGGCTTTCGACGAGCCAGGGCTCTTTGTCGGCAAGCGCTTGCTTCATGACGATGAGGTGCACGATTGGGAAGATGCCCGTCTTCTCGAAGTAAGCGCGCGACGCCTTGGCTGAATCAGGATAGGCGGGAATGGGTCGGGCGCCCTGGTCGCGAGCCGCGCCGCCACTCTCGCCGCGCCCCTCACCGCCCCCGCCGGCGCCCATGTTCGCATCGAGCTCGCCCGTTTGCATTAGCTCTCGGACGCTGCGGCCGCTCGTGTCCTGCGTCGCCTCCGAGGGCAGCCGCAGCGATTCCAATCGTTCAGATGCCATCGTCACCCATTGCACATCTTTCTGGGCGATGCCGTACTCGCGGTGCAACGTGAGTCGATGCCATACAGATGAAGTCATCCAGAATTGGGGGAGGCCGACGCGCTTGCCGCGGAGCCCGGAGGGGTCTTTGATCCCCGAGTTGGGCGCAAAAACGACGCCGTTCTGCATGAATCTGCGTCCCGGGAATATCGGGAGCGCCACAAGGCCGATGCCTCGCTCGCGGGCATGCGTGAAGGTGGCCAGCGACATCTCGGCGACGTCGTACTTGAGGCCGAGCATCTCGAGCGAGTTCGTATTCACGCTCTGGGCGGCTTGCGTTTGCGCAGTCACGTTGGCAATGGGGACCTCGCCGCTGATGACCGGCGTGGTCCGTGGCCCTGCGATAAGGGACACTGTCAGGTCGAGGTTCGCCATCATCGCCTCCTTAGCTGGACACCCGGCGGCGTTCGCCCGAGCGCGCTGGCGCCAGGTTCGTGGGAACAGGCTGCTTGCCCAGGAGGCGGCCTTCCTCGTTACCGCGCGCGCATAGTTGCCGCCGTAGCCCTGGCGAGCGCCTCCACGACCCCGATGCGCGCAGTCCCGGCCGAAATCTCCACTTGCTGATGTCGGTTATCGAAGACTTGCTCGCGGGGAATTCTGCTTTCGTTCCTGGGATCCTCTACACCCAGCGGAAGGTCTCGCTCAGCCATCCACTGTTCCAGATCAATGCGCTCATTTTCTTCAGGATCGCGTACCAGCCCCATCGGCTCGCGGCCTTCTTGCACCGCTTTGATGCCGTCCATCAGCATTTTTCGCAGGAGCACGATCCCGGTGTCCGAAGCGCCCAGGTGCTCCTTGGTGCGGTCGAAGATGGCCCCCTGCGTCTCCCAGGCCATCCCATCCTGGCTCGAGAACGTGTCCAGGTGATACTCGCCCTGATCGTCCAGCCAACCGGCCTCGTAGGTCAGAGGCGGTTCGCCATCGGACGAAGTCTCACCGGCCTGCGCCCCCCGGGGTGCCTTTCCCGGCGGGAAATACTCGACGCGAAGGATTTTGGTATGGCCATCGTCGATGGGGACCCGCCAGTGCATCGCCCCACCGAGGCGCAGCATGTTCGGGTAGACGAGAAGGTTGCCCCACCCGGACCCGCCGCGGTCACCGGTGTACGTCCAGCTTTTGAGGATGCCCCATTTGAAGGGCTGGAATCCATACCGCTGGAGCGGTCGGCCGAATCCGCCTCCCTGGTCCGCGCGGCCCTTGGTGGCCATGGTGTAAGCGTGAAGAAAGTAGGTGTGGGTGACGTCTCCCGTGTTCTCTTCTGCCTGTAGCCAGTTGCAGTTCAGCACGGGCCTGATCTCGAGCCGACGGATTCCACCTTGATCGACCAGGATATCCCAGCGAGGAAGCAGCGGGGCGGGCTGGGGACCCATGTAGGCCCACAGGAAACCGGAGAGCTTCTCGACCGGGTAGGCCGGATGTCGCACGGTGTGTTTGAGCAGCGATTGTTGTGGCTCAAAGGGCTGCTCCACGCACCTGCCCTCGGTGTCGTAGAGCCAGCCATGGTACGGGCAGCGGATGCCGCCATCCTCGAGGAACCCGTAGTAAAGCGAGGCTCCACGATGGGAGCACTGCTCGGCCAGGAGACCGTATGTCCCGTCCGCGGCGCGATACAGCACCAGATCTTCGCCGAGAATCCGAAGTCGCATCTTCGGCTTTTCGTCGGTTAGCTCGCTCGCCGCGGCGATCGGGTGCCAGTACCGTCGGAGGAAGTCGCCGCAGGGGGTGCCGGGACCAACGCGGGTCAGCAGCTCATTCTCCTCAGGGGTCAGCATTCAAATGTCCTCCGTGCTCCCGCCCGTAATTGGCCCATTGTAGCGAGCTATTTGGATGCCCGGGTGGGATTGACGGCGAACCGGCAGGCTTACCGATAATCTGGAAACTCGATGATGCGGTAGAGATCCGGATTCCGGATGACCCCCATCGGGTCTTCGCCCCGACGGACTCTCTCGATATTCTCCCTGAGCAGCTGACGCCACATCACTACACCCGCGTCCGAGGCGCCAAGATGCTCGAGGGAACGGTCGCGAAGTGGCCCCTGCGTCTCCCAGGCCATGGAATCCTGGCTCGGGAAGCTCTTGAGGTGAAAGTAACCCTCGTCATCTTTGAGCACGATGTACGTGAAGGGCGGGTCTTCATCCTCTTCGACGATCTCGCCGTTGGGACTCGGTGTGAAGCCGAGCCAGAAGCTCTGGGTGTGCGTGTCGTCGAGCGGGGTGCGCCAGTAGAGGTTGATGGCGCCGCCGCCCGCCGAGTGCCGCAGGATGTTGGGGAAGACGGCGGGCTGCCCGCCCTCCTCGTTGAACGCGTCCTCGCCCGTGTACTCCAGCGGCTTGATGAGCCCCCATTCGAACACCTCGAATTTGGCCACCTGGGCTGGAACTTCCAGGGCTGTTTTCGCACGCCCTTCTCGTATCCCATCTTGTGATGGAGGAATTCTTTGTGGGAAGGGTCCGCGTTCGTCTCCTGGACCTGGAGCCAGTTGCATTCGAGCACCGGGTGTACTTCGATCCGGTGAGTTCCGTCCTCGCGTGCGATCACGTCCCAGGGTGGAATGATTGGAGCCGGCAGTGGTCCGAGATAGGCGAAGAGGAGCCCGCGCACTTTCTCCACCGGATAGGCCGGGAGGTGCACGGTGTGCTTGAGCATGGATTGCTGAGGCTCGAAGGGCTGCTCGATACAGCGGCCGGTCTTGTCATACAGCCAGCCGTGGTAGGGACACCGAATACAGTCACCCTCGAGGAAGCCATAGTAGAGTGAGGCGCCACGGTGCTCACAGTGCTCGGCGACGAGCCCATAGCCGCCCTGCCCGTCGCGGAAGACGATGAGGTCCTCGCCGAGGAGGCGCAGGCGTTTCTTGGGTCGCTCCTCGGTGAGCTCCTGGGCCACGGCGATGGGGTGCCAGTAGCGGCGCAGCAGCTCTCCTGCCGGAGTACCGCGGCCGACGCGCGTGAGCTCGTCGTTTTCCCGCTTGGTCAGCATGTTCGGCTCCTCACCCGGCTTTTGGCACGCCGTCTGTGCTGCGGTTTGGACCTAACCTACGGGCTCGGGGCGAGCTGCTCCGAACGGAATTTCGTAGACGACGTGCGACTCGTCGAACACCTTATCGAACGGCACGCCGCGCGGACCGCGGCCACCACTTGATACTAGCGGCTTGCCGCCCTGGACACCCAGGTACTCCGCCCACATGTCGATGTTCTCGTTCCTGGCCGGATCAGTGACCAGAGCGATGGGGTCCCCGCCATCCGCTACGACCTCGATCTGCTCGGCAAGCAACTGGCGGTACATCGCAACGCCGGTATCCGACGCGCCCAGGTGCTCCTTCGCGCGATCGTAAATCGCGCCCTGCGTTTCCCAGGCCATGCCGTCCTGCGACTGGATCGTGTCCATGGTGTACTCGCCCTGCTCGTCGATCCACGGCGCGCTGTAATGAAACGGTGGGTCGTCCGGCTGCTCGACGCTGCTCCCATCCGGGGATGGAGTGAAATTGACGTGGAGAATGCGGGTCGTCTCGTCATCGATCGGCACACGCCAGTGCATTGCGTCGTTCAGGCGGAGCATGTTGGGGAAGATGAGTGGGCGCTCGAACAGGATCTGGGGATCATCTCCGCCGTAAAACAGGCTCTTGGTGATGCCCCAGGGGAAGCGCTGGAAACCAAACCGCTCCAGCGGTCGGCCGTGGAGCAGATCCACACCCGGCTTCAGCCCCCGGCGGAAGGCATCGTAGTTATGGTGCAGGAAAAGCGCGTGGGTCGAGTCGGCCGTGTTCTCTTCGGCCTGGAGCCAGTTGCAGCGGAGCACCGGCCGGACCTCGATTTCGCGGGTGCCGTCGGTGCGGACGAGGATGTCCCAGCGGGGGAGCAGCGGCTGCTTTTCGGGAGGTCCCATGTAGGTCCACAGCAGGCCGCCCAGCTTCTGCACCGGGTAGGCCGGATGGCGAATGGTGTGCTTGAGCATGGACTGCTGCGGCTCGAACGGCTGCTCCACGCACCTGCCCTCCAGGTCATAGAGCCAGCCGTGATAGGGACACCGGATGCACCCATCCTCGAGGAAGCCATAGTAGAGGGACGCTCCGCGATGCGAGCACTGCTCGGCGACGAGGCCGAACGAGCCCTCGGGCGTGCGAAACAGCACGAGATCTTCACCAAGGATGCGGAGCCGCTTTTTCGGTCGCTCCTCCGTGAGCTCACCCGACGCGGCGATAGGGTGCCAGTAGCGGCGGAAGAGATCACCACACTGAGTGCCAGGTCCGATTCGCGTAAGCAGCTCGTTTTCTTTCGGCGTGAGCATCCCGACCTCCCTGGGTCTGTCTCCGTGATCTTAGTCCACCCACCGCCACAGGTGGATTTCCGCTGCCGAATCGTCCCTTGGTCCCGTGACCGAACGGAAATGGGCGACGGGTGTGACCTGATACCAGATCGGCGTCGAAGGCAGCTCTTCACTGTAAATTCTTGCCATTTGAGCCAACAAGCGGGTCCGTTCGGAACGGTCCAGCGTGCTCTCATAGGCGCTGGCGAGGCGGTCGTACTCGGCGTGGGACCAGGATCCACGATTGCTGCCGGTCCAGCGGTTTTCGGCGTTGGGAGCGCCGACCGTTCCCAACGTCGGAAGGCTTCCTCCGTCGGTTGAAAACATGCTGCGGAACTTCGCCCGTGCTTCTCGGTCTGTTAGCATGGTGGAAGGAAATACGGTCTCGGTCATTTCGAACCCGGCTCTTCTCCACGAGTCGGCCATGATATGCATCGCGGCCTCGTTGCGCTCATTCGACAGAACTTTGATCTCGAAGTTCAGTCGCCCCTCGGCGGGTGACGCGTAAAAGCCGTCCGGACCCCTCGAGATGCCTGCATCGTTCATAAGCTGCTCAGAACGACGGATGTCGTAGGGATACTTCGTCAGACTGCGATCGATCTCGGAGAAGTAGGCGACCGTCGGGGAGATCAGCGTGTCGGCCAGCACCCCTAGCCCGTCGAAAATCACATCGTTGACGGCTCCACGCTCGACGGCGTGCGCGAGGGCCTTGCGGACACGCAGGTCCAGGATGGCTCTCGGCTCCGCATAAGCGGGTACGAACTGATTCTCGGTACGTCTTGCGCCTCCAGGGATAAAGGTGACCGATCCACCGCCGTCGGCGTCCCATTGGCGCTTGAGCACGACGGCTTGCTGGAATGAGATGACGTCATCATCGCCTATGACATGAACTTCGCCGGCCAGCATGTTGGCTAGAGCAGTGTTGGAGTCGGGAATGATCTGCATTCTGATCCGATCGATCTTGGGGCGGCCGAAAACGTAGCCATCGAATGCTTCACCTTCCAGGAAGAGGCCTCGCGCCCACTGCACGACGCGGTAGGCTCCCAGCCCCACGTAGTCAACCGTCCAGAACGGATGGGCCGCGAAAGCTTCAGGAGTCAAGCGCTGGGCGGCGTCGGCAAGGAGATGGCTGGGGAGCGCTTGAAACCTACCTTCGTTGAGCGCCGCGGCGTCCGCGTACGGCCTGCTCCAGCGAATCAGTAGCGAGCGTTCATCAGGAGCGCTGATGTCTTCGATGAGATTCATTGGCGCAGCGGTGGCCGTCACCCCGTAGGCGGGGTTCGCATAGATGCGATATGCGAAAACGAAATCCTCGGCGGCGAGGGGGCGTCCATCGTGCCACGAGAGGCCTGGCTTCAGCTGGTAGGTCGTCTCCATCCGGCCATCGGGGAAGACCCGCCAGTTGTCGGTATTGAGCTGTGGCACCGCCACCGCGAGGTACGGGGTGACAATCTCGTTGGGGTCAATTGAAACGAGGGCCGCGTTAAAGGGGCCAGTCGGAAGTCCAGCGATCCCAACATTGGCCAGTCCCTTGCCGGCGACCGTCTCCCCTTCGGTGCGAGCGATGATGACCAGGGTGCGGCCGGCATTCCGAGCGGCGGTGGCGCCGGCGCTACTGCCCAGGTCGGAACCGGCTCGCCTGTCGGTGCAGGCCGTGAGCGCTGCGGCGCAGATGAGAACACAAAGTAGCGTGCGCGGATACATCGGGCGAACCTCACTTCGTGCCCGTCCTGGCTGGAGGGAGTGAGCCGTTGCCCGATGGTATACTCGGCGGCCGGTCACAGCAAGCCGCGCTCGAGAGTTTCAGAGCGTGCGCCACCGACCGGTGGCTGCCGGTTTGGCGCTGGTACCGTGGATAGGGAGGCGGCAGTGGCTGAAGTACTAGGCATCGGATGCAGTCACGGGCCCGGCGTTGTTGGGCCGCTCGAGCGGGGGAGCCACTACCTTCGCCAGCACTTGGAGGAGGACGAAACCCCCGCCTACCTCAAGGATCCTAAAAACTGGCCCAAGCCGATGCAGGAAGAGTGGGGCGACGATCAGGGCATCGCTCATGCGAAGAAATACCAGGAGATCCTGCAGCCGGCCTACCGTCGAGCGCGGCAAGCCATCGACACGTTCGATCCTGATTTCGTTCTGATCTTTGGCGACGACCAGTACGAGTGCCTGCTCGAGGATCTGTTGGTTCCTTTCAACATATTCGCCATTGACGAAGTTGAGGGTCCCATGCGGGGTGCCGACACGGGGGGCGGCACGGCCCGAATCCTGGGCCACCGAGAAGCCGCGGACTATCTGGCACGCCAGCTGATCAACAGCGGTTTCGAGGTGGGGACCTCCTGGAAGCTGCCCCACCGACAGATGTACGGCCACGCGTTCACGACCACGATCCGCTATCTCGACCTGGACGAAAAGGGCTGGCCCTATAAGCTTATCCCCTTCGCGGTCAATTGCTATGGTGACGATCTGCGGGTGCCGACGCCCGAATTCCCGAACCCGAACGGGATCGGGCGGCGCCTCGAGAATGTCAAGCATCCTCCTCCTCCTGGCCCCGTACCGTTTCGGTGCTACGACCTGGGTCGCAAGGTTGCCGAAATCCTCCAGGCGAGTCCGTATCGGTCGGTGGTGATCGGTTCGTCGAGCTGGTCCCATGCCTCGCTGACCACAAAGAACCACTACATGTGGCCGGACGTTGATTCCGATCGTCAGCGCTTTGCCGAGCTCGAAGCCGGAGAAACGTGGAAATGGCGCGATTTGACGGCAGAACAGCTGAAAGATGCAGGGCAGCACGAATTCCGCAATTGGATCTGCTTCGCAGGCGCGATGGACGGCCGCGGAAAGCCCGACTACGTGGCCTGGGCTGAAGCCTATACCAACAACTCGTGCAAGTCCGTCGTTATCTACGACGCCGAGTAGCAGCTGCACACGGAAGCAGCCCTGGCCAGATAAGCCCGTCGAGCGACCGGGTTACTAGCGTCCCCCAAGGGGCACCTGGGTGCACGGCCTTTGAGCTACAGGAGGAACATGATTGGAAGAGACTGGGCCGACGAGACGCGACAACCTCCTCGAGCGCGGCACCGAATACCAGCGCTGGCAAAAGCAGGAAGGCATCCCGGTGTACACAGGGGCCTACGTCACCGACCTGTATCACGCGAATGTTGCTCCCTGGCCACGTATCGGCCAGAAAGGCGCGTTCGTTAACCTCGCCGACCAGGAAATCGACGATGCATGGGTGATCGAAATCGGCCCTGGAGGCAACACCGAACCGCTTCACCATATGTTCGAGGCGACGGTCATCGTCCTCGAAGGCGAAGGCGCAACGGCTGTCTGGCAGGAAGACCAACCCAGGCAGACGGTCGAATGGGGACGCGGGAGCGTGTTCGCCCCACCCATCAACTGCTTCTACCAGCACTACAACCTGGACGGACAGAAGCCGGCCCGCCTCCTGGCGGTGACCCTGGCACCCATGGTCATCAACTTTTTCCGCAACAGCGATATGCCTTTCAACGTCGACTACGTCTTTTCCGATCGCTATGGCGGCGAGGCTGACTACTTCAGCGGCACCGGAGAGCGTGACGAGACCCGCCAACGTGAATGGGTCACGAACTTCATTCCGGACATCCGTGGTTTTCCGCTCGACCTCAATGATGGACGCGGTGTCGGCTCCTTCCGCCTCGGATTCACCTTTGCGAAGAACCAGATGGTGGCACACAGCAGCGCGTGGCCAGTCGGGACCTATCTCAAAGGCCACCGGCACGGTGTGGGCGCCCACGTGTTCATCCTCGAGGGTAGTGGCTACTCGCTGCTCTGGTTCGAAGGACAGGAGCGCGAGATGGTCCCCTGGAAGGATGGCAGCGTCCTTTCACCGCGGAACCAGGAGTTTCATCAACACTTCAACCCCGGGCCAGACCCGGTCCGATACCTGGCGTTCCGGCTCGGGGCGGCGGACGTCAATCGATACACGTCCGCGGGCGTGAGCAACTACCAGTACGACTCTGAGGACGAGGATCCAGCGATCTACGACCTCTTCGAGCAGGAGTGCGCGAAGAACGGGGTGGAGCCTGCCATTCCGCGGCCGAAGTATCGGGTCCGGACATAGACGAACCCACGCGAGGCGCAACTCAGGATGGGAGGGGGCCATGTCCACGGAGCTGAAAGTAGGACTCGCCGGGCTCGGCGCCGCATCACGCCAGGTTGCCCCCGGATTCTTCCGCGTTCCCGGGGTGACATTCACCGCCGTCGCTGACGTACGTCAGGACGAAGTAGCCCAATGGGAGCGTAAGTTTGGGGTGGAGGGTTTCCACAGCGTCGAGGACATGGCCCAGCACGGCGATGTCGATGTGGTGTACATCGCGACTCCAAACCATCTCCATGCCCCCCACAGCCTTGCAGTCGCTGATCAAGGGAAGCATGTCATCTGCGAGAAGCCCATGGCGATCACCATGGAAGAGTCGCACAAGATGGTGGAAGCCGTCGAGAAGAACGGTGTCCGATACATCCAGGGCCACAGCAAGATCTGCCGGCCTTCGGTTCGGAAAATGGGTGAGGTAATCGCCAGCGGTCGTCTCGGGGCTGTGCACACCATCAACACGTGGAATTACAACGACTGGCTGCGCCGACCCTGGCCGCTATGGTCGCTCCAGGAGGAACACGGCGGCGGTGTCGTGTATCGCCAGGGGCCGCATCAGATAGACACCGTCCGCTACCTTGCCGGAGGCATGGTCAAGAGCGTGCGGGGAATGGTTGGCCGCCACAATGCTTACTTCGACATCGAAGGGAACTACTCTGCCTGGCTCGAGTTCGAGAATGGCGCCGTGGTAACGGCTCACTTCAACGGCTATGGCTACTTCGATAGCTCCGAACTTACCTGGGGTATAGGTGAGGGCGGCGGAGTGGCGTCCGACCAGAAGCTCTACGGCCCACGCCCCATCCAGAAGGAGCCGGTACCGGAAGACGAGAAGTACGCGATGGAAGAGTATTCGCTCGATCGATTAGATGTGGCAGGTGAGCGCCAGCCCGCCAACCAGGACTTCTTTGGGATCACCATCGTCAGCTGCGAGCGCGGGGACATCCGCGTGAACCCGCACGGCCTGTACGTTTACACGGACAACGGCCGAGAGGAAGTCGAGATGTCCGCCAAGGCGACCTACCGCGGGGGCGCGGAGCTGCTGGAGCTGCAGGAGGCGCTGGAGCACAACCGGCCGACGTTCCCGGGTGCCGACTTCGGTCGCGCGACGCTGGAGGTCTGTCTCGGTATTTATCAGTCCTCTCGCGAGCATCGCGAGATCCAGATGAAGTACCAGTCACCCTCGCCGATCCAGATGCCAGCAGCGGTCGCCGGCTAGACCCAGTCGCCGGTACCCCAATGGAGGGCAGGAAGAAGATGACGCGAATCACGTGTGCAGACATCCAGAAAATGAAGGCGGATGGCATCCGTCCAATGATCGGGATTTGCTACGACTACACCATGGCTCAGATTTTCGATAAAGCCGGGGTCGACATCATCCTGGTCGGCGACAGCGGCGCCAAGACCCTCCTTGGCTACGAGGACAATTCCGCGGTCAGCATGGACGAGATGATCATCATGGCCCGGGCGGTCGTACGCGGCAGCAAACGTGCGATGGTGATGGCGGACATGCCGTTCATGTCCTACCAGGTGAACATCGAGGATGGGGTTCGGAACGCGGGCCGGTTCATCCGCGAGGCTGGAGTCCAATGCCTCAAGCTCGAGGGCAACGAAGAGATCGCCGACGTTTGCCATGCGATAACTCGGGCGGGCATCCCGGTACAGGGGCACATGGGATTCACGCCGATGACGAGCATGGCTATCGGCGGATTCATGTCGGAGGATGCCAGGAAGCCGGAAGAGAACTTCCGGAAAGCTGCCTTTGCTCTCCAGGACGCGGGGTGCTACTCGCTGATGTTCACCCAGGTGCCGCCGGACATCTGCGGTGCCCTCACCAGAGAGCTCCGGATCCCTACCTTCGCCGGCGCCGGATCAGGGCAGACCAACGGACTCATCGTGTACTCGAGCTTGAGTCTGGCTGCCGTGGACAAGAGCCCGGATCAATACGGAGTAACCGCTGGTCGCGCGGTCTACGATCACGTCAAGGGCTATATCGACGACGTGCGCTCGGGGAAAGTGACGCGCTGACCTCTCTTTCTACGAACGGAACAACGCGACACACTTATCTGAGTTGAAGATGTACGCTTCGGCGTACGCGAGAATCTCCGCCTTTCGATCTTCCATAGCACCGGCCAGGCACACCCAGTTCAGCATCTCGTGCTCGCCGGCGTCGCGCATCTCCTCCCAGTCGAGGTCCCGCCATTTCCTGTGCTCTCCAGCCGCGAGCTCCTCGTAGTGCCTCCGATCGGTTTCGCTATCGGGCCAGAGGAAATAGTGCTTGGGGACGAGCGACGCGTGCGACCAGGCCGACGAAGCAATGATTGCGACTCGGTACGGACTGGCTTCGAGGATCTCCCGGACCGCTTTCCCGAGATCGTAGCAGCGCCATGGAGGTGGAGCTGGCGGGGGATACATGGGTGACCACGCGAGCCTGCGTCCTTTAATCGGATTCAGCTGCGGTATGCGCATGTCGCTTCCATAGCAGTTGATCGCGAGCGGCACCATCCGGTGGTTGCCACTCCAGGATGCCGTCGGATGGTTCCTTAATCCCGGGTCGGGCGGTTTCCCTTCTTGAGCTCTCCGATGTATTTGCTCATCCGCTCGTACATTGCGCCGGCGGTGGTCGGGCCCCACTTGTCGGGTCCCTTCTGCGTCAGGTTAGCGTTCAATCCGACGGGGACCAGGAAAGCGTCACAACCGGTGCCTGCGCCACCGCCAGCGAAGGTAGGAACCTTGAGCTCCTTGGTGAGCTGGGTAGCGACCTCGGGGGGAACCGCCGTGAACATGATGGTCGAGCAGCCGGCCTCTTGCAGGTTGAAGGCGTCCTGCCGGATCTTCTCGTCCGGCTTCTTGGCGTCGGGGGAGTTGAAGCCGCCGATGGCCATACTGGTCATTGGCGTAAAGCCCATATGCCCCTGCACCGGAATGCCCGCCCGAACGATGGCAGCGACCGCGTCACAGATTTCCGAGTTCCCTTCGAGCTTGAGAGCCTGAACCCCGGCTTCTCGGATGAAGCGGCCAGCGTTGTGCAGGGCGTTTTCTATGCTCATTTGATAGGACATGAACGGCATGTCGGCGAACACGACAGCGCGCGAGCTGCCTCGCACCGCCGCACGAGACAGGAGGATCATCTCATCCATGGTCATGTTCGCATTCGCGTCGTATCCGAGCACTGCCCGTGCAGCACTATCGCCAACCAGAATGCAGTCGGTCCCTGCTTCGTCCGCAATCTTCGCGGTCGTGTAATCGTAGACGATGGACATAGAGATGATCTCGCCCTTGTCCTTCATGTTCTGAAGGTCCTGGATCGTAAGGCGTGCCATCGGTCTCTCCTCCAAACGCGATTCTGCGCTGTGCGATTCTGCGTGGCAGCTTATCCGAAAACAGGCCGTGCGGCGGCTTCGTCCGGCCCTACGAGATCCATTGCCAGAGATGAATGTCGATCACGCCGGCTTTGACGCCCTTCAGCGTGTTCACGTGTGGGGTTATCTGCAGGATGTAGTTAATCGGGATCGAGGGCAGGTCATCGCTCGAGATCCTGGCCATGCGAACTATCGCTTGAACGCGTTCGTTCTGATCGAGCGCCGTGTTCCAGACGTCGAGGAAGCGATCGAACTCCTGGTTCGAGTAGCTTCCTCGGTTGCTGCCGGTGAAACGATTCTCCGCCCGCGGGATGTTGTCGGATCCCAGCGTGAGCAAGGTACCTCCATCGCCGGTGTAGAACCCGGGGCGTTCGGCCCGGAGCCTGCTA
>Ga0184637_10001589_pt1 | contig 15216 bp, 17 predicted proteins | sample PLM3_127_b2_FD_133143 | JGI IMG/M metagenome (GOLD analysis project Ga0184637, IMG submission 133143) | Groundwater sediment microbial communities from an aquifer in East River, Colorado, USA - PLM3_127_b2 | ecosystem: Environmental > Terrestrial > Soil > Riparian zone | place: USA: East River...
GGCAGTTGGTATTTCTCAAATTTCAGCTTGGGTATGTCGGCGGCGCCGGCTTTGGACTTCTGCGCCGTTGCGGCCGCGGGCAATGCCAAAAAGGCTGCCATAAGCATCGTCAATAGCTCCTTTTTCTTCATTTCCTTGCTCCTTGGGGTTTTAGGTTTGAAGGGTCATCGGACATCCATTATAATACGCCGAGTATAGGGGAGAAGTTTCAACCTGTCAACCGGGGCCGCTCCCCCATCGGTCTTTTTTGCGTAGCGGAAAGCTTTAGCCTTCCATTTCTCCTATATTCGAGCCGGGTTTCAACCCGGCTCCCCTGCCCCCATCAAACGGGTAGCCCGGAGCCCCCGCTCCGGGAATATCTACCTTCCGGGCTACTCCTGCCGATACAGTTCGGTTGAAAGATATTTAAGCCCGTTATCCGGGAAAATGACAACGATTGCCCCGGTTGCCATCTTCTGCGCCGTTACGAAAGCCCCCCAAAAAGCCGAACCCGTGGAAATCCCGCCGAAGAGCCCTTCCTCTTTAGCCAGCCGCCGCGCCCAGACAAAGGCATCTTCATCCTTGCAGATAAGGCGTTCATCCACGGCGGACGGATCCCAGATTTCCGGCACGCGCATCGAATCGATGTTCCGAATTCCCTGCTGCTTGTGCTTCCCCGGCTGCGGTTCGACCGAGACTATTTTTATTTTTGGATTTAATTCTTTCAGCCGCCGCCCGCAGCCGACGGCCGTGCCGGTGGTGCCCAAGGTAACGACCAGAGCATCCACTTTCCCCTCTGTCTGCTGCCAGATTTCCTCCGCCGTCCCGTGGTAATGGGCGTCGATATTGGACGGTTCCCGATATTGGGAAAGCCGGCAATATTTCTCCGGATTGGAACGGAAAATCTCATCCGCTTTATCCCAGGCCCCGTCGGAGCCGAGCTCGGCGGGGGTCAACAAAATCTCGGCCCCCAGGGCTTCGATAATTCGGCGGCGTTCGATGGAAACCCCTTCCGACATTGTGATTAAGACCTTGTAGCCTTTAAACGCCGCCACCATCGCCAAACCGATGCCGGTGTTGCCGGAGGAGGATTCAAGAATGATTTTATCCTTGGTCAGCCGCCCGTCCCGCTCCGCGGCTTCGACCATAGCAAGGGCTACACGCTCCTTGACGCTCCCGAGCGGATTGCACCATTCCAGTTTTGCCCAAATGGTTACTTTCGGATTGGGGCACAACCGGTTGATTTTAACCAGCGGTGTTTTCCCGATGGTTTCGAGAATGCTTTCCTTGATGTCACCCATTCCGTATTTTTCCGTAGGGGCGGGTTTCTTCATCCCGAGCGAAGTCGAGGGAAAACCCGCCCTTTTCCCTTTTTATTTTTTTTGTAGGGGCAAGGCACGCCTTGCCCTCCCTCTCCACTCCGCTTGTCCTGAGCGTAGTCGAAGGATGGAGAGGGATAAAGGGTGAGGAGTTTTTTTCTGCGATGTCAGCCATTGCTCTTTTTATAGAAATCTGAATTTATATTCATCACCAACCCCGTCAAAAGCTTCGGATAAAAAGACGTGGACTTCGGCGGCAGCTTTTGACCCGACCGAACGACTTTCCAGATTTCCTCCATCCGGGTCGGGTTCAAAATAAACCCCGCCTTTGCTTTTCCATTACCGACTTTGTCCGCCACTTCGCCGGCATCTTTTGAATAATCCAAAACTTCCCGAAGTTCTTCATCCGAAAAACCAAAGACATTCTTGAAAATCTCCTGATTCAAAATAACGACATCCAGGTTTTCAGTTCTGGGGCAAGCAAGCAGGTAAAAACTGTCATCCAGCAAAAGTCCAAACCGATGCTCCTTGTCCGAATTCTCTCTTACGTTCTTTTGAGCGTTCAAAAAATCCTCCTCCGAACCGCCGGCATAGAGGATGGAAACCTCAAAGTTTTCGGAGAGGCGGCCCAGACCCTCCTTTTTGGAAAGCTTTAAATCATAGAGCAGCCGGTGAATCGGCCGGATGGAAAGCCCGTCCCCTTCGGCGTTAAAAAAAGCCATCAGCCGGTGGGCGAACCAGGGTTGGTCCGGGTTTCGGCGGTGGGACTCGAGCGCCGCATCGTAGCGGTGGTGCCCATCGGCAATCAAAACCGGCCGGGAAGCTAAAAGCGAAACTATTTTATCGATGTCCGAAGCATAGGTCAGCTTCCAGAGTTGATGCCATTCCCCCGCCATATCGTGGGCCTGGGCAATCGGCGGGCGGGACAAGACGGCCGCGGCGATTTTCTCAAAAACTTTTTCCCGGTCGCGGTACAAAAGATACACCGGCCCGAAGTCAGCCTGGGTCGAAAGGCGCAATTTCAACCGGTCTTCCCGCGGCAAAGCCATAATGTTCTCGTGCGGCGCCACCCCCTGCTCCAAATATTCTTCCAGCTTTCCAAGCACAAAGAATCCCAAATTTTGCCGCTCCCGGCCTCCTTCCCGGAAGGTTATTCGATACACGTATATCCCCGGCTTTTCGTCCGGAACAATTACTTTATCTTCGAGCCAGCCCGACAGCCGGTGGCGAACCGCTTCGTAAGGTTTCCACGAATCCCCTTCGACTTCGCTTTTGGTTTTCAACCCTTCCGCTTTGGGCAGAATCAAATGGGCGATGGTATACGGGCTTTTGGCAAAAAAAACTTTTTCCAGTTCCGGGTTGAACTGGTCGTAGGGAGGGGAAATCACGCTTTCCCAACGGCCGACTTTTTGGAGGTTATAGCGGAAACCGGTAAACGGTTTTATTTCGATTTAATCACCTTTCAATGACGATTTGCGGTGAATCGGAGGCAAAAACTTCCCCAATGATTTCCGCTTCTTTAATGCCGTCTTTGTGGAGCGCGTCCAGAAGCGCCAAAGCTTTCCCGGCGGCAATGGAAATCAAAAGTCCGCCGGAAGTTTGCGGGTCGAAGAAAAGCCAGACCATTTCTTGTGGCAGGGAGGAATCCGGTTGGAAGTGCCCTTCCACGGAATGGAAGTTCGGCTGGGTCAAGCCGGTGCGCACTCCCTGCCGAATCATTTCCAGACTTTCCGGGTAATGCGGAACTTTGCCCGCCCAAAAGCGAATCCCGACTCCCGAACCCTTGGCCATTTCAAAAGCGTGTCCCCCCAGCCCAAACCCGGTAACGTCCGTGCAGGCCGAAGCGCCGAATTCCACCATCCGTTTGGAGGCGGTCGCATTCAAAGCAGCCATATTCGCCGCTGCTCGGAGAATAATCCCATCAGCGGGCAAAAGCCCTCTTCTGGTTCCGGAGACGATAACGCCGGTGCCGATCGGCTTGGTTAAAATCAGTTTGTCGCCAACCTTTGCCGTTGAATTCCGCTTGATGTCCGCCTTGCGCACGATGCCGGTCACCGAAAGCCCGTATTTTAACTCTTCATCCTTCACGGTATGCCCGCCGACCAAAGCCGCCCCCGCTTCTTTTATCGCCTCCAACCCGCCCCGGAGAATTTCGGTCAAATGTTCCTTCTCGACGCCGGCGGAAGGAAAACAGCACAAATTCAAAGCCGTAACCGGCCGCCCACCCATGGCATAGACGTCGGAAAGCGAATTGGCCGCCGCTATTCGGCCGTATAAAAACGGGTCGTCCAAGGGAGGAGTGATGAAATCCGCCGTCTGCACCAGGTTGATTTCATCGGAAAGATGATACACCCCGGCGTCGTCGGCGGTCTCCACTCCGACCAGCACCGCCTCGTCTTTCGGTATGTTTAAGCTCTTTACTATTTCGTGTAAGTCCACCGGACTTAGCTTACCCGCTCAACCGCCCGAACGGGCAAAAGCGGTAATCCGGCAGGCCTTTTCCGCTGATGTCATTCCATCTCCTCGATATTTAGATAAGCTTTCGTATAAACCCCGTCAAGCCGGAAAATTTGAATCATTGGATAATTAAAGAAGAAAATTATTTTGATGCATTGGAAGTCAAAAATAAGCACTACACCTGCCCAAATTTAGGTGAGCAGCACAAACAACCAGTTATTCGTCAAGGAGGGATGAAACTTCGACAAGAGAGTCACCCCTAAACTTTAGAGTAATATTATCGATCGAAAGTTCATCCTGCTCTTCTTTCTTTATAAGATGATCTTTCGCAAAATGCTCTGTAACAAGTTGTTCTATTTCAGAACGGCTCATCCGCTTGCCGGTCTCCAAAAGCAGACTTTGAAGCACTTCTCTTTCCCGGTGCTGATCTTTCTCGCTTTGGCGAGAATAATCAAGTGAGACTAATGAATCAATCCATGAATAGAGTAGAAATATACAGATAACAATTAAAATTAATAATCCTAAAAACCAGCCCATGTGCGCTTTAAGCCATGCAATCATATCCTACTTCCTCCCTGCATTAATTTGGTGCGCCTGCTTCTCTTTCTTCTCTTCCACAAAATTCGTGGAATACCCGGGGAAAACCTTGGCGGAAGGGTTGATGTGGTGGGCAGCATAATTGGCGGCGACGGCTGCTTCTCCGAAGCCGGTGGCGATGAGTTTTAGCTTCCCATCGAAACCGGCAATATCCCCGGCGGCATACACCCCCGGCAGGTTGGTTTCCATATGGGCGTTGACCTTGATGGTATGCCCCGGCCCGAATTCCAACCCCCAGTTCCGCAAAGGCCCCATATTGGCGGCGTAGCCGATGCAGCAAACCACCGCATCCACGTCAAACTCTCTCTTTTCCTGCGTCAGCTTGTTCAGAGTAAAAACCCGCTCGATTTTGGAATTTCCAGCCACCTTCTCCACTTCCGTAGTGGTAAAAACCGGAATCCCGGAGGCGGCAAGTTTTTTCACGCTGTCTTCGTGCGCGGTAAACTTGCCTGAACGGTGAACCAAAACCAAACTTTTGGCAATCCCTTTGAGAGCCAAAATCCAGTCGAGCGCCGTATCGCCGCCGCCGATGAGCATAACTTTTTTACCTCGAAACTCCTCCGGATCCATCACGCCGTAATAGAATCCACGTCCCAGCCAAGCCTCCACCTCCGGCTTTTCCAGCTTGCGGGGGGCAAAAACCCCGATGCCGGCCGTGATGATGATGGTTTTGGTAAGATGTTCGCTGCCGTGGTCACCCTTAAGCAAGTAAGGGTTGTCCGCCAGCTGCCCAAGCGCTACTATCCGTTCCCCCAAAACAATCGCTGGATTGTATTGCTGGACTTGAAGAACCAGATTCTTGACTAAGTCTTCACCGACAATGGCCGGGCAACCCGCCACGTCGTAAACCGGCTTTTTGGGATACAACGTGTTCACCTGGCCCCCTACGTACGGCAGGGAATCGACGATTTTGACCGAAAGGTCGCGCAGCCCGGCATAGTAGGCAGCGAAGAGACCAACCGGCCCGGCCCCGATTACGGTTACGTCGTAAAGTTTTTCCGAAGTTCCCATACGGATTAAAATAACATTATCCGGTTTTAATGCTATCCGGTCGGCGCTCCGATTTTGAACGCCGGGTTGGAAGCGGGCGCCTGCGAGGAGCCGTTGGAAGGTATCACCAAAGCCACGTCGCCGAAAATCCGGGCCTGACAGCTAAGGCGCGATGTCGGCGTCAACCCCTCCGCCATTTCCAGCTGGTCCTGCTCCGATTCGTCTTTGGGCGAAAGATGCTCCATCCCTTCGAGGATGACCACGTGACAGGTGGAGCAGGTGCAGTTCCCGCCGCAATCGTGGGTGAGCAAAATATCGTTGTCCAAAGCGGCATCCAAAATCGACTGCCCCTCCAGCGCCTCCACTGTTTTATCCAGGTTTTTGAAGTGCACCTTCGGCATTATTCTACCCGATGCGCTAAAATAAGATTTGAACGATTAAAATTGCTGCAGATAAGTGGACGCCGGCAAAAACCCGGCGAAACTTCCCACTCACGATTTTTGATAGATGGGGAGCGGGCTTTTCTCTTCGCCGTAAGCGATGGTTTTTGCCACTCCCGCCAGCCGGGCCGCCAGCATCATATAGGCCCAGGTTGGCACGGGAAAGGAAGCACAGCCCCGGATTAAAACGTCTTTCCCCTGATACTTTTCCCAGGCCAGCCCCGCAAGCGTTTTGGTGAACGCTTCTTCCTGAACCACCCCGCCGGAGGCGAGGTCGGCAAAATCGATGACTTCCATCTAACTAAACGGAAAACGAGCTGCCGCAGCCGCAGCTCCGCTTCGCCTGCGGGTTGTTGAAGCGGAAAGCGCCGTTCAACAAATCGCCGGTGTAGTCCAGGGTAAGCCCGTTCAAATACATAAGCGCTTTCAGGTCCACCACCACTTTGACGTCCCCGAATTCGAAGGGCCGGTCTATCTCTCCCATTTGCGTATCCAGATTCATCAAATAGGAGAGCCCCGAACAGCCGCCTCCTTTGACGCCAACCCGCAAAAAGGTGCCGGGGGCCTGTCGCTCCAGAATTTTTTTGATTTCACGAACCGCCGTCTCGGTTACTAAAATCTTGCCTTCCGACTCCACGCCGGTATTTTGAATCGTCTCTGCCATTTCCTCTCCTTACACTTTAAGTTCGCTCACAGGAAAAACCGTTTCCGTGTGATACAGTTCTTCCAGCGTAATTTTTCCCAGGTAATCCACAAGCTTTTCCTGCACCCGCACCAAGGGGGTGCGCACCGTGCAGCAACCAATCTGCTCGCAGGCGGCGTGGTCATGCTTCAAACAGGCGATCAGGGCCACCTCATCCCCCACCGCGCCGATAACGTCGGTCAACCGGATATCCCGAACCTCTTTGGCCATACGATACCCCCCCGAAGGGCCGGGAACGGCCTCCACCATCCCGTATCGCGCCAGACGTTGGAGTATTTTGGCCAAAAGCTCGGCCGGTATCTCGTAGCGCTCGGAAATCTCCCGCGCCGACACCCGCCTTTCTTTTCCAGCCGTGCGCAGATACTCGATGGCCATCAGGCCGTAATCCGTCTTTTTGCTTAGCGTAAACATATATTCCCGACTCTATAAGTCGGCATTTAATTATACGAACTTTATGGTCAATTTGTCAATACCTTTTTCATCGGCCTAAGTGCTTGTCAATTCAGGGGATTTGCGGCATTCAAAAAATCCGGTCGGAATTCCCGCCAAATCTATCGGCATTTTTTGACATTTTTTTCTAATTCCCTATTTTACCTGCCCGATGGCTTCCCTCGTGCTGAAGGATGTAACCTACCGTTTTGAAAACGGTGTGGAAGTTCCCAGGCATATTTCTTTTGACGTAACCGAAAAAACCTTCCTCGTTTTGGTCGGCCCTTCCGGTTGCGGCAAATCCACCACCCTCCGACTGGTCTCCGGTCTGGCCGAGCCGGCCGAAGGAGAAATTTTCATTGCCGAAAGAAAGGTGAACAATCTCCCCCCCAAAGAGCGGGAAGTGGCGATGGTTTTCCAGAACTACGCCCTGTACCCGCATATGACCGTTTTTGAAAACATCGCCTTCGGCCTCAAGTTGAAGAAAACTCCCAAAGATGAAATTAACCTGAAAGTCAAAAAAACCGCCGAATTTCTGGGCCTTTCCGGTCTCTTGGAACGCAAACCAAAAGCCCTTTCGGGCGGCGAGCGCCAGCGGGTGGCTCTGGGTCGTGCCTTGGTGCGTGAGCCGAAGGTTCTGCTCTTGGACGAACCTCTTTCCAATCTCGACGCCGCCTTGCGCCAGCGGGTTCGGCAGGAGCTGTTGAGTTTGAAAAAAGAGTTGAACGCCGCCACCGTTTACGTAACCCACGACCAGTCCGAGGCGATGAGCTTGGGGGATAAAATCGGCGTGATGAAATCGGGCGAGTTGTTGCAAATTGGCACTCCGGAAGAAATTTACACCAACCCCCAAACCCTCTTCGTGGCCCAGTTCTTCGGCCATCCCGGGATGAACGCGCTGACGAGTGCGGGGATTTCAAACGGTGCGCTGAATTTCGAAAGCTGGACTCTTCCGCTATCCAATCCGCTTCTCGATAAGGCCGGTAAATCCGCCAAGCCAATCGTAGGATTCCGCCCGGAAAAGGGAAAACTTCTTTCTGGTTCACAAGAAGGCGCGGTAAAGCTGCCGGTGAAATTTCTGGCCGGCGAGAATTTTGGACATGCATTTTTCTACTACCTGCAAACTCCGGACGGCCAAAAACTCTCCATCCGGAGCGCCGAAAAAGCCGAGCACTTGCCCGAAGCCCTTTATCTTACCCCCAAAGATTTGTACTTTTTCGACTCACAAACCGGAAAGAGAATTTGAAAATATTTTTGACCGCCCTTTTTACGCTCTATCTTTCCCCTCTTTTTGCCGAACCCTCTGCTTCCTCCGATACGGTTCAAAACGGAGCCGCTGGCCTGATTTATTATCCTATGTACAAACCAAAAACCTCCCGCCTGGTGGTTTTAGGCGGCGGGCACCTCGTGGGGTTGGCTCTTGCGTATGACCAGACCCGGAAAAGCTGGGGCGGCTCCACCGGAAAATTTCATTTCAAAAACGACTGGTCGGGAGAGGGTTTGGCCCAAAACGACGAGGTAAGCCACCTGACCGTCGGCTATGTGCTGACCAAACAGTTCTACCGCGCCTACCGCTGGGCCGGCTTGTCCCCCAAAAAATCCCGAACCTACGGCGCCTTGGAAAGCGCTTTGCTTTTGACTTTCGTTGAATTTCCGATGGACGCTTTCAACTCTACCCAGGGTTTTGGCGTGGCGGATTTGGTTTTTAACTATGCCGGTGTGGGCCTCGGGCTTTTGCAATTGAACCATCCGGGAAATTGGGACATAAAAGCCAGCGCCAAATCCAACCCCTTTTCCTCGCAGGAGCATCTTTTTGCCCAAACGGCAGCGCAATTCGACAACTTCATCTTCTGGGGCACCTACCGCCCAACGTTCAAATGGGGCGGCCGTCAGCCGCTTTCATTGGGATTGGGTTACAGCACTCGTCGGGATGCGGACGGTCTTTCGCCCCTCCGAGAATTCCGTTTCGGTGTTGGCACCACCATCCCCGATTTGGTGAAGAGCTTCGCCCCCAATGTCGCCAAATATTTTGAGATTCTGGATTTTTATTACTTCAACTTGAATTGGCGCGCTACCGTTAAGTAATATCGGATTGGCGAATTGAAAAAAACAATGAAAAAGTAAATCCAAAAATTGAAAGCTTAAAACTTTTCCGCCAGAATCCCGGCGATTTCTTCCAAAAGTTTCCGGTCGCCGGCGTCAAAAGCATCCCGCAAATCGGAATCAACGTCGATTTCACCGAAGACCCGGCCATCGCGCATAATCGGCACGACGATTTCCGATTTTGTTTCAATCGAACAGGCCAGATAGCGCGGGTCGGTGCAAACGTCCGGGACGATGACGGTATCCTTTTCCCTTGCCGCCGCCCCGCAGATGCCGGAGTCGAGCCGGATGCGGCTATGCGGGGAGGGTTTTCCCAAAAAAGGCCCCAGAACCAGTTCCTCCGCGCCATCCATTAAATAGATGCCCACCCAGGTATATTTGGGGAAATTGTTTTTTAGGATCCGTACTGCGTCTTCCAGCAGTTTTTCTTTCGAAAGAACTTTCGCTTGGGCGCGTATTTCTCCTGCGATATCCTGTGCCATTATAGTTTCATTATTCATTCGAATTTCTACGGTCTGCCTATTTCTTCCTTTTCCCTTTTTTTGCCTTCTTTGTCGAAATTTTTCTTACTTTGGGCTTCGTAGCATTTTTCTTCGCTTTCTTCGCCTTCCTAACTTTACGCTTGGGACGAGTCTTGGCCGCCGCTTTTCTCGAAAACCCCGACTTTTCCGCCAAGTGACGCAAAGCCATCAAATTCTCCTCCGGCATCGCCGGCGGCAGGGCGCACTCCGGGCCCAAAACCGCCGGAATGCTTTTCAGCAAAGTCAAAACGGGCCGCACCGACCCCACCAGCGCTTCCTTTCGCCCCAGCATAAGCGAAGAGGTATGGTCGATTCCGCCGATAACTGGTTTTTTGAACAGGTTGTACCCCTCCGAAAGGGTCGGATTGCTCCGGTGGGAGGCCGCCCAGTTGACCATATCAACCGGATAGTCGGCAAAAAAAGAAAGCATATTGTTCGGTTCGCAGACGTGCAAAATCACTTTCCCCCCGACCCCCCGAACCGCTTCTATCACTTCCAAATCGTACGGCCGCCCAAACTTTCGATATTCATCTTCCGTCAAAACGTTTTTGGAGGCCCATTCGGTGGTGGCAAAGAAAATCCCGTCCGCCCCGGCGTTCAAGCACTCTACCGAAAATCGTACAAACGTTTTGGTGATTTCCTCCAGCGCCTCCTGTACCAAAAGGGGCGATTCCTGCATATCCCGCACCAGCTGCGCTTCCGTGCCCACCAAATCCCCGGCAATGGAGAGGGGCGAAAAAATGGTCATAAATTTATAAACCGATTTTCCCACCTTCTTGGAGATTTGCGAAATCGTCAAAAGCTCACCCGCCAGAACCCCCACGCCCAGCGGCAGCTCCTCGATTTTTTCCCAGTCGGACGGCAACCCCACCGGAAAGGAAAGCCGCTGCGGCTTATCCAGGGGATTTTTTGGGGGAACGTATTGCGCACCCCAACCCTCGACGTGGTAGGAGGCGCGCGGGTTGATTTTCACAAAATCCCAGTTGAATTTGCGCTGGAAATCCACCGTGGCGGCGACAAACTGCTTGGGGTCGTATTCCCGATGGTAAAAATGCCGCCAAGCCACGACCGGCGTCCGGTCCGGCTCTCTGCCGGTCAAAAGCGCGTTGATTCTCTCCTTTGAATTCATTCCTCTCCCTTCTTCCAATGGGAATTATATACTCGACTACCTAGAGTTTTACCACTTCCTCGGTAACTTCATATTGTTCATTCAGCCATTCGTAAAGCTGTTTTTTCTTCCATCCGTTTGGCCTTAATGTCTTTTTCTTCGCACAGAATAAAAGTGCTTTACAATCAACCGGAATGAATTTTATATTTGGAAAATCAAGAATATTTACTACGATCACCTTTGATGATTCACCCAACGATGATATTAGATTATCCTGAGTGCACGATCTGCCGGAGCCAACATATTTTGATTTTTGAAATTTTACGCCTGCTCCCGTCAAACACTTAACGCTAATATCAATCCCGCCCAATTCTCCTGCATCGAATGCCCCGTCTGATCCCGGTGCGTTAGTATCCGCATGTTTTGAGTAACTATAAAGTTTCGCGCCCCAATGCTCTGAAAATCTAGATGCAACCCGTCCATCTTTAAATTCACTTTTCACTGCATCAACAGAGATTTTAAGCGCTTCAGAAATTGCCCTTTCGTCAAATGTGTAGCACTTGATTTTAAGTTTCTGTTTCTGCCGCTTTGCCATTTTAATTCTCCTGCGTTAGTCTGGCAATCGCGGTTTTGCAGTAATCCCCGTCAATATCAATACCGATGCCATTGCCGCCCTCGCGCTGCGCCGCAACTAAGGTTGCTCCGGTTCCCAAAAACGGGTCGAGAATTACCGGCTTAGCTTTTCCATGAAGGCGGATACACCGTTGCGGCAATTCAACCGGGAAAGTGCAGGGGTGATTATATTTCTGATCTTTTGATTGAACCGTTTTATATGGGATAAACCAAACATCCCCGGCACACCTTTTATCTGCTTTATGTCCCCATCTGGCAATATTTGATTTATCTTTGAACGGAACGCCGATGGCAAGGCGATTTACTTTCGTGCTTCCGGTTTTAGTAAAGTGAAAAATATGTTCATGATTGTGATTCAGATAGCGGGCGCTGTTGATCGGCTTGAAGTGTCCGAATGATTCATCCGCTATGCTCACAGATTTAATCCATATTATATAATTCTGCATTGTAAAATGTTTTTTCATTCTCAATGCCACCTCAAAAGCCGTCAGTGGGTCTTTATTTGTGCCACCGACATTCAGAAAAAAAGACCCGTCATCCTTGAGAACCCGTTTAATTTCCTGTCCGACTTTTTCCATCCAATCTAGATATCTATCTTTCGGGAGATCGTCATTGTATTTTGAATATTTAAGATTGATGTTATATGGCGGTGACGTAACAACGAGATCAACGCTTCCCGCTTTCATTTCCTGCATTGCGGATATGCAATCCGCCTGAATGATGCGGTGCGGCCCGACCTCAAATATCTTTGAGGGCGTTGTTTTTACTGAATTATTTTGCGGCGGATGATAGGACAAAACCACATCCGCAATCGCATTCAATGACTCTAACGCCTTAGTCATGCGGTCAGCTCCTTATGGGTGATGCGGCGTCCAGCCGTGGCGTCAACAAAGCTATCCAGCGACCAGCCATACCGCCGCGCCAAAGAAAACCCCTGGCAGGTGGCCACCTGCACCCCCAAATCCCCCACCGGCCGCTTGATTTTCTCCGGCAGCGCCTCCCCTTTTTGGGCCATTTTAATGGCCAGCGGAAACGTCTCCGGGTGAATATGCTGGTTTAGGGCTTCATCTAACTTTTTCAGGTCGGGCATCAATTTTCAAAGTATGAAAAAAAGGAATTGTTTTCAAGTAGGGGCGAACGGCGTTCGCCCGGTGGAGGTCTAAAGACCTCCGCTACCCAAACCGGGTAGCCCGGAGCCCTTTAATCCCGAACGAAGTCGAGGGACTGCTCCGGAAAAAATATTTTTTTAAAATGATTAAATGGTTCAATGACAAAATGAATAAATCAAAACAATCCCACCAGCGAATCGCTGGCGGCTTGCAGGACGGCTTGCGGGAAAATCCCCAGCTGCAGGGTGCCCAGAACGGTGAGCACCAAAACCACCATTAACGGCACCGTGAAAAAGCTTTGGTTTTTTTCCGCCGCCGGGGCAGGATGCATATACATCGCCACAACGACTCCCAAATAGTAATAAACCGAAATTAGTGAATTCAAAACCGCAATGACGACCAAAGGAATCTGGTTGGCCGAAACGGCCGCCGAGAAAATATACAGCTTCCCCACAAACCCGGCCGTCGGCGGAATGCCGGTCAAAGATAACATAAAGATAGTCATCGCCGCCGCCAGATACGGATGCCGGTCGGCCAGCCCCCGGTAATCGCCGATTAGATTGGAACCCTCCTTCGCCTCCACGGCTAAAACGACCGCGAAGGCCCCGATGTTCATCACCGTATAGGCCAATAAGTAAAACAGAGCGGAAGAGACCCCGTCCGGCCCGCCGGCGACGACTGCAACCAGCACATACCCGGCATGCGCAATGGAGGAATAGGCCAGCATCCGTTTGATGTTGGGCTGGACCAAGGCCAGAACGTTCCCCACTGTCATCGTCAGAACCGCCAAAACCCAGAAAACTGCCTCCATCCCCTCTTTGTAATCCCCCAGAAACAAAGCGAAGGTCCGCAGGAGGGCGGCGAATCCGGCCGCCTTCGGCCCCGCCGACATAAAAGCGGTGACCACGGTGGGCGCCCCTTCATACACGTCCGGCGCCCACATATGGAACGGCACGGCGGCCACTTTGAAGCCGAAACCGACGGCCAAAAGCGCCGCCCCGGCGTAAATCAGAAAGTCCCCCCGCCCCTGGAGGTTCGGGATTTGGTTGTAAATCTCCTGCAAATGGGTGGTTCCCGTGGCGCCGTATAGAAGGGCGATGCCGTAAAGGAAAAAACTGGAGGCGAATGCCCCGATCAAAAAGTATTTCATCCCCGCCTCGTTGGAGCGGACGTCCGTTTTGCGGAAACCCGCCAGAATGTAAAGCGGGATGGACATCACCTCCAGCCCCAGGAAAATGACCATCAAGTCCAGCGTCCCGGCCATAAACATCATCCCCAGCGTGGAGAATAAAAGAAGCGAGTAGTATTCCCCGTTGGCGAATCGTTCCGAAGTGAGATAGTTTTTGGAAACCAAAACCGTCAAAAGCGTTCCGGTGATGAAAACCAAACGAAAAAAGACGGCGAAATTGTCGGAAAGCGCCATCCCGCCGAAATTCACACCCGCCCGGTTCCAGAGCAAAAGCGAGCTTGCCGCCGCAGCCAACAGCCCCAAAACGGTCAAATAAAAGTTTACCTGCTTGAGCCGCTCCGGCAAAAACGGCTCCAGAAGCATTACCAGAAGGGCGAACCCCAGGATGATAAGTTCCGGTCCAAGCGCCGTGTGGTCGATGGTTCCTATGATCGAAAAAATATCCATCTTTTACGGGGCGTTGTTGGCCGGCAGATTCGCCTGATTTGGGGCAGGGCGGCCGCCGGAGATAAATTCCGACCAGCTTTGCGAAGGCAAGGTCCGCAGAACGGTTTCCCGCCGGTTGACCTGATTTAAGAGGTTTTCCAAACTTCCTTCCATATTTTTCAAGAATGGGTTCGGATAAATCCCAACCCAGAAAACGAAAACGATAAGCGGAACCAGAATCGCCCGCTCCCGCCAGGTAAGGTCGGAAAGCCCGGCGTTGGCCGGGTTTTTCACTTCCCCGAACATCACCCGTTGGAACATCCAGAGCATATAAACCGCCGAAAGAATTACGCCGGTGGTGGCAAAAGCCGCCCAGGCCGGATTGGTGCGAAAGGTGCCGACAAGAATTAAAAATTCCCCCACGAATCCGTTCGTCCCCGGCAGGCCGATGGAGGAAAGGGTGATGATCATAAAGAAAACCGCGAAAACCGGCATCACCTTGGAGAGCCCGCCAAAATCGTCGATGAGCCGGGTGTGCCGCCGCTCGTATATCATCCCGACGAGCAAAAACAGAGCGCCGGTGGAAACCCCGTGGTTCAGCATTTGCAGCATCCCCCCCTGCCAACCCTGCAGGTTCATCGCCAGAAGCCCCAGGGTGACGAATCCGAGATGGGAAACGGAGGAAAACGCCACCAGCGACTTGACGTCCTTCTGCACCATCGCCATCAAAGCGCCGTAAATGATGCCGATTATCGACAAAACGGAAAGGAACGGGATGAACTGAAAGGTTGCGTTAGGAAAAAGCGGGAAGAGGAAGCGCAAAAAGCCGTAGGTTCCCATTTTCAAAAGAACTCCCGCCAGGATGACCGAGCCGGCCGTGGGGGCCTCCACGTGGGCGTCCGGCAGCCAGGTGTGGAAGGGGAACATCGGCACCTTGATGGCGAAGGCCAGAGCGAAGGCCAAAAAGAGCCAGACCTGAAGGTTCAGAGGCAGCGCAAGCTGGTAGAAATCAAACAGGTTGAACGAATAGCTGCCGGTGGCGGACCGGTTGAGAAAAAAAAGGGCTAAAATCGCCACCAGCATCAAAAGCGAGCCGAACATCGTGAAAAGTACGAACTTTATGGTGGCGTAAATTTTTCTCGGCCCCCCCCAGATTCCGATGAGGAAATACATCGGGATGAGCATCCCTTCCCAGAAAACGTAGAACAGAAAA
>Ga0184637_10001590_pt1 | contig 15213 bp, 13 predicted proteins | sample PLM3_127_b2_FD_133143 | JGI IMG/M metagenome (GOLD analysis project Ga0184637, IMG submission 133143) | Groundwater sediment microbial communities from an aquifer in East River, Colorado, USA - PLM3_127_b2 | ecosystem: Environmental > Terrestrial > Soil > Riparian zone | place: USA: East River...
CCAGAAAAAGCTGCGGGGCCACGGGACTCTCGTCCTGTGGCCCCGCTGACGACGACTGCCGGGTTCCGCCCGGGAGAGCACGTAGTAACGGCTGCCCTCGTCATCGGAAGCGGGCCGCCGTCGCGAGCCGCTTGCCGTATGTCAATCTGCTACCCGATACCGCTGGTCCGGTCAATGACCTGATGCGTCAGACCCACGGACGCGGGGAGAAGCCTCGTGCTGTCAGTCCGTTAGAGGCACCCGCGTCAGTAATCCATGTCGTCCATGCCCCCCATTCCGCCCATCCCGCCGGGGGCGCCCGGGGCGCCCTTCTTCTTCGGCTTCTCGGCGACCATCGCCTCCGTGGTCAGGAGGAGGCTCGCCACCGAGGCGGCGTTCTGGAGGGCGGTGCGAGCGACCTTGGTCGGGTCGATCACGCCGGCCTTCTCGAGGTCCTCGAACACCTCCGTCTGGGCGTTGAAGCCGTGGGGGCCCTTCCCTTCCATGATCCGCGCGAGCACCACCGGGCCGTCGTGGCCGGCGTTCTCGGCGATGCGGCGGGCGGGGCCCTCGAGGGCCTTCGCGACGATCTGCACGCCGAAGCGCTGGTCGCCCTCGGGCGCCTCCAGCTTCCGGAGCGCGGGCAGCGCGCGCAGGTAGGCGACGCCGCCGCCGGCGACGATGCCCTCCTCGACGGCGGCGCGGGTCGCGTGCAGCGCGTCCTCCACCCGGGCCTTCTTCTCCTTCATCTCGGTCTCGGTGGCTGCGCCGACGTTGATCACCGCGACGCCGCCGACGAGCTTCGCGAGCCGCTCCTGCAGCTTCTCGCGGTCGTAGTCGCTCGTGGTCTCCTCGATCTGCGCCCGCATCTGCTTGATGCGCGCGTCGATGTCGGCCTTCTTGCCCTCGCCGTCGACGATGGTCGTGTTGTCCTTGTCGATCGTGATGCGCTTGGCGCGCCCCAGGTCCTTGAGCGTGAGCTGCTCGAGCTTGATGCCGAGCTCCTCGGCCACCACGTTCCCGCCGGTCAGCACGCCGAGGTCCTTCAGCATCTCCTTGCGGCGATCGCCGAAGCCGGGGGCCTTCACGGCGCAGACGTGCAGCGTGCCGCGGAGCTTGTTCACGACGAGCGTCGCGAGCGCCTCGCCGTCCACGTCCTCCGCCACGATGAGGAGCGGCTTGCCGGAGCGGGCCACCTGCTCGAGCACCGGGATGAGGTCGGCCATCGCGGAGATCTTCTTCTCCGTGATGAGGATGTACGGGTCCTCGAGCACCGCCTCCATCCGGTCGGGGTTCGTGACGAAGTAAGGCGAGGCGTAGCCGCGGTCGAACTGCATGCCCTCCACGACCTCGAGCGTGGTCTCGAGCCCCTTCGCCTCCTCGACCGTGATCACGCCCTCCTTGCCGACCTTGTCCATGGCCTCGGCGATGATGTTGCCGATGGTGGTGTCGCCGTTCGCGGAGATGGTGCCGACCTGGGCGATGTCCTTCTTGCCCTGGGTCGGCTTCGAGAACTTCTTGAGCTCGGCGACCACCACCTCGACCGCGCGGTCGATGCCGCGCTTCAGGTCCATGGGGTTGTGGCCCGCGGCGACGAGCTTCAGCCCCTCCTCGTAGATCGCGCGCGCGAGCACGGTCGCCGTCGTGGTGCCGTCGCCAGCCTTGTCCGAGGTCTGCGAGGCGACCTCCTTCACCATCTGCGCGCCCATGTTCTCGAACTTGTTCTCGAGCTCGATCTCCTTCGCCACCGTCACGCCGTCCTTGGTGATGGTCGGCGAGCCGTAGCTCTTCTCGATGACGACGTTGCGCCCCTTCGGCCCGAGCGTGACCGCCACCGCCTCGGCGAGCGTCTGCACGCCGCGGAGGATGGCCTCGCGGGCGGGCTGGTGGAAAACGATCTCCTTGGCGGGCATCCGAAGACTCCTTTGCGCGTTAAATCCTGAGTTGTTTTGAGAAGCTGAACCGGGCGCAGCCGTTGGCAGTCGACCCGGGCGGCCGCTAATGTAACCAGGCCCGGGGGGTGGTCAAGCGGGCTGGCGGGACGGCGAATTACTCTGGGTCGGGAGCGAGCGGGACGGCGAATTACTCCGGGTCGGGAGGGGCGGAGCAGGCGGCTCCGGCGGACCGAATTACTCTGGGTCAGGAGGGGCCGGCCAGGGGCCGGCCAGGGGGCCAGGAAGGGCGGGAGGGGGCCGGGGGCGGGCGGTCCCGACCGGCTCGCGGTCGCCGCCCCGCTTGACCCCGGCGCGCCCGGCCGGTACGGACGGCCCATGCGGCGGCCCGGCAAGGGTGGAGGCGAAGCGGGCGGCGAGCCCGTGGAGGCGCTCCTCGACGCGGCCGCCGATGCGTTCGAGGACGGCCGGCTCGAGGACGCGCTCGCGAAGGCGGAGGCGGCCCTCCGGATCGCGCCCCGCTCCGTGCCCGCGTTGCACCACCGCGCGGCCGCGCTCGCGGAACTCGGCCGCATCGACGACGCGCGCGAGGCGTACGACCGCGCGCTCGCGGCGGGCAAGGACGACCCAGAGCTCCTCCTCGGCGCCGCCGACTTCCACCTGAACGTCCTCGCGCCCGCCGACGAGGACTCGGAGGCGGAGGACGGCGCGGAGGCCGCGCTCGAGCGCGGCCTCGAGCTCGCCGCCCGCGGCCGGAGGGTCGCGCGCAAGCGCGGAGACGTGGGGCTCGCCGGCGAGCTCGCCTGGCTCGAGGGCGTCGCGCTGAACCAGCTCGGCCGTCCGGCCGAGGCGCTCGCGCGGCTCGCCGACGCCGAGGCGGCGCTGCCCGACGCGGTGGACGTGCTGCTCGAGCGCGGGTGGGCGCTCCACGAGCTCTGCCGCTTCGACGAGGCGGGCGCCGTGCTCCGGCGCGCCGAGGCGCTCGAGCCCGACGATCCCTGGACGCAGCACACGCTGGGGCTCCTCGCCGAGCGGCGCGGCGACGACGAGGAGGCGCGGCGGCGCTTCGCGCGCGCCCGCAAGCTCTCGCCCGACGAGTTCCCGAAGCCCATCGCGGTCCCGCGCGAGGTGTTCGACCAGGCCGTGGAGGACGCGCTCGCGGCGCTGCCGGAGGCGGTGCGCGCGTACCTCTCGAACGTGGTGATCACGGTGGAGGACCTCCCCGCCGAGCACGACCTCCGCGCGTCGGACCCTCCACTCTCGCCGTCGATCCTCGGGCTCTTCCGCGGGTCGCCGTACGGGCAGAAGGCGTCGATGGATCCGTGGCACCACTTCCCCTCGTCCATCGTCCTCTACCAGCGGAACCTCGAGCGGTTCGCGCGGGACCGCGAGGAGCTGGTGCAGGAGATTCGCGTCACGCTCGTCCACGAGGTCGGCCACTTCCTCGGGCTCGACGAGGACGAGCTGTGGGAGCGGGGGCTGGATTGAGCCTCCGCGGCGTGTCGTCGCGACCGCGCGCCCCAGGTCCGAACGGCCACTGCACGCGTGTTAGCCTCCGCGCATGGCGGACGGGACGAGCTCGCGCGTGCGGGTGAGCGAAGCAGGTGGGCGGACCGTGGTCGTCATCCGGGTCCCTCGCAGCCTATCGATGATCGCCTTCCTCCTCTTCTGGATGATCGGCTTCGCGGGCGGCGAGGTCGCGGTGATCCGCACGCTCGCGGTGGGCGAGATCCGCCCGACGGCGTACGGGTTCGTCGCGCTCTGGTTCCTCCTCTGGACCGCCGGCGGGCTCGCGGGCGTGCTCGGGCTCCTCTGGGCGTTCGCCGGGAAGGAGATCCTCGCCGTCGAGGGCACCGCCCTCACGCTCCGTCGCGCGGCGGGGCCGATCGGACGGACGCAGACGTTCCCGCTCGCCGAGCTCGCAAACCTGCGCTACCTGGCGCCGGCTGCGAGCGGCGCCGGTCGCGGGGGGCCGGGCGCGCTCGCGTTCGACCACCGCGGGCGGACGGTCCAGTTCGGAACCTTCCTCGCGCCGTCGGACGGACGGAGGGTGCTCGACGCGCTCGCGCCGGTGCTCCCTGCGGCCGCCGCAACGCGCTAGAACAGCCGAATTATTGACCCCTTGGGGTCGATATCGGATGGTCCGGAGGAATGCGTCCGGTCATCGAGTCGATGGAGCTCTGCCAGGTCCTCGCCGAGGCGGAGGACATCGCGGCGAGCGTCAGCCAGAAGCTCACCAGCGCCCACCAGCTCCTCGCGTTCTTCACCGTCCCGAACCGGGCGGAGATCCTGCTCAAGGAGCGCGGCGTCGACGAGGACCGGATCCTCGGCGTGATGAGCGGGCGGCCGAAGGAGCCGGAGTCGATCGAGCGCGAGCTGCGGGAGCGCGCGCGCGAGGTGGCGAGCGGCCTCGGCGCGGAGGAGGTGGACTGCCTGCACCTCCTCATCGCCATGAGCCGCGTCCGCGCGAGCCTGGCGCACCAGCTCCTCGCCGCCTGCGGGCTGCAGCTCCCGACGCTGCGCAACGTCGCCCTCTCCTACTTCACCGGGCGGATGCCGCGGCGGCTGCGCGAGGTGCAGCCCGTCACAGTGCGGCCGCCGTCCGGCGCGCCGCCGCCTGCGCCGCGGCCACAGGCGCGCGCCGCGGACCCGGCGATGGACGAGCGGCTCGACGCCGATCTCGAGGAGGCGCTCGACGAGACGCCCGACGGCGTCGCGACCGCGAGGTCGACCTCCATCGCGGCGCCGCTCCCGCTCCCGACCCCGACCCCGGCCCCCATCGCGAGCCCGGCCCCCATCGCGAGCCCGATCCCCGGCGCGAGCCGGACCGCCACCGCCGCGCGCGCCCCCCGCCCGTCCCCCCACGCCCTCGATCCGAAGCAGTTCCCGTGGCTCGCGCAGCTCGGCCGGAACCTCACCGAGCTCGCCGCCGCCGGCCGGCTCGACCCGCTCGTCGGGCGGGATCGCGAGGTGGACGAGGCGATCGACGTGCTCGGGAAGCGGCGCACCAACAACCCGCTCCTCGTCGGCGAGCCGGGCGTCGGCAAGACCGCCCTCGTCGAGGGGATCGCGCAGCGGCTCCTCGCCGGCGCCGCACGCGACCGGATCCTCGTCGAGCTGGACACCGCCAGCCTCGTCGCGGGCACGTCGCTGCGCGGCTCGTTCTCGGAGAAGCTCCTCGGCATCAAGGAGGAGGTGCGCCGCGCGGACGGGCGGGTCGTCGTCTTCATCGACGAGATCCACACGCTCATCGGCGCGGGCTCCACCGGCGAGGGGCCGCAGGACGCCGCCAACGAGCTCAAGGCGGCGCTCGCGCGCGGCGAGTTCCCCTGCATCGGCGCGACCACGCACGACGAGTACCGGCAGCACATCGAGAAGGACCCCGCCCTCGAGCGGCGCTTCAGCCCGGTGCTCGTGCGCGAGCCGTCGGTCGCGGACACGGTCGCCATCCTGCGGGGCCTCGCGCCGCGGTACGAGAAGCACCACCAGGTCCGCTTCGCGCCCGCCGCGCTCGACGCCGCGGCGGCCCTCACCGCCCGCCACGTCACCGACCGCTTCCTCCCCGACAAGGCGGTCGCCGCGCTCGACCTCACCGGCTCGCGCGCGCGCCGCGCCGGACAGGCGGAGGTCGGGGCGGAGGACGTGGCGCGCACGGTCGCCAAGATGGCGGGCATGCCCGAGTCGCGCCTCCTCGCGAGCGACCGCGAGCGGATCCTGGGGCTCGAGGCGGCGCTCGCGGCGCGCGTCGTGGGCCACGGCGAGGCCATCGCGCGGGTCGGCGCCGTCCTGAAGCGGAACTTCGCGGGCTTCGCGACGCGCCGGCCGATGGGCTCGTTCCTGCTGCTCGGGCCGACCGGCGTCGGCAAGACCGAGCTCGCCCGCGCGCTCGCCGAGGCGCTGCACGGCTCGCGCGACGCCCTCGTGCAGCTCGACATGAGCGAGTGCGCGGAGGCGACCGGCGTCGCAAGGCTCGTCGGCGCGGCGCCCGGTTACGTCGGCTACGGCGAGGGCGGGCAGCTCACCGACGCCGTGCGCCGGCGCCCCTCGTGCGTGGTGGTGCTCGACGAGATCGAGAAGGCGCACCGCGACGTGCAGATGCTGCTCCTCCAGGTGCTCGAGGAGGGGCGGCTCACGGACGGGCGCGGGCGGCAGGTCGACTTCTCGAACGCCGTGGTGGTCCTCACCTCGAACCTCGGCGCCGCCGAGGCGACGCGGACCTCCACGGGCGCGATGGGCTTCGGAGCCGCCGAGCGGGCCGCGCCGCGCGAGTCGCGGGCGATGGACGCCGCGCGGGCGGCTGTGCCGCCGGAGCTCTGGAACCGGCTCGACGAGCGGCTCGTGCTCGGGGCGCTGTCGCGCGAGGACGTGGCGCGGGTCGCGCGGCTCCTGCTCGCGGACTCCTCCCGGAGGCTCGAGGAGGAGCGGAAGGTGCGCTTCGAGGCGAGCGACGCGGCCGTCGCGTTCCTGCTCGACCACGGCGGCTACGACGCCGCGCTCGGCGCGCGCCCGATGCGCGGCGCGGTGCAGCGGCTCGTGGAGGGGCCGCTCGCGGAGCGGATCCTCAGCGGCGCGGTCGGCGCGGGCGACGTGGTGCGGGTGGACGCCGGGGCGGACGGGCTCGCTTTCTCCGCGCAGGGGTCTTCCGCGCAGGGGTAGCGGCCTCCGGCGCTCCGCCCGGAGCGGGACGTTCGTCCCCCCGCGCTGGCGCACCGTCCACGGGCGCTCCCACGCGCTCCGCCGGCGCGCCACGATCCGCGCGCCGCACGTAGATCGTCTTCTCCACCTCCGCGCAGGCGACGCCGTCCTCGTCCACGAGCCGCACCGTGTAGACCCGGTCCACCGAGCGACGCGTGCCGAGCGCGTGCCGGATCGCGTCGAGCTCCGCCTCGGGCAGCTCGAACCGCACGCGGAGCTTGCTCCGCCCCGGCATCAGGAAGCGGATCGTCGCCGCCCTGTCCCAGACCACGTACGCCGGCCCGAGGTTCTTGATCAGCATGAGCATGAGGATGGGATCGACGGCGCCGTACATCGAGCCGCCGAAGATCGTCCCGACGTAGTTGCGCGTCCGGAGCGAACGCGCGACCTCGACGCGGACCTCGCGCCAGTCCGAGGCGATGTACGTGATCCGGCCGCCCGTGCCGAAATATGCGGGGAAGAAGTTGAAGGCGACCCGCTCGACCCACGTGCGGAGGGACTCGGACATGGGGCGACTCTACTACCGCGGGTGACGCGCCGCGGCGGGCGGGAGCCCATCAGGGCACGGCTCCGCGCAGCGCAGGCCTCTACGCATGGTCACCCTCACAAGGAGCCGCCATGCCCAGCCTCCCGCTCGTCGCGCTCTCCGTCACCGTCGCGCTCTCGGCCTCCCAGGCGCACGCCGCCGGCAAGGATCGCTGCGGAACGCGCGCGCCCGACCCCGACGAGCAGGCCGCGGCCGAGGCGGACCTCGGCACGACGCCGCGGGGCGCCCGCCCCGACGAGATCGAGGTCCCGGTCTGGTTCCACGTCATCGCCGTCGGCGACACGCTCGCCGAGGGGAACGTGCCGGACACCATGATCCGCGAGCAGGTCCGCGTGCTGAACGAGGCGTTCGCCGGCCGCACCGGGGGCGCCGCCACCCCGATCCGCTTCGACCTGGTCGGCATCACCCGGACCACGAGCCCGGAGTGGTTCTTCATGGGCATCCAGTCCATCGAGGAGCGGCGCGCGAAGGAGGCGCTGCGGCGGGGCGGGCCGGAGACGCTCAACCTCTACTCCACCGACGGCGGGGGCTACCTCGGCTGGGCGACGTTCCCGAGCTCGTACCAGAGCCAGCCGTCGCAGGACGGCGTCGTCCTCTACTTCGCCTCCCTCCCCGGCGGCGGCTGCTGCGGCTCGAGCGTCTACGACGAGGGCGACACGGCCGTCCACGAGGTCGGTCACTGGCTCGCGCTCTACCACACGTTCCAGAACGGCTGCTCGACCAACAACGACTACGTGGCGGACACCGCCGCGGAGCGGGCGCCGGCGTTCGGCTGCCCGGTGGGACGCGACAGCTGCACGCGGTATCCGGGGCTCGACCCGGTCTTCAACTTCATGGACTACACGGACGACGACTGCATGTTCCAGTTCACGGAGCGTCAGGTCGTGCGGATGGAGGACGCCTGGGCGACGTACCGGGCGCCGTGAGCCGGGGCGGGCGCGCTCGAGGGCGGTCGCGCGGCCGCGCGTAGCATGCCCGCGCGCCCGATGCCGCCCGACGCCGTGCCGGGCTCGGCCGCCCGCCGGTCGCCGCTCGCCGAGGTGGCCCTCGTCTTCGGCCGCCTCGGCGCGACGGCGTTCGGCGGGCCCGCGGCGCACCTCGCGCTGATGGAGGAGGAGCTCGTCCGCCGCCGCCGCTGGCTCACGCGGGAGCGGTTCCTCGATCTCCTCGGCGCGACGAACCTCATCCCGGGGCCGAACTCGACCGAGATGGCGATCCACCTCGGCTACCTGCGCGCGGGATGGGCCGGGCTCCTCGTCGCGGGCGCGGCGTTCATCCTGCCCGCGGCGGTCATCGTCTCGGCGCTCGCGTGGGCGTACGTGCGCTGGGGAACCGTGCCGGACGCCGCAGCGGTGCTCGCGGGCGTGAAGCCGGTGGTGCTGGTGGTGGTGCTCGACGCGCTGTGGCGGTTCGGGCGGACGGCGATCCGCGGGGCGTTCGGGGGAGCGCTGGCGGCGGGGGCGGCGGGCGCGGCGTTCCTCGGGGTGAACGAGCTCGCCGTGCTCCTCGGGGCGGGGGCGGCGTCGGCGGCGCGGGTGGCCCGGGGGCGGGCGGCGGGGATCTCGCCTGCGCTCCTCGGCGCCCTCGTGCCGGCGGCGGCCGCACCGGTGACGCTGGGGGGGATCTTCGGCTTCTTCCTGAAGGTGGGGTCGATCCTCTACGGCTCGGGGTACGTGCTCCTCGCGTTCTTGCGGGCGGACCTGGTGGAGAGGCTCGGCTGGCTCACGGACGCGCAGCTCCTCGACGCGATCGCGGTCGGACAGGTGACGCCGGGGCCGGTGTTCACGACGGCCACGTTCGTGGGGTGGATCCTCGCGGGGCCTGAGGGTGCCGCGCTCGCGACGGTGGGGATCTTCTTGCCCTCGTTCGTCTTCGTCGCGCTCTCGGGACCGCTGGTGCCGCGCATCCGGGCGTCGCCGGTCGCGGGGGCCTTCCTGGACGGGGTGACCGTCGCGTCGCTGGGGCTCATGGCGCTCGTCACCTTGCAGCTGGGGCGCGACGCGCTCGCCTCGCCGGTGTCGATCGGGATCGGGGTCGTCGCGGCGGTCCTTCTCTTCGGGCTGCGCGTGAACTCGGCTTGGCTGGTGCTGGGCGGGGCGGCGGTGGGGTGGGTGCTGCATCTCGTCGGGTGAGGAGGAGCCGACGCGGCGCGAGCCACCTCGAGTGAATCCCACCCCGACCGCGACCCCGACCTCGGCGACCTACCGGTACAGCCCGCGCTCGGCGAGGTAGTCACGCACCTTCCGCGGCACGAGGCCGGAGACGTCCTCGCCGCGCGCGATGCGGTCGCGCACCTCGGTGGAGGAGATCCGCGGGAGGGACGGGGAGCCGGGGACGGCCGGGTAACCTTCGCGCCCCACCACCACGATGCGGGCGAGGGCCTGGACGCGGTCCCAGCGGTACCACTTGTCGGTGTCGGGCAGGATGTCGGCGCCGACGAGCAGCGCGAAGCGGTGGTCGGGGTGCTTCGCGGTCAGGTGCTCGAGGGTGCGCGCGGTCTTGCCGACGAGCGGGTCGTCGCGGAGCTCGCCCTCCGCGGCGCAGACGCCCACGCCGCGCACGTGGCGCGCGGCGAGCTCGCACATGCGCACGCGGTCCTCGAACGGCGCGAGCGCCTTGCCGAACGGGTGGCGGAACGTGGGGAGGAGCCAGACCTCCGCCACGTCCTGCGTCGCGAGCGCCCAGTACGCCGCCATCAGGTGCGCGACGTGGGGCGGGTTGAACGAGCCGCCGAGGAGCGCGACCGAGCGGCCCATCAGCGCACCGACAGCTTGGACGCGCCCCCGGAGAGCGGCGCGCGGTGCACGCGCAGCTCGGCGAGGTCCTCGCCGAAGACGCTGAGGGTGAGCTCCGAGGGGCCGACGTCGGCGATGGCGAACGTGGCAGGCGCGCCAGCGGCCGGCGCGCGCAGCGGCCCGGGCGTCACGAAGACGCGCGGGCCGATCGCGACGACCCCCGCCGCCGGCGTGTTGCCGTGGAAGAGGATGGTCGCGTTGGCGATGTCGTCGCGGGTCAGCTCCCCCTTGTCGTGCACGAGGCAGCAGATCCGCCCCTCCACGAGGTCCACCTGCTTCGGCGGGTAGACGCCGCTCACGTGCTCGGCGCAGGCGCGGCTCGCGACCTTGACGATCCGGCCGTCGAGCGGGTCGGGCTTCGCTGCGGCCTGCCGCGCGAGCGCACCCTCGACGGCGGCGAGGAACTCGGCGTCGCTCGACGGCTCGGCGGCGTCCCGCGAGACGCCGCGGCGCAGCGCGAGGGCGGCGTCGAGGTCGGCGAGCCGCGCGCCAAGGAAGTAGACGCGATCGACCTGCGCGCGCGCGAGGTGCTCGAGCGCGCGCACGAGCCCATCGACGTTCCCGAGGCTGTCGCTGGCGAGGCCGATCCGCAAGGGTCTCTCGTTCCGTTCCCCCGAGGCGAGCGTACCTCAGGCCTCGTAGCGGAGGTAGCGCACCCGCCGCCGCGCGAACGCCCGCTCCTCGGGCGGGAAGGCGCGAACGAGCGAGGCGAGGTCCGCGCCCACCTCGATGGCCTCGCGCTCGCGGGCGGAGCCGCAGAGGAGGTCGAAGGCGGGCACGTCCGACACGAACTCGTAGGGCTCGGTGCGCCAGGCGAACCGCACAGGGTCCTGCCGGCGCGCGTGCAGCACACACGCGAGGCCGGCGCGGAAGGGCTGGAAGCGCTCGGCGTCGGTGACGAAGAGCTCGGCCCCGTGGCACCGGACCCCCGCGTGCTTGTCCCAGGTCGGCACGAAGCTCACCGGCCGGAAGGCGACCCCCGGCAGCCGCTCCGCGGTGAGGTCGGCGACGAGCCGCGCGGCGTCGAGCCATGGGGCGCCGAAGATCTCGAAGGGGCGCGTCGTGCCCCGCCCCTCGGAGAGGTTCGTGCCCTCCAGCAGGCACATGCCGGGGTAGACGAGCGCGGTCTCGGGCGTCGGCATGTTGGGCGAGGGGAAGACCCACGGCAACCCGGTCTCGCGGAAGCCCTGGCGGCGCGACCAGCCCTGGCACGGGACGATCTCCAGCACCAGGCGCGAGAGGTTCCGCTCCGCCTGGAACAGGAGCGCGAGCTCTCCCACGGTGAGCCCGTGGCGCACCGCGAGGTCGTGTTTCCCGCAGAAGCTCTCGAAGCCCGGGAGGAGTCGCGGCCCCTCCACCGCGACGCCGCCGATCGGGTTGGGCCGGTCGAGCACCACGAACCCGAGGCCGGCCTCCGCCGCGGCCTCCATGCAGAGCATCATCGTCGCCTGGTAGGTGTAGAAGCGCGTGCCGACGTCCTGCACGTCGAAGACGAGCGCGTCGAGCCCGCGGAGGGCGTCGGGCGAGGGGCGGAGCGAGGCGGCCGTCTCGCCGTAGAGCGAGTGCACCGGCACGCCGGTGCGCGGGTCGGTCTCCCCGCCGACCGCCGCCATGTACTGGGCGTCGCCGCGCACGCCGTGCTCCGGCCCGAAGAGCGCGGCGAGCTCCACCCCCGGCGCCGCGTGGAGGAGATCCGCGGCGTGCGCGAGCCGGGCGTCGACCGCCGTCGGGTTGCAGACGAGCCCGATCTTCCGGCCGCGCAGCGCGCGGAAGCGACCGGCGGCGAGGACGTCGAGCCCCGAGCGGACCTTGCCGGCGGCGCGGGCCGGCCGGCGGGCGGGGACCGGCGGGCGAGGAGGACGGTGCGAGGTGGTGCGGGCGCGGGCGCGCGGTCGGGGACGCGGCATGGCGGCGGAAAGTACTACGCCCGCGCCAGGCGCGCCGCCCGGAGCAGCACCCCCGCGCCGATGAGGCCCGTCGGGGCGAGGTGGCACGCGTGGTAGAGGAGCGCGAACGCGAGCGCGCGCTCCGCGCCGACCCCCAGCCCCGCGAGCACGAGGACCGCCGCCACCTCGAAGGGGCCGGCGTTGCCCGGCGAGAGCGAGATCACGTTGGCGGCGGTGGTGGCGGCGACCAGCAGCCCGCCCACCGCGAGCGTCGCGGGCAGGCCCAGCGCCGCGAGGGCGAAGAGCACGACGAGCAGCTCGGTCCCCCAGCCGACGAGTCCCCAGACGAGCGAGGCCGCGACGGCCCTAGGCTCGTGCGCGGCGCCGAGCCCACCCCGCAGCCGCTCGAGGAGCCCGCGCGCCCCGCGGTGCGCGAGCGGGTCGTGGCCGGGCGGCGGGCGCAGGAGCCAGATGGCCGCGAACCCACCGACCCCCACCGCCGAGAAGGCGAGCAGCGCCTGGCGCGCCCACGCCGGCAGCGGCGTCGCGAGCGCGAGGAGCGCGAGGAGCGGCGCGAGCGTCACGGTGCCGACCACGTAGTCGAGCAGCGCGGCCGCGAGCACCGAGGCGGTGGGGAGCCCGGTCCGGCGCGCCAGCAGGTGAGCGCGCACGACGTCGCCGGCGCGGGCGGGCACCACGATGGCGACCGCGTAGCCGGCCACCAGCGGCGCGAAGGCGTCGCGCGCGCGGAGCGCGACGCCCGGCGGGTGGACCACCGCCGCCCAGCGCGCCGCGCGGGTCCACTGCGAGAGGACATTCGAGGCGCCGGCGAGGAGGAGGAAGCCGGGCGACGCGGAGAGGAGCGCGGCCCAGAGCTCGCCCGCGTCCACGCGCTCGAGCGCGAGGACCGCGAAGACCGCCACGATCGCGAGCCCGGCGAGGCGCAGGAGGCCCCTGCGGCCCGCCGGCACGTCGGGCGGGACGGCGATCCGCCGGACGCGCTGCCAGAGGCTCGACACGGTCGCGCAGCCTAGCCGCGGCCCGGGCCCGCGTCGAGCAAGGGCTATCCGCAGACGCCGATCGACCGGTACACGCCCAGGATCTCGCGCGCGACCCCGGGCCACGCCAGCCGCTGGGCGGTGTGAAGGCCGCGCTCCGCGTACGCCGCCGCGCGCTGCGGCTCCCGCGAGAGCCGCAGGATCGCGCGCGCCCACGCCGCGGGGTCGTCGGGCGCGACGAGCTCGCCCTCGCGGCCGTGCTGGATGACGTCGCGGTACCCCGCCACGTCCGAGGCGAGCACCGGCTTCCCGGCCGCCATCGCCTCGAGCAGCGTCGCGCCGGAGCTCGGCCCCTGCGCCGGCGCGCAGACCACGTCGGCGCTCGCGTACCAGTCCGGCAGGTCGTCGCCGATCTCCCCCGCGAAGACGACGTCGTCCTCGAGCTCGCGGGGGACCCGCGCGCGGTAGGCCGGGAGCCGAGGGCCACCGCCCACCACCACGAGCCGCGCGTCGAGCTGGCGGCGCACCCGGGCGAAGGCCACGATCAGCTTGTCGAGGCCGTTGCGCGGCTCGGGCCTCCCGACCCACAGCACATTGAGCTTCCCGTCCGCGAAGCGGCGGAGCCGCCGGCCGCGCGAGAACCGCTCGAAGTCGACGCCGCCCGGGATGACACGCAGCTCGGACTGGAGGTCCGCCGAGACCCCGGCCGCCGCGGCGCGCGAGACGGCGATGACCGCGTCGAGCCGATCGACGTGGCGCTGCAGGGTCGCCCGCGCGAGCCGGGCGAGGAGCCCCGGCTTCCCCGTCTCGTGGAAGCTGCCGACCACGGCGCCGCTCGCGTGGTGCAGCGCGAGCAGCGGCAGCACGGGGGTGAGCGGCGAGTGGACGTGCACGACGTCGAAGCGCTCGCGCGCGAGCACGTCGCGGAGGGCGGCGCCCAGGCCCCTGCCGCCCGTGGCCCGCGCGACCCGCCCGCCGCGGAGCACCGCGCGGCTCGAGCCGACGCGGACGAGGTCGTCGCTCCGGTCGTCGGCCGCGCCCGGCTCGCCGCCGGAGACGATGCGCACCACGTGCCCGAGCCGGCGCGCCTCGCGCGCGAACCCCTGGACGTGGGCGCCGACGGCGCCGTGCGACGGGTGGTACTCCTCGGTGACGACGCCGATGCGCACCGGCGGCCGCTCTCAGCGCGGCAGCGCCGTCCGCCGCGGCTGGAAGGGGATGACCCGCGCCTCGCGCGGCGCCTGCGCACGCAGCCGCCGGCCCACCGGATCGCGCCGCCAGAGCACCGGCACGAGCGCGACCGCGGTGGTGAGCCACATGGCGAGCGTCGCGAGCGCGATGGCGAGCGCGGCGGCGATGGAGCGGAGGCGGAGCAGGGACCGCCCGTCGCCACGGAGGCGACCGACGGGCGCTGACGCCAGGCGCAGGTGGCCTCGCGACGGCGGTTGACCGGAAAGCGGCACGGGGGACGTCCTCCGAGCGAAACGTAGACACCGAGCACGCAGACGGCCAGGCAACCTCGGGGAGGGGGTGGGCTGCGCCCCGTGGGGGAGCGAGCACGCCCCGCCGGAGCCATCGGACGACGACGGCACGCGCGGCTCCGCGAGCAGGTGGTGCGTGCACCACGAGGGCGGGACGTGCCGGGAGGCGCCGCGGCGCAGCGCGATCAGCGGCGAGAGGGCAGGAGCGGGCGGAGCGCGCGGTCGGGCTTGGCGGCGACGTCGCGGGCGCGCGCCTCCGCGGCGCGGGCCTCCGCCTCCTGACCGTGTCGCGCGTGGAAGCGGGCGAGCCGGTCCCAGCCGGCGGCGCGCTCGGGCGCGGCCTCGGCGGCGCGGACCAGCTCGGCCGCGGCCTCCGGCAGCCGCCCCACCGACTCGTAGTGCTCCGACAGCGCGAGCGCGAGCCCGGGCGCCGCCGGCCGGGCGGCGCGGAGCGCCTCGAGCTCCAGGAGCGCCTCGTCCGCGCGGCCGAGCCGATCGAGCACGAGCGCGCGGTGGAAGCGGAGCTCCGCGTCGGCGCCGAGGGTGAGGGCGCGGGCGTAGGCCTCGGCGGCCCGCGCGTCGTCTCCCTGCAGCTCCGCCAGCCTCCCGGCGAGCAGGTGGAGGCGCGGCCCGGCGGCGGTCGCGTCCGCGCCGGCGAGCACCTCGGCCGCCCGGTCGAGCTCGCGCCCGTCCGCGAGGAGGAGGTCGACGAGCTCGTTGCGCACCGCGTCCGCGCGAGGCGAGGCGGCGAGCGCCGCCTCGAGCTTTGCGCGCGCGGCTCCGAGATCGCCCTCCGAACGCAGCGCGATCGCCTCCTCGAGCAGGACCTCCGGGGAGGGCGGCGGCGGGCCTGCGGGCGGCGGGGGGGGCGGGCGGGAGGGGGGGGGGGGGGGAGCGCGAGAAAATCCGGGAGGGCGTGAGAGCGTCAGGGCGTGAGGTC
>Ga0184637_10001591_pt1 | contig 15193 bp, 18 predicted proteins | sample PLM3_127_b2_FD_133143 | JGI IMG/M metagenome (GOLD analysis project Ga0184637, IMG submission 133143) | Groundwater sediment microbial communities from an aquifer in East River, Colorado, USA - PLM3_127_b2 | ecosystem: Environmental > Terrestrial > Soil > Riparian zone | place: USA: East River...
ATCCGGATCTACGTTGCGTCGTGGTCGGTCGCAGGGCCTCCCGGAGTGCGCGAACTGGAGCACGTCCCGCCCACGTACCTGCCGGCTCTGCCCGAGGCGCTCGTCGTTGTCGGCGCGGTGGCCGCGGTCGGCGCGCTATACCTGCTGGCGCTGCGAATCATTCCCGGCGTCTCGGTATGGGAGACGCAGTATGGCTTGTTGTTCAAAGTGGAGCAGCCGTACATGCGCACCCAAGTTGCCGTCGTTGCAAAGCCGCGGTGAGGTAACGCTGGATGCAAGAGCGGTTTGACCTGGCGCCCACAAAAGTCAACGAAGACTTGCTGCGGTTCCCGCTGCATACGCCGTTGTGGTTCTGGTTTGCCATCGTAGTGCTGGGGGCGATTCTCGGCGCGGGCGTCATAGCCTTCACCTTCATGGTCATCGTCGGCCTGCAGCCGCTCGGCTACAACAACACGACCTACTGGGCGATCCTCATCACGAATTTCGTCTTCTGGGTCGGAATCAGCCACGCGGGCGTCATGATCTCGGCGATCCTCAGGCTGAGCCAGGCGGAATGGCGGCGTCCGGTCACCCGCGCGGCCGAGGTCCTCACGGTGTTCGCCCTGGCGACGGCGGCGATCTTCCCACTGATCCATACCGGGCGTCCGTGGCGCCTCGTGTACTGGTTCATGCCCTACGACTTCGCCCGCGGGATCTTCCCCGACGTGCGCTCCGCGCTCATCTGGGACCCGAGCGCGATCTTCACCTATCTCACGTCGAGCGCGCTGTTCGTTTTCATCGCGCTCGTCCCGGACCTTGCCGTTGCGCGCGACCGCACCACTGGCTGGCGGCATCGCTTCTACGCCTTGCTCGCGATGGGCTTCCACGGCTCCGCTCGCCAGTGGCGCTTCCAGGCGATCGCCGGCATCCTGCTCTCTGCGCTGATCCTGCCCGTGTTCGTCTCGGTGCACACCATCGTGTCCTTCGACTTCTCGATGGCCCTCGTCCCGGGCTGGCACACCACGGTCTTCGGTCCCTATTTCGTCATCGGCGCCGTCCATTCGGGCGTGTCGGCCGTTGCGACGTTGATGGCCGTCCTGCGACGGATCTTCCACCTCGAGCAGTACATAACCCCGGACCATTTCGATGCCCTCGGGCGGTTACTCGTGGTTGTGGCCACTGCGTGGCTGTTCTTCTTCATGATGGACTTCTACTTCGGGATCTTCAGCCAGGAGCCGATGGAGCTCGCTGTCTGGCAGCTGCGCATGTTCCAGATGCCCTACACCTTCCTCTTCATCGTCTTCATCTTCGCGGCGTATCTGATACCCGTGCCTATCTGGCTGTTCCGCAAAGCGCGCCGCAACATCGCGGTCATGTTCTGGACCTCTCTCCTTGTGAACATCGGTATGTGGCTTGAGCGTTACATCCTCATCGTTCCGCCGCTCTCGGTGAAGCAGCCCTTCCCCTTCACGTGGAATGAGGTCTACCAGCCACAGCCCATCGAATTCGTGCTCGTGGCGTTCTCGTTCGCCCTCGTGTGCTCGGGGATCCTGCTGTTCTCCAAGCTCTTCCCGATCATCCCGCTCTTCGACATCAAGGAGGGCCAGATCCTGAAGCGTACGGTGCGGATTGGGCGCGCGACCGTGCCGGCCGTGATTCGCGAATGATGCAGGGGGTTCACTGATGGAAAGGCCACCAAGCCAGTCGATGCTGGGAATCTTTCGCGACCCGGATGACGCCGCTCGTGCGGTCGAGGGTCTTCGTTCCGCGGGAGTTCCGGGGACGGACGTCGAGGTCCTGACCGACTCGCCGTATCCCGAGGGTGCCTTCGGCGAGGACCATCATCGGCATCGGCTCTACGTCTTCCCCTTCGTCGGCGCGGCGTGCGGCCTGGCTGTCGGTCTCATGCTCACCATCTCGACGCAGATCTCCTACCCGATGATTACCGGCGGCAAGCCGGTCCTCAGCATTCCGCCCATGATCAACGTCATGTACGAGGGGACCATGCTGGGGGCGATCCTCTTCACGATCATCGGGATCATCTTCGAGTCCCGACTCCCGAACCTGGGGCCAGCGCCCTACGATACGCGCATCACCGAAGGGTATCTCGGGGTCCTCGTGACCCGGACCGAGGGACGCGCGAGCGTCGCTGAGCGTGCGCTGCGCGACGCTGGCGCCGTCGACATTGTTGGGCAACCGGCGGCGGCCGGTACATCGCCCTAGGGATGACAGTGAAGATCTTCCTCCCACCGGGCCGGCTGGCCGCCCTCGGTCTTCTCCTGGGGGCCGTGGCGATGGGTGCTGCTTGCAGGCCGGGTCCGTACCCGATCGACGTGTTCCCGGAGATGCACTACCAGGTGTCGCAACGGATACTGGAGCCCGACCGGCTCTTACCGCCGCCGGACTCCGTTCCGACAACGGGGCGCCGTGTGCCCATCACCTTCGAGCAGGCCGCGGCGCTGACCAACCCGGTTCCCGGACCTCAGGGGCTCGAGCGTGGTCGCCAAGTATTTGCGGTCAACTGTGCTGCGTGTCACGGAAGGGATGGCCGTGGGCAGAGCGTGGTTGCGGAGCATTTCAAGGCGCGGGGCTTTACTCCGCCGGTCGACTTCTCGAGTGCTCGAGCACAGAATCGAACCGATGGGCAGTTGTACTGGATCATCGTGAACGGCATGGGCAATATGCCGCCGTTCGGCGACCTGCTGCAGGATGAAGAAATCTGGTCGACGGTCTACGCTGTTCGTGAGGTGCAGGGTCGATAATGGCTGGCGCGGTCGTGGTCATCCTGGTGGTGCTCTTCGTCGCCCCGCTCGTCCTGGGGTCGTTCGCTGTGGTCCAGAAGTTCACGGATAGCGCCCAGGTGACGTACTTCGGTGTGATCACGGCGTGCTTCGTCGTGGTGCTCTTGATCGGGGCGGCCATCCTGCTGTTGAACCCCGCATAGCCAGCAGGTACAGGTGGTCGGGGCGCCCGGCCGTTTGCCATTACCCGATGAGCCACAGCCGGCGAGAGGTTCCTGGGAGAAACGCGAGCGGGAGCGGCAGGAACGCGACCGGGTGCGGCTCCGCACGTTGATGGCCGAGGCCGAGGCGCGCCTCCGTCTACTGCTGGACGAGGCTACCGGGGGCTGTTTCGGGACTCAGGTGTGAGCCTTTTGTGATGTTTTTGTGATGTGTCTGTGAGATACTGTGAGTTGGGAGAAAGGAGGCCGAATGAGATTCGTCTTTAGTGAGCGCAAGGCGGCGCAAGCGGCCGCCCAGCTCCTCCCGATGCACAAAGGGCATTCGATGGAGCTCTACCGCCTTCTCAAGCTCCTATACCTCGCTGACCGCAAGTCGCTTGTCGACACCGGCCACACAATCACCGGCGACAAGATGGTTTCCATGCGGGCCGGCCCACTGCCCAGCAACATCTACGATGCGATAAAGGATTCCGCCACCCCAGGATCGTCTCCCCGAGTCTGGTCGGACTACGTGGGCAGGGGCAAGGGCCACCTTGTGTTTCTCAACGTGGACAAGCCGGAAGCCGATGAGTTGTCACCCTACGAAATCGGTGTGCTCGCAGAAATCCACTCCAAGCACGGAGACTACGGCTTCAGCGAGTTTCGGGACTTCACGCACGAGTTCCCTGAGTGGCACGATCCGGGCAATTCGTCGTCGCCCATCGACCCAGGAGAAATACTTCGTAGCGCCGGCATCGACGAAGAGCAGATCGAAGAGATCGCGGCGCTCGCCGAAGAGGAGTGCCGCCTGGCCGAGATCCTGGGAAAACCCGCGTAGGTTTGAATATCGGAGATGCGTTCCTGCTTAACGCGCCCGACGCGCACGTTCGGTTCATCTGTACGCTTCCCGATGCAAACGACCTTGTCGTGGTGCTGAACACTACGACCCGCTGGCCCAACAGCGATACTTCATGTTGCCTGGGGCCTGCAGATCACCCCTGGCTAACCCGCGAGCGTCATCGCTTATGGGAAAGCGGCGATTGGCTCGATTGCCAATCTTGACGCCGCTCTGAACCGGGGCGACTTGATCCTGAAGCAGATGGCTGACACCGCCCTGATCCAACGAATACGGGACGGAGCCTTTGTGTCCCAGCACACATCGGAGCGTGTGTTTAAGGCTGTCTCGCGATGCTCGTGGACGCCGGAATAGACGCGACGCCGGGTGTATCCTTCAGCCGCTCCCGCGCCTCCTACTAGCCTGTCTCATCGCCATCAGCGGCGGTGTGCTGACCCGGATCCGGAGAGTGAGGTAGCGGTACACTCACGCGCGTGATCTCGTCGACGTGCTGCCCGCGCACGATGCGCAAATGCCTGAAATCCTGATGTCCCTATCGGATTTGTGGCAAGGATTGCCTGAAGAGCTTCGTGCCTTCGTCGCCAGCGATCTGGCCTCGTGGCTAGCCGTCATCCTAGCTGTGGGTGCCGTCCTGCTAGCCATCCGTCGCACCCCAACCGTCGTTGTATTCGGCCCGTGGAGAGCGAAGCGCGATCAGGGAAGAATTCGCATTGACGGCAATTTGTCATTGGCACCGGTGGGCGTAAGTTGTGTGGTCACTTTGTTCAAAGCGTTTGCCCGCATAAATGGGAAGTGGCTACCGGTAGGCTCTGAGCCCCGCGTCGTTGGGATCTACCATGGCGCTCACAGCGTCAACCCCGTGTTCTCGCTGGAGGATGTTGGGCAGAAAGAAATTCAGCTTAAAGGCGAACTAAGAACGGCGGATGGGGCAAAGAAGAAATTCCAAGGGACACTTCCTGTCCAGGAGGGCCCGTTATGAGCCTAGTAGGGGAGCACAGCCGGCGGTCCTGGCGGCGGATCGCGCAGGTGTACGAGCTGGACGACAAGGACCAGGCGCGGCTCTCAGTAGCCTGCGAGGCCCTTGACCGCTTGCGGGAAGCACAGGCCCTGCTACGGATGGATGGGTTGGTTACAGACGACAGGTTCGGCCAGGCGAACGCCCATCCGTGCGTGGGCATCGAGCGGGACTCGCGCATTGGGTTCCTGCGTGCGCTCCGCGAGTTGCAGCTACGAGACGAGGGTGTGCTCGAACTGGTGCGCCCGCCACTCATTCACGGGAGGTATCGCAGTGCCTAGACTTCGAGACCGTGGTGTCGCCAGTCGCCGAGCGGGGGCTGACATTCGGCCAGCGAACCGAGCTAGAGATCGGCCCGAGCCCGGTGGGACGATGCGATGCATTTGCATCGGAAGCGGCGCGCAAACGGGCCTGGAACGCCACAAAAAGGCACTTTTGCAGAGGTATCCGCCCGACCGGCGGCCCTGGGGCTTCTGGGAGTACCGCCTGAGGGCTCCCGCCGAGCTGCGAGACTACGCGGTCCTGGACACGATCTACGACGATGAGGAATGGGGGGCCGCCGTCAAGCGAGGGAGTGAGTTGGAGGCCGCCCGGTTGGCGTGCCTCGCGGCGCATTGGCCAGCGGGAACGTCCAGTGAGCGGTGACCTTTCAGCGTACTCGTCGGCGTGTTTTACGTGCGCGGGGTAAGGGGTATGCTGCCGGCGAGTCTACGAGGTGGCGGTGAGCTATGGTCGCCGAGACGGTCAAGTGCGCCGACTGCGGATATCTTGCTTTCCGGCATCGAGAAACGCGCCAACTGGTGGAAGCCGAGTTGGAGTTGCGTGAAAGAGGAGGGATCGCGCCTAGTGCCGGCAAGGTTCCAGACCTGTCCGGATATCCGCTTTGCTTTGCAAATGCCGCCGATCTTCGGTCGGAGTACTCCTTGGTCACGAGTGAAGGCATGGCGCCTGAACCAGATTCGGCCACCTATGCCGAACTGTTGTATCGCGGCGAAGAAAGCCAAAAGGTCGGTGGAGTGGCCACCGACAATGAATTTCTGCTCCGATGGAAGGTCATGCATCGAGAGCGTGTGTGCAGCGCCTTTGCGCCATGGCAGCAGGGTTTCACGCCGAAAGAGCATCGCGAGATGGTAGATCGGTTGAAGTTACAGGAGTGGCAAGAACGGCAGCAACAGGTAGAACGCGACTGGCAATCTGACCGACGACGCAAAGATGAGGCTTGGAGATCAGGCGAGCGCAAGTGGAGATGGGTCGAGTTGGTGATTCTGATTGTCGGGGCTGGGCTGTTTACTCTACTCGGTGCCTATATCCAGCGAAATGATAACACCCCACCGGTACCGGTGATCGTGCCGGCTCCGGCGGTGAACGTCTCACCGGTGTTTGTGATTCCTACTCCGTCGCCGTAGAGAAGCCCGGCGGTCAAGAGGCCGAGCGGTACAGCATGGAACACGTCGAGTGACCGAGTGAGTGGGTCTGCCTGCTCTGTGGAGGCAGCACGCCCGTCGAGACGCCCCCAGTGGCAGAGAGCGGCCCATCGGCGCCTACTGCGGGCAGAACACAGCGGGAGAGCGCCTGATGTGTGCCCCTGCAACGGGATCGCGTTGTCGCGGTCCGGTGCGAGGGCGCCCAGTGGTAGGATGGCGGCGCGATGCGATTACTCATAGTCACTCTCGCCTTCGTAGGGGGCATTGTCCTTGGTAGCATCGGGGCGACCGTCGCTCATACCGCTTGGGTAGATCGCTACGTCTGCACATGGTTTCAGGCTGGTCCAGGCGAGAAAGACAGGATGACGGACGATTGCAACCGCCGCGCCCTATCAGGGATGTACGCCATCCGACAAGCATCGGGACTCAACGCCCTGATCCTCGAACGGCCGAAGATCGCGCGCTTCTTCGCATCTGACTACTGACTCCTATCGTGTCGAGGGCGCCGTAGCGGCTGGAGCGGCGCCGGCGACTGGCTCGACGCGAACCGCGACCTGCTGCAGGCGTGACGACCTGGAACCCGCGCGGCTGCCCGCATTGTGGGGGATCCTTGCTGTTGGACGCCGAGGACGAGGACTACGCTTGCCTACTGTGCGGACGCCGTAGCGCGCGTGTTTAGGGCCATAAATGCCTTGGAGCAAGCCTGGGCAAACCTGGGGAATAGCGTGAGCAAAGCTAGCGCCTCGGGCTGCTCGCCGGTCACGCCTGTCGGATGCCCTAGTTCGTTCCTAGTAAGGCGAATCGCATGCCCAGTCCCCTGAATGGTGGTGCGCAAAGGTTTCAACCCAGCTACTGTCGGCGCCCCTGGCGTCCAACGCTTTTACAAGATCGTTGCGGTGGTTTGTGAGCCCGTCCGAGATCCAATCGAGATTCTGGACCGCATTGGGCCGCGATCGTCTAGTCTTCCAACCAGAAATCAGCCCCGAGGCGCCCGACAGCCGATCGGCAACGTCGTTGATGAGCGCCTCGCTGGCTACCCGGAGCAGGACCAGCGAGGACTCGTAATGGCCGGCAAGGAAGCAGTCTTGCGCGAGGCGAGCATATTGACGTGCAGGGTCTCCGGTTTCGAATCCTAGCCCTGCGAGCTTCGCATCGAGCCCACGTGGCGTTAGAGCGGTAGGATCGAGCGTTTCTAGGTACTGTCTGCCCCGATTCGTAGGGCGAAAGTTCACCGCTCCTGACTCAGGAACCATGAAGCCCAAGGCCACCATGCGCCAACAGAATTCTGCCAGGCGCAAGTCGAGGTCCGGGTTCGCCTCTCTGAGGCGTCGGCGGTCATAGCTTGTCTCGCCACTGCGGCCAGTACTCTCCGGAATACCCAGTCGCGCGAATAGGCTCTCGCCATACGGCTGGAACGGATTGTCTCTACCCGGATTGAAACGGTCGTTCAAGATCGCACTAGCAACGGCCAGTACGATTTCTTCGTCGGTCAACGGGCGGTCATGGGGAAGGTTGATGGAAGTTTGCAATTGAGTCTGCTTAGACGATGAAATGGTCGGAGCGCCCGGATTCGAACCGGGGACCTCCTGGACCCAAACCAGGCGCGCTACCAAGCTGCGCTACGCTCCGTGAGTGGAGAATTATAGGGCGTGGCGCGATTCACATTTTGCGGCGTCTCCCGGCCTCTATACTGCCCGCGCCGCCGCTCCGGGCGTACCCCTGGGCGCGAGCCTTCACCCCGGGGGATCTACCGGAAATGCGACTCCTCTCCGGCATGGCGCTCTTCGCGGCGCTGATGTCCACCCTTCTGATGCCAGCGGCCGCCGCGCCCTCCTCCCAGATGGCCGACGGGCCCGCCATTCTCGAAGCCACCGCTCGTGCCATGGATGCCGCACAGAGCATGCGCTTCTCCGGCAGCATCGACATGAATGTGTCCAGCGGCGGCTCGCCCGTGGCGATGAACTTGCCGATGTCCGGCGCTTACCAGGCCCCGGACCGCATGAGCATGTCGGTGCAGATGCCGCGGATGGGCACGTCAATGGACATGATCATGGTCGGCGGCCAGATGTGGATGCGGAACGGACAGGGCGAATGGAAAGCCCAACGGATGTCCGAGGGAGCCTACGCAAGCCCTCTCGGCATGAGCCACGCGGATTGGTTCCGCGACTTCACGGACGTGAACGTCACCGACCTCGGGGCGGCCTACCGCGTAGCGGCGATTGTCGACGTGTCGCAAGCATTGAGCGCGGGCTACTCCGGCGCTCTCGGACCGGGCAGATCAGGGGCGATGCCCTTTGACATGAGCGCGGCCGGAAGCCAGGTAACCCTGACGATTGACAAGGCCAGCAGCTACATGGTGTCGATGCAGCTCGAGCTCTCGATGCCAATGCCGGACCTCGCGGCGAGCATGACGATGACCATGAATCTGACCTTCTCCGACTTCAACGGGATGGCCGTCGAGATCCTCCCACCCGTCTAGAGTAAGTACAATAGGCGCCGACCAGCCGATAGGTCTGTTGCGGGTTCACCCGCTACCGTCTATCGGCTCATTTTTCGGACGGGAGGCGCAGGGATGCAGTATCTGCCGCGGGGTGCGAATTTCCAGCGCTCCAAGACGCTGTGGGAGATCGGCCTACACATAGCGGGTGACCCGAGCGAGCCGTACACGGGTAATCGTGACATGTGCATCGCCGTGGGCAGCGCCTCTGGCGATACCTTCAAGCCCTATCTGCGCATGTCCACGGGCTCGCCCATCGTGGCGCACGCCGTGGTCGCGGGCGACATCGAAATGGCTTTCGTCAACCCCTCGGGCGCGCTCACCCAGGCCTATCGTGGGAAAGGGCTGTTCGACACGCCGCTCCCGGTGCGAGTGGTGTGCAGCTATCCGTCGTGGGACCGCTTCGTCGTGATGGTGCATCCGCGGACGGGGATCCGTTCGCTGGCTGACTTGAAGGACCGGCGCGGTCCCCTCCGGATCTCGATCCGCGAAGACCCAACCCATTCCACGCGCGTCCTCACGGACCAACTCCTGCCACTCTACGGCCTCTCGCTGCACGATCTGGAGTCCCGAGGCGCAACCTTTGAGGGAGTCGGCCCACCAAGCGATGAGCGCCGATTGAATGGGCTACGGGCCGGTGAGATCGACCTGTGTATGGACGAGGGCATCCCCTCGGGTTGGTTGGACACGGCGCTGGAGAACGGCATGGTGCCCATCACCCTCGAAGACGAGATCTTCAAGCAGCTCCAGGACATTGGCTGGAGGCGTGTTGTTATCCCCGCCGACCGGTTCCGGGGCCTGAAGGAAGACCATGCGTGCATCGACTACAGTGGGTGGCCGCTCTACACGCGTGAGTCGCTGCCTGATGAGATCGCCTATCGCGTGTGCGACGCCCTGAACGCACGATCGGAGCACGTGCCGTGGGAGGTGTCGTATACGGGCATCGGCCAGACAGGCCAGGACACCGAGGCGACGCCCATCGACGTGCCGCTGCACTCTGGGGCAGCGCGCTGGTATCGGGAGCACGGTTTCATTAAGTAGCGCGGCGGGGCACCTCGTGCCCGCCGATAACTTACCGCGTAACGCGGCGAGCAGGCGATCCGAGAACGGGTCCGCCTGACGGGAGCGAAGCCGGCGCTGCAGTGCCTGGGTGATCACCGGTGCGGAGATATCGAGGTCGATGGCCTCCGCGACGGCCCAGCGCCCCTCGCCCGTGTCGGGCACCCAACCGCGGATGGAGTCCAGACTGGGATCATCCGCCAGAAGGTCAGCGATAAGATCGAGGAGCAGGGAGCGCACGACGCTCCCCTCGCGCCAGATCTGCGCGACCTGGTGCAGATCCAGATCGAGCTCGTTCTTGGCCTGCAGCAGCTCGAAGCCCTCGGCATAGGACTGCATCAGACCGTACTCGAAAGCCCCAGAATCCCGCCGCTGATCCCAACGTCAATGAGCTCGAGTCCTCGGGGTCGTAGGCTCTCGGCGCGCCGCATCGAGTCCTTGTAATAGGAGTTGCCGCCGTCGAGGATTGTGTCCCCGGCCTCGAGCAGGTCGGCGAGCGCCACCACCGCGTCTTCGGTTGGTTGCCCCGCGGGGAGCATGGTCCACACACCGCGCGGACGATCGAGGGCCTGGACGAAGGCCGCGAGTGAAAGGGCCGCGGTCACGCCATCGGGCTTGACAGATGCGGCGGCGCTCGGATCGACGTCGAAGCCGACAACTCGGTGGCCTCCACGGGAGAGCCGCCTCGCCATGTTCCCGCCCATTCTTCCCAGCCCCACGATCCCGACGTCCAAGCCTTCCCTCCACGCCCCGGGAGTGACGCGCTTCACATTCTGGGTGTGTGCTGCGCTGCTATCCTACCTGTAGGCCGCTCCCATTCTGTCGCCTTGCGAGTGTTGAGATTGACTCCGTGCCTGGTGCTCGTGGCCGAAGACGATGAGGTTCTTCGAGAGACGCTGTCTGAGACGTTGCGTCTCGAGGGCTATATCGTCGCGGGCGCCCCGGATGGAGCGCAGGCGCTGACCGCGCTGGAGCGGCTACACCCCAACGTCGTTCTGCTCGACATTCAGATGCCCGTACTCGATGGCAAAGGCTTCGCCAGGGAGCTCGAGGCCAGAGGCCTGCACGTCCCGATCGTCGTGATGACCGCCGCGGCCAACGCCGATAGCTGCGCCGACGAGATCGATGCGGACGGCTGGGTCGCAAAGCCCTTCAAGCTCTCGGAGCTTCTTCCTGCGATCGAACGCCTCTGCGTCTAATCCTGGCGTTTTCGGCCGTGAGGTAGCGGGCGAGCTTGCGCACCGCGCGCCCGCGGTGGCTGATTCGGTTCTTCTCTTCCGCCGAGAGTTCCGCCATCGTACGACCGAGGCGGGGAACCAGAAAGATCGGGTCGTAGCCGAATCCGCCCTCGCCCGCCGGCGCCCTTGCGATGCGGCCGCGACACCGGCCCTCGAAGACGTGCTCTCGGCCGTTTTGGTCGATGAGGACGATGGCGCACACGTAGCGACAGCCTCGCCGCGGATCGGGGACGTCTCGAAGAAGCTCGAGCACGTACGCGTTCTTTATGGGCCCGTCCGAGAGGCCGTGGTAGCGAGCGCTGTAGACGCCCGGCTCCCCGTTCAGGGCGTCGATCTCGATGCCGGAGTCCTCGCCCATCGTACGCAGGCCGGTCGCCAGGTGGTAAGCGCTGGCTTTCAGGCGTGCGTTCTCGACGAACGTCCGGCCGGTCTCCTCGATGGCGAGCTGCGTCTCCAGGTCGGACGGCGCCAGGATCTTGAGCTGGGGAAGCAGCGCTTTCAGCTCGGCTAACTTTCCCTGGTTTGTCGTGGCGACGAGCAGCTCACTCTTGCGGCTCGCGGCGCTGCCGTGATCTCTCATATGAAGCAATTCTCATCTGCTGTGCGCGCGACACACCTAGAATGCCGATAGGTCATGGCAATCGCGATCAAAGCCCCGCCTCGCGCTTCAACAGGCCCGGCTCGGGCAGTTAAGCCGCCCATCTGGCGTCTACTCGGTGCCACCTTCCGGATCTACGGTCACCGCTGGCGGCCACACCTGGCGGCATCGATCATCGCGCAAGGGCCCGTGCTCCTGCCAACGGTTTTGCTCATCGAACGGCTGACGGACTCGATGACAGTCGCCGGTGCGGCACCCGCTGAACCCGATCCGCAAGCAGTCGCTCTCAGCGTCCTTCTGCTGTTGCTCGCATTCCTCTCCGCGTTCCTCTTCGTGCTGATGACTGGCGCTGCTAGCCAGCTGGTGGAGTATTGGCTGGAAGACCGCCCGGTTTCGGTCATCGCAGCGTATGGCGTCGCGATCCGCCATTTCTGGCGTCTGGCGGTCACCATGTTGGTGGTATTCGGCCTCATCTGTCTGGCGCTCGCTGTTCTGGCTGTGGCCCTCGCAGTTGCCTCCACGAACGTCGTGGACGGGTCGGGGTCATCGAGTCAGGACGGGAGACCCTTCGGCCTCCTTCTTGCCTCGCTGTGCGCCATCGTCCTGGTATGCGCCCTGCTGGTGGACGCGCTCGTACGCTGGGCGGTTTTCGTTCAGGCCGTGATTATCGAGGGAGCCGGGCCGGTGAGCGCTCTGAAAAGGAGCGCAGAGCTGGTGAAACACCGGTGGCGAAGGACCGGGCTGATCATGGGCATCTTTACCCTCTTCCCGGTGCTTGCGACGATGGCCGTTGGAGCGGTTGGCGGCCTGGTGCTGTCCCTGCTGACCGGCTCCGGAAGCCTCTCGAGTGCGCTGGCGAGCGGCCTCGCGGGAGTCGCGGCCCAGCTTGCGCTCTCACCTCTACCCGCGATCGGCGTAACGGTCCTGTTTTACGCATTGCGGGACGGCGAGGCAGCCTGGGGCCGCATCGATGCCCGGCTGGAATCCGAGAAGCTGGTGTCCTGAGTACGGTTGCACGGGAGAGGGCTCGCCGGTAATCTCTGGTATGGCCTCTGACATCCAGGAGCAATACCAGGAGATTCCCACGAAGGAAGCTCTCGACCTGATCCCGACTGGGTTGTTCATCGTCACCGCGGCCCACGACGGGCACGACAACTGGCAGTTCGTCCAGCGCGGTCTCGGCATTACGGCTGGGCCGCCAACGATCGTATTGGTCGCCCTCAGCCCGGGCAACCGGACCACCGAGCTGGTGGAGGCATCGGGCCAATTCGGTTTCATGATCTGCTCGAAAGAGCAAGGTGAGAGGGTGCGGACCATCAGCCGGCTGAGCGGCCACGACGTGGACGACAAATTCGCGGAAGCGGGACTCGTTCGAGTACCCGCGACGCGGATAGCCGCTCCGCTGATCGCCGATGCGTTCGCGACGATGGAGTGCGAAGTGCTTGCGAAATACCCGGCCGGCGACCGGATGCTCTACATCGGCGAGGTGCTGACGATGCGGCACAACCCGGACACCGAGCCCACGATCCACTATGTGAAGAAGATCTTCCGCTTCCTGCAAGACCCAGCGATCGGCTAACGCTTTCGCCTCTCCCAGAGGGAGAGGCCGGCGAAGCGCCAAGGCGCGAGTCGGGTGAGGGCAGGCCGCCGCTCTAGCGGGTTCCCCACGTGCGATGCGTCGGAGAGTCCCCGCTCCACGAGGGGGGTGTCGCTCCGTTTCCCGAAGTGCCATTGCCCGAGCCCGACCCTGTGGCAGAGCCCAACGAAGGCCCGACAGCAGGCGGAGCCGCCGCGACCGCGGCGAGGGTGTCTTCCTCGGTGCGTGCTGTCGCTGGTCCGGAGGTCGCCTTCCCGAATTTCCGCTCCTCGAAGCGGCGAACGATCTCGATGGCCTCATCGCCCATGATGTCGTCGCGCTGGAGCAGGATCTCGACGATCTCGTCGGCGGCCTCGCGATACTCGGCCAACAGCGACTTCACCTTCTTGAACTGTTCTTCGAGGATTTTCTCGATCTCGCGCTTCATTCTCGGGTCCGGCCCCTCGCCGAAGGCGCCGACGGCGTAAAGCGAGCCGTTCATCCCGAAGTAGCCAACGATGGCCCCCGCGATGCGGGTCGCCTGCGTCAGGTCGCTGCCCGCGCCGGTGAACTGGGTGCCCATATAAACCTGCTCGGCTCCCTTGCCGGCGAGGAACACCTGGATGTCGGCGAGCAGCTCGTCGATGCTATGGCCGTAGACCTCTTCCTCGGGCTTGCTGCCGGTGATGCCGAGCGCATCGCCGTGGCGGACGATCGTCACCTGGATGAGCCGCTCCTTGGGCATGAGCTTGATCTGGGCAACGGCGTGCCCGGTTTCGTGCACGGCGATGCGGCGGCGCTCCTCCTCGGACATGCTCTTGATGGGTTGCCGCAGGCCCCACTCATACATCTCGCGCGCCGTGTTGAAGTCGCGGTACTCGATGGCGTGGCGGTCGTCGAAATGAGCCACGACGCACGCCTCGTTGATGATGTACTTGATGGCCACTGGCGTATAGCCGATCGTGTCGTGCGACAGGCGCTCGACCGAGATGCTCGGGTCGTGCGCCACCTTAGCCAGGTAGTACTCGATGACCTCTTTGCGGCCGTCGTAGTCGGGCGCGTCGATGCTGAGCTTCCAGTCGAAGCGGCCGGGTCGGAGGAGGGCCGCGTCCAGCACGTGAGGGATATTCGTCGCGCCCATCGTCAGCACCGACGGCCGGTCGGCGGGCGCGGCGCGCAGGCCCATGGACCGCAGCAGCCTGGCACTAAAGCGCTCGTCCGCGCGCGGCGGGTCCATCTGCAGGAGGAGCTCATTCAGCAGCCCGCTGCCGCCGCTGAACATGCCCATCAACCCGCCGCCCATGCCCATACCCGGGGCCTGTCCTCCGCGCGAGGCGCCGATGGCGTCAATCTCGTCGATGAAGACGATGCAGGCGCCGAATTTGCGAGCGAGCTTGCGCGCCTTGCCGTACAGCATCATGACGCGCATGTTGGACATGCCCATGAACATGTTCTGGAAGCTCGGGGCGCTGCAGTAGCAGAAGGGCATGCCCGCCTCGGTGGCGATGCACTGCGCCAGGTAGGACTTGCCCGTGCCCGGCGGCCCGATCAGCAGCAGGCCGCGGTGCACCTCGCCGCCCATGTCTTTGAAGTGCCTCACGCCGCGCAGCAGCGTGACGATGCGACGCGCTACCTCCAGGATCTCGGGGTTCCCCTTGTAGTCCTTGAAACCCACGCCCGTCTCGCCGGGCATGATCCAGTACACGCGGGTTCGTCCCAGGAACCAGAACATGGCGACGAACTGCATGATCATGAGGAACATGACGAACAGGAGGTACATAAACAGGCTCATGATCTGGAAGAAGATTGGCCCGAGCGTGTCCGACTGAGGCGAGAAGAAAATGACCCATATGACGGCGGCGATGATCCCGACGACGATCAGGATCCGCAGCCAGAACCCGGTGAACTTCTGAACGCGATCGAGCGCCGCGTCGATCCTGTGGTCGAGGTTCTCGGATCTCTCCGGCACGGCAGTAGTGTTTAGTCCAGCCAATCAAGTCTCCTAATCTG